>Ga0082335_1001122_pt1 | contig 60732 bp, 51 predicted proteins | sample Subgrocontami58m_FD_72375 | JGI IMG/M metagenome (GOLD analysis project Ga0082335, IMG submission 72375) | Subsurface groundwater microbial communities from S. Glens Falls, New York, USA - GMW37 contaminated, 5.8 m (SPADES assembly) (version 2) ... | reverse complement strand
GAATCGGGAATGCCGTAAAGTCCACGCGGGAAGGCGGCAGGATAACTATTGCTGCCGTTCCCGCCGGGGGGGGGGGGGTGGAGGTTTCGGTAAGCGATACCGGATCCGGTATTCCGGCTGCTAAATTGGCCGCCATTTTCGAAAAGTATGAGAGTGCCGATAAGAAAAGGGGGACCGGACTGGGGCTGGCCATCGTCAAACATATTGTCGCCGCCCACGGGGGTAAAGTATGGGTGGAGAGCGAGGTGGGGCGAGGCAGCAGGTTTATCTTTTCTTTGCCCTCCTGATTCTTGTCAGCCCCTCGGGATGTTCATTAAGCAGGAGGGTGGAATCTAAGATAGCGGCAAGGAGCGTGTCGGCCACTACCGTCGAGGAGGCCAGAAAGCATTTGTTGCTGGGCCGGGATTTCCTGGCTAAGGGAGACTATGAAAATGCCCTCCGCGAGAATGAGAAAGCGACATCCCTGGCCGGCCGTAATGCCCCGGCGGACGAGGCCATTTTTCTAACGGGCTTGATTTACGCCTATCCGGCAAATCCGGCGAAGGACTATGGAAAGTCGATTATCTACTTCAAGAGGCTGATCAAGGATTACCCGAAAAGCGAACTGGTGAAACAGGCGCAGACGATAGTCGGGTTGTTGCAGGAGAATGATAAACATCACAAGACGATCGAACGATTAAACACTATAATTGAGGAATCAAAAAAAGTGGACAGGGGCATCGAACTAAGAAGAAGGGAAAGGAAGTGAGATGAGAGGTCCTACGCCTTTGGGAAAGATTCTGGTTGTCGATGACGACCGCAACCTGGTTGAAGTGCTGAAAGTCCGGGTCGAGCTGGCAGGATATGACGTAGTCACGGCGGTGAAAGAAGAAAAGGCCATGGAGGCGGCCCGGGGCCAGACGTTCGACTTGGCGATCATTGATCTGCAATTGGAGCGGATGAACGGGATTGACCTGATGAAGGAACTTCATCTCCTCCTTCCTGATATGCCCGTTATCATCCTGACTGCCTATGGCACAATTGAGAACGCCGTCGAAGCCATGAAGCAGGGAGCCTACAGCTACATCGCAAAACCTTTTGACGCGCGCGACTTGTTGATTCAGATTGAAAAGGCCGTAGAAAATCGCCGGCTTATACTGGAAATCAGGCGTTTGAAGGACCTGCTGGAAGAAAAATATGATTTTGGAAATATTATCGGCAAGAGTGAAAAGATGCAAAGGGTGCTGGAAATCGTTTCCCGGATCGCCAATAACGATTCCACGGTTTTTATCCATGGTGAAAGCGGTACCGGCAAGGAGTTGATTGCGAAGGCCATCCATCTGGCCAGTGACCGGAAAGACAAGCCTTTTATCGCAATGAACTGTGCCGCGATACCGGAGACTTTGCTGGAGAGCAGACTCTTCGGTCACGAAAAGGGAGCCTTCACCGGTGCCACGCAGAGCAGCCGCGGCTCCTTCGCCCAGGCGCAGGGCGGGACTATCTTCCTCGACGAGATAGGTGATATGTCCCTTACTATCCAGGCTAAAGTGTTGCGAATTCTCCAGGAACGCACCTTTTATCCTTTAGGAAGCGAAAAAATGGTTGAGGTGGATGTAAGGGTAATAGTGGCCACGAACAAGGATTTGGAGGAAGAGGTAAAAAAAGGTCTCTTCCGTAAAGACCTATATTACCGGATTCACGTGATTCCCATTCATCTTCCCCCTTTGCGGGAGAGGAAAGAGGACATTCCATCCTTGGTAGAGCATTTTTTGAAGAAATTCAACCAGCAGATGAAGAAGGATGTCAAAGGGGTAACCCCGGAAGCGCTGAAAAAATTGATCCTTCATGATTGGCCGGGCAATGTCCGTGAGCTGGAAAATACGATCGAATTTGCCATGGCGATGACCCGCCTGGATTATATCACGGAGGATTATGTCCTTCAGTCCGAGGATTCCGCAATTGGAGAGCCCCTGGTCCGGCCGCTGAGAGAAGCCAAGGACGCTTTCGAAAAAAGCTATCTCATCAGCCTCCTGCAAATAACCAAAGGCAATGTGAGTGATGCCGCAGAAATCGCCGGCAAGTACCGGGCCGACTTTTACAGCCTTCTTAGCAAGCACAATCTGAACGTGGCAGACTTTCGGAAAACGGAATAACAGCGATAAAAGCAAGTTCCTTCAGGGATCAAAGAGGATGACATGAGTGTTATTTTTCTGGCTTTGACGACCTTGGTGTTGCTCGTTAATCTGGCCGGCGTTACGCTGCTCTTGACCTCTCGACTGCCCTATTTGCTGGCGAAGGCAGCCGGTTTGATCGGTTTGGTGCTCATTTTGTTTTTCGTCGAGCATTTTATCGGACTCGGCCGGCTGACCTGGCTTTGGCCGATCAGCACGCTCAGCTCCCTGGCCCTGCTCTGGCGCCGGCGGGCTGAACTCAAAGGCGGCCTTTGGCAGGAAGAGCTCGCCTTTCTTCTCGTCTTCGGCTATGCGCTGTTCTGGAAGTTCTCCTTTCCCGACATCGATTTCCATTCCGAGCAGCTTACGGACCTCGCCTTCATCAACAGCTACCTGCCCGGCGGCCCCTTGCCGCCTGCCGATTCCTGGCTGCCGGCCTTCCGCTTTAATGTCTATTATGCCTTCCAGCATTACGGCGCCGCCTTGCTGGCGCGGATACTCGGCCTGGAAGCCGGCTACGCCATGAACCTGGCAATCGTGCTTACCTTGGCGCTGCTGGCCAGCCTTGCCTGGTTTGTGGCCGGCCGCTTCATCGCCGGCCGGTGGCTTAAGGTCATGCTGGTAGCGGCAATCATGGTGGGTGGCAGCGGCATTGCACCGCTGACTCATTTCATCATCGCACAGCATCCGGTGACCAGCAGCGAAAAGGCCTTTGCTTCCGTCAATAATCTTTGGGCCAGTGTGCGTTTTGCCGGCGTGTTTGAAGACCGGGTCAATACGAAGTTTGGTCAAACCCTCTTTCCCAAGCCGCCGCCGGAAAAGCGCCCCGCCCCGGTTGCCGAGCCCCGGGATCTTCCTTTGGAAACAATTGGCTACCTGACCTTTCTGGGCGATTTTCATCCGCCCCTGGGCGGGTTCGTCCTTTTATTTCTTGCCCTGGGCTGCATCACGATGCTGGAAATTCCGCCCCGGCCGACCGTGAGAGTGGTAGAGCCGGCAAGCGGACAGCCGGAGAATGCCCGCTCTTTGCAAATCGTCCTGGCCGCCACCGTGCCGCTTACCCTGATCACCAATACCTGGATCTTCCCTTTGCAGCTGTTCCTGGTTACGGCCTGGATCATCTACCGCCAGCGCCATAACGCTCCACCCGACTGGCTGGCGCTCTTGGCCGGTGGAGCTGGCGTCTTGGCATTGATTTATCCCTTCTTCAGTCAGTTTGCCGGTCAGTCGCTGGAGACGCCAATCAAGCTTGTCGAAGCGCTGGATCGTACCCCTCTCAATACTTTTCTCGGTATCCACTGGCCGGCTTTGGTCTTGATGGGTTTAACGCTGACGCAAGTGCGACGCAATCGCTTTGCTCTGCTTATCGTGGTGACGTTTGCGCTCCTCCTTATTGTGTCGGAAGTCATTTACATCGATGACCAGCTGGGCGGCAAGTACAACCGGACCAATACCACGCTTAAATGGTGGTCCTGGATTTATCCTGCGGTCTTGCTGATGTTGGGCTCAATCTGTATCGGCGCCGGCCGGTGGCTGCGGTGGGCAGCCTTGGTGGTGCTGCTTTTGGTGGCCAGCTATGGCATCGACTTGGCGGCATACTGGGGATACAGCCAGAAGACATCCCTGGGAAAATTGGCCGGCAACCATTGGCTGCGGCAGGACCCGGTTGATAAACAGCTGCTGGAATTTCTCAAGGTCTCGCCACGGGGTGTGGTACTGGAAAGCCTGGACGCCGGGGGAGGCTATACGCCAAGCTCCGCCTTCGCCCTGTTCTCCGGGCAGCTTTCCGCCAACGGCTGGCCGGATCATGAAGCCCAGTGGCGAGGCAACCCTGGCCATATCTATGCCAATGCCGACAAAAACCGCGCATTTTATCGCGGTGCCTTGTCCGATCCCTTGTCCTGGCTGGAGCTGCAGGACGTGCGGTATATCGTCTGGAACAGCCGTGACCAACGGCGCCTGGCTGATGCGCGTGCGCGCATCAATGACCAGATCGGCGGGCGGTACGTCTGGAAGCCCTTCGGGCAAAGCGGGGCGGAAGAACTTGGTTGCTGGGTGCGCAAATGATGATGCCCTGTCGTTGCCGCGTTCGCCGGAAAACTTGATAAAAGTATGCCAACCACGGTGCAAAAGGAGAGTTCGTGAATCTGATCAACCTGGCGGTAACGCTTGCGCTGTTGCTGATCAACCTGGCAGGTCTGACGCTGCTGGTGACCCGCTGGTTGCCACCCTTTGCCCTGGCCCGGTCAGCGGGAGTCCTGCTGGTATGTTTGGTGTTGTTTTGCGTCGAACACTTCTTTGGTTTGGGCAATCTGACCTGGGTCTGGCCGATCAGCACCCTGGTGTCGTTATGGCTGGTTGGAGAAAACAGAGCGAGGCTCGCGGAAGATGGCTTCTGGCAAACCGAATTGGTTTTCGCCATCGCTTTCTTCTATGGTCTAATCTGGAGGTTTACCTTTCCGGATATCACGCCCTCCTCGGAGCGGATCACGGACCTTTATTTCATTACCAACTACCTGCCGGGCAACAGGCTACCGCCCCTGGATCAGTGGTATCCTCCGCATCACTTTAATTTCTATTACGCCCTCCAGCACTACGGCGCTGCCCTCCTGGGACGGATCTTTGGTCTCGATGGCGGAACCAGTTGCAATATAGCCTTTGCCCTACTCATGGCCTTGCCGGTAACGCTCGCCTGGCATTTTGCCTCTTCCTTCCTCAAAGCCCGCGGGCTTCGCTTTCTGCTGGTACTGGCGCTGGTGACGGGTGGCACCGGTTTTTCGCCCCTGATGCATCTGGTCATGGGCCAACCTGCCGGGATTGATCCCGCCGGGGGCGTGGCCGAACGCATCATCGCCAGCCAGCGTTTTATCGGCAATATGGAGCTTCCCGCCGCCCAGCGCCTCACTACGGCCCTGGGTGAAAAGCTGTTTCCGCCGTTGCCGGCGCCGCAAAAGCCAAGGCCCGATTTCGAGGCACGGGAACTGCCGGAAGAAACCTTCGGCTACCAGTTCTTCCTGGGCGACTATCACCCCCCCATCGGGGGCTACTTTCTCCTCCTTATGGCGCTGGCCCTGATCGCAGCCGTGGAAACCGGCGGCGTTGGCTGGATCGGCCAGGCCCTGTTGGCGCTGACCGTGCCGGCAGTGATCGCGACTAACCTTTGGGTGTTCCCGCTGCACGGCTTTTTACTGGCCGGCTGGCTAGGTTACCGCTACTGGCAGCGATCCCCCCCTCATTGGGTGGCACTACTGGGCGGTGTGCTGCTCGGTTTCGCGCTAATTTATCCTTTCCTCACCGAGTTTACGGCTCAGGCCGTTTGGACGCCGATTAAACTGGTGCGCGGGGATGACCACACGCCCTTATCCCGCTTTCTTGGTCTGCACTGGCCGCTGCTCGTGCTGCTGGCCTTGAGCCTGTTTCAGCCGTCTGCGCGCCGGCCCTCGCTGGCCTTGGCGCTCACCTTCGGCGCCTTGCTGCTGATTTCTGAGTTTATCTATGTCGATGACCCCTCCGGCGGCAAGTATGAGCGCACCAATACGACTATGAAGTGGTGGGGATGGATCTGGGCCGGCGGCCTCGTCAGTCTGGGCACCCTGACGCTGGCCAGCAAAACCCGCTTCATCCGCTGGGGTGCAGTATTGACGCTGGGTTTGGTCAGCCTGCAGGCCTATGACCTGGCCAGCTACTATATACTGGCCGGCAAAGAGGATCGGGGCTATCTCAGCGGTCACCGCTGGTATACTCAAGACCGCAACAACCGCGACCTTTTCCATTATCTGCAGGCAGCGCCTTACGGCATCGTGCTGGAAAACCAGTACGACAATGCCTATACCAATACGGGTATTCATGCCCTTTTTACCAGTAAGACCGCCTTGCTCGGCTGGACCGCCCACCTCCTGACCTGGCACGGTGCTGTGCCCGATGTCTGGGCACTGCTGGAGCAGATCAAGTTATTTTATGCCGGTACGTTGCCGAACAGCCTCGATTGGCTGCTGATCAACGAGGTGCGCTACGTGGTCTGGAGCCCGGCCGATAGCGGGAAGCACCCGCAGGCCTTCGAGACGATCAACCGGCAGATCGGCAGCCGCTATCTCTGGCAAGGATTTTATGACGTCGGCGACCGCCATATCGGGGTCTGGGTGCGAAAATCGTTATAAAAATAGGAAACCATGATGACGGGGACTGTAAGAGAAATGATTTCGGTAGTAGTTCCGGCCTACAATGAAGAGGACGTGCTACCGGAGTTCCACCGGCGCCTCGCCCTACTGTTTGACGCCCTGCCCGCTTACGATTGCGAAGTTGTCTACGTCAACGACGGCAGCCGCGACGGCACCCAGGCTATTATTGATCGCCTGGCAGCCGCCGATGAAAGGGTGTCCAGCTTGGACCTTTCGCGTAACTTCGGTAAGGAGATAGCCATGACAGCGGGTTTTGAATATGCCTGCGGGGATGCCGTCGTGGTGATCGATGCGGATTTACAGGACCCCCCCGAACTTATTCCCGAACTGATAAAGGAGTGGAAAAACGGTTACGACGTGGTCTATGCCACGCGCACGGTCCGCGAGGGTGAGACCTGGCTCAAAAAAGCCACGGCCGCCTGGTTTTACCGTCTGATCCAGCAGGTGAGCCGGGTGAAGATACCGGCCAACACCGGTGATTTCCGGTTGATGAGCCGCCGCTCTGTTAATGCCCTGCTGGCGCTCCGGGAGCAGCATCGTTTCATGAAAGGCCTGTTTGCCTGGGTCGGTTTTCCCGGCAAGGCCGTCGCCTATCAGCGCGATCCGCGCTTTGCCGGCGAGACCAAGTTCAATTACTGGAAACTCTGGAATTTTGCCCTGGAGGGCATCACTTCTTTTACTATCGCCCCGCTCAAGGCAGCGACTTACATTGGTTTGTGCACCTCGCTCTTCGCTTTTTTCTACGGGCTCTGGATCATTTTCAAAACCCTGATCTATGGCGACATCGTGCGGGGTTATCCGACCATCATGGTCACGATTCTGTTTCTGGGCGGCGTGCAGCTTTTCTTTATCGGCGTGATCGGCGAATACGTCGGCCGCATCTTCAACGAAACCAAGGCCCGGCCGCTGTATTTCATCCAGGGTTACAAACCTTCACGGGCGGCCCGAAAGAGAAACGCCGCAGCAGAACGTAATTTGCGGGATTAGCCGATCCGCCGGAAGGCTTCAGCGAGACACCAGTATTTGACAAAAAAGGAGGACTCCTTGCGGAGCCCTCCTTTCAGTTTAAAGCTTACCTAATTCCCGCCTATAGACCGGCAAGAATGTTGGCGATCATCGCATCCGTCACGGTGGACATACCCTGTTTGTCGTTATGACAGCCGGTGCAGCTGGCAGAATTGAGCATACCCATGCTGCCCCTGTTATTGGTAATGGCCGACCTGACCGCAGAGGCGGTAGAAGTCCTCTTGCTGGTGCCGTGACAAGGTCCGCAATAGGCAGTGTGCAGCGACCAAGTCTTGGGAATCGGTGTGGGCGTCGGAACCGGTGTGGGAACAGGTGTCGGGACGGGTGTAGGTACCGGTGTAGGTACAGGCGTCGGCCGAGGTGTAGGTACAGGTGTGGGAACCGGTGTCGGTACAGGTGTGGGTACAGGCGTCGGCCGAGGTGTAGGTACAGGTGTGGGAACCGGTGTCGGGACGGGCGTAGGTACAGGTGTCGGAACCGGCGTCGGCGTAGGCGCAGGCGGAGGATTGGGCAGGCTGTCATCATCCTCGAAATCGCCGTGTATGATGTCGGAGACTTTGCCGGTGAAAATGACGGCCCCGGTCGTCTTGTTGATAATGGTCATGATTCCACGTTCAATCGTAATTCTTACGTCGTCAAACAGTCCGTCCAGACGGCGGTGATTGGTCATGAAGCGCACCTTGATCGGATCATCGTTCTCCGCGTCATACCTCTTGAGGAGGGGCCGCAGTTTGGTCAGCAGCCTGGCAATAGAACCCGGAATGTTGTCCTTGACTTTCTTCAGCTTGTGCTCGTCAGACCGCTCGTAGACCTCAGACGGGTCATCGACTCCAGCGGCTTCGGCTACCGCCGCATCCGAGAGGGGGTTGATGTTGGCTGTGCCCGGACCCTCGGCAAAGGAGTGCAGCCGATACTCTTTCCCCTCGGCGCTCCCCACGGCCTGCAGGATGAAGGGGCCTTTCATGCCGGAGACATTCAAGGAAAATGAGCCGTCTTCGTTCGTCAAGGTGGCCGCTTCCCGGGCCGGCGTCGAGGCATCCTTGATCGCTACCCAGCCATTCAACGGCGCCCCCACGGCGGCTACACCGTCAACGGTCACGGCCGGCGACAACCCTTCGCCGCCGCCACCGCCGCCGCAGCTGACGACCATGAGAATCGCACTAAAAAAAGTGAACAAGGCGATGGCCGCCCTTGTTCTTTTCGTCAGACTTTTCATAACCCCTCTTTCTTGGCCGCACATGGTTGGACTTTCTGGTAAACCCTTTCGCATACACATCTCCTCTTTTACGTTATTATTTACCCTTACTACTGAAGTGGTAGTCTATGAACATCTGATACTCGATATTCCTCTTCGCGAGGCAGGTGGAGTTCGGCATTGCTGTCGGGGATATAGCAAGGGGTGTGCCAAACAGAAGAAAATAGTGTAACTGACAAATATTATTGGGTATAGTGGCAATGGCTTGTGCCGTTGTTTATTATTATGTAGGGATTATCCTTCAGAGGGGAGGGGGGAGTAAATAGATAGGAACGGGTTAATTGTTTGTAATCGCAGCTTATTTTAAAGTGAAGGAATTAACCTTCAAAGTTGCGCGGTCTTTTCTTCGGAGGTGCCTGCTCACATTATTTCGTCTTTCGGAAGTCAGCGGCCAGCAGGATGTAGAAAGCTATGATTCTCGGTCAAGCGACGGCAGTTCCCTGTCTGGCTACGAAGCCCAGCGTCTGTAAGCCCGTGGCTGATGGCGTTCCGGCTATTTGGGCCAAGTAAGTTTCGCCCAACTTCTCGATGTGCTTGCGGACATTGTCAAAGTAATTGAAATGTATCTGTTCTTCATCAATGATGGTTGCAAAAAGCTTGACACTCCCGCTGTCGCCGTTCTCCCGGCAGACTAAAAGGAACTGGTTATAGGCGTCAATTGCCCCCTCTTCGGTCGTTGAATCAAAGGGAAAAACCGCCTGGACCTGCTGATGTTTTTCAATTACACCGGCCGGATCCGTAGTCGGCTCTCCGTCCAGTTCCTTGATCCTGTCGGCGAACATCTCCGCATGGCGCATTTCATCAACGGCGATGAGTTTGATCTTCGCGGACATCTCGCCGTAATCCATCGCGCCTAAATTGTAATGTTGGTTCATGTACTGGCTAATGGCCTGCAACTCCATGCTGCGGGCCTTGTTGAGGACCGTGATTACCAGTTGCTTCCGCTGTTCCTTCGTGAGCTCCGCCATAATTGACCTCCCCATCCTTTTATCGCCGACCTGTCCAATAACTGTCCAATAAGGGTGTGCTCTCACGCCTTCGAATCAAGCAAACTCCGCATAATATTTATAATCAAAAGATATTTCAAGGAAAATCGACATTTTTGCGCCCCTTGCCGGCTGCTTTTCTTGACAAGCAAAGGGTCTTCATCCTATAATAGACAAATAATTTTTGTAAAGGAGTGGTTTATGAAAAAGCTAATAGCGCTGCTCATGGTTTGTATCATGTTTACGCTGGGTGCCTGCGCCACGGAATCTCAAACCCGGGGGGCAACGACGGGCGGTATGATCGGTGGCGTCGCGGGGGCTTTGCTGGGAGGGAGAAATCCCTGGCGCGGCGGGGTGATTGGGGCGGCGCTGGGCGCCATAGCGGGCGCCACCATAGCCGATATTTCGGCGCAGGGGGCCCAGGAGGCAGCCCGGGCGGGAAGACCCGTGGAATACTATACTGAGGATAGGCGGGGTCGATATTACGCTGAACCGGAGGGGTATGACCCCCGTACCAAATGCCGGAAGGTGCGGGAGAAGGTGTGGGAGAATGGGCGCCTGGTAAAGGAAAGCGTTCGGGAAGTATGCGAGGGAGAGATAATGGAGAGGCGATATTAGACGTTGAGCGCCGCGAAGGGAAATAACCTCATGCAGAGCGAGCCCATCCGGCCGCGGGGCCGCTTCCTCACGGCCCCCTTTGCCACGCTGGGAAGAACTGCCCTGGGCTGGGTAGACGGCTTGGGGGCGGCGGCAGTTTTTCTTGTTCTGGCAGTTCTTAAGATTCTGCATCCCAAACAACTGCCGAAAATCATTCAGCAGGTCTATTACATCGGCACCAGGTCATCCATGATCATCATGCTGGTGGGTTTCTTCACCGGCATGGTGCTCGGTCTCCAGTCTTACCATGCCCTGGTGAAATTTGGCGCGCAGGGAGCCCTGGGCACTCTGGTGGGATTGTCTCTGGTAAGGGAAATGGGGCCTGTGCTTACCGCTATCATGATTACCGCTCGGGCAGGTTCAGCGATAACCGCCGAGATCGGCATCCAGCGTATTTCCGAGCAGATCGACGCCCTGGATACGATGCGGATTGATTCCCTGCGCTACCTGGTGAGTCCCAGGATCGCCGCCTCCCTGATCAGCTTTCCCCTGCTGACGGCCCTTTTTGACCTGATCGGCATCATGGGAGGATATGTTTCCGGGGTCCTGATTCTGGGCGCCAATTCGGGCACCTATTTTTACCGCATTCAATCCGGTATGGAGTTGAAGGATGTTACTGACGGGTTCGTTAAGGCAGTGGTCTTTGCAGTAATTGTCTCTACGGTCTGCTGCTACGAGGGCTATTTCGCCCACCTGCGCAGTGACAGTCATGGCGCCAAGGCCGTCGGTCTGGCCACTACCTCGGCGGTCGTGCTTTCCTGCGTGCTCATTCTGGTGGCCGACTATGTTGTGACTTCCCTGCTAATTTAATTAAGGTTAAACGCATGACAATGCCGCTTATCGAATTCAGGGACGTTACCAAACGTTTTGGAGACAAGACTGTTCTCGACCGCGTCAATCTGCAGATCTATGAGGGGCAGGTATCCACGATAATCGGCCTCAGCGGAGCGGGAAAGAGCGTAATCCTCAAGCATATAATAGGCTTAATACAACCTGATGCCGGCACGATTCTTTTTCGCGGCAGGCCGCTGGGCGGAATGCAGAAGAAGGAAAAGGCTGCGGCGCTGGCCCAGATGAGCTATATGTTTCAGGACAATGCCCTTTTTGATTCGCTGACGGTCTCTGAAAACGTTGCTCTTCCCCTGAAGGAAACCACAAACCTGGAGAAGAGTGAAATTAACCGCCGGGTTTTAGCCAGGCTTGAACAAACGGACCTCACCGACTCGGTCCACAAGTATCCTTCGGAACTTTCCGGCGGCATGCAAAAGCGGGCTGCACTGGCCCGGGCCCTGGTAACCGATCCCAGCATCGTGTTGTTTGATGAACCCACTTCGGGTCAGGACCCGGTGCGGAAGAATGCCATCCTGAGCATGATTGCGCAATATCAGAGGAAATTTGCCTTTACGGCGGTTTTGGTGAGCCACGAAATCCCGGACGTGTACTTTATTTCCAACCGTATTCTCGCGCTTTATGATAAAAATATTGTTTTTCAGGGTACGCCGGAGGAATTGGAAGATTTCGATCATCCCTTCAAGGATGAGGTAATTCACAGCCTTGAAGGTCTGCAGGAAGAATTAACTGGTCTCTATTCAAAGAGACAGTTTAAGGTATTGAATCATGCCCAGCTGAGAAGGCGACAGCTGGGGGAGACCTATACCGTTGTCCTGTTTACACTGGCGAATTGGAATGACATCAGCACGGCTTTGGGATATGAAGCGGGACAGGGGGCAATTCGGGCGATGGGAATGTATATTGACAAACATTTTAGTGCGATCGGCGGATTTTCAACGCGTCGCCAGGCTAATGAATTTGTGACCGTTTTACCCTTTTCGGATATCCGGGAAGCGGAAAGCATTTTGCAGAAATTCATCGAGGATTTTCGGAACCTGGGAATCCAGGATGTCTGGCTGGGGGCTCAGGGACAGTCTGCTGCCCAGTCCTGTGTGGAATTCAGCATCTTAAGTGGCATTGCTCAAGGCCAGCCTATCGTGGACATCGGGGCCGTGATAGACGCAGCAAGAAACCAACAAAAAGAAATCGCCCGGTTCAGCTGTGAAAGGAGGCCGTAGCGCATGAAAAAATATCCCCTGGAGACCGCGGTGGGAATCTTCCTTTGTTGCGGGCTGCTCTTGATCGGCTATATGACGGTCAAGTTAGGCCATGTCTCGCTTTTCGGCGACAGCGGTTATCCGCTGATCGCCCGGTTCACTTCAGTGACTGGCCTGAGGGCGGGGAGCGAAGTCTACATGCTGGGCATCAATGTCGGGCGGGTGGAAAAACTGGCCATGGACCAGGAAAAGCAGAAGGCCGTTGTGGAAATCCGAATACGTCAGGGTATCAAGATCCACACCGATGCTATTGCCGCCATTAAGACGGAGGGTCTGATAGGCGACAAGTACCTGGACATCGATCCCGGGGGGGCAGGAGAGGTGCTCCGGGCAGGTGGAACGATAACGGAGACGGTGCCGCCGGTAGAAATCGCCGATCTCATCGGCAAGTATGCCTTTGGGGAAATCAAGAAAAATGAGGAATAGGGGCAAGGCTGGCACTATGGAGAGAACCATCGCGGTAATTATTGTCCTGCTATTCCTTTTACTCCCCTCGTCGGTCCGGGCAGGCGTCCCGCTGGACACGGTTCGGGCCCATGTCAACAGCGTGATGGAAGTATTGCGCGATCCGAAACTCAAGCCGGAGGCGGCTAAAGAAATAAAGAAAGAGAAACTGCGGGCGATTTACGGACGCATGTTTGATGAAGTAGAACTAAGCCGGCGGACACTGGCCAGGAACTGGAATAGTCTGAATGATGCGCAACGCCAGGAATTCATCCCCCTGTTTCGCCAGGTTTTGGAAAAGGCTTACATAGATAAGATTCTTGCTTACCGGAACGAAAAAATCGTTTTCGAACGGGAATCGCTCCTCTCGGAGAGCCAGGCCGAAATCCAAACGAGAATCGTCACTTCCTCGAAGGAAATTCCCATCAATTATCGGGTCATCCTCCGAGACGGTGCCTGGAGAGTTTATGATGTCCTGGTGGAGAATGTGAGTCTCGTCCAGAACTATCGGAGTCAGTTCAATGACATTCTCTCAAAAAATGCACCGGATAAATTACTCGAGATCCTGCGCAAAAAAGTGAAAGAGCAAACCTGACGCCGGCGAAAGGGATAAGCCTTGCCTAATGAGGTGGGATAATTAAGTTTATGAATGGAATTTCTTTCAGCAAGCATATTCCAGCATACTAAGGCCTTAACGAAATTATTGTTTGGTAAACACGTGGAAAATGACTTCTATTTGCTCAAGAGGCAGACAGGTATGAGGGCGCTAATACTCTCGGTGTTGGGAATGGTTTTTTTCCTGGTGGCTGGTGGTTGGGATGTGGCTTACGCTCTCGATGCGCCAGGGGGCGATTTCTTTGCCGATCCGCCTTCGGTTAATACTGCCGTGGCGGCCGGTGGCCCTCTACCGTCCTTCCCGGACTTGGGTGGTAAGCAGGAACCCAAAAGCTTGGCCGAAGAGGATGATCTGAGTTACCCGGAGGAGAATGAATCCCGGAAAGCGGAAATTACCGATCCCCTGGAGCCGTTTAATAGGGCGACTTACTACTTCAACGACAAATTGTATTTCTGGGTGCTCAAACCGGCAGCGAAAGGGTATAGCTGGGCCGTTCCCGAGAACGCGCGAGTAAGTGTCAAGAATTTCTTCGCGAACATCGCCTTTCCCGTTCGTTTCGTTAATTGCCTGCTCCAGGCTGATATCGGCGGCGCAGCCACCGAAGTCGGGCGCTTTCTGGTCAACACCATCTGGGGGATCGCCGGCTTTCTGGACCCGGCCTCCGGCGAAGACCTCCGGCTGCCGAAACAAGAGGCCGACTTCGGCCAAACCTTGGGGGTTTATGGATTAGGTCAGGGTTTTTTCATCAACTGGCCGCTCCTGGGACCTTCCAGCGCCCGGGATACGGTCGGAATTCTTGGCGATACCTTTTTACAGCCCTTGTCTTACGTGAATCCCGGGGACGCGGCCCTGGGGGCCAGGGCCTATGAAAGGGTGAACAGCGTTTCCTTGTCGCTCGGCGACTATGAGACCCTGAAAGAGGCGGCAATCGATCCTTACATCGCCATTCGCGATGCCTATTTCCAGTACCGTCAGAAGCAAGTGGAGTCCAGGAGGGTCAGGAGGGAATGAATTTATTGCGGTGCCTCAGGTTCCTTGTTCCAATCCTGTTATTGCTCTGGTCATTTGCGGGGAGCGCCGTTGCCGGCGGGCCCTTTGGCACCCCGCAGCCCGTCGCCAAGGAGGGCGGCGGATTGCATACGGGGATAGGTTACTGGCAGCAGGAGGATCTTTGGCGAGCGGACTCTCTCCTGGAAACGGTCCGCCGGCACGCCTATTCCGAGGTGGGATACAGCTTCTCCAACAACTGGGAAATCTATGCCCGCCTGGGCATAGCCGATCTCAAAATTGCCGACGGCTTCGGTTCCCTGACACCCTCAATTACCGTTGCCAAGAATGATTTCGAAGAAAATACTAATTATTTCGGAACAATGGGAGTAAAGGTGTTCCATCCTTTCAATCGCCTGCTCGGTTGGGGAGTCTTTGTGCAGGGTTCCTATTATTTCCGTGACTTTGCCGACGAAGTTACGGGGAGTCAAAGCGGGGTACCTTTCCGGGTAGAGCAGCGAGTGTCCGATTTATGGGAGCTTGATCTGGGCATCGCCTTGCAGGCCGTAAACAGGGCGGGGGTAAAGTATTACTGCGGCCCCTTTATCTACTACAGCGAAGCAAAGGTCAGGGCCTCGGCGGCGATTGCCGGTATCGGTCTGACAACGGATGCCGCTGTAAGAAACCGTGCCTGGGGTGGGGGATTCGTCGGGGTAGACGTGCCGCTGGCCAAGGGATTTCGCCTGCAAATCGAAGGACAATATTCCAGTCGGTTATCCGCCGGGACAGCCGTTACCTATTCCTATTGATCTTCTGAATCCCTCTTGATCTGCCAATCCTACCCACAACCGCAATTTCCGGTCGCCATCTTCATGTACGAACTGCCATCGGTTTTCGATACTTTTTTCTGATGAATTACTCCTCATCTCGTGGGGATTTATTACCCGGATAGAGAGGCAATACACTTGCAACCCAAGTTTTAATTTTTTATAAGCACATGAATTTAGCATGTTGTAATCAGATGGACCGGGGCCGACAAACATGGTACACAATTTGCTATGAAGCGCGTACTGCTAAGCAGGCTCCAGCAGGTTCTGTATAAAAATAGTGGGGAACGGACGGTCCATGGTGGACTACCGGTAAAATTAAAACTGAATTTTCAAAGGAGGTAGTAAGATGAAACGTTTAATGGTTTGGGTCGTAGCGTTTATGTTCCTTATGACGGGTATGGCGTTTGCGCAGGATGCAACGAAGGCTGCGGCTAAGAAGGAAGCCAAGCAGACGAAGGCAGCGGCAGAGACGAAGGCCGAGGAAACGAAGGCAGCGGCAGAAACAAAGGCCGGGGAAACGAAGGATGCGGCTAAGAAGGAAGCCAAGCAGACGAAGGCAGCGGCAAAGAAGGAAGCCAAGCAGACGAAGGCAGCGGCAGAGAAAAAGGCCGGGGAAACGAAGGCAGCGGCAGAGAAAAAGGCCGACGCGGCTAAATAATCTTCCTTCTCAAATTTTTCGCGATCACCAAGTTAGTCATTAAAAAAATAGGGCAGGGTTCATACCTTGCTCTATTTTTTTGAGTATAAAACAATGATTTGAGGAATGCGTTGATAAGAGGTGGCCGGTCCAATCTATGTGTGATTTTCATTCCCGTGAAAGTTGAGTTACTAATGAAGTAGTTCTTCCGTAACTCTTTGCCTTAATGAGGCCAGGGGGAAGGGTTTTTCAAAGAAGCTTACGGGATATTTTTCCTGCTCCTTTTGGAGGAAAGGCCGGTAAGAGTGCAAGTTGCCGCTCATGTATATCGTTTTAATCCCGGGGTCGTGACGCCTGATATCTTCCATCATCTCCAGGCCGTTTCGTCCCGGCATCTGAATATCCGTAATGACGAGATCGGGCCTGAAGCGGAGGTAAGCCGCATATCCGTCAATGCCATCCCGCGCGTACATGACCTCCAGGCCTTCTCTTTCCAAGATAATTTGGATGGTCGCGGCAAAGAACGCGTTGTCATCAACGACTAATATTTTCATGGTTTTCCGGTCTTTTCGCAATTCCCTAAAGTTAATTGTTTGTTGTGATTATTTTTAACAGCCCTAAGGAAGGTAAAGCAATGAGGATAAAGTGGCAGGTAAATGATAACCGAAAACTACGATTTGATAAGAACTTTCAATTTCATGGAGGGTGTGAGAAAAACGGCCTTCTATGTGAATGAAATAACGACCACAAAATATGAAGACAAACCCTCTCTTTTACCTCAATATGTTGAGGTTCCACCAAATATGGAGGCTCATCGAACCATTCTAGGCTTTTTTTCTATGCTGTCCCAATAATCTAACAACCTGTTATTAATGTGTTAATTAAATATTTGTATTTTCCTTCGATTATTGGCAAGCCGTTTGCTATTACTTTACTATAAACGTAGTCATTTACATGAAACCCTTGGTTGACAAGGCAAGGAAGATGACTGTGTCATAAACTTAAAAAATGGTGATAATATATGAAAGTATTGGTCGTCGACGATAACGAGAATTTAGCTGGTCTCATTAAAATGACATTCGAAAACGAAGGTATGGAGGTAATGTCTGCCAAAGATGGTAAAGAAGGGTATACAACCTATGGTATCTTTAAACCGGATCTTGTCATTACCGATATTCAAATGCCCAAGGCGAATGGTTTGGAAATGATGGCAAATATCAGGGTTGATAACCCTATGGTTAAGACAATTTATATGAGTGGAGATATAAATGCCTTTCGGCCGTTACTTGAAGGAGAGAAAAAAAGATATCCAGTTAGTTTCTTTGAGAAGCCTTTTTCTTTGAAATCATTGCTGAAGTATGTTTTGGAACCTGCAACCAGCTGGCCAATGGGAAATGCTGTCGCGCTATAAATAAAACATTATTTTAAATACTATCGGTTGTCCGCAAGTATCCCGTATTCCTGCCAGCGGTCGCTAACGAGCCGTTTGATATCAGTGCTGTTGATCAAATCATCCGGCCAGGGGCGAGGATGGCCGTCCAGTGCCGATTTTCTTGTTGCGTCGATGACCATGAATCTTCCCCTGAGGGAAATGTCCCGGCGGGGGTCGACATTGTTGAAGGCTTTCCACAACAGCAGCGAGTCGTCACGGATATCGACATCGTCATCGTAGAAGACGGCAATCCCCACTCTTGCCCCATCGTTGCTAAAAAGCAGGTCTCGGAAATAGGTCCCGCGTTTTTGCTCGGTTTTTCTGATATTTATTAAAGCCAAAGGCAGGGCGAGGTCGGGAAAAAGTATCCGGCAAGCGGTGAAGCCGGGGTCTAGGGCCTTAATATTTTCAGCTATGGCCGCCGGCGAAGAACCTGACTGATCATCGGTCGCTTCCGGCCGCTGAGGTTCGCCGGCCACGCGTCTGGTCGCATCTACGCCGAGTTTCCCCCCGAAAAAAGGCTGTGGTGCAGAATGGTCCAGCGCATCCAGGATGCCATCGGTGATGATAAGATCATTTTGCAGGTCTATGCGGGACAGTATTTCCATCACGAGCAGGCTGCCTGAATCAAGCCGGGTGTTTTCATCAACCATCACCAGCATCTTGCAAAAACTCATCTGTCCGGAGCCCCAGAGGCCATGCATCACTTTGTGGGCCTGTCCGGGATATTCTTTCTTGATGGACACCAGGGCGACATTGTGAAAAACCCCTTCCCAGGGGAGACGATAATCGCAGATTTCCGGCCAGAGGGTGGTGAGCAGGGGGAGGAATAATCTTTCCGTGGCCAGGGCGAGGTAGCAGTCCTCCATGGGAGGACGGCCGACGACCGTTGTACTGTATACCGCATTATTGCGGTGCGTCAGGGCGGTAACGTGAAAAACGGGGTATTGGTCAGGCAAGGAGTAATAGCCGGTATGATCGCCGAAAGGCCCCTCCAGGCGCCGTTCCTGAGGATCGATATAGCCTTCCAGAATAATCTCGGCTTCCGCAGGAACTTCCAGGTTTACCGTCACTGCCGGCACCATCTTTACCGGCCGGCGGCGCAGGAACCCGGCTAGCAGCATTTCGTCCACCCCCGGGGGCAGGGGGGCCGTGGCGGCATAAGTAACGGCTGGATCAGTTCCTATGGCCACTGCTACTTCCATCTTCTGTCCTTTTCTTTCGTACTCGCGGAAAATGTGTGCCCCGTCCTTGTGGATATGCCAGTGCATGCCTGTTGTATTCCTGTCAAAGACCTGCAGACGGTACATACCGGCATTTCTTTTTCCAGTGCTCAGGCTTTTGGTAAAGACCACCGGCAGCGTAATGAACAAACCGCCATCCTCCGGCCAACACTGCAAGAGGGGTAATTGGAGCAAATCAACTTCCCGGCCGCGCCGTATCACTTCCTGGCAAGGAGGATGGGAAATTTTGACGGTGCGCGGAAAACATCTTGCCAGACCGAAGGCTTTTTCCAGCAAGCGCAGCTTGTCCGTAAGACTGTGCGGCAGGTCCGTTTTCAGGAACTCCCTGAGCCTTTCCCCCGGCAGTTCCAGGTTATCAGCGCCCAAGGCCAGGGCAATACGCCGAAAACTGCCGAACGCATTAATTAAAAGGGGAAAAGAAGACCCCTCGACCTTCTCAAATAACAGCGCCTTGCCGCCACCTTCACTTTTGGATATCCGGTCGGCAATTTCAGTTATTTCCAGACACGGGGATACTGGCACCTTGATGCGCAGAAGTTCCTGCTTGGTTTCCAACAGGTGAATGAATTCACCCAGATTTTCGTAAGTCATAGGATGTTAAACCGTCGAACCAATTCTTCCGTTAACATGGAAACTAAAAGCAGAAGAGATACGATGCTGTTTACGTAAAAAAAAGCGAAGTTGATGCGTGACAGGTCGTCAGATTTCACTATGGCATGCTCCAGGGCCAGAAAGAAACCGATGATCGCAACGAAAACCAGGTAAAAGGGGCTTAAGTTGAAAACCCAGTAAAGGGCAAGAAAGGATAGAAAAGTGAGGAAGTGCATAAATGAGGAAATCCACAGCGCCCGCCGGACGCCGAAGTTGGCCGGTACCGAGCAGAGACCTTCCCGGCGGTCGAATTCCGTGTCCTGACAGGCATAGAGGATGTCAAGACCAATCATGTATGTTCCCAGCGTAAAGGACAGTACCGATATTTTCAAGGAAAAATCACCCGTTACCGCCAACCATACCCCCAGCGGACTTAGGGCCTGAACGAATCCCAAGACCAGATGCGACAACCAGGTGAATCTCTTGGTATAGGAGTATAGAAAAAGGAAAAAAAGGACCGGAAAGGAAAACCAGAAGCAGACGCGGGAAATGGAAAGGGCGGAGAAAACGAAAAGAAAGCTCGTGAGGACAACGAAGAGGGTCGTTTCCAGGAGGGAGATTTTGCCACTGGGTATCTCTCGCGCAGCGGTCCGGGGATTTCTTCCGTCCCAATAGGCGTCTACCAGTCGGTTGAAACCCATACCCGCCGACCGTGCCCATACCACTGCCATGATTATCCAGAAGACCTGGCTCATGGTCACCGGGGTCATACGATGGGCCAGAAGTAAGGCGGACAGGGCAAAAGGCAAGGCCAGGATGGAATGTTCGAACTTGATCATGCGTCCGTAAACACTGATTTTAGCGCCGGTGCTCTTTAACAGGTACTGGGGGGAAAGATTATCCTGGCAGGCTTTAGCGGTCTTCACGTTAAGAATTTGTCCCTATCATTAATTTTTTCCTGGGTGTCGCTGTCGATCATTTGCGCATCGGCCTCTGACCTTTTGCGGTTGCCTAACATAAAGCCGGGCAATTGGCAAGCTCCCACCGGCGGATAAATCTTTCCTTGACTTAAAAAGAAAAAAAATATAGCTAAATTGGCTTTAATTAATGAGGAAGATGCTCATGGAAGAGAGTGAACTGGTTCGTAAGCGGAAAGAAAAAATTGCTTCGTTAATGGCGGAAGGCATCGATTTGTATCCTAATGATGTGTCCGTCTGTCATGACTCGGCGGACCTTGCGGCGCGCTATGCCCACCTGGATGCAGCCGCCCTGGCGGAGGTTGAGGAAAGATTTTCCCTGGCCGGACGGATGATGGCGGTCCGCGATTTCGGTAAGAGCGCTTTCATTACCATTCAGGACAGAAAGGGAAGAATACAGGCCTTCCTCAGGAGGGACAAGATCGGCGCCGTTGCCCATCAGGTCTTCAAGAGGCTGGATGTGGGCGACATTGTTTACGCCGCCGGTACACTATTCAAGACTAAAACGGGCGAACTGACCATCGATGTGGATGAGTTCAAACTGCTGTCCAAGGCCCTCTTGCCCCTCCCGGAGAAATGGCACGGGCTCACCGATGTGGAGACGAGGTACCGCCAGCGCCACCTGGACCTGATTGCCAATCCTCAGGTTAAGGAGGTTTTTTACCGGCGTAGCCTCATCATCCGGCTGCTGCGCCGGTTCATGGAAACTCATGATTTCCTCGAAGTGGAAACGCCCATGATGCAGCCTCAAGCCGGCGGGGCGGTGGCCAAGCCGTTTATGACCCACCATAACGCCCTGGGGATGGACCTCTATCTGCGTATCGCCCCGGAATTGTACCTTAAGCGCTTGGTTACGGGAGGGTTGGAAAGGGTTTTTGAAATAAACAGGAACTTCCGCAACGAAGGAATCTCCTCTTTTCACAATCCCGAGTTTACCATGATGGAGTTTTACCGCGCCTATGCCACCTATGAGGATTTGATGATTTTTACCGAGGAAATGTTAAATTTCCTTGCCTGTGAAATATTTGGCGAATCCAGGCTGGTCTATCAGGGGAAGGAAATTAGCCTGCAGAAGCCCTGGGCGCGCATCTCCGTCAAAGAGGCCCTGGTCCGACATGCCGGGCTTAGCCCCGCTCTCCTGGAAAACGAAAAGGAGGCCCGAGACAAGGCGAAAAACCTGCAATTGGATGTGCAGGAGAGCGACCCGCTGGGCAAGGTGATCATGACTTTATTTGAAGGTTTGGTAGAGGATAAGCTTATTCAGCCGACTTTCGTTACTCATTATCCCCTTGAAGTTTCTCCGCTTTCCCGCAAAAACGCGGCCGACCCGCGGCTGACCGACCGTTTCGAACTGTACATCTGTGGCAAAGAGATAGCCAATGCCTTCTCGGAACTTAACGATCCTGTCGATCAGCGGGATAGGTTTTTGATGCAGCTAAGGGATCGAGAGGCGGGGGATGATGAAGCCCACGAGATGGATGAGGATTACATCACCACCCTGGAATATGCCATGCCCCCTACTGCCGGCGAGGGGATCGGCATTGACCGCCTCGTGATGCTTTTTACCGATTCCGCTTCCATCAGGGACGTCATCCTTTTTCCGCAAATGAGAAGAAAAGAGTAGACATGTCCTATGAATTATTTATCAGTCTTCGCTACCTGAAGGCCAAGCGCAAGCAGGTCTTTGTTTCGGTAATTACCCTAATTTCCATTGCCGGGATCTTACTAGGCGTCGCCGCCCTGATCATCGTGCTGGCCGTGATGAATGGCTTTGAAACGGATCTCAGGAACAAAATCCTGGGCCTCAACGCCCAGGTTGTGCTGATGGAATACGGCGGCGTTTTACACAACCATGAGCAGGTGTTGCAAAAAGTGACCGGTGAGCCGAATATTGTGGCGGCCACTCCTTTCATTTATGCCCAGGCCATGCTGAAAAAAGGAGAGAGCGTGAGCGGGGTAATATTGCGGGGCCTTGAAATGGAAAGCGCCTTCAAGGTGATCACGCTGGGCAAGATGGAGGGAGGAAAGACCGACTATCTGACGAAAAAAAACCGGTTGTCACTGAAACTCAGCCCGGAGGACAGAGAACTGCCGGGCATGATTGTCGGCAAGGAATTGGCGAAGAACCTGAATGCGGTCCTGTTCGATACGTTGCACATCTTGTCGCCTCAGGGCATTGCCACGCCCATGGGTATGATGCCGCGCCTGAAGAAATTTCTCGTTGTGGGAATATTCGATTCCGGTTTCTATGAGTATGATTCGACGATGGCTTTTCTTACCCTGGCGGACGCGCAGGAATTTCTGAATCTGGAAGGCCTGGTTACGGGGCTGGAGATTAAGGTGAAAGACATCTATCAGGCGGGGACCATCGCCCGGCAGCTGGAAAAGAAATTGGGCTATCCCTATTGGGCCAGAAACTGGATGGAGATGAACAAGAACCTTTTTTCGGCGCTGCGACTGGAAAAACGTGTTATGTTCATCATTCTCAGCTTGATTGTGCTGGTTGCCATGTTCAATATCATCACCACGCTGATCATGGTGGTAATGGAAAAAAACCGCGATATAGCCATCTTGAAATCGATGGGCGCCACCTCCCGCAGCATCATGAAAATCTTCGTTTATCAGGGCGTGATTATCGGACTCATCGGCACCCTGCTTGGCGCTGTTACCGGTCTGACCGTAGCGCATAATCTGGAGAGGCTGTCGCTGTTCATCGAAAAGATATTTGGCTTTAAGATCCTGCCGGGAGACGTCTATTATTTGAGCGCTTTGCCTTCACAGGTGAATTATGGGGATGTGGCGATAATCATTTTGGGGACCCTCTGCATCAGCCTGGCGGCGACTATCTACCCTTCCTGGCGGGCGTCACGATTGGATCCGGCGGAAACCCTCCGCTATGATTGATCATTTATAGAGGTTAATGGGCAGAGGATGGGGGCAAAGATAGAAATTAAGGGCCTGGCGAAGACATTCGCCAAGGACGGCCAAATGATCGAGGTGCTGAAGGGAATCGACCTGGCGATCGCCGCCGGTGAATCGCTGGCCGTTCTGGGGGTGTCGGGCGCCGGCAAGAGCACGTTGATCCACATATTAGGCGCCCTGGACCGGCCAACTGCGGGCTCAGTACTCATTAACGATGTTGACGTGTTTGGCTGGGACGATGAGAAAATGGCCCGGTTTCGTAACCGGAGTGTCGGATTTGTCTTTCAATTCTTTAATCTGCTGCCGGAATTTACAAGCCTGGAGAATACCATGATGCCCGCCCTACTGTGGGGGATGTCCCGCCGTGAGGCCAGCCAGCGGGCAGAAATTATCTTGAACGAGGTAGGTCTTGGTGATAGGATGCGGCACAAACCCGGTGAGATGTCCGGTGGAGAACAGCAGCGCGCCGCAGTGGCCAGGGCATTGATGATGGAGCCGGAGATTATTCTGGCCGATGAACCGACGGGCAATCTGGACAGAACGACGGGGACCAAGATCGAAGATATGCTCGTCCACATGAATCTAACCAAAAAGGTCACTCTAATCGTTGTTACTCACAACCAATGTCTGGCTGACAGGATGTCCCGGCGGATCGGCTTAGCGGATGGAAGGATGTACCCCCTTGAATAGAAAAGTTTTACCGCCGCTGACTCCGATCAAGGAGATAGGCAGGTTAACGAAATCGTTTTCTGCAATAAGAACATGGGCGATAATCTCTAACTTACTAACATCTATCTTCATTATACTCCTGCTGGCTGCTCCCTGCCGGGGGGCGGAAGAGCTGAGAAGGGTGGCGATCTTGCCTTTCCAGGTCAACAGCAAGGCTAATGCCGACCGTTTGCAGAAGGAGTTTTATGAGGCCATTGCTGATCAACTGAAGACGGTAAAAAGCGTCCAACTGATCGAAAGGGATCGTCTTGCCGTTCTCGTGGAGGGACGCAGCGGTGGTGAGGCCCTGGCCCAGGCCATAGGTAGGGAAACGGGCGCCGCTTTCGTGATTACTGGCACTCTTACGGAGTTTGGAGATGTTATCAGCGCCGACGTCCGCATTCTGGATGTCAAAAAAGGGCTTTTTCTGCCGCCGATCAGTGCCCAGGGTAAGGGATTGGAAAGCATCGGCCGGATAGCCGCCCAGTTGGCAGTCGATATACGGATACGCATGGGGGCGGAAGAAAGGATCGCCCGCATCGAATTTAGAGGCAATCGCCGGATTGAAGGCAGTGCCATCAATCAGGTGCTGAAGAGCGCTACCGGGAACGTTTTTTCTGAAGCCAACCTGGCGCAGGACATCAGGGCGATCTATAGAATGGGATACTTTTCCGACGTCGCGGCCGAGGTTAGGGAGGTCCCGGAAGGAAAAGTCATCGCTTTTACCGTCCAGGAAAGAGGGATCGTTACCACCATCGATATTAACGGCAGCAAGGCCGTTTCCAAGGAAGATATTGAAGCCGTTCTGGGCACCAAGGTGAAGCAGATTATCAACCCGGAAAAAATAAAGGCCGATGTGGAAAAGATCAAGGATCTTTACGACAGCAAGGGCTATTACAATGCCGAAGTAAAGGAGATCATTGAAAAGGCAGGAGAGAAGGATGCCCGGGTAATCTTCAGCATTGTGGAAAATGAGCGGTTGTATATCATCGGAATCACTTTCGCAGGCAATGAGGCCTTTACCGCTAAGGAGCTCGCGAAGGTAATGAAAATCACGGAAAAAGGGCTCTTCTCATTTATTACCGATTCCGGGATCCTGAAAAAGGAGCAACTAAGACAGGACGTCGAGAAGATCAATGCCTTTTACCTGAACAATGGCTTCATTTATGCCCAGGTTGGAGAACCGGAAATCACTCACGACCGGAAGGGCATCTATATTAAGATCCCCGTGACGGAGGGGAAACAATTTCAGGTGGGAAAAGTTGAAATTACCGGCGATGAAATCAAAGTTCCCCGCTCCGAGCTCCTGGAAGCGCTGCAGGTAAATAAAAAGCGCTATTACGACCGGGAAGCCGTCATGAAAGATATTGACTATATTCAGCAGGCCTGTAGTGATGAGGGTTTTGCCTATGCCGAAGTAGTCCCCCGTACTATCCCCCATGAGCAGGAGCAGATGGTGGATGTCAATTATCAGATTAACAAGGGCAAGCAGGTCTACTTCAACCGGATCAACATCAGCGGCAATACCAAAACGCGGGACAAGGTTCTAAGAAGATTGCTCACGGTGGTGGAGGGTAATCTTTACAATAAGACTAAACTCAAGCAGAGCTATATGGCGCTCAACCGCCTCAGATATTTTGAAGAAGTTGATTTTCAGACGGCAAAAGGCCTCGACGATACCTTGACGGACGTGAACATCCGCGTCAAGGAAAAGCCTACGGGCATGTTCAGTATCGGCGCTGGTTACAGCGCTTTGGACAACGCAATTCTTACTGCTCAGGTGTCGCAGCAGAATCTCTTTGGCCGGGGGCAGAGTCTGAGTCTGAAAGCTAACATCAGCGGCCGCGCTACAAATTATGAATTGTCCTTCATCGATCCCTGGCTGCTCGATATGCCGCTCTGGACCAAGGTGGATCTTTGGCAAACCGATCGTACCTTCGATACCTATGACTTGAGTTCCCAGGGGGGCGGGCTTACCCTCGGATATCCACTGTGGGAATATGTGACGGGTTATGCGGGATATAAGGTAAGTCAGGATAAAGTCAATACGGTGTCGGACTTAGCCTCGACTTATATCAAGAGGCAGGAAGGCGAGGCGGTGACCAGCGCCCTGACCTTGACGCTGACCCGGGATACGACGGATGATAATATGTTCCCCACCAGGGGGTCCAAGAACAGCCTGGCTACGGAAATTGCCGGCGGCGCGCTTCAGGGGGACGCCAGTTTTAATAAGTTTGATCTCCTGTCCTCGTGGTTTTATCCGCTGCCCCTGGATCTGGTTTTTGGCGTCAGGGGTAAGGCGGGGGTACTGCTGGAACGGGAGGGGAAAGCGGCGCCGGTCTTTGAACGCTATTACCTGGGCGGCATCAATTCCCTGCGGGGGCTGCGGAATATCGGTCCCGTGGATCCCCTTACGGGCGATGTCATCGGCGGTCTGACAATGCTCAATTTCAATGCCGAGCTTGTCTTCCCGCTTATCAAAGATGCCGGCATGAGAGGGGTTGTTTTTTACGATACCGGTAACAGTTGGCAGTCGGGATATGATCTAAAGGATATGAGGAAAACTGCCGGCCTGGGTGTACGGTGGTATTCGCCTATCGGCCCTTTGAGGCTGGAATGGGGATACGTTCTTGATTCCAGGAAGGATGAAGCGGTCAGCCGGTGGGAATTTACAATCGGTATGGTTATGTAGTTTAAAGATAAGGGGGCGCTTAGCATGAAAAAAAGGATGATTTGTGTAACTATTCTACTCCTGCTTTCCTGGGCCGGTCTCGCCGCGGCAGCGGAGAAGATCGGTTTTGTCGACGTCAGGGAGATAATGTTGAATTCTGATGCCGGGAAGAAAGCCACGGAGGATTTCAAAAAATTTCTGGATAAGAACAGGGTAATCATTCAGGGAAGGGAATCAGAACTGCAGAAATTAAAGGAGGAATTGGAGAAGCAGCGTTCGATCCTTACAGAAGCGGCCCTGAGGGAAAAAGAGATGTCCTATCAAGCGAAATTTCGGGAATATCAGGGACTGGTAAAAGAGGCTAATGACGATATCCAGGGAAAGGATCAGGAACTGGCCAAGGCCATGATCCCGGAAATCCAGAAGCTGATCAGTGCCATCGGCGAAAAAGATAAGTTTACGATCATTTTCGACGTGAGCGCGCAGCCGATCCCTTATTACAATAAAGCGGCCGATCTGACCAAGCGCATTATGGAAGAATTCAACAAAACCTATAAACCGAAGAAGTGACACCTCTGCAAAAGAGCGGTTAAATGAAGATAAGAGATATTGCAGCGCTATTAAACGGTGAAGTGGTAGGTGAAGGAGAGGTTGAAATCAAGCGCATCTGCGCATTGGACGAAGCTGGGCCCGGGGATTTGACGTTCCTGGCCAATCCGCAATACCGTCCTCAACTCGACACTACCCGTGCCGATGCAATTCTGGTCAGTCCAGGCACGGAATGCCCGGGCCGGAATCTGGTCGTGGTCAACGATCCTTATGCGGCCCTGGGCAAGCTCTTGAAGGTATTATACCCCGCAACCGCCGTGGCCGCTGGTACATCCCCTCGATCCTTCACGGATCAAGAGGCGGAGATAGCGCCCGAAGCTACGGTCTATCCAGGGGTTTTTGTTGGCCCCGGTGCCAGGGTAGGGCGCGGTGCAATTCTCTATCCCGGCGTTTTCGTGGGCAGCGATTGCGTGATTGGGGAGGATTCAATTCTTCATCCCAACGTCTGTGTTTACAGCAGGTGCGTCATCGGCCGGCGCGTAATCCTGCATGCCGGCGTGGTAGTGGGCAGTGATGGTTTTGGTTACGCCAACCCGGGGAAGGATAATCTGAAAATCCCGCAGGTAGGCATTGTACAGATCGATGATGATGTGGAAATCGGGGCCAACAGCACGATTGACAGGGCGACCCTGGGCAAGACCTGGATCAAGCGGGGGGTCAAAATTGACAATCTGGTACAGATCGCCCACAATGTGGTTATTGGAGAGGATTCCGTCATCGTCTCCCAGGTCGGCATTTCCGGCAGCACGAAATTGGGAAGAAGTGTCATCGTTGGTGGCCAGGCCGGATTGACCGGGCACCTTACGATCGGCGATTATGTGATGATCGGCGGGAAATCCGGCGTTCTTGACGATGTAGAGTCGGGCCAGATGGTATCGGGTATTCCGCAGATGCCCCACAAAGAGTGGCTGCGCGTCGCAGCGTGCCTTACCAGGCTGCCGCAGATGAGACAACTGCTCACGTCATTGGGGAAACGTGTGGGAAAAATGGAAGAGGAGCGCAATAAAAGAGAGAAATGAAAATTCATCCCACGGCAATAATATCAACTGATGCTGTGATCGGGGAAGGTGTGGAAATCGGCCCTTACAGCATTATCGGCAAGGGGGTGCGGATTGGCAGCAACACCGCCATTTCTTCTCACGTCGTCATCGAGGACGGGACCGAGATCGGCGAACACTGCGAGATTGCGCAATTTTCCTGCCTGGGGGGCATTCCCCAGGACCTCAAGTTCAAAGGTGAGGTAACAAAGGTATTAATCGGTAATCATAATAAGATCAGGGAGTTCGTCACAATCAACCGCGCCACGAGTGAAGACATCGGCGTAACTGTAATGGGGGATTATAACCTGATCATGGCTTATTGCCACGTGGCCCACAACTGCCAACTGGGCAACCGGATTGTCCTGGCCAACGGTACCAACCTGGCCGGTCATGTGGCGGTGGAAGACTACGCCGTCATCGGAGGCATGACGGGCGTCCATCAGTTTACGCGGATCGGCGCCCACAGTATGATCGGCGGCGCTTCGGCAGTGAGCAAGGATATTCCCCCCTATGTGACGGCCTCAGGCAACCATGCCAAACTCTATGGCCTCAATCTGATCGGCATGAAACGGCGCGGTTTTACGCCGGAAGCCCTCCAGGCCCTGAAGGAATCCTACCGACTGTTATTTAGGTCCGGTATGTTGCTTTCCCAAGCTATCGAACGGACAAAAAAGGAGTTCGGCGAGTTCGAGGAGGTGCGGCATTTTCTGGCCTTTATACAAGAATCCAAGAGGGGTGTGTGCCGCTGAATGGCAGTTATGAAGAAGATCAGGATCGGGGTAGTCGGGGTTGGGCATCTGGGAAACTACCACCTGCAAAAATACCAGAAAATGCCAGGGGTAAGGATTGTGGGGGTGAGCGATCTGTCCAGTGCTAAGGCCGAATCGGCTGCCGCCGCCTATGACTGTGAAGCTTTTGCGAAATATACCGATTTAATAGGCGCCGTCGACGCCGTCAGTATCGCCGTTCCCACCGCCTGCCACTACGAGGTGGCGAAAGAATTTCTGGCCGCCGGTATTGATGTCCTCCTGGAAAAGCCGATCGCCGCCGAAGTCGCTGAGGCGCGCGAGCTGATCGAATTGGCCCGCCGCGGTAACCTTATCTTCCAGGTGGGATTCGTGGAAAGGTTCAATCCGGCAATCGTCGCCCTGGAAAAGGTAATCGACCGCCCCCTCTTCATCGAAGCCCATCGCCTCCATCCTTTCTTTTCTCGCGGCACCGACGTGGATGTCATCCTGGACCTGATGATTCATGACCTGGACATCATAATTAAATTCGTCAAGTCGCCTCTTAGGGACGTAGCGGCGGCCGGCGTTTCCGTCCTTTCGGACCAGGTCGATATAGCCAATGTTCGGCTTTCCTTCGAGAACGGCTGCGTGGCCAATGTTACGGCCAGCCGGGTGACGGCCAAGACGCTGCAGAAGATCCGTTTCTTCGGCCCCCGTGGTTATCATGCCGTGGACTACGGCAAACGGGAGCTTGTTTCCTTAAGTAAAAGGACGAACGGCGGCAGCCAGCTGGATATCGTGCAAAATCCCGTGGAAGTTAAGATGCAGGATCCGCTGGAGGAGGAAATCCGCTCCTTCGTGCAGTCGGTAACGGAGCGGACGCCGCCCCTCATCTCAGGACAGGACGCCCTTGCCTCCCTGGAAGTAGCGGCGAAAATCAGGGAAGAAATCAGAAACGCATCCGGGATGACGCCATGATTCCCATGGTCGATCTTAAGCGGCAGTATCGTCTATTGAAACCGGAAATCGATGCGGCGCTGCAAGGGGTTTTGGAGAGTGCGCATTTTATTTTAGGACCTGAAGGGGCCTCCCTGGAAGCCGAAGTCGCCGCTTATCACGGCGTTCCCTTCGCAATCGGTGTCGCCAGCGGCACCGACGCCCTGCTGCTGGCCTTGAAGGCCTGCGGCATCGGCAAGGGCGACGAGGTGATCACAACGCCCTTTACCTTCATCGCTACAGCCGAAGCCATTGCTTACCTGCAGGCCAAACCGATTTTTGCGGACATCTCACCTGCCACCTTTAATATTGCGGTGGAGCGTATCGAGGAAAAGATAACTTCCCGGACAAAAGCGATTATCCCCGTGCATCTCTTCGGCCACCCGGCGGAAATGGATGCCCTTCTTCACTGTGCTGAAAAGTACCGGCTGAAAATTGTCGAAGATTGCGCTCAGGCTTTCGGGGCTTCCTATCTGGGGCGGAAAGTGGGAACGATGGGAGAGTGCGGTTGTTTCAGCTTCTACCCCAGTAAGAACCTGAACGCATACGGGGACGGCGGTATGGTAATTACTTCAGATCCGGCTCTGGCCGAGCGCCTGAGAATGCTGCGCAACCACGGCAGCCGGAAAAGTTACGAACACGAATTTATCGGTTATAACAGCAGACTCGACGAACTGCAGGCGGCGATACTGCGCGTAAAAATTCGGCGCATCAATGAGTTCAACCGGTCCCGCCGCCGGCATGCTGACGCCTACCGGAGCCTGCTGCACGGGAAAGATTTGATATTACCTGTAGAATTGCCCGGTTCCGAGCATGTCTATCATCAATTTACGATCCGTTCCCGCCAGCGGGACATAATTATGCAGGCCCTGCGGGAAAAAGGCATTGCCTCCGCCGTATATTATCCTATCCCTCTTCATCTTCAGAAACCTTTTTTGAGGAAGCGGGCCGCCCGGGATTTGCCGGTAAGCGAAGCCTGTGCCGCTGAAGTATTATCGCTTCCCATGTTCCCGGAACTTGAGGACGAGGAAATCAGCGCGATCAGTGACGTGATAAATAATGCCTGCTGAGCATTCAAACATCATGATAGTAGCCGGAGAGGCATCCGGAGACATGCATGGCGCCGCCCTGGTATCGGCCTTGAAGCGTCTTCATCCCGCCTGGAGGTTCTATGGGGTAGGTGGAAACAAGCTGCGCGAGGCGGGGGTCGAATTACTGGCGGATTCCGCAGACATGGCCGTGGTAGGACTCACGGAGGTCTTCTTTAAGTTACCCCTCATCAAAAAAGTAATGCAGACTTTGACGCGTTCCTTACAGGACAGGAAGCCGGCGGCGGTGATTCTCATCGACTATCCGGACTTCAATCTCCGATTGGCCAGCAAAGCCCACGCCCGGGGCATCAAGGTCTTTTACTATATAAGCCCCCAGGTATGGGCCTGGCGAAAGGGAAGAATTCGCACCATCCGGCGCGTCGTGGACAAGATGGCGGTTATTTTGCCTTTTGAAGAGTCGATTTACCACAAAGCAGGCGTCGACGCCACCTTCGTGGGGCATCCGCTTTTGGACCTCGCACCGGGCCGTTCTTCGCCGCAGGAGGCCAGGGGAAAGCTCGGCCTGCGGGGGGATTTAGTCACCGTTGCGTTGCTGCCGGGCAGCAGGCCTAGCGAAGCAGCGCGGCTGCTTCCTATCTGTCTCAAGGCAGCCGAACTAATGCCGCAGGGGGACAGGCAGTTTATTTTGCCCCTGGCCAGTACCCTTTCCCGGCAGTTTGTGGAAAAAATCATGACTGCTTATTCTGTTGACGTGACGGTCGTTGATCAGGCCGTCTACGATGTACTGGCCGCTGCCGACCTGGCCATCGTGGCCTCCGGAACGGCAACGCTCGAAGCCGCTCTCATGGAAACACCCATGGTCATTATCTACCGCGTGTCCTGGCTTTCTTACCTCTTGGGTAAGCTGTTCATCCGGGTAAAAAACATCGGTTTGGTCAATATCATCGCCGGCAAGACCATTGTTCCGGAATTGATCCAGCGGGAAGCCAATCCCGGACGGATTGCCGAGGTGGCGGCCGAGATTCTCGGTGACCGGGAACAAAGGTCCAGGATCAAATTCGCCCTGTCCGGTACCAGGGCACTGCTGGGTTCCCCCGGCGCGGCGGAGCGGGCAGCCCGGCTGTTGGACGGTGCCTTGTCGGTAAGTTAGCGGGGTTGTGATCTTATGAAAATATTTAGAAGGTTGTTGCAACTGGCCCGACCGCATCTGGCAAAATTCCTATTGGCCCTCCTCTGCATGCTGGCTGTTGGCGCTCTGACTTCGTCGCTGGCTTTTCTGGTAAAGCCGGCCCTGGACGAAATATTCATCAAGAAAGACGGTCGGATGCTGACCTGGATCCCCCTGGCTATCATTTTGCTTTATCTGCTGAAGGGGGCCTGTAATTATGGGCAGACCATCATCATGAGCTATATCGGTCAACGCATCATCGCCGACTTGAGAAACAACCTCTACTGGCAGATTCAGAGACAGTCGCTGGCTTTTTTTACCAAACACCCCACGGGCCTGCTGATGTCGCGGATTACCAATGATGTCGCCTACGTTCAAGGTGCGGTTTCCGAAGCTGTAACCAGCTTGCTGAGGGATTCCTCTACCTTGATCTTTCTCATCTTTGTCGTATTTTATCGGGATTGGCAGTTGGCCATTATCGGCATGCTCGTCTTTCCGGTGACCATCTTTCCTATTGCCAAATTTGGTAGAAAAATGCGAACAGTGGCTACCAGCACCCAGGTGACCATGGGAACACTGACGAGCATGCTGCAGGAAACGATAGCCGGCACGCGCATTGTCAAGGCCTTCGGCCGGGAAGACTATGAAAACGAGCGCTTTGCCCGCAATAACGAGCGCCTTTTAGAGCTGACCTTGAAATCAGTCCGGGTCAATGCCGTTTCGAGCCCTTTCATGGAATTCCTGGGGGGCATCGGCATAGCGGCGATTATTTTCTACGGCGGCAGCCAGGTAATCAACGGCAAGTCCACCCCCGGCACCTTTTTCTCCTTTCTTACGGCCCTCATCATGCTTTATGAGCCCATCAAGCGCTTGACCAACGTGAATAATACCATTCAGCAGGGAATCGCCGGCGCGGAACGTGTCTTCAGTTTGATCGACGCCGTGCCCGAGATCAGGAATAAGCCGGAAGCGACGGTCTTGCCGAAAATATCCCGCAGCATAGAGCTCCAGAATGTCACTTTTCGTTATGAAGAGGCGACGATATTAAATAACGTCAATCTTACGATCAGAGCGGGAGAGGTTATAGCCTTTGTCGGCATGAGCGGCGGGGGTAAGACGACGCTGGTCAACCTGATCCCTCGTTTTTACGACGTTACGGCCGGTCAGCTCCTCATTGACGGCCATGATGTCCGCGATGTGACCCTGGAATCGCTGCGGGGTCAGATAGCGATTGTTACCCAGCAAACGATCCTCTTTAACGACACGGTACGCAATAATATTGCTTACGGCGACCTGGAAAGGCCGGAGGCCGATATCTGGCGCGCTGCCCGGGCGGCCAACGCCCATGATTTCATTCTGGGCCTCCCTCAGGGCTATGATACGGTCATCGGTGAACAGGGGACCAAGCTTTCCGGTGGAGAGAAGCAGCGGGTCTCCATTGCCCGCGCTTTACTGAAAGACGCTCCGATCCTGATCCTGGACGAAGCAACCTCTTCCCTGGATACGGAAGCCGAGATGGAAGTCCAGGTCGCGCTGGACAATCTCATGCAGGGCCGGACCACGATGGTTATTGCGCACCGCCTTTCCACGGTGCGCAATGCGGACCGGATTGTCGTAATTGCCGGCGGTGAAATTGTGGAAGAAGGTACGCACGACGAGCTGCTCAATCGGAAGGGCGAGTATTACAAGCTTTATAGTATGCAGTTTCGCGAGGAAAACGACCTCAAGGCGAAGGGAAGCGCGAGCAATGATTAACGGCCATGAAATACTCCGGAATATTTGGGATGAGCAGGCCGACCATCCTGGACGCTCCGTCTTTTCCCGATTATTGTTCTTGCCCGCGGCGCTTTATGGCGCGGCGTCTCGTTGGCGGAATGTTTCCTATGATCGGGGCCTGTTGCGATCGCGAAGACTTCCGCGGCCGGTGATCAGTATTGGCAACATTACCGTTGGCGGTACCGGCAAGACGCCGATGGCAATTATGCTGGCGGGCCTGCTGAAGGAGGCGGGCCGCAAACCGGCGATTCTTTCCCGGGGCTATGGACGTGAAGGACCCGGAAGGGTTGCCGTCGTGACGGATGGCAATCAGATCCTGCGCGGGCCGCAGGAAGCCGGCGATGAGCCATTCCTCATGGCCAATTTGCTTCCCGGTGTGCCGGTCGTTGCCGGTTCCTCACGTTTTCTTGCCGGTCAGACGGCAATCGCCGAATTGGCGGCCGACGTCCTGGTTCTTGATGACGGCTTCCAGCACCGCGGTCTGCACCGGGACCTGGATATCGTCCTGCTTGACGAAGCGCGGCCTTTCGGTAATGGTCGGCTGCTGCCGGGCGGGTCCCTGCGGGAACTCCCCGCCGCCTTGCGGCGTGCCGACATCGTGGTCATGACGAGGAGCGAAGCGGGGGCGGGCAGCAATTCGGCTGCCGGAGTGGCAGGCTTTCTGAAAGAGGGCGCCGCTATCTTTCGCGGCATCCATCAACCGGTAGCGCTTATCGACGGCGGGATGTCTGCCCGGCCGCTGACGCTGCTCGAGGGCAAGAAGATATATGCCTTTGCCGGGATCGGCAATCCTCTTTCCTTTCGTCGTACCCTGGAAAGCCTGGGGGCAGAGTTGGCAGGATTTACGGCCTTTCCCGACCATTATGCCTTTCGGGCCGGGGATATTGACTGCATTTCCGGGGCCGCGCGGCGGGCGGGCGCTGAGCTTATTTTGACGACCGAAAAAGACGGAGTAAGACTGGGCCATTTCCCGGAGTTTACGGAGCAAATATACCGCCTCCGGGTTGAGTTGGAGATAATTTCGGGTCGGGAAAAATTCATCAACCTTGTTCTGGGCAAGGTGGAGAAGAACCGTTAAAAGGATGTCAAAAAAAGAGCGCGAAGAGAAGAAGGATTTCCGGTCATCCCTGCTGGTGGGTTGTTGCCGTTTTATCCCGTCGCGGTTGAGGAAGTGTTTTTTTACAACCGCCGCCCTGGCATACTATCACCTCTTTCCCCGGCATCGCTTGCTGGCGCTCTATAATCTGCAAACCTCATTTCCGGAGAAGGAAAAGGCGGAAATCACCGCCATTGCCAAGCGGTCCTACCGTAATGTGGCAATCGTTGGTGCGGAACTGTTCGATATCCCATCTCTTACCAAGGACAACCTCAAGGACTGGGTGGAAGTGGAAGGACTGGATAACTATTGCCAGGCCCTGGAGAAGAAAAGGGGGGCGATCCTCATCAGCGCCCATTTCGGCAACTGGGAGTTGTCGGCTGCGGCCCTGGCTTTCTTGGGACAGCCGATAGTGCCGGTCTACCGACCCCTTGATAACGCCCTATTGGATAAGGTAATCCTGCAGATCCGGTCGGCAACGGGCAACGCTCCTCTGTCCAAGGCCAGGGCTATGAGACAGATGCTGCGCCACTTGAAGAACAACAGGATCCTCGGCCTGCTCATCGATCAGAACGTGGCGCGGCAAGAGGGCATTTTTGCAGATTATTTTTCTCGTCCCGCCTGCACCACTGATAGCGCCGCCCAACTCGCGCTGCGGACTAAGGCCCCCGTCTTGCCCCTCTTTAACCTGCGACTGCCGAATGGCAAATACCGTCTGATCCTGGGAAAAGAATTACCATTGGTCGAAACTGGTAACTGGGACGAAGATATAGCCGCAAATACACAGATATTTACCAAGGTAATCGAAGAGATGGTCCGGAATCATCCCGATCACTGGCTCTGGGTCCACCATCGTTGGAAGACAAAAGCATGGCAGAACAATTGATTTCCCAGACGGCAAAAAAGATCTTGCCTCCTCAGGGCGTCAGGAGGATACTGATCCGCGGCACCAACTGGATCGGCGATGCGGTTCTCACGCTGGCCGCCCTGTCGGCCGTCAGGAACAGTTATCCTGGCGCCCGGATATTTATCCTTGTAAAACCCTGGGTTGCCGATATCTTTCGTCTCTGCCCCCTGGTTGACGAAATCATTGTTTATGAAAGCCCGGGAATTCATGAGGGAATAGGGGGAAAGCTGCGACTGGCTGGCCAGCTCAGGAGTTATGAATTCGATATGGCTATTCTGCTGCAAAATGCTTTTGAAGCGGCTCTCCTTGCCCGTCTGGCCGGTATTCCCGTCCGGGCGGGTTACAATACCGACGCCCGCGGCCTCCTTCTTACTCATGCCGTGCCCATGAGGCGGGAGCTAAAAAAGATCCATCAGGCCGAATACTACCTCCAAATGGTTCAGGCCCTGGGGTGCGGCGGGCCGGAAAAGGGTCCTTTTCTCCGGTTGACGGCGGAGGATGAAAAAAAGGCGGAGACGTTGCTGCGGACCTTTGGTTTACAGGAACAGGACCTGATCATCGGTATGGCGCCGGGGGCAACCTATGGGCCCGCCAAGAAGTGGCGTCCCGCAAGATTCGGCGCCCTGGCCGAAAAATTAGCTGTAGAATTCGGGGCGCAAACGCTGCTTTTTGGCAGCGCCGGCGACCGGGAAACAGCCAAGGAAGTGCAGCGCTGCTCTCGGTATCCTCTTATCGATCTGGCCGGCGGCACGGACCTGCGCACGGCGGTGGCCTTAATGGCCCGCTGCCGTCTCTTTATTTCCAACGACTCCGGCTTGATGCACGTCGCCGGGGCGCTGAATTTACCGACTATCGCCCTCTTCGGCTCCACGAATCCCGTGGCCACGGCCCCGATCGGTGAGAGGAACATTATTGTTTACCATGGGGTGGAATGCAGTCCCTGTCTGCGTGAGACTTGTCCCACCGATTTTCGCTGCCTCGATGGCGTAACTACGGAAGAGGTGTTCGACATCGCGAAAGGCGTACTATGCAGGTGATGAAGACTGCGGCCGTTTTTCTGGACCGGGACGGGACCATAAATGAGGAAGTCGGGTATCTGGACCGTCTGGAAAGGTTGACCATCTATCCCCAGGCGGGAGCCGCGATTCAAAGGCTCAATGAAAGCGGATTGAAAGCGCTGGTGGTCACCAACCAGTCCGGCGTCGCCCGGGGCTATTTTACGGAATGCTTTCTCATCGGTCTACACCGACATATTCAGCAACTGCTGGCCGCGGAAGGGGCTTATCTCGACGGCTTTTATTATTGTCCTCATCATCCGGAAGCCCGGTGCCGATGTCGTAAACCGGAGACGGGAATGTTGCTTACGGCCGCTGCGGACTTTGGCGTGGATCTGGGACGTTCCTATCTCATCGGCGACACGCTGAAAGACATGGAGACGGCTGAGAAGGCCGGGGTGAAAGGCGTGCTGGTACGTACCGGGTATGGCCGGGAAGCGGAAGCTGCCATGCCGGCGGCCGGTATCGGGCCAGTTCATGTAGCCGCTGACATCCTTGCGGCCGTGAATTGGCTCATCAGGGATCGCAAGCAGTGAACATCATGATCGTAAAATTAAGCGCCATCGGTGACGTGGTTCATACTCTGCCTTCACTGGCGGCCCTGAGGAAACTATATCCGCAGGCGCACATTACCTGGGTCATAGAGGAAGCTGCCGCCGATCTGATCAAAAACCATCCCTTGCTGGACTGCGTCATCATTTCCCGCCGCAAAGGGTGGATCAGGGACCTGAAAAGATGGCGCCTTAAGGCCTTGGGCGAAGTGCTGCACTTCGTCAGGGAACTCAGGAGCAGGCGATACGACCTGGTAATTGACTTTCACGGTCTTTTGAAGAGTTCGCTGATCGTTTTTCTGACCGCGGCGCCGCGCAAGCTGGGATATGACAGTCTGCAGGAACTGAGTGGCCTCTTTTTGACGGAAAAGATTCCGGAAGCCCGGGAGAAACATGCCGTCTGCCGCTATCTCGATCTGGTCCGGCACTTGGCGCGGGAAAGATTTCCTCTGCCGGGCGCTGATGTAAAGGAGCTGGCTTTCCCCGGTTCCGGTACCGAGGATATCGAATTTCCCTTGCCCCTTGCGGAGGCAGCGGAAAAGAGGGCCGCCGAACTGCTCGCCGAAAATGGCTTGACGGCCGGGAGGTTCATAGCCATTAACCCCGTTGCCCTGTGGGAAACGAAACTCTGGGAGGACCGGAATTTTGCCCTGCTGGCGGACATGTTAATAAAGCGATACGGGATGCCCGTCCTTTTCACCGGCGGTGGAAAAAGGGAAATCGACCGCATCCGGGTGCTGATGACCATGGATGCCGTCAATCTTGCTGGAGAAACGTCGCTTACCGAGCTGGCCAGCCTGTACCGCCGGTCGGCGGTGCTCGTGACTACCGATACGGGGCCCATGCACATCGCCGCCGCTGTGGGAACCACAGTTGTTGCTCTTTTCGGACCTACGGATCCGTTGCGTACGGGACCCTTCGGAAAAGGTCACCGGGTGATCCGCGCCGAACTGCCCTGCAGCCCCTGCTTGCGGAAAAAATGTACCCACCGTGAATGCATGCGCATGATTACTCCGGAAGAAGTGCTGGCAGCCGTAGGTGACGTTCTACGCAATAAATACGCCTGAACTCTCCACGGCTCGCGGAAGGTGATGAATGGCTGACCTTAGCCGAACCCCGATAAAAGGAATAAGTGCGTTCACGAAATTATTTCCTGCGAGAAAAACGCAGAAAATAATTTCTAACTTACTAATCAGCAAGATGCTGGCAATGATCATACTGCTGGTTCTTGTCTCCTGCGCGGGCTACCGCGGGGGGGGCAAACCGGTCAGCGGTGTTTATCATCGCGTAAAAAAAGGGGACACGCTCCAGAGAATCGCCCAAGCCTACAAAGTAAATGTCACCGTCCTTGCCGAAGCCAACTATCTTAATCAGGGAGCAGCCATAGAGGCCGGGCAGGTGCTCTTTATTCCCGATGCCCGGCAAGTCGCAGCCGACGTTTCATCCGACCGCAGCCTGGCCGGGGACAGGACCTATGGGAAAGAACCTGCCGAGCAGCGAAGAACCGAGTCCATAAAGAAAGATAAGTCCGACCAGCCCAGAACCCGGGAAGCAAACAGTGCGGAACGGACGACTAAGGAGCTTCCCCCCGGGGGGAGAGAGATAAGCAGGGTGCCGGATCAAGATTTGCTTACCCCATCCGCACCGGAGCGAAAAAAATTACCGCCCCGAGCGACGCCCCCCTCCGGCGTTAACGAAAAGAAAGAAGACCGGAGCAGTGCAAAAATTTTCATCTGGCCGGTGGCGGGGAAGGTTGTCTCCCGGTTCGGCGTCCAGGCCAATGGCATGTACTTCAACGGCATAAAGATCGCGGCGCCGGAAGGCACGCCGGTGGTTGCCGCCGCCGCCGGCACGGTTATTTTCTCCGCTTCCTTAAAGGATTATGGGGAAACCGTTATCATCAAACATGAGGGGGACTATGCGACAGTTTACAGCTACTTAGGCCAGCGGTTGGTGAAGCAGGCCGACCGTTTGCAAAGAGGTGACCCGTTAGCCGTCGTCTCCAAGCCGGAAAGCAGGGGGAATGCTTTGCTGTATTTCGAAGTCCGCCACAAGAATCAGGCCCGCAACCCTCTTCTTTTCCTCCCTTGAAGCGGAAGCTTGATGCTTGACAGCCAGTTATTATTAACTTATTGGATAGCCATAAAGTTAAGGGGAAATGATTTTGTCCGGAAAGATTGTTGTTCTACCCGCTGATTTAACCAACAAGATAGCCGCCGGAGAGGTGATTGAACGGCCGGCTTCGATTGTCAAGGAACTGCTGGAAAACGCCCTTGATGCCGGCGCTACGGATATCGTCGTCGAACTGCAGCGCGGCGGCTGCGAATCGATTCGGGTGATCGACAACGGCGAGGGCCTCGATCCCGAGGACGCCGTTCTGGCTTTTTCCCGTTATGCCACCAGTAAGATTTATCAGTTTGATGATATCTACCAGGTCCATTCCTTTGGGTTCCGGGGCGAAGCCCTCCCCAGCATTGCCTCCGTTTCACGCGTTGAAATGGTGACTAAAAGGAAGGGAGCGCTGGCCGGGGTCCGCATAATCGTGGAAGCCGGCGAGATCAAGGAAATCAGCGAGACCGGCTGCCGTGAGGGCACGTCCATATACGTCCGGGATATATTCGGGCCGGTGCCGGTGCGGCGAAAATTTCTCAAATCGGAACCCACGGAGCAGGGCCACTGCCTGGATGTGGTGAGCCGCCTGGCCCTTTCCCATCCCGCTTTGAGTCTCAAGGTCGAGGCCAACGGACGGGAGATATTGAATGTGCCGGCCACGGGGGAAACGGGAGAACGACTGGCCCTGGTCCTGGGAACGGATTTTCTCGATCAGATGGTTTCCCTGTCCGGAAAGAGAAACGGGGTTGCCTTGCGGGGTTTCGCCTCCCGGCCGTCGTTGACGCGCGCCAACGCCCGCAATATCTTTCCCTTTGTTAATAAGCGGTTTATTCGCGATCACTTGGTAAATCATGCGGTTATGACGGCCTATCGGAACATTATTGAAGCCAAGAGATATCCCGCCGTAGTCCTCTTGCTGGAGGTACCGTCCCAGGATGTGGATGTCAACGTCCATCCGGCCAAAATGGAGGTGCGCTTCCGGGAGCCCAAGGCAGTTTATGAGACGATCGTCGAAATTTTGACAGCTTCCCTGAACGGCGCGCCGTTAGGGATGCCGGGAGAGGCCGCAACGAACTATTCCGTCTTAAGGACGCCTTCTGCCCCCAGGACGTTTTCGCCCGTCAATTACCGTGCCCGTGTAGAAGAAGCCCTTAAGCGTTACACTATCGCTTCCCCGACCCCCAAAACTGCCTTCGAGACGACTTGGTCAAGGCGGGAAACTGGGGAGATGGACAGTTTAGCCTTAGATCCTGCCGAGCGAAGGGAAGAACACCCGCCGGTGATGAACTTCAGCGACCTTCATTACATAGGTCAGTTTATGGAGTCCTATCTGATATTTTCCGCCCCCTATCAGCTCATTATCGTGGATCAGCACGCTGCTCATGAAAGGCTTATTTTTGAGAACCTGAAAATGAAGTCCCTGAAGTCCGGCAATCACTGCTCAAGCCAGCGGTTATTGATCCCGGAGGTGATCAGCCTGCCACCGCGGGATTACTCTTTGCTGATGGATTGCCTGCCGATCCTCCAGGAATGCGGTTTTGAGATAGAACCGTTCGGCAAGGATACGGTGGTTGTCAAATCCCTGCCGCTCCTTTTTTACCAGGGGGAAGCGAAGAGATTAATCAATGATTTTCTGGCGGACTTTGCAGAGCGGGAAAGCGCCTCCTTCGAGGATAAGAAGGAAAAGATATTTGCTTTTTTAGCCTGCAAAGGGGCCGTCAAGGCCAATCATAAACTGACGCCGGTGGAAGTTGCCGCTTTATGCAAGGATCTCGACGCCGTACCGAACGTCCTGTCCTGCCCCCATGGTCGACCGATCCTGATTTCGCAAACCCTGGCGGACCTGGAGAAGATGTTTAAACGCCGTTAATGATCCCCATCCGGAAGTTCCGGAGGTAAACCAAGGAGCATTCTGCGTTGCCTGCTCAACATTTCCCTTTGCAACTGGTAGTTATTACCGGAGCCACCGGTGTCGGCAAAACACAGTTGGCCTTGGATCTGGCGCAGATATTCGGCGGTGAGATTGTGAGCGCCGATTCCATGCAGGTCTATCGTTACATGGATATCGGCACTGCCAAACCTGGCCTGGAGGAACGCAAGAGGGTGGCTCACCATCTGATCGATGTTGTTGATCCCGATGAAGCGTTTAATGCCTCCCTGTATATTGAGCAGGTCCGGAAAGTACTGGGCCGGGCGGAGGAGAAAGGGGGCCTTTATTTCGTGGTTGGAGGTACAGGCCTTTACATCAGGGCGCTTTTGGGTGGCCTCGTCTCCGGTCCCGCCGCCGATCAGGACCTGCGGGCCTTCTATCGCTCGCAGGGCGAACGCTTTGGGAAAGGATATCTTTATCGGCTTTTGGAGGAAAAAGACACCCTGGCAGCTAAGTGCATCAATCCCCAAGATGTTGCCAGGATCGTCAGGGCGCTGGAAGTGTGGGACCTGACAGGGAAGTCGATTGTGGAAAAGCAGAGAGAGCATCTTTTTGCCGACCGGCCTTACCAGTATCTCAAGATCGGGGTGAAGATGGAACGGGCGCAGTTGTATGCCCGTATCGAGAGGCGCACGGACAGCATGGTGGCCCGGGGCCTCGTTGATGAGGTTAGCTGGTTGCTGGAGCGGGGTTATCACGGGCGGCTTAAATCTATGCAGTCTCTGGGTTATCGACATATTACCGGTTATCTTTCCGGGGCCTCAAGTTTGCCGGACGCAGTTTATCTGATGAACCGGGATACCAGGCAATACGCTAAGCGCCAGGAAACGTGGTTTAAGAAGGATCGGGAAATCAGCTGGTTCGCCGCCGGCGATCTAAGGTCCGTAAGAGAGAGGATTGAGTTATTTCGCAGGGGATGACCCGCCCAAAATGTCTTGACTTAAGGGGGGTATAAAGATAATTAAGCCGTCGTATCAATATATTATCGCATTTTTCTTGTGGGGAATTTATAAAGTCTATGAAATTACTTAGCAAAAATTTTGAACCCTCTCAAGCTGAAGAGCGTTATTACCAATATTGGCTTGATCATGGTTTTTTTCATGCCCAGGATGTGAGTGCCAAAAAACCTTTCTCTATCGTCATTCCGCCTCCCAATGTAACGGGTATGCTGCATATGGGCCACGCCCTGAACAATGTTTTGCAGGACATCATGATCCGCTACCGCCGCATGCAGGGGTACAACGCCCTCTGGATTCCCGGCATGGATCATGCCGGGATTGCCACGCAGAATGTAGTGGAGCAGCAACTGGCGGCCGAAGGCATCTCCCGGCATGATCTGGGAAGAGAAGAATTCATCGCCAGGGTTTGGGAATGGAAGGCCAAATCCGGAGGCACCATCATCAACCAGTTGAAAAGATTGGGTTGCTCCTGCGACTGGGACCGGGAACGCTTCACCATGGATGAAGGTCTGTCGCGTGCCGTACGCCAGGCCTTTGTACGCTTGTATCAGGACGGCTTGATCTATCAGGGCGATTATATCGTCAATTGGTGTCCACGCTGTCATACGGCGATTTCCGATCTGGAAGTGGATTATCGGGAAGAGATGTCGTATCTGTGGTACGTCCGCTACCCTCTGACCCAGGGGGCGGGAGAGATAGTCGTAGCCACGACTCGTCCGGAAACGATGCTGGGTGATACCGCCGTAGCCGTCAACCCTCATGACGCCCGGCATCGGGACAAGATCGGAAAACATGTTATCCTTCCCCTGGTGAACAGGGAAATACCGATAATCGCGGATGAATTTGTCGCTCAGGAATTCGGTACGGGCGCCGTTAAGATTACGCCCTCCAGCGATCCCAATGATTTCCTGATGGCGGAAAGACATAAGCTGCCCATTGTCAAATTCATGAACGGCGACGCGGTCATCAACGCCGATGGGGGCGTTTATCAAGGGCAGGATCGCTACGAAGCTCGGAAGAATATTGTGCGGGACCTGGAAAGCGGCGGCTATCTATCGGGTCGGGAACCCTACAGCCATAATGTCGGCCATTGTTACCGTTGCGCTACGGACATCGAACCTACGGTATCCCGGCAGTGGTTCGTTAAAGTAAAGCCGCTGGCCAAGACGGCCATCAATGCGGTCAGCAAGGGTAAAACCAGGATCATCCCTGACCTGTGGGAAAGCACCTATTACGAATGGATGAATAATATCCGTGACTGGTGCATTTCGAGGCAGATTTGGTGGGGGCACCGCATTCCCGTCTGGTATTGCGACTGTGGCGAAATGATCGTTGCCCTTGCCGAGCCAAAGGCGTGCCCGGCCTGTGGGAAAACCACCTTAAAGCAGGATGAGGATGTTCTTGACACCTGGTTCAGCTCGGCCCTTTGGCCCTTTTCTACCCTGGGGTGGCCGGAAAAGACGGACGCCCTGAAAACCTTTTATCCTACCTCTCTCCTGATTACCGGTTTTGACATCCTTTTTTTCTGGGTGGCCAGGATGATGATGATGGGACTATATATCATGAAGGACATACCTTTTCGGGATGTTTATCTGCATGCCCTCGTGCGCGACGAAAAGGGCGAGAAGATGAGTAAATCGAAGGGCAACAGCATCGATCCGCTCGCGATGGTGGATAAATTCGGCGCCGATGCCTTGCGTTTCACGCTGGCAGCCTTTACGGCCCAGGGTCGGGACGTGCGCATGTCGGAAGAAAGGATTGAGGGCTATAAATTCTTTCTCAATAAGATCTGGAACTTGAGTAAATTCATGCAGATGAACTGTGAAGATTACGTGCCGGCCAAGACCGAAGAAAGTGAAAGGTCGCTGGCGGATCGCTGGATTGAATCACGTTTGCAAGTTGCCGTAGGGGAGGTGATCAAAGGGCTGGATGATTACCGTTTCAATGAGGCAGCGGCAGCTCTTTATCAGTTTGTTTGGCACGAATTATGTGATTGGTATGTGGAACTTGCTAAGCCTGTCTTGTACGGAAAAAGCCAGGCCGGTTCCCGAAGGGCGGCCCAGGAATCATTGCTGCGGGTTTTAAAGGCATCGCTTAAGTTGCTGCACCCCTTCATGCCTTTCGTTAGTGAAGAAATCTGGCAGCATCTCGGCAGTTCCCAGGATTCGGTCATGGTGAGCGAGTTTCCGCGGCCTGATGATTGGCAGCGTGATGAAGAAGCCGAGTACCGGATGGGGATCATCATGGGGGTAATAGCTGCCATCAGGAACGTACGCGGGGAGATGGGCATCCCGCCGTCGAAGAAACTGGCGGTTATTATTCAGGCGCCCGAGAAGGGACCGCGCGAGGTTATCCTCCAGGGTGACGATTATATTCGCAATTTGGCCAACCTGGAAGACCTGACCGTTCTGACCGTGGGCGGAGCAGAGCCCGGTGGCGCTGCTACGGCCGTGGTCTCGGACATGACGATTCATGTTCTTTTGGAAGGACTTATTGATATTGCCGGTGAAAAGATACGGTTGGAAAAAGAGATTGCCAAGGTGGTCAAAGATCTCACTTTGGTGAACAGGAAACTGGCCAACAGCGATTTCCGCGCCAAGGCAGCTCCCGCCATTGTCAATAAGGAGGAGGAAAAGTATCGCGAACTGATGGGCAAGCATGCCCTGTTGGAGGCAGCCTTAAAAAAATGTCGCGATCTGGACCAAGGTGGGCCGGCCTCAATTAACTGAATTTCATCTTAATGATTAACTGAGAGTATTGTCATGAAAGAAAACCTGCTGGCCTATAAAGACGGTGTGCTGAAGCTGATCCGCCTGGCCCTGGCGGAGGACATCGGTTCCGGGGATTTAACAACTTCGGGAATCCTGCGGGGTGAGGAAAAAGGGGTTGCCAAGGCTATCGCCAAGTCGGAGACGGTAATCGCCGGGATTGACGTCTTCGGTCAGACCTTTTTGGCGATCGATCCGGATATCCGGTTTACTGCCCAGGTGGAAGACGGCGCCCTGGTTCGGCAGGGAGATGTCGTGGCCCGGCTGGCGGGCCGTTTGGGCAGCATCCTGATGGCCGAGAGAGTGGCGCTGAATCTGTTGCAGCGGATGTGCGGCATTGCTACGCTGACCCATCAACTTGTGGAGGAGGTAAAAGGCAACGACGTCAAGATCATCCACACGAGGAAGACAGCGCCCGGACTCAGAATCCTGGATACTTACGCCGTCCGGGTTGCCGGGGGGTACAGCCATCGCTCGGGACTTTTTGACGGCGTCCTCATCAAGGAGAACCATATTGCCGCGGCGGGCGGAATTCTCAAAGCGGTTACCGACGTGCGCCGCCGCATCCCGATTACAGTGAAAATTGAGGTGGAGATTGAAGACCTCCGGCAGTTGGATGAGGCCCTCTCCGCCGGTGCCGATTTGATTATGCTGGACAATATGGGCATCGAAGCGATGAAAGAGGCTGTCAGGATAGTTGCCGGCCGGGTACCCCTGGAGGCCTCCGGCAATGTTACGCCGGCCAATGTCCGGGAGATAGCCGCCACGGGCGTGAATTACATTTCCTCAGGCGCGCTTACCCATTCCGTGAAGGCCGCGGACATCTCCCTCCTGGTGGAATATCGCGAAGAAGATAAGGGACAGGTCGCGGGCTGACCATGGATTTCACTGAGCAAAGCCTGCGGACGACCCTGGAGGGAAAAAGCGTCGGGGCGCCGCTCTATTTCTTTCCGGTTACCGAATCAACCAATTTCCAGGCCGCGAAGATGGCCGATGAGGGTGCGCCGGAAGGGACGGTTGTCATCGCCGACTGCCAGACGGGCGGCAGGGGGCGGATGAAGAGAGAATGGTTTTCTCCCCCGGGGATGAATCTCTATGCTTCCCTGATCTTGCGGCCCGGCTTCCCGGCAGCGCTGGCTTCACCTCTGACGATCATGGCCGGAGTGGCCGTAGCTGGTGCGTTGGATCATTATTGTCCCGGGCGGGTGCAATTGAAGTGGCCCAACGATGCATTGGTCGGCAGCAAAAAAATCAGCGGCATTCTTACGGAAATTAAAACCTTTGGTCGCCAGGTCGAGTTTGTCGTTCTGGGCATAGGTGTCAATATCAACATGAGAAAAGGAGATTTCGGGTTTCCCCTGGAGCAAACGGCCACTTCCCTGCGGGAGGAGACGGGCAGCCATATCTCCCGGCTTGAGGTTGCCGGCAGGATCTTTGCTGAGATAGGAAGATATTATCAACTCCTCAGCCAGGAAGGGATGGCCGCCATCAGAGAAAAATGGCTGGCTTATTCAGGCCTCGCCGGTAAGTATGTCGAGATAACTTTCGGGGGGGAGATCTCCGGTGGAACAGTCACCGGCATTGATGAAACGGGCGCGCTTATCATCCGCCCGAAGAGCGGCGGAGAGCGGCGCATCATCGCCGGTGACGTAGCTGTTATTGAGAGGTAAACGATGCTTTTAGTCATGGATGTGGGAAATACCGATACGGTGCTGGGTGTGTACGATGGCGAGGAACTGGTGCATGACTGGCGGATCCGCACCAAGGTCGACCATACGGTGGACGAATACGGCATTATCATCTTCAATCTCTATAACGCCAGCCATATCAGTTCCCGCGCCGTCAAGGACATTATCATTTCCTGCGTTGTCCCTCCCATGCTGAACATATTGGAGCCCCTCTGTCGGAAATATTTTAATATCAAACCGATGATCGTCGGTCCCGGCATTAAGACCGGCATGCCTATTTATTACGATAATCCGAAGGAGGTCGGCGCGGACCGGATCGTCAATGCCGTGGCCTGCTTCCAGAAGTATGCCCGGGAGCTCATTATTGTCGATTTCGGAACGGCTACGACATTTGATTATATTTCTCCTCAGGGAGAATACATGGGCGGCTGCATTGCCCCCGGGATAATGATTTCCACGGAAGCACTCTTTGCGCGCACAGCCAAACTGCCGCGCGTGGAACTGACCAAACCGAAAAACATTATCGCCAAAGATACGGTCAGCAGCATGCAGGCCGGTATCATGTACGGTTATGCGGGCCTGGTGGACGGCATCGTGGAACGCATGAAGAATGAAGCGGCCGGAGATCCCCTGGTGGTCGCGACAGGGGGGCTGGCGGCTGTCATAGCCACTCAGACGACCACGATTAACATCGTGGAAAAGATGCTGACATTGGAAGGTTTGCGGATTATTTACAATTTGAACACCAAGAAGTGAATTATGTTACATGTGGGATTGACGGGCGGCATTGCCAGTGGCAAGTCTACGGTTCTGCAGCTTTTTGTGGAAAAAGGGGCCTGTGTGGTTGATCTGGACCAGTTGGCCCGCTATGTCGAAGAGCCGGGTCGGCCGGCCTGGCACGCTCTTGTTGATGTTTTCGGCAAGGACATTCTCAATGATGACGGTACAATCAATAGAAGCAGGCTGGGGGAGATCGTTTTTCAGGATGAACAAAAACGCACCCGTTTGAATGAAATTGTCCATCCGTTCATTTTCCAGGAATGGGAGCGCCGTTTGGCCGCGCTTAACGATTACGACTGCGAAGCGATAGTGATCTCCGACATGCCGCTCCTGTTTGAAATAGGCGCTGAGGGATACTTCGACCGAATAATCGTCGTTTACGCATCTCCAGAGCAACAACTGCAAAGGTTGATCGAGAGAAACAATCTCAGCCCGGAGCAGGCCCGAATGCGACTGGAATCACAACTGGCCATCGATTCCAAGGTGCCTTTAGCGGATTACGTTATCGACAATAGTTCTTCTCGGGAGGAAATGCAGGAAAGAGTCGACGAGGTCTGGGATGAACTCAAGAAGGCATATCGTAGCTGATTTGTAGCCAAATACTGCTTGACAGTTATAGCCCATATTGATATAGCCCCTATGCTGCTCGTCGGCCGGATAATTTGATGAATTTTGGCAAAATCACCCAGATTCTTTGACAAGGAGGAGAAAAGCGATGTTTAAAATAACTGATTTGGATCCCACAAAGCTTCAGGACTGGCAAGTCGCGGAAGAAGCGGAAAAACATATGAAAACAGTTTTCCAGTTGGCTAAGGAAATGGGGCTTCAGGATGATGAGCTTATCCCGATGGGGCATTATCTGGGCAAGGTCGACTTCTTGAAAGTATTGAAAAGGCTGGAAGGCCGGCCCAACGGTAAATATGTGAACGTGACGGCGATTACGCCCACGCCGCTGGGCGAAGGCAAAACGACGACCACGATGGGACTGGTGCCGGGTTTGGCCCTGAGAGGCAAGAATGTCTGCGGCGCCATCCGCCAGCCCTCGGGCGGTCCGACCTTCAACGTGAAGGGCGGCGCTGCCGGCGGCGGTCTTTCCCAGTGCATCCCCCTGACGCCTTTCTCTCTCGGGTTAACGGGCGATATTGACAACGTCACGAATGCCCATAATCTGGCCATGATCGCCCTGACTGCGCGTATTCAACATGAATTCAACTATGATGACGCCACGCTCGCCAAGAAAAATTTAAAAAGGTTGGATTTTGACCCGCGCAATGTGCAGATGAAATGGGTTATTGACTTTTGCGCCCAAGCCCTCCGGGATATCGTCATCGGATTGGGGGGCAACATGGACGGTTTCATGATGAGTTCCGGCTTTGCCATTACGGTGAGCTCAGAAGTCATGGCGATCCTTGCGGTTTCCACCAGTCTGGCCGACATGCGCGAGCGCATGGGGAGAATTGTCGTCGGTTACAGCAAACAGGGTAAGCCTATCACTACCGCCGACCTGGACGTGGCCGGCGCCATGACCGCCTGGATGGTTAAGGCCATCAATCCCAACTTGCTGCAGACCACCGAAGGGCAGCCGGTCTTTGTCCACGCTGGTCCTTTCGCCAACATCGCCGTTGGCCAAAATTCCATTATCGCCGATCAGGTCGCCCTTAAACTTTCCGACTATGTAGTGACGGAGAGCGGTTTTGGGGCCGATATCGGTTTTGAGAAATTCTGGAACATCAAGTGCCGGCTGAGCAAGCTGGTTCCCAACTGCGCGGTGATTGTGGCCACGATCAGGGCCCTGAAAATGCATGGCGGCGGACCGCGCGTAGCGCCCGGCCAGCCCTTGGACCCCGCTTACACCAGTGAAAATATGCCCTTGCTGGAGAATGGTTTCGGCAATTTGCTGGCGCACATTGAGACGGTAAAAAAAGCCGGGATCAATCCGGTCGTTTGCATCAACAGTTTCCATACCGATACGGACAATGAGATCAAACTGCTTAAATCCCTGACTGAACAGGCGGGCGCCCGGGTAGCCTTATCACGGCACTGGCTCAAAGGCGGGGAAGGCGCCCTGGAATTGGCCGACGCGGTCATCGATGCCTGTGAGGAAAAGACTAATTTTAAGTTGCTCTATGAGGATGATCTGCCCCTCAGGCAACGGGTGGAAAAGATAGCGAAGGAAGTATACGGTGCTGACGGCGTCAGCTATACTCCTCTGGCATTGGAGAAGGCCAAGAAATTCGAAGCTGATCCATCAGTCAGGGATTTTGCGACCTGCATGGTCAAGACCCACCTGAGTCTTAGCCATGATCCGACGATCAAGGGACGGCCCAAGAATTGGACCTTGCCCATCAGGGATATCCTGATTTACGGCGGCGCCAAATTTCTGGTGCCGGTGGCCGGGGAAATCAAGCTGATGCCCGGCACGGCTTCCGATCCCGCCTTCCGCCGAATAGACGTAGATGTGGAAACCGGCAAGGTAAAAGGGTTGTTCTAAATTATGCAGGGGGCACAGGTGTTGTGCCCCCTTTTTTGTATGTATTTTGTCATTAGTAAGTCATTCCGTTTATCGGTTTTAGGTGATGAGAAAAGCTAAGATAACATTCCTGCCCAGCGAAAGATCGATTATCGTGGACGAAGGAGAAAATCTTCTCCAGGCGGCCATGGCTGCGGGGATACACATCAACGCCTCCTGCGGCGGCAATGCCACCTGCGGGAAATGCAAGGTTAAGATTACGGGAGGAGCGGCCGCCTCGCCCATGCATGCCCGCCTGTCGGCCGAAGAGTATGCCGACGGTTACCGCTTGGCGTGCCTGACAACTGTAAATGCCGATGTTGACGTCCACATCCCCCTGGAGTCGCAGGTGGATAAATCGGCCCTGGTGCTGAAGGGCGACCGGGGCGCTGGCTCCTACCTGCTTTCCCCCAAGGATATTTATCAATTGGTGCAGGGTTGGGATGTTGATCCCACGGTCTTCAAAAAGTATGTTGAGCTTGAACCTCCTTCTCTCGGCGACAATGTAAGCGATCTTACCCGCTTGATCCAGGCCGTTGACCGTCAGCACGGCCTTACCGGTATTACAGCCGATTTTCGCGTTATTATGAAATTAAGCCGCCTGCTACGGCAGGCGCACTGGCAGGTGACCGTAACGCTGGTTCTTACCCGGAAGGGCTATAAGTTGATCAACGTCGAGGCGGGAGACAACCGACAGCAGAATTACTCCATTGTGATAGATGTTGGTACGACGACGATCTTTGGTCAGATCCTTAATCTCAATGAATGCAAAGTGGCTGCCTGTCCCAACGGTGAGTGCGACGGTGCCACTCTCTTTGCCCTGGCCGAAGCATCAGATTTCAATGCCCAGATCAGCTATGGGGATGATGTCATCACCCGGATCGTCTATTCACAGAAGCCGGGAGGGCTGAAGAAACTGCAGGAAACGGTCGTGGGAACGATCAACGGCATTATCGCGGAATTGCTCCAGATGAGCAAGATCGACCGGGAGCTGATTTCCCACCTGGTGATCGCCGGCAACACGACGATGACACAGCTGCTCCTCGGTCTGGATCCGAAGTATTTGCGGCAAGCGCCCTACGTTCCCACCGCCAATTGTATTCCCCCCGTTCGGGCCGTGCACCTGGGGCTCAATGTGGCCGAACATGTCCATATGTACACCTTTCCCATGGTTGCCAGTTATGTAGGGGGAGATATTGTTGCCGGAATCCTCGGGTCCGGTATTTTTCAACGGGAAACCTTGACCCTCTACATTGACATCGGCACCAATGGAGAGATAGTTTTAGGCAATAAGGATTGGCTGGCCAGTGATTCCTGCTCCGCCGGACCGGCTTTTGAGGGCGGGGGAATTAAATTCGGCATGCGGGCCACCCGCGGCGCCATCGAAGAGGTCAGCATCAATCCGCGCACCGGTGAACCGATGATCCTGACGATCGGCCGGTCGAAACCGATCGGCGTCTGCGGTTCAGGGTTGATCGATATCGTGGCCGAACTGCTGGAGGCTGGGTATATCGACCAAGGGGGGAAATTCAGCCACGATCTGCCGACGAAACGCGTTAGGATGGGCACTGACGGTTACGAATACGTGCTTGCCTACCAAGAAGAGACCCGGCTGCGGGAAGATATCGTCATTACCGAGATCGATATCGAGAACCTTATCCGCACTAAAGCCGCCATTTACGCCGGGTGCAAGGTGCTGCTGGAAAGCGTCGGCCTCGCTTTTCATGATCTGGAGCAGGTGATCATCGCCGGCGGTTTTGGCCGCCACCTCGATCTGGGAAAGGCGATGTTTATCGGTTTACTGCCGGAACTGGAAATCGGCAAATTCATCTTTGTCGGTAACGGCTCACTGCTGGGAGCACGGCTGCTTTCCTTTTCCCGTGATCTCCTGCAGGAGACGGAACGGATTGCCAAGATGATGACTAATCTGGAATTGAGCAATCACGTAGGTTTTATGAATGAATTTATGGCGGCGACGTTTCTGCCGCATACGGATACATCGGCTTTTCCCAGGGCACAGGAGAGGCTGCGTTTAAAGCGGGAGGCTACGTAAGGGATTTATGAGTTTTACAATTGCCGTTTCGGGAAAAGGTGGTACGGGCAAGACAACTTTTGCCGGGATGATTATGCGCTACCTGCTGGAAAATAAGAAAGGACCCGTTCTGGCCGTGGACGCCGATGCCAATGCCAACTTACACGAAGTGCTGGGCATCGAGGTCAAGACGACGATCGGCGAGATGCGGGAGTTGATGAAAGAAGAGGTTCCCGCGGGGATGACCAAGGATGTCTGGTTCGAATATAAGGTGCACGAGGCCTTGACGGAAGCCAAGGGCTTTGATCTTCTGGCCATGGGGCGTCCGGAGGGCGCGGGTTGCTATTGTGCCGCCAATTCTCTGGCTCGCAAGTATATCGACCTGCTGACGGAAAATTACCCCTACGTCGTGATTGACAATGAGGCAGGAATGGAGCATTTTAGCCGCCTGACAACAAGGGATGTGGACCTGCTCTTCATTTTGTCCGATTCCAGCCGGCGGGGGATCCTCACGGCGGCGCGCATCAGGGATTTGATCCATGAACTGAAATTGAACATTTCCCGAGAGGTGCTGGTTTTGAATCGTCAATGCGGCCCGCTATCGGAAGACGTTATGGAAGTCCTTCAGCAAAATTCTTTGGATTTGGGAGGCCTTGTCCCCGAAGATGAAGAAATATATCGTTTCGACCTTAAGGGTACCCCGACGTTGGGTTTGCCGAAAGAGGCGGCCTCCGTTCAGGCCGCCTGGCGGATTTTTGATAAATATATAGTATAAAGATATTTGACAGCGAACGTCCGTTCAGTGTATTGCCGAGAAAGGAGATCGGGACATGACCGCAAAATTGATCAATGGTAACGAGATAGCAGCACAGATCAGGGAAGAGCTGAAGCAGGAAACTACGCAGCTCAGAGAAAAACATAATGTTGTTCCGGGCTTGGTGACAATTCTGGTGGGACAAAATCCCGCCTCCATAAGTTATGTGACGGCCAAGCAGAAGACCTCGAAGGAACTGGGGTTTTACTCGCTTCAGGATAGCCAGCCGGAAGATATTAAGGAAGAGGACTTGCTAGCCCTTATTGAGAAATACAATCACGATGCCAAGATTCACGGTATTTTGGTTCAGCTTCCCTTGCCGAAACACATCAATGAGACCAAGGTGCTCTACGCCATCAATCCCCGGAAGGACGTAGACGGATTTCATCCGGTAAATGTTGGTAAATTAATGATTGGTGAGGCCGATTACCTGCCCTGTACACCGGCCGGAATACAGCAACTGCTCATTCGCACGGGGGTGGAAACCAGCGGCGCCGAGGTGGTGGTTGTAGGTCGCTCGAATATCGTAGGCAAGCCCATTGCTAACATCCTGCTGCAAAAACAGAAAGGCGCCAACGCCACGGTAACGATCTGTCATACAGGTTCCAGGGATATTCCCTTTCATACGAAACGGGCGGATATTCTCATTGTGGCGGCGGGCAAACCGAATGCCGTGACGGCGGACATGGTCAAGGACGGCGCCGTCGTCATCGATGTGGGGGTTAACCGGATCGGGATGACCGCGGAAGGAAAAGCAAAGCTTTGCGGAGACGTGGACTTTGAGGCGATTAAGGATAAGGCCGGCGCCATTACACCCGTGCCCGGCGGCGTGGGGCCCATGACCATTACGATGCTGATGCTGAATACCGTTAAAGCGGCCAAACTGGCCGCGGGACTGCAGATTGGTTAAGGAATAATTGTAGTAAATTAGAAATTGCTATTCCTGCGGAAAGCAATTTCATTAACGCACTTATCCCGTGTATCGGGGTTAGGGATAAAATACGTTTTGTGGAAGGAGGAGATTAAAGTGTCTGATCAACAATTGGATGAAAAGACCTCTTTTGATGGAAAGAAGGTTAAGGTGCTCGGGGCAACCTATGAACCGGGCAAGCCTGATAAGGCCGAAAACTGGCGGGTCAAATTAAAGACCAGGGAAGAAATGTTGGCCTACCTGAAAACCGGGGTGCGCTGATTAGTGGGTTAGAAATTATTCACTGCGTCTTGCAGGCAGGATAAAGTTTCGTCAACTTACTTATCCCGTTGATCGGGGGTCAGGATAATCCGCTCTCTTGTTTAATTTCTTGCAGGCCCTGAGACCGGATAACAGAGGAAAGCGTAAGACTTATTCCTGACGGGGTTTTAGCAACACTTCCCGGGCAAAAGACCGGTTCGCGGCCGTAAACGGCGATTAAGCCTTTTGCCCGGAAGCTGTTTCAATTACGATGGAGGAAACGAAATGACATTCGCAATACCAAAGGCTACCTATACGGGGAAGATCAAAGAAGTAATTTTGGGCAAGGGTCCCAAGGCGGTAACCGTAGGGGGGGAAACATCCTATCCCTTTCATCTGTTTGAGGGAGATATGCCTCACGCCCCGCGGATCGCGGTGGAGGTTTACGATGTTACGCCCGAAGATTGGCCGGCCGAGGCGTTGAGACCTTACGAAGACGTCGTTAATGACCCGGTGGCCTGGGCGAAAAAGGCCGTGGACGTTTACGGGGCCGAATTGGTTGCTCTGCAGCTCGTCAGCACCGATCCCAACGGCCTGAACAGGTCCAGCGAAGAGGCTGCCGCCATCGCCCGGAAAGTTGCCACGGCGGTAGATGTGCCGGTCATTGTTTACGGCTGCGGCAATCCCGACAAGGATTCCGAGTTGCTGCGCAAGGTCGCTGAAGTCTGCGACGGACTCAATCTGGTTCTGGGACCGGTGGTGGACGGAAACTATAAGCAGGTCGGCGCCGGCGCCATCGCCTATAAGCATGTTGTGGCCGCCAATTCGCCGATTGACATTAACCTGGCCAAACAGTTGAATATCTTGCTGGGCAACCTTGGCGTTCCCGACAGCCAGCTGATTGTTGATCCCACGACGGGGGGCCTGGGCTACGGGATAGAATATACTTACTCGGTAATGGAACGCGACCGCATGGCGGCCCTGACGCAGCAGGACGAAAGATTACAGTTTCCCATTCTTTGCAATCTGGCAAAGGAAGTATGGAAAACTAAGGAAGCCAAAGCGGAAACCTCGCCCCTCCTGGGTGAGGCCGGCAAGCGGGGTATTATCATGGAGGCCATGACCGCCCAGTTGCTTCTCCTGGCCGGCGCCGATGTCCTGATCATGAGGCATCCGGAAGCGATTAAGCTGATAAAAGAGATGATTAAAGATTTAATGGCTTAGTAAGCCAGCCCCGCGAGGGGAATAAGGAGGATATAATGGCAGATTTGAAGAAGAAGAGCATCGACCCGGCGACGATAAAAATGATTGAAAAAGCCAGTGCCGACGGCTGCGAAACGATATTCGACCGGGCAGAGGTCATGAAGCCCTGCCCCATCGGAGTGGAGGGCAGTTGCTGCAAGAACTGCGCTATGGGTCCCTGTCGCGTACCCGCGCCGAAGAAAAAAGAAGGTGTGCCGCAGCCGAAGCGTGCCGGCTTGTGCGGCGCCACAGCGGAAACGATAGCCGCGCGCAATTTCGCCCGGATGGTAGCGGCCGGTACGGCCTCGCACTCCGACCATGCCCGCGGTGTCGCCGAGACATTTCTGGCGGCAGCGAAGGGAGAGTTACCGGAATTTCAGATCAAGGATGAACAGAAACTCTATCAGGTGGCCATGGACCTGGAAGTGGAAATTGGTGACCGCACCGTGCAGGAAATTGCCATCGAAGTAGGGCAGAAGTGTCTGGCAGAATTCGGCCGCCAGGAAGGGGAGGTCCTGTTTGCCAAAAGGGCGCCCCAGAAGAGGCAGGATCTGTGGAAAAAGCTGGGGATCACGCCGCGCGGCATCGACCGGGAAGTGGTGGAATTGATGCACCGTACCCATATGGGCGTGGACCAGGACTATAAAAGCCTGCTCTTGGCGGCTGCCCGTTGCGCGCTGGCCGACGGCTGGGGAGGGTCCATGATCTCCACGGATCTGCAAGACATTATGTTTGGCAATCCCGTACCGGTATTGGGTAAAATCAATCTGGGCGTGCTGAAAAAGGATGAGGTCAATGTGGTTGTGCATGGCCATGAACCGCTGCTGCCGGAAGTGCTGGTCGGGGTGGTGAAGGACCCGGAAATCGTGAAGGCCGCCCTGGCCACGGGCGCCAAAGGCATCAATCTGGTAGGGATGTGCTGTTCCGCCAATGAAATATTGATGCGGCACGGAATCCCCGTGGGTGGAAACTTCCTGCAACAGGAATTGGCCATCGTCACCGGGGCGGTAGATGCCATGGTAGTGGACGTACAATGCGAGATGCAGTCCCTGGCGCAGGTGTCCAAGTGTTACCATACCAAGCTGATTACCACCAATCCGCGGGCCAAGATTGAAGGGGCGATGCACATCGAATTCGATGAGCATCATGCCACGGCCGTAGCCAAACAGATATTGATGGAGGCCATCAACAACTATCAGAATCGCAAGCCCAACGTCCAGATACCTGATGATGTGACGGACCAGGTGGTCGGCTTCAGCCAGGAAACGATCAACTATCTCCTGGGCGGGCTTTTCCGCGCCTCCTATCGTCCTTTGAACGACAATATCATCAACGGCCGGATCAGAGGGATCGCCGGTGTTGTCGGCTGCAACAACGCCCGCGTTACCCATGACGATCCCAATCTCGTACTGATCAAGGAATTGATCAAGAATGACGTAATCGTCCTGGTGACAGGCTGCGCAGCCATGACCTGCGGCAAGGCTGGCCTGCTGACGCCCGAGGCGGCCAGAGAATATGCCGGCGAAGGGCTGGCTTCGGTCTGCGAGGCGGTGGGCATTCCGCCGGTGCTGCACATGGGGGCCTGCGTCGATAACAGCCGGATACTGCTGGCGGCCACTGCCGTTGTCAAAGCGGGCGGTTTGGGCGAAGACATCAGCGACCTGCCGGCCGCGGGCGCGGCACTGGAGTGGATGAGTGAAAAGGCCGTGGCCATCGGTCACTATTTCGTTGCTTCGGGAGTTTTTACCACCTTCGGCGTCACCTGGCCGACCACGGGCAGCGAGGAAGTTACCAGGCACCTCTTCGAGGAATATGAAAACATCACCAAGGGCAAATGGGGGTTCACCAATGACCCGCTCGAGGCCGCAAGATTAATGATTGAGCATATTGATAAGAAGCGCAAGGCCTTGGGTATCGATAAGGCCCGGGACCGCGTGCTCTTCGACATGGCTAAACGCCGGGAGATTGAGGCGGCTTAATATTGACCCATATAGTCGCTGGTTGATTACGTTAATCAGTGGACTGAGGATAGCCGGAAGGAGGATTTGAAGTGTCTAAAATAATAGCATCAGCAGCGATCAGAGGGGCCCACAAAATTATTGAGAGGGCCGAGAAGAAATATCAGGAGGCGCTCGAAAAATGGGGACCGGGGCAGGAAGTAGGTTTCCCCGATACGGCCTATTACTTGCCGATCATCTATGCCATCCTGGGAATGCCCGTAAAGACAATTGCGGATATGAAACCGGTGCTGGATAAGTGCCGTGAAATCCTCCCGCCCCTGGTGCGGGAACATGTCGCCCTGCCTTACCTGGCGCCGGCCCTGGATGCCGGTATGGCAACATTTTTTGCCGAGGAAATGATCGAGGCCATTCGTTACCTTGAAAGTCCCAATTTCTATACGAAGATGGAAGACATCCTGCCGGAGAATATCTGGCTGGGGGCGGCCAACGACGTTATCTTCAGGAAAAGAGGGGTGGAATTCGTCGATGGAACGGCGCCCGGTTTTGCGGCGATCGTCGGGGCAGCGCCGTCGCCCGAAATAGCTAAGAAAATTGCCACGGAATTGCAGGAGAAGAACCTCTATGTTTTCATGTGTGCCGAGCATGAAGGCCAGCGCTTTTCCGAGCAGTTGGTAGAAGCGGGCGTCCAGATCGGCTGGCCGACGCGTCTGGTCTCCTTCGGCCCCGATATTTCGGCTGCCGTCTTTGCCATTGGTTTTGCCTGTCGTGTGGCCATGGCCTTCGGGGGCATCAAGCCGGGCGATTTCCGGAAGAACCTGCTTTACAACAAAGACCGGACCTTTGCCTTTGTCATGCCCATGGGATTTATTTCGGATGAGTGGTATGCCAATGCCGCCGGCGCTATCAACTGGGGTTTCCCGACCATCGCCGACTCGCCCATCCCCGAGGTTTTGCCCACCGGTATCTGTACCTACGAGCACGTTGTCTCCAATATCCCCCACGACAGTATCGTTCAGAAGGCCGTCGAAGTGCGGGGTCTGAAGGTCAACGTCGCCGCAGTGCCGATTCCCGTTTCCTATGGCCCGGCCTTCGAGGGGGAAAGGGTGCGCGGGGAGGACATCTTTATGGAATGCGGCGGAGGCCGGAGCCATGCAGTAGAACTGGTCACCTCGCGGAACATGGACGAGGTGGAAGACGGCCGGGTGGAGGTTATCGGTCCCGATGTCAATGCCGTACAGCCGCCCGCCAGGCTCCCCCTGGCCATCCAGGTTGAGGTCACCGGGCGGAAAATGCAGGAAGATTTCGAACCGATCCTGGAAAGGCAGATCCACCATCTGATCAATTACGCCCAGGGCATCATGCATATCGGCCAGCGTGATATCGCCTGGGTGAGAATATCGAAGGGCGCCGTTGAAAAAGGCTTCAAGCTCTCCGATCTGGGCAAAATTCTCCATGCCAAGCTGCATCAGGATTTTGGCGCGATTTTTGACAAGGTGCAGGTTAAGATTTTTACCGAAGAAAATGCAGTTAACGAGGTGCTGGCCCGGGCCCGGGATATTTACAGCAAAAGGGATAATCGCATCGAGGGCATGACCGATGAAACCGTCGACACGTTTTATTCCTGTACTCTTTGCCAGTCCTTTGCCCCGAACCATGTGTGCGTTGTCAGTCCCGAAAGGACCGGTCTCTGCGGCGCTTACAACTGGATGGACTGCAAGGCCTCCTTTGAAATCAATCCCACGGGTCCCAATCAGCCCATCCCCAAGGGGGACATTATGGATCCGAGATTCGGGCAGTGGACGGGAACCAACGCCTTTGTCCTGAACGCCTCGCGCCAGAAGATTACCCAGGTGAGTTTGTACAGCATGATGGTGGATCCCATGACCACCTGCGGCTGCTGCGAATGCATCGCCGCCGTCCTGCCCATGTGCAACGGCATTATGACGGTGCATCGCGATTATCTCGGCATGACCCCCTGCGGGATGAAATTCACCACGCTGGCGGGTTCGGCCGGTGGCGGGGCCGTGACCCCGGGCTTCCTGGGACACAGTAAATACAATATTACGCAGCGCAAGTGGGTTTCTGGCGACGGCGGCCTGAAGCGTCTGGTCTGGCTTCCGAAGTCGTTGAAGGACGAAATCAGGGACCGGCTGGTGAAACGAGGGGAAGAAATCGGCATAGCGAATTTCGTCGATATGATTGCCGATGAGACGGTGGGAGTGACAGAAGATGAGATCCTGCCTTTCCTGGAGGAAAAGGGCCACCCCGCGCTCACCATGGAATCTATCCTGGAATAGCACGTGGTAAGCTAAGATTGTGAAATTTTAGAATGTTCGAGGTGAAAGGAGAGTAATTATGGCTCTTACAGGAATTCAAATATTTAAGTTACTGCCCAAAACTAACTGTGGCGCCTGCGGTGTTCCCACCTGTCTGGCCTTTGCGATGAATCTGGCGGCATCGAAAGCGGAATTGTCGGCCTGTCCGCATATCTCGGAGGAATCGAAAGCAATGCTCTCCGAAGCATCGGCGCCGCCGATTCGCCCGGTAGCGATCGGCTGCGGCGAGAACACTGTAAAGATAGGCGGAGAAACGGTCCTGTTCCGGCACGAAAAAACATTTGTCAACAAGCCCGGACTGGCCATTCTGGTAAGCGATACCATGCCGGCGGAAGAGGTGGCCGGTCGCTTAAAGCGCTTTAAGGAATTGAGGTATGAATGGATCGGGCTGATCCTCCGGCCGGAAATGATCGCCGTCAAAAACGACTCCGGGGATGCGGGCAAGTTTGAAGCCCTGGTCCGGAAGATTATGGACGAAACGGACGCCGCTTTGATTCTGTCCAGCAGCAATGTAGACGCCTTAACCGCTGCGGTCAAGGTGTCGGCGGCACGGGTGCCGCTGATTTATGCCGCTACCGGGGCCAACAGCGACGCTCTGGCTTCTTTAGCCAAAGAGTATAAGTGTCCCTTGGCGGCTAAGGCCGACAACCTTGACGATCTCGCCGCCCTGACTGAGAAGCTTGGCGCTGCCGGAGTAAAGGATATTGTTCTCGACAGCGGTTCCCGGACAGTGCGCCGCGCTTTCGAGGATGAAATTTTTATTCGTCGGGCGGCACTTTTGCAGAAGAATCGTGCCCTGGGCTTCCCCACGATCACCTTTCCCTGCGAGATGACGGCCGATCCCATGAAGGAAGCGCTGATTGCCGCGACTTTCATTGCCAAGTACGGCGGAATAATCGTTCTTTCCGATTTCCACGGTGAAAGCGTTTTCCCGTTGGCGGTCGCCAGACTCAACGTTTACACCGACCCGCAACGCCCGATGATGATGCAGCAGGGTATCTATCCGATTGGCAATCCGCCGGAAGACTCGCCG
>Ga0082335_1001121_pt1 | contig 60744 bp, 51 predicted proteins | sample Subgrocontami58m_FD_72375 | JGI IMG/M metagenome (GOLD analysis project Ga0082335, IMG submission 72375) | Subsurface groundwater microbial communities from S. Glens Falls, New York, USA - GMW37 contaminated, 5.8 m (SPADES assembly) (version 2) ... | reverse complement strand
GGAAGCTTCGATCGAAGCATTCATCGAAACGGTCTACAATCGCCAACGGCTCCATTCGGCGTTGTCGTATCAGGCGCCGGAGGATTTCGAGGCGGGCCAGTCACACCTATTGCCAGCGGTTCGAACCGACCGGGTGGCTGCGTCCGCACCGGATCGTCTGCGTTTGTGAGACGTGTCCGGCGTCGAGGGGTTTTTTGGCCTGTCCGGTTGCCTCGATTGAGGTGGTTCGCCCGGCTGTCCTGAGCCTGGCAAGGCGGGTGAGCGCCCTCAAGGACGCTTCGCGCCGCCTTCGTCGGTGGCCTCGCGAAGGGGCGAGGCCATCCTTGACTGCGCTCCCCCGCCTTGCCTTCGCGTGATCAGGCCGGGACGGGAAAACGACGCCCCAGCCGAACCGGAAAACGGCGATAGGGGTACCAAACGATCGGCCCATGACCCGCCGCGCCACCACTGCTTCGGCACACGGTCCGAATGCCAGATTTACCGATTGCGGCAGGCCAGACGAAAGGCCAAACTGGGTGTGTGCCCTTTTTCTGTGTCTCAGGGGTAGGGTTCACTTCAATCCCTTCTTCGTGCCCTTCGTGTCTTCGTGGTGGAAAATCGCGGACGCAACCAAGGACACCTTGCCGGTTCGGGAGAGTCCCATTGGGTAGGCCCACCGAGAACCGCGGCTCCGCGATTCTTCACCACGAAGACACGAAGGACACGAAGAAGGGACTGGCGGACCAGCACCGCCCATGGACGCCATCTGGCCGAGGGTTCGAGGCAGCGACCAGCACGGAACTTTATGACCAGCACCGCCCATGGACGCCGTCGGGCCGAGGGTGAAAGCCAGGCTCCCTACAGGCAACGCCATAAGAGTTCGCCACCGGCCGTCAGCCGACCCACCCTGCATGAAAATCGTCCCGCACGCCGCGCTGAGTCTCGCGCTGTGCAACACTTTCTTCCTAGCCAAATTTAACGCTGTGCAATTCAAGGACGGCCTCCAACGCAGGATAGTTTGATCCGGCTTATGGCCTCCGTGGATCACCGTGGTCCTTCGTGGACTCCGTGGTTAAGCCTTGCGGACCGCGAAACCGGCACAAACCTTGATGCCGGTCAGGCTGCCGCTCGCCGAGGCGGCCATCAGGCGCCAGTTGCTTGGTTTATGGTTCCGCAAGATGAACCACGGAGTCCACGAAGGACCACGGTGATCCACGGAGGTTCTTTTCGCCGAAACAGGGTGCGTTGTTGGAACCAGCCATGAGAGAGACGATCGACGCGCATCGACTGGCGGGCTCGCGCCGCCGTCCTAGGCGGTGCCCATGGATGAGCGGACCAGTCAATACAGGAGGAACACGCCAGACACACAGCTTGGTGACGCGCAACAGGAGCGGGCATTCTTGGGCATCGCCTTGGAATTTCTGGGCATCGCCTTGGAAGTACCGCGGCCGTAGGCGCCTGCATGTGAAACGCGACCGAGCCATGCGACGTCCGACGGATCACACCAGACACCGGTTGCGGGAGCGGCGCGTGCCCGTGCCCTGGCAGGAGCCGACCGCCCGGTCGCCTGTGTCAAGCGACATCCAAAACTGGTCCTCCGGCGACATCCAAATCTGGTCCCCCAAGGTTGCAACGATTGGCGTGGACGGCCCCGACGAGAGCTTGTCCAGGTAGTCCACGGGTTGCTCCCGCGCGGAGCGCAGCGCCATCAAGCGGCAGGCGAAGCGGAGCGCGAGAGCGGCCGGTGGACCCACCTGGGCAAGGGGTGACTGTCGCACCGCGCGGGCTTTCGGCGTCATGGCGCGGGTTAATCGCGGCCAAAGCCGCGCGGTAGCTGGATCGCGGCGATCTCATCCAGATCGAGGTCAACGATCGCCTGCAAGGCTTCGCCGGTGACGCTGTCACGCGTCGCTTCGGGCAGTGCCTCGAGCCAGCCGGCGTATTCGGCTTGCAAGGCGAGCAATTCACCGATCGCGGCGTGCCAACGCTGTGGCCGTGTGGGCGTGCGTCGTTTGCCCACCGGCCGATCATGTGGCGCTGGTGCGACATCCAGCCGCAGCCGGTAGCGCGCCTGGCGTTCGGCCCCGGTCAATGCCCGTTCATTCTCAGGTTTGCGTCCCATGGGTTCGTCCCCTTGTATTTCGTCACGTGACGTTATGCCGGGCCGCATCATGTCGCCGGAGCCGCCTGACCCAGCAGTCCAGCGCGGCGCTTCTCGCGCAGCCGGTAACATTTCCCAACAGATCTCCCGCCCGCGACCTTTCGCAGTCCAGCGCGGCGCTTCTCGCGCAGCCGGTAACTGTCGCCGCGAATAGTCACCACCTGGCTGTGGTGCAGCAGCCGGTCGAGGATCGCTGTCGCCACCACCGGATCGCCGAACACCGTGCCCCACTCGCCAACCGAGCGGTTGGAGGTCAGCAGCAGGCTGCCGCGCTCGTAGCGGCGCGAGACCAGTTGGAAGAACAGATGCGCCGCGTTCGGATCGAACGGCAGGTAGCCAAGTTCGTCGATAATCAGCAGTTTGGGCTTGGCATAGAAGCTCAACCGTTCCTCCAGCCGGCCCTCGGCATGTGCCTTGGCCAGGCCGGCGACCAGCGCCGGCGCGGTGGTGAACAGCACCGAGTAGCCTTCGCGGATCGCCGCCCGGCCCAGCGCGATTGCCAGGTGCGTCTTTCCGACCCCCGGCGGCCCCAGCAGCAGCAACGCATCACCATGTGCCACCCAGCGGCAGGTGGCCAGCTCGCGGATCTGCCGCGGATCGACGGAGGGTTGGGCAGTAAAGTCGAAGCCGTCGAGTTCACGCACCGCCGGGAAGTGCGCAATCTTCCCCGCCATCTCGATCCGGCGGTCTTCGCGGCGGGCGATCTCGCGTTCGCACAGGAAGGTGACGGCTTCCCGCAACGTCAGTTCCTTACGGGCCGCTTCATCAAGCAGGCTGTCCAACTGATCGCGGATCACGGTCAGGCGCAGCCGGCTCAGCCAGGCGGTCAGCGTCGCATGGTCGGGGGTCATGACCAGCCTCCGCCCAACAGGCTCTCGTATTCGGCCAGCGGACGCAGCAGTTCCGCGGCCACAGCCGCGGTCGCGGACGGCTCAGCCAGGCCAGACGGCCGCGCCACCCCGGCGACGCCAAGAAAGTGCTCCCGCTCGATGCTGCGTTGCCGGCGTCCGGCCATCTCGCCATGACGCGCCACTTCCCGCCCGTCATGGCTCACCCGCACCAGACCGTCCGCCACCATCACCTGCACCATCTCACCGATCAGGCGCCAGGGAACGCTGTAGCTATTGGCGTCAACCTCGACCACGCAGTCCACTCGCACCTGGCGGGTCAGGGTCCGGCTCTGGTTGAAGGACGGACGGCCATCGAGCGGGCGCAGGGCCTGGGCTTCCGCGCGCTCAAACCGCACCCGCGGCGTCTCGCCCGTGGTGCCATGCACCCGCTGGTCCGCGACCTCACGCACCCAGTGCGCCAGGTGCGCTTCGAAGCTCGCCCAGGTCGCGAAGGCATGGCCGGCGATGGCGTTGTGCTTCACGTAGCCGACGCCACGCTCAACCTTGCCCTTGGTCCGTGCCCGATACGGCGCACAGGCCCGCGGGCGGAACCCCCAATGCCGTGCGAAGGCATGGAAGCGCATGTTGAACTGAACTTCCCGCGTGCTGATGTCGTGCTGATCCACCAACGTCCGCGGGTTGTCCACCAGCACGTCCTGAGGCACCCCGGCAAAGTCGCGGAACGCCGCTTCCATCCCGTCGAACCACACCGATTGGCGTTCGTGGCGGAACGCCTGCACCGACATCCGCCGCGAGTAGCCCAGCGTCGCCACAAACAGATGTGCCCTTACCAACTCGCCGCCGATCAGCACGCCCGCGGTGCCGAAGTCGATCTGCATTTGCTTGCCCGGTGGGGTCTCAAAGCGAACCGTCGCCAACGCTTCCGCTGCCAGACTCTGGCGCAGCGGCGCCACAGCCCGCTCCAGCGTCCGTAGCGACACTTCGATGCCGAACTCGCGCTTCAGGTCCTGGCGCACCACGTCCGCGTTGCCGCGATGCAGGCGAAACCGCTCCGCCACCCAGGCCATGTGATCCGACAGCTTTCCGGCTCGCCCACGCCGCAGATAGCCGGTCCACCCGCCTGACGACACATACCGCTGCACCGTTGTGCGGCTGCATCCCACATTCGATGCGATCCGCCGCGTCCCCCAACCCAGATCGCGTAAGCGGATTATCACTGCGACTTCGTCCGGCGTCTGCATCGTCTCGCTCCGCGGTGTTGCCAACCCCGCCAAGCTTCCCTCTTTCGAGCCTCGGTTCATCTTCCCCTCCCGTCAGGGGGGACCAGATTTGGATGTCGTCACCGGACCAGTTTTGCGTGTCGCCCAACAGCCTGACTGGGTTGCCCGGGACCATGACACGGACCTGTTGCATGCCTTCATGGCGATCGGCGCATTTGCTGGCCGCATCCGCAAAGTCGTGCATCGGGCCGATGGTTCCGATAGACTGAATCGGAGTGGTTATTGTTGCGCGTCGCCTTAGCTTGGCAAAATCACATGTCCTGCATGGATGCCGTTGGGCCTGTCATCCGCAACCGAAAATTCCCAAACTCGACATCGAATTCGCACGTTGATTCTCCGGGCCGCACCGGTTCGTGGCATGGAGGGCGAAAGGAGGCTGGCAGCTCGTCAGGTGACCGAATGTCCGGATCATGGCTATCCGATCGGACGCGGGATTGCGGCCGACGTCGTTCCGAAGGGACGGGCGAGGCTTGAGGCGCCCCCGGCCTACATACGCGGTGAAACCGAACACCGCCCCGCGTGCCGCTCTGTCCGACTCCCCGCCGGCCATTCGGCAGCGCCACGGGGCCGGTCAACCTTCGCCTGTCACGCTTTGCCATCGGCTCCGGCGCGGGCTATGGCGGCAAGGCGGACGAGCTCAGCCCTGATCCCACCCGCATCCACGACCGGTTCTGACCAGGGGATGCGGACGACCCGCTCGTCTGACGCCAGGTCGCATCCGTCGACATCCACCGCCACCATGCGCCAGTCGCCCGATGCGCCCGCGATCGCCGACAATGCGTCGGGATGGTCCTGGTTGCAGTGGCGGATGATGCCAGCCTCCGCCGCCACGATGGCCGCCACCGCGCCGGTGTCAGGCACCAGATTTCCCGCTTTCAGCCGCTCGGCCCGGGCGAAGCCTCCGACGAACAGGGCGCCCATCGGTCGTATCTGCCAAATCCTGAAATCCGCAAAGTCCGCGTACAGTGAAGCATAGGGGTGTATCGCCAGGAACCGCGCCTTCAAGGCTGGATCCTCGGTGGTCTCGGCCAGACCGGTCACCGTCACCCGTGGCGCGGTCTGCGGATTGATGGAAGCGGGCGCCCCGCTCACCAGCACCGAGCAGCGCGGATCCGCCATCAGATGCCGCGTGTGCTCCGACAAATCCGACAGAAACAGCAAGATCGACAGGTCGGGCGCGCAGGCCGGCGTCACCAGGGATGCAAATGGCTGGCCTTGTCGTCCTTCCTCCCGCGCCGCCGTCGCCAATGTCCCCACGCGAACGGCCCGCAGCAATTTTCTCGCCTCCCAGGCCGGCAATGGCGCCCCCTGATCGAATTCTTCGGTGCGTGCCATCTTTCGTTCACCTCCCGTCCGCAATGCGCCACAATTGCCTGCCAGTAGGAACTTGTGGTCGGACTCGGGCGACCGATATCCACCCAACGCCACCAGCAGCGGAGCACCCCATGACCGTAGCCCCAAGGGACAGTTCGGTGAAACAGACGATCGCCCTGGTCGATGATGACAGGAACATCCTGACCAGCGTGTCGATGACCCTGGAGCAGGAAGGCTTCCAGGTCCGCACCTACACCGACGGTGAAAGCGCGTTGCAGGGCATGACCGCGCGCCCGGTCGATCTTGCCGTGCTGGACATCAAGATGCCCCGCATGGACGGCATGGAACTGCTGCAACGCCTGCGCCAGCGCAGCTCCATCCCGGTGATCTTCCTGACCTCGAAGGACGAGGAAGTGGATGAGTTGATGGGCCTGCGCCTGGGCGCCGACGACTACATCACCAAGCCATTCAGCCAACGCCTGCTGATCGAGCGCATCCGCGCCTTGCTCCGCCGCAATGAGGTCGGACGCGCGGAAGGGTCGGGTGCGTCGCCCGGCGGCGTGATGACGCGCGGCGATCTGGTGCTGGACGACACCAAGCACCAATGCCTGTGGCGCGGCCAGGACATCCAGCTCACCGTCACCGAGTTCCTGCTGGTCAAGGCGCTCGCCGCGCGTCCCGGCATGGTGAAAAGCCGCGACCAATTGATCGACGCCGCCTATGGCGACAATATCTATGTCGACGACCGCACCATCGATAGCCACGTCAAGCGCATCCGCAAGAAGTTCCGCACCGGCGACGACAGCTTCAACCATATCGAGACGCTTTACGGCATCGGCTATCGCTACAAGGAGCATTGAGTGCCCGACGGCACCACCTTGGCTCGCCTGGTTCCGCCGGTCACCGCGCGCGCACGGTTCCGCCAGCCATGGGTGTCCCCTCTGTTGCGGCGGATCCTGCTGGTCAACGCGTTGCCGCTGGCGTTGCTCGTCGTGGCGCTGCTGTATCTGGATCAGTATCAGAACGGCCTTCTGGAGGCGCAGGTGGGCGCCCTGCGGGAGCAGGCTCGGGTGTTCGCCGGCGCGTTGGGCGAAAGCGCGGTCCGCACCACCGATCCGGAAAACCCGCGGCTGGTGCCCGAAGTCGCGCGGTCCCTGCTGCGTCGCCTGACCGAGCCGACCCCGGACGCCCAGGCGAAGCTCTATGCGCCCGACGGCACCATCATGGCCGATTCGAGGGTGCGGGAGGGACCAGGCGGCGTCGTCACGACGGACCCTCTGCCACCGCCACTGGATCATGGCCCGGTCCTGAGGTGGATCAGTACGATCTATGACTGGGTGATGGGATTGATCCCGCACAAGCGGCCGGGTGTCTTGGTCGATATGGCCGCCACGGGCGGGTCCGCCGACTGGCAACCGGATGTGAAGGAGGAACTGCGGCTCAGCAGCTCCAATCAGAGCCGCGAAACACCGCCCTATATCCGCCGCACGCGGGACAATCGGCTGCTGGTCACGGTCGCCGTGCCGGTGGAGCGCGATCGTCGCACCGTCGGTATCATCGCCCTGACCCGGGAGGCGCGGGAGGTCGATGCCTCCCTGTTTACCGTCCGGGTATCGATCCTGGCGCTGTTCGGCATGGCACTGGCGCTGACCGTGCTGTTGTCCTGGTATCTGTCCCTTACCATCGCCCGCCCGATCCTGCGCCTGGCTGGCGTGGCCGCCGACATGCGCGAAGGTCAGGGACGCACCGGCAGCGTGCCGGCCTCCCTGTTGGCTCGCAAGGATGAAGTCGGGGCGCTGGCGACCGCCTTGGCGGATTCGGCATCCGCTCTTTGGGCCCGGATGGACGCCATCGAGCGGTTTGCCGCCGACGTGGCGCACGAGATCAAGAACCCGCTGACCTCCATCCGAAGCGCTATCGAAACCCTGCGCCGCATTGAGGATCCCGCGCGCCAACGTCAGCTTCTGGGGATCATCGGCCAGGACGTGATGCGGCTGGACCGCCTGATCAGCGACGTCAGCGACGCATCGCGTCTGGACGCCGAACTGTCGCGGGTAACGACCGAACGGGTCGATGTCGTGCCCATCCTGCGCACCCTGGAGGAGTTGGACGAGGCCACGCGCGACGCGGAGAACGATCCGAAGCTGGAGGTCGTTGCGCCGCCGGGAGGGGTCGCGGTCTGGGCAGTGGAGGACCGCCTTGTGCAGGTGCTGCGCAACCTGATCGGTAACGCCCAGTCCTTCAGCCCCCCACGAGGCCGTATCCTGGTGCGGGTTAGAGAGCAGGGGGATATGGTCGAACTGAGCGTCGAGGACGACGGGCCCGGCATTCCGGAAGCCAACCTTGAGCATATTTTCGACCGCTTCTATTCCGAACGCCCCAAGGGAGAGAAATTCGGGCAACACTCCGGGCTGGGCCTGTCGATCAGCCGTCAGATCGTCGAGGCACTACGCGGGCAGATCTCGGCCGAGAACCGCAAGGACGCGAACGGGAAGACAACCGGCGCGCGATTTATGGTGCGACTTCCGCGCGCATAAAGGGGGACGTCGGAGTGCCGTGTCGCCGGCAACCGGCAGCGTCCCCCGGGGCGGTACGACGCGGTCCACCGAAACTGCCACGCGGAAAGCACGACCTTTGGACGCGTGGCGGCCTGATGTACGCTCCCCCGATTCGGTAGCCTTCGTCGCCTCTGAGCCCGTTCGACAATCCTACTGTTGGAACGCTCGCCGAACCGCGACCAACAGTTGGTTCTTACCGACCCGGGACGTACCAGCTCGGCTTTCGCTTCTCCCGAAACGCCGTCGTCCCCTCGTGGCCTTCTGGCGAGTACCGCTGCGTCCAGCCCTCATGCGACAGCATCGCCACCTGACGCTCGTCTAGCAGCAGATGGTTGGCACCCAGGAAACTGCGTTTGGTCATGGCGATCGCATTCGGTCCGCTCAGGAAGATGGCCTCCAGGACAGTGGCGAGTTTCGCTTCCATCTCGGCTTCCCCCACCACCTCATGCACCAGCCCGATCCGTTCGGCCTCCCTCGCATCGAACCGCTCACCGGTCAGCGCATAGCGGCGGGTGTGCCGCAACCCGATGGCGTTGACCATGTGGGTGGAGATGGGGGTCGGAGCGACGCCGACCCGTACTTCCGTGATGCCGAAATGCGAATCTGGCGTGGCAAAGGCCACATCGACACAGCAGACGATCCCGACGCCGCCGCCAAAACACGCGCCATGCACCACCGCGATCGTCGGCTTGGGAAATTCGTTCAGCAATTGCATGGCGCGCGTCGTCGCCAGGGATGCCGCGAAATTCTCCGCCGGGGGGTAATGCGCGACCCGACCCAACCAGCGAATATCCGCCCCGGCCTGAAAATGCTTCCCGGCGCCGCGGATCACCAGGCAACGCACCGTCTCGTTCCGCGCCAGATCCTCCAGGCCCGCGATCAGCGCGTCCAGCAATTCCGCGTTATAGGCATTGCCAACCTCCGGACGATTGAGCGTGGCGGTCGCAACGCCGCGTGTGTCGATATCCAGCAGAACGGGCCCGTTGCTCATGATGCCACCTTCGAGGGATCGGTGTTGCCACCGCAGATCAGAACGCCGACCCGAGCACCCTGGGGCGGCACGAAGCGGCCGGATAAGAGCGCGGCCAGAGCGGTTGCACCGCCCGGTTCCGCGATGATCCGGAACTGCTCCCAAAGCAGGGATTGCGCCGCCGCGATAGCCGTATCGTGGACAAGCACTGCCTGACGAATATAGGCCTGGGCGATCGGGAACATGATCCCGCCGACCTGGCGCGCACCGAGGCTATCCGCGGCAAGGCCTCCGACCGGTGCATCCACTGGCCGGCCCGCGCGCAATGCGTTGTGCAGGGTGGGGCAACTCTCGGGTTCGACGCTGACGATTTCCGCGCTGCCGGCATACCATGCGGCGATCCCGCCGATCAGGCCGCCGCCTCCGGTTGCGACCACAACATGCGTCAGGTCGGGCGCATCCATCTCGAACTCCCGTCCCACGGTGCCCTGGCCGGCCAGCACGTCGGCATGATCGTAGGCATGGACCTCCAACGCTCCGGTTTCCGCCTGGCGCATTCGGCAGGCGGCCAACGCATCCGCGTAGGTGGCGCCCCCTTGCACCACCCGGGCGCCATAGCTGGCGATGCGCGCCACTTTGGCGGCAGGTGTCGTCTCGGGGACGAAAATCTCGGCTGTGGCCGATAGGGCACGCGCCGCATAGGCCACGGCTGCCCCGTGATTGCCGCCGGATGCCGCGATTACGCCGGACGCGGGGCTGCGCTCCACCAGCATACGATTGAAGGCGCCGCGCGGTTTGAAACTGCCGGCATGCTGCATCACCTCCAATTTCAGGGTGATCGGCGCCGAACACCCCAGCTCCCCCGGCGCGGTGCGGAGGATCGGTGTATGGCGGACAAGTCCAGAGATACGGGCCGCCGCGGCGGCAATGTCGGAACGGCTGAGCATGGCGGTTGGGACGCTGACACGACCATCCGGCGACCACAAGGCCGTATCCCCAGCCTGTCAGTCGCACACGATCTGTCCGACCGATGCTGTCCGCTTTGGACGCTCGGGATGCGCCAGTCGAAATCCCATCCCGGTGCGCGAATCATCAGGTTCCAGAGCGTATGCGACCGTTATGCTGCGAACGAGTTCAATCTGCCGGAAGCGGCTGCCCCCCTTGGGATCAACGAGCGGACGTTCCGACGCTGCTGCCCGCGGTTCGAGGATAGAGGAACGCTGGTCAACGGGTCGCCCTCGACGATTTTGGAACGGGCTATTCATCCCTGGGTTCCCTGCGGGGTTTTCCGTTCGACAAGCTCAAGATCGATCACTCGACCGCGCGGCAGATGGCCCGCTTCAGGAACGGCGAGCGATCGTCCATTCCATGACGGCACTGGCCTCCCGTTTTGGGAATTATGCGACGGCCGCGGGAGTTGAAGCGCAGGAACTGCTCCAAGAGTTTCGTTTGACTGGCTGCGCGGAGTCCCAAGTCTAAATCTTCGATCGTCCGATTCTGGTAAAGTCCTCGCGTCAATGGTTGCGTCCGCGTGTCAACGACTCATATGACCGACATATGTACGTTTTATTACATATACATGTATGATGATTCTGCGGTCATCGTTGGGCGGTAAATACTGCGATTCGGGCGTTCCGTTAACTGTTTCCCAATAATTGCGTCGCTACCTTATGGGACCTAACGCCAACACTGGAACCCGCCCAACCATGCTCGAGACATTCATCGAATTCACGTTCGAAGCGGCGCACAAGGTGCCTCCATACTCAGGTCTGCATGGCCATTCATTTAGGGCCATTGTCTACATGACTGGGGAAAGAGATCCGTATTTCGGATGGACCCACAATCTATTTGATGTCTCGAAGGCGCTGGAGGCCACCAAACAGCGCCTGGATGAAAAATACCTCAACGACATCGAGGGGCTGGAGGTCCCGTCCCTGGAGCATGTCGCGGCCTGGATCTGGCATGACCTGGACAAATCGATCTCCGGTCTGGACCGCGTCGTGCTGCGGCGTGGTGCGGAGGGGTCGGGAGAGGGCTGCTGCTATTCTGGGCGCATCAGCAATCGGAGTGCAGCCTGATGTCGCGCGTGCAACGCCTCTGTATTCCACGGCTCGCGAACGAACCCATCGACCATACGCCTTCTGACACGGAACGCGCCGCAATGATCGGCGCGGCGACAGGCAAAATCGCAGAACTGTTTGATATCCTGCATGTCGATCACCAGAACGACCACAACACGCGTGACACGCCGAGCCGGGTTGCTCGCATGCTCGTTGAGGACACGATGCGTGGGCGCTTCTCTGGTCCACCGGTGATTACCGGGTTCGAGAATGTGACTGCGTTCGATCAGCTGATCGTCATTGGCCCGATCGATGTCCGGTCGACCTGTGCCCATCACCTGATGCCGATCTATGGGGAAGCCTTCATCGGTGTGCTCCCGGCCGATACCGGGCGGATCATCGGTCTCTCGAAGTACGATCGTATCGTCGACTATTTCAGCGGACGGCTGCAAATCCAGGAGGAGTTGGTCAAGCAGATCGGTCGGTTCATCATGGAAAAGACCCTGCCGCGTGGCGTCGCGATCCGCATCAGCGCGGTGCATATGTGCAAGACGCACCGTGGCGTGCGCGCCAGTCATCGCAGTCGCATGGTGACAAGCGCTTATTTTGGGACGCTTTCCGAAGATGCGACGCTGAAGGCGGAGTTCATGAATGAGATCGCCGATATCGCACGTCAGAACTGAGTGGTTGGTTTCGCCATCCCCTCATGATCGCATGGCCGATGTCAGTCCAACCACGGCAGCCCCTGACTCTTGGCACGATCTTTCGTCTGTCCCGAGTACAGCGGGCGGAAGAGGAGCGGTTCCACCCGGTCAGCGCATCCGTCGATAGGCGGGTTGGACCGCGATCCACGCGAACCGGTCCACCAAACTTCCAAAGAATGCAGCGCCATCCAGGTCGGGCCGGACGGTCCAAAGCGCGACTCCGTCGATCATTTGGTCGATAGCACATGATCGGTTCGCTCTTATCTCGGGTCTGGCATGCGTTTCGCCGCATGTCGGGCGCGGCAGGCGCTCAGTTCAACTTCAAGATCGTGTTTTCCTGCGTCACCGGTTTCCTGGTGCTGCTCGCCTCTTACATCTCCTTGTTGATCGTGGAACGGCAGACATCGTTGGATGCGGTCTCGCGCTACAACTCGACTTGGCTGCTCAGCCAGGCGGCGACGGAAGTGGCCCGGTTGCACGGCACGGTAGCCGCCTATGCCGTACCAGGGTCAACGTTGGGACCCGACGACGTGCAGCTTCGGCTCGATATCGTCATCAATCGCGTCCGGATGTTCGATGACGCCGAAGTTCGGGAGTTGATCCGCTCCTCCGCCAGCCTGACCGAAGTTGCAAATGAGGTGCGTGACGCCATCGTCGCTTCCCAACTGATGTTCGATGGTCTGGATGGTCCCGCCAGCATTGCGAAACTACTGGCGCATCTGGCGCCGATGAATGGCAAACTGGTTCGCTTGGCCTCGGCCGCGCATGTGCAGAGCGGGGCTCTGGCGGCCGCGGACCAGGCGCAGCTCAGCCGGTTGCATTGGATATTCTCTGGCGTCCTGGTGGCCCTGGTCGCGTGCGGATTTGTCCTGATCGGCGTCCTGAGTTGGCACAACCGATTGCTGGTGACGGCACACAACAAGGTGAACCTGCTGGTCGATGATCTGACCCATACCGGCGACGAGCTATCCGCCGCGAACCAGCGTGCTGTCGCGGCGATGAACGAGGTGCGCTACCGGAACAAGATCCTGCAGGCCCGCGACAACGAATTGAACACCCAGAATGCGCGCTTTGATGCCGCGTTGAACAACATGTCCCAGGCCCTTTGCATGGTGGACATGCATCAACGTCTGATTGTCTGCAATGTCCGGTTCACCGAACTGTTCGGATTGGCGCAGGACGATGTGCCGCCTGGCACGCCGGTCGGTGAGATCTTCGGGAAGATCATCGCACAGGAGCGCCTGGACCCAGGCCTGGTCAGAAGCATCCAGTCGGCGCAGGAGGCGCTGGTGTTTTCCCACAGTCCGGGCGGTTTCTTGCGAGAGGTGGACCAGGGGCCCGCCCTCGCGGTTTCGCACCAGCCGATGATCGGTGGCGGATGGGTCGCAACCTATCAGGAGGTGACAGAGCAGCGCCGCGCCGAGGCGCGCATCCGCTTCATGGCCCATCATGACTCGCTGACCGGTCTGGCAAACCGGGCGTTGCTGCATGAAAAGATGACCGCGGCCCTGCGCGAGCCACTGCGAGGCGAGCGGCTGGCCGTGCTGTGCATTGATCTTGATCATTTTAAAAGCGTCAATGACACGCTGGGTCACCCATTGGGCGATGCCTTGCTTCGGATCGTGGCGGAACGCCTGCGCCGTTGCGTGCGCGGGACGGACATCGTGGCCCGCATTGGCGGCGACGAATTCGCGGTACTGCAATTCTCGGCTGATCATCCCAGGCAGGCGGAGCTACTGGCCCACCGGATCGTCGCCAGCCTGTGCCAGCCCTATTCCCTGGAAGGGCAGCGCGCGATCATCGGTGCCAGCGTCGGCATCGCCGTGGCCTCGGAACACGAATCCGATGCCGCCATGTTGCTGAAAAGCGCTGATATGGCCCTGTATCGCGCCAAATCTGATGGGCGCGGCACCTATCGCTTCTTTGAGGCAGAAATGGATGCCCAGATCCAGGCACGACGGGCGATGGAACTCGATCTGCGGGAAGCCATGACCAAGGACGAACTCGTGCTGTACTATCAGCCCGTGTTCAATCTGACCTCGGACCGGTTGAGCGGGTTCGAGGCCCTGATGCGATGGAACCATCCCGAGCATGGCATGATCCCGCCATCGCAATTCATTCCCCTGGCCGAAGAGCTGGGGCTGATTATTCCCATGGGAGAATGGGCGATCCGCCAGGCATGCGCGGATGCCGTTGCCTGGCCCGGGACCCTGAAGGTGGCGGTCAACCTATCGCCGGTGCAGTTCCGCAGCGAAATTTTGGTTGAGGCCATTGAGGACACCCTGTCCCGCACCGGCCTGGATCCACGGCGCCTGGAACTGGAAATCACCGAAACCGCGCTGTTGCGCAACACCGAAGCGGTCACCAACATCCTGCACCGGCTGCGCGACCGCGGCGTGCGCATCGTTCTCGACGACTTCGGCACCGGCTACTCGTCCCTCAGTTACCTGCGCAGTTTTCCGTTCGACAAGTTGAAGATCGACCAGTCCTTCGTGCGGGAGATGGCGACCCGCGCGGATTGTCTTGCGATCGTCAACTCGGTGGCCGCTCTGGCCGCGAGCCTCGGCATCACCACCACGGCCGAGGGCGTGGAGACCGCGGAACACCTGGCTCAGGTACGCGGCGCCGGCTGCGACGAGGCACAGGGTTACTACTTCGACCGGCCGCAGCCCGTGCACGCCATCCAGAAATGGTTGCCGGTCGTGGAAATCCGCGAAGTGGCGTGACCGGTCACCGCATCGGCGTGTAGCGCCACACGCTCGCGGGCGGGAAATTCAGCGGCGTCCAGGCTTCCCGTTTGGCCCGCAGGCGATGATGCCGCGCCGGCAGGGGCGAGGTAACGCAGTAACTGAAATGCAGAAATCCCTGGCCGGGCGCGACCGCATCGATTGCGTCGATGAACCGCCGCTGCTCCGCCCGCGGCAGCAGCACCAACGGGATGCCGCAGACGATGGTGCCGATATGCCCCCGGTAACGGTCCGGTATCAGGTCCGGCAACTTGCGGGCATCCCCCTCGATCACCAGCACGTTCGGCAGCACCCGACGCAAGTGATCCACCATGTCTGGCACAATTTCGACCACAACCAACCGTTCCGGCGGAACGCCGCCGGCAAGCAGGGCTCGTGAAATGACGCCAGTTCCGGCGCCGAGTTCCACCACCACTTCGTTCGGGTGGCATCGTGCCTGCCCGACGATATGACGGCACAATGTCGCCGAGGACGGTACCACCGAGCCCATCTGCAACGGGTTGGCCAACCAACGACGGAAGAACATGCTTCGATTGGCAATATTTCTGCTGCCATCGACGTGGGTGTTAGGCACAAATCGATGCTCTGACTGTAGTATTTCTGTCATAGGACCGTCATCTTCCATATATTACTTAGAGTCACCGCCCATTAGACCAAACCGGCCAGAGGTGGAAGCCCCGCCGTGCCGCCTTTCTGGCACGGTGTTGGAGGCGGTGTCGGATCAGCCGGTCCGTCAAATCGCTGTCGCACCGCGCGCGTCGTCTTTTATGCCATGGCGTGGTGGGCTAATGTTACACCGGCCGGTGATTCCGACGGCCGGCAGTTCCAGGGTGAAGCCGTCCAGGCATGAGCGCACGGATTCTGATCGTCGACGATGTCCCTGCCAACACGCGGCTTCTCGAAGCCAAATTGTCGGCGGAGTACTATCAGGTCGCCAGTGCCCCCGATGGGTTCGAGGCGCTTGTGAAAGCGCGCGACTGGCAGCCCGACTTGATCCTGTTAGACGTGATGATGCCCGGTATGGACGGGTATGAGTGCTGCCGGAGGCTCAAGGAAGCTCCGGCGACCCTGCATATCCCCGTCGTGATGGTGACCGCACTGGGGGAGCCGAGCGAGCGGCTCAGAGGTCTGGACGCGGGGGCTGATGATTTTCTGACCAAGCCCGTCGATTACGACACCCTGCGCGCCCGCGTCCGCAGTCTGGTTCGCCTGAAGCGCCTGCTGGACGAGTCCCGCGCGCGGGGGGAAACCGCCCGTGCGCTTGGTCTGGCGGGGGACTTCCTTCCGCCGCCCTCGGTTGCCGGCGCCAAAGCGCTGATCGTGGATGACTGGGACCTGGGCGCGCGCACCATTCAGGATGCCCTGGCTCGGGACGGCATCCTCCCGGTCATTGTTCGGACCGAGGCGGAGGCCATGGCGCACAGTGCGGCTGGGTCGTTTGACCTGATCGTGGTCAGCATGTCGCTCGCCGACGAGGATCCGCTGCATCTGATCTCCAGCCTGCGCGCCTCCGACACGACCCATGATACGCCGATGTTATTGATCGCCGAACCCGAGGAGCGGGAGCGGATTCTGCGCGGTTTCGAATTGGGCGCCAACGACTGGCTGACCCTTCCGGTTGATGAGAACGAATTGCGGGCCCGGGCGCGCAATCAGGTGCGGCGGAAATTCTACCAGGACCGCCTGCGCGCCGACCTGGGAACCGCGCTGGAAATGGCGTTGATCGACCCGCTGACCGGCCTTTACAACCAGCGCTATCTGCGCCGCCACCTGCACGGCCTGATTGAGAATGGGCCAACGCGTGATCTTGCCGTCCTGATGATCGACATCGATCACTTCAAGACGGTCAACGACCGGTTCGGCCACGCCACCGGCGATGAGGCGTTGCGGATGGTCGCGGCTAGCCTGCGCGCCAACACCCGCGTTTTCGATTCGGTTGCCCGCTACGGTGGGGAGGAATTTGTCGTGGTCATGCCCGGTGGCGACGCCGACGATGCCGCCTCCGCCGCCGAACGCCTGCGCGCGGCAGCGGAGACCATCGAACTGCCAATACCGTTTGGCGGCACGACCCGATTGACGATCAGCGTCGGGGTCGCCTGCTCGACCGGATCCCGTTCCACCGTCGAGGCCATGCTGCTGGCCGCCGATCAGGCGCTGTATGAAGCCAAGCGTGCCGGGCGCAACCGGGTCGAGGTCGCGCCGGTCGCCGCCACTACTTGATCTTGGCTTCCTTGAACGGGACGTGCTTGCGGACGACGGGATCGTATTTCCGCATCTCCAGCTTGCCGGTCTGGGCGCGAGCGTTCTTTTTCGTCACGTAGAAAAACCCGGTGTCGGCCGTGGACACGAGCTTGATCTGGACGGTGTTTGACTTGGCCATGGCCTGATCCTTGAATGCGCGGGACGGAGTGTGCCACGCGAGGCGATTGAGGCCGAGGAAAATGCGCATGAAGGACGCCAGGGTCAAGTGTTGATACCGAGGAGCGCCTCGGTTGGATCGGCCGGCAGCCATCATCGGTCTGTGGACGGGGGCAAACTTTCCTGGGCAGTCAGGCGGTGGATGGACGATCCCATGGACGCGTGCCCAATCCCACGGTCACGAAATCCCCGATAACAGGAGCCCGAGATGACTACCCCACTGCCCGGTCGGGACGATCTGCACCGTCTGCTCTACACGCCCGTGGTGTCCGATGTGCTGGACGGCTTCGGGCTGATGCGCCAGGCGCTGCGACCATTCGTGCGCCCCCTGGACGACACCCTGGTACTGTTCGGGCGGGCCCGAACCGGCCATTATGCCACCCTGACCGCGCCATCGACGTCGGCGAACCCATATGAGTTGGAGATGGACCTGATCGACGGCCTGCTTCCCGGGGAGGTCGCGGTCCTGGCCTGTGACGGTCCGACCGATTGGGTGGCGCCGTGGGGGGAGTTGCTGTCGACCGCCGCCCGCGCTCGCGGCTCTGCCGGCTGCGTCACCGATGGGCTGGTACGCGATGTCGGCCGCATCCGCGCGATGGGATTTCCGGTCTTCCATGGTGGCATAGGTCCTCTGGACACGCGAAACCGAGCGGAAATGGTCGAAAAGGATATCTTGGTCGAGATCGCGGGCGCTCGGGTTGCCCCTGGTGACTGGATTTTGGGCGATGTCGATGGTGTGGTGGTCATCCCCGCCGATCGGGCGGAGGAGGTGTTCCGCGCCGCGCTCGACAAGATCGCCGCCGAGGACACGACCCGCGCCGAACTGGAAGCCGGTGACAGCTTGCGCGCGGTCTTTGCTCGTCACCGGGTCCTGTAGGTGCCCGTCAGCACGTTTTCCGTGAATTTGCGTCGCGACCCGGTCGCGGCGCGGTGCGTGGCGGCCGCTCCCTGATGGGGCGGACGTTGCTGACAGGCGCAATCACGCCAGTCGGCTTTCGGGGTTCCTCGGCACTCCGCAAGCGTTGGCCCAGGGGGACATACGCCGTTGTGGCGGGTGTTTTTCGATTTATTTCAAAGAGATACCGTAGCAGTCAGAGGATTTTCCACTGCCGACGACCGGATTGGCGTCAATTTCAGGCCCGCGGCGGCTTGGCGGCGACCCACCGCGGTCGGAAGCGATTGAGCGAAGTTGCCAGACGGATACCCAGGGCGAAGCATGCCATGGACGCGTTCTTGATGTGGAATCGGAACGTTTCCGCCTCTGACGAATGTCGCACGAAAATCTTGCAGAAGGGGTGGCGGTCGCCGGTCGATCCGGCTAAAGTTGCTGCAACGACGCCGCGAATCGGCAGACACCATGCCAGGGCCGAGAATTTCCCGCCTGGACATGGTCTTCTTGGGGGCGTCGCGCCGTCAAGCCGCGAATCAACAAGGAGCAAGCATGTCAAAAGCCTTTATCGCAGAGGTCATCCGCGGATCCGCGGAATTGACCGGCGCCGCCGCGAATCGCGCCGCGGGCGACCTGATGGAAGCCATCGTCAAGGAACTGAAGAAGTCGGGCAAGTTTACCTTGCCGAGCTTTGGGACGTTTACGGTGCGGAAGACGAAGGCCCGGAAGGGACTCAACCCGCGCACCGGCGAAGCCATCAAGGTGAAGGCGGGCAAGACGGTCCGATTCAAAGCCTCCCCGACCTTGAAAAAGGCGGTCTGACCCAGCTTACCATGCGGTGTCCGGCCGGATGCCAGTCCGGCGTCCGGCCGTGACCCTTCGCGTTCCCCCCGCCCTGGGTGTTCTGATCGTCGGACTGGGTACCGTGGTGGTGCCCTTCGATTCCTCGGTCAATGTCGCGTTTCCCCATATCATCCGCGCCTTCGACCTGCCGATTCCAGCCATCCAGTGGGTCGTCATCGCCTATACATTGACCTATGCGGCCCTCACCCTCGTGTTCGGCCGCATCGGTGACATGCTCGGCTATCGGCGGATATTCCTGATCGGCAGCGCCTGGAGCATGATCGCGTTCGTCCTGTGTGGCGCGGCGCCGTCCTATCCCTGGCTTCTGGCCGCCCGTGTCATGCAAGGGGTCGGGGCGGCCCTTTCACTCAGTTGCGGCCCGGCCTTGGCGACCAGCCTATATCCCGAGCAGGAACGCGCGCGCGTGCTGGGGCTCTACACCATGGTGTTTGGCATCGGTGGTGCTATCGGGCCGGTTATCGCCGGACAATTGGTGGATGCCTGGGGCTGGTCGGCGGTTTTCTGGTTCCGTGCCCCCATTGCCCTGGCAGCGTTTCTGCTGACCTGGACCTTGCCAGCCTCGCCGCGCCATGGTTCGGCGCGGTTCGATGCTCCGGGGGCCGCGCTGCTCGTGGTGTGGATCAGTGCAATGCTGCTTGCTTTGAATCAGTTGCAGCATCTCGGCCAGACCTCGGTCTGGTTCCTGTTGGCCGCCACGGTCACCGTTGGGGCGGTCGCCGGGTTCATCCTGCGGGAGTTACGGACTACCCAGCCGATCATCGATCTGCGCTATTTCCGCGATACGGATTTCGCGCTGGTGAACGGGGCCCATGTTGCACTGAACCTGGCGGGCTTCTCCATCATGCTGCTGGTACCGTTCTATCTGGATCGGATCGGCGGCCTGTCGGTCCCGATTGGTGGTATGGTGCTAGCTGCCTCGCCGCTGGGGATCATGGTCTCGGCGCCGATCGCCGGGCGCTTGGCGTCGCGGGTGCCGCCGAAGCGGCTGGCTCTGCTGGGCGCCGGCCTGATGGCGGTGGCTCAGGTGGCCATCGGTCTGGCAGATGCGCCCGCCAACATCCCCCTGTTGTGCCTGTCCATGTTTGCGCAAGGCTGTGGGATGGGACTGTTCCAGGTGGCCTATTTCGACATCGCCACCGCGACGATCCCGCGGGAGGATCGCGGTGTCGCGGGTAGCCTGGTGATGATGACCCGCACGGTCGGCGTGGTCACCGCCGCCACCGTCCTGATGCTGTTCTTCCAAAGCCTGCGCGATTCCGCACTGGGTCAGGGCGTACCGGCCGAGACCGCGTTTCTGATTGGCTTCCAGGGGGCCTTCCACATTGCCGCGGCGATCCCGCTGCTGGTTGTGGTGGCCGCCCTGCTGCGCGGTTGGGGACGCCGAGATTGACTCCGGCGACGCGGGGCATTAGTTTAGCCCACGCCTAGCTAGGGTATATCCCATGAAAACCATCAACGTGCATGAAGCCAAATCGACGCTGTCCGTGCTGCTCGCCGAGGTGGAGCGGGGGGAGGAGGTGACGATCGCCCGCAACGGCACTCCGGTCGCCAAGTTGGTCCGTGTCACCCAGGCCCATCAGAGGGAGCCTGGTCTGCTGCGTGCCGTGCCCGGCTGGCGGGATTTCACCTTCGATCCGGCGGTCTTCGCACCCCTGACCGATGAGGAACTGGTGACGGAAGGCTGGGAATGACGGTTGGCTATCTGGCCGATGCCTGCGCCCTGATCGTCTTCCTCGCCTGCCCCGACGCCCACCGGATCATGCCGAACGCGGCGCGGGTGATGCGGTCCGAGGACATATTGGTGTCTCCGATCACCGTGTGGGAGATCACCCGAAAAGCCGCGCTGGGGAAACTGCCGGCGGTGTGGGACCCATACCCGTCCCTGAGCCTGCTGCTCCGCGCGCAGGGTTACAGCGTCCAGACGCTGGGTTGGGATGAAGCGGAACAGGCCAACCGCCTGCCAGCGCTGCACAAGGACCCGATGGATCGGATGCTGATCGCGACGGCCTTACGGCACGATCTGGCGATTCTCACGGACGATGCGGTGTTCCCGGAATATGGGGTGACGACGGTCTGGTAGCGAGGCGGACAGCCTCGGCCATGGCCCTACGTCGTCAGCCGATATTCCGCCTGCGTCGCGGCGGCCCGGTTGTCACGCCTTTCCGGCGCGGCCCGCCCAAAGGTCCCGTGCCAACGCCACACACCCCGCCGGATCACCCTCGTGCCCGGCTGCGTGCAGCGCAACCGCGGTCGTCGCGACCACGATCGCCTCTCCGGCCGGATCGGCCCGGGTGCCGTGCCAGACCGCCGCCAGGTCGGCGGGCGAAAGGCTGGTGGGCTTGCCTACCATATCCAGGGCCGGCCAGACGGACTCCCCATGACGGCTGCTGAGCACCAGCGGTTTGACCCCGGCCCATTCCGCCTCTCCGCCACCGCCCTTCAGCACCACGATTCGGCGGCCCAGGCGTTGGGCCACGCCCAGATGCAGAGCGATATAGGCGGGATGGAAAACACCATCGATCGAGCCGATCGCGTTCGCCGGATCAAGCAATCGTCCCACGGTGTTCAGCGGCGATCTCAGACCCAGAACCCCCCGCAAGGCCAGCAACGCCGAGAGTTCCGGGCTGAGGGCTTCGACCGGCACGAAGGCAAAGCCGATCGTCGCCAGACTCCGTTCGGCGGCGGACTCGGTCGTCGCTGGAGGGATCGAGAGACCGCCCAAAGCCTCGATCAAAGGCCGACGGCCGGGGCCGGTCGACGGGCCGTGCATCATCACCCGCCAGCCGGCCCGCGCGACGAGCAACGCCGCGAGCAGGTACCATGGCAAACCGCGTGTCCGGCCATCGGCGTAACTTGGCCAATCCAGATCGACCCGTCGCGAAAAGCGCCATGGCAGTCTGGCGTGATCGCGGGCGGCTTCGACCAGTCCCACGATTTCGTCGACGGCCTCACCGCGATAGCGCAGCAGCATCAGCATCGCGCCGATCTGCTCGCGGGTCGCCTTGCCGCGCATTACCATGCCCAGGGCCAGACGAGCCTCGTCCCGGGTCAGGGACCGCGACCGGCCCGGACCGCGGCCCAGAATGCGGATGAAGGGTGCGAAGTCGTGCGTGTCGGTTCTCGCACGCTCCGGGAGCGCGTTCTGGTTATCCGTGCCCGGGACCGTTGCCACGTCTGTCATGTGATCGACCTTGCGTCCATCATCGTCGCCGGTTCGGGTGGCATGTCGGCTCCGGACCGTGACTCATATACCCGATCGCGGGAGGAATCTTGTCGCCAAAGCCTGCAACCGGTTGATAATAAATGGCGAAATATGGCCTAGACACCGGATTCCTGCCGCGGGCGGGTATACCAATTAGCCACACACGTGAACATGACATTGAAATCGGTTCCCCCAAGCTTCTTTGAGCCCAGGTGATGAGCCTTTGCCGTGGGCTCAACGCATTCCCGCCGACGGGCGGCCCCTGGCTGACACCCGTTCGAACCGAGGCTCACTTCAGACTGATCGCGCGCACCCTATTCGTCGTGACCGGCCATGGCGGACGGCGCGGCCAGCGAGCGGGCAATCAGTCGGTGTCCGCAATCACACATCCAGATCCTCGACCGTTCTTGCCCGTTCCTGAATGAACTGGAAGCGTAGTTCCGGCCGCCGCCCCATCAGACTTTCCACCAATGTGTTGGTCGCCGCCCGTTCCTCGGGAGCCGCGACCACTTTCAACAGGGTCCGCCTGGCCGGATCCATCGTGGTTTCCTTCAACTGCATGGGCGGCATTTCACCCAGACCCTTGAAACGGCTGACCTCGACCTTGGAATTTGCCTTGAACTCGCGTTTGATCTTGCGTTCGCGATCGGCGTCATTCATCGCATAGACGGATTTCGCCCCCTGGGTCAGGCGGTAAAGGGGCGGTTGAGCCAGATACACATGGCCATGGCGCACCAATTCCGGCAGTTCGCGGTAGAAGAAGGTCATCAGCAGGGACGCGATATGGGCGCCGTCCACATCGGCGTCGGTCATGATGATGACGCGGCCATAGCGCAGCTTGGCCCGATCGAAGCGGTCGCCGACGCCACAGCCCAGCGCCTCAATGAGGTCTTTCAATTCCTGGTTCTGTCGCAATTTGTCGGCCGACGCGCTGGCGACATTCAGGATCTTGCCGCGCAGGGGCAGCACGGCCTGGGTTTCGCGATTGCGCGCCTGTTTGGCGGATCCGCCCGCCGAGTCGCCCTCAACCAGGAAAATCTCGGTCTCGGCGGCGTTCTCGCGGGAGCAATCGGTCAGCTTGCCGGGCAGACGCAGGCGACGGGTGGCCGATTTGCGCGGTGTGTCCTTGGCTTCCTTGCGTCGGATGCGTTCCTCGGCACGTTCCACCACGAAGGTCAGCAAATTGTCGGCCTGCGCCGGATCGGCCGCCATGAAATGGTCGAACCGGTCGCGCAAGGCGGTTTCGGTCAGGCGGGAGGCCTCGCCACTGGTCAGCTTCTCCTTGGTCTGGCCCTGGAATTGCGGATCGCGCAGGAACAGCGACAATTTCCCGGCCATGGGCTCCAGCACGTCGTCGGCGGTGATCTGGGCGGCACGTCGGTTGCCGCGCTGCTCCCCCCAGGCGCGCAACCCCTTGATCAGAGCCGCACGGAAGCCGGCTTCATGGGTGCCGCCTTGCGGGGTTGGGACGGTGTTGCAGTAAGAGTGCAGGAAGCCGTCGGTTTCCTCCAACCAGGAAACAGCCCATTCCAACCTACCGGTGGCTTCGCCGGGCAGATCGGCCTCCCCAGCCCAGATCGAGGACAGGACGCGTGGCGTATCGCCGATATCGGCTTCCAGACTATCGCGCAGGCCACCGGGAAAATGCAGCACCGCTTCGGCGGGCGTCTCGTCCTTGCCGGATTTCAGCAACGCGGGCGCGCAATTCCAGCGGATTTCGACGCCGCGATACAGATAGGCCTTGGAGCGACACAAGCGGTAGACGCGCGCGGGGGAGAATTGCAGGTCCGCGAAGATTTCCGTGTCGGGCTTGAACCGCATGGTGGTGCCGCGACGGTTGTTGATCGCGCCAGCATTGATCAGTTTGGTGGTGGGCTTGCCGCGGGCGTAGCTCTGTTTCCACAGCACGCGATCGCGCGCGACCTCGACCTCCATCACTTCTGACAGCGCATTGACGACCGAGCTGCCAACCCCATGCAGCCCCCCAGACGTTGCGTAGGCCTTGCCGCCGAACTTGCCACCGGAATGCAAGGTCGTGAGGATCACCTCCAACGCACTGAGATCCTTGAATTTCGGATGCGGGTCCACGGGGATACCGCGGCCATTGTCGCGGATGGTCAACCAGTTGCCGGTCTCCAGCGACACGTCGATGAAGCTGGCATGGCCGGCGACGGCTTCGTCCATAGCGTTGTCCAGCACCTCCGCCGCCAGATGGTGCAGGGCGTTCTCGTCGGTGCCGCCGATATACATGCCGGGCCGGCGGCGCACAGGTTCCAGCCCCTCCAGTACCTCGATATCCTTGGCGGAGTAGTCGGTGTCGGGCTGTGCTGGTGGTTTGCCGCGTTTGGGCGCGGAAGGCTTGTCAGAACCTGGACCGAACAGATCGTTCATGCTGTGTTCCCATCGCTGCCTCGCACCCTACAGGGGTGGCAGGAGTCTGGGCAACTGTGACGTTGGGGATGGCCGCACAGATCGGCCGGATTGCCGACCTCGCCAACGGCGGCTCGCCCCAAGCGGAGCGGCGACAACGTGCTGATGAGCCCAAGTGGCAGCCAGAGGGACGACCTGATCGGTATCCACTCCGCCCGATCATCGTCCGGGGACGGCACTGCCCTGCTCATCGCAGATTTCCGCGAGCAGGGTCATGAAGCGCACGACTGCCTCCATCAGCAATTCGGCTTCCTCCTCGGTGAATTTGTCGGCCGGGCTCATGTCCGGCGCGTTCCAGCATCGTCGCACCTGCCCCACAGATGCCAGGAGTGGCGCCGGTAGATCGGCTTGCGCCCGCAGCATCCGCATGATGGCCGCCCAGCCTTTCCCGTCGATGTCCGGGATACCGGAATACTGTGCCAGGGCCCGCAAGCCGATTCGCAAGATGCGGCCGAGATGGAAGGCGGTGGCGGTGGAGCGGCGAAACGCCAGGCAGCGCTGGGCTTCCCGCAGGTGGAACACCCCACTTGGAAACCTTTCATCGAAATCGGGGCCGAACGCGGTGTCTTCGTCTTCGGATTTCCTCGGTTCGGCGAGTGTGCGCGACAGCGCCCGGGCCTGGGCCAGTAGATCGGGCCGGATGGTCGTTGGCGGCTCGGAGGGAGTTGATTCAGGGGAGGCAGCGGATTGGCCGAATTGCTCGCGGAATATCGTCCCCACGGCGGTATCGTTGGCAGGGCCACGGTCGACCTCAATCCCGTCCGGGTCGATTTCGTGGCGCCAGGCCTGACCGTCCGCATCGCCCGAGATGACCATCAAGACACCGGATGGGTGGGTCAGATGCGTGTCGAGGATCGCGCGCTTTTCGTGGGTTTCGGCATAACGCAGCCACCGTTGCTGGTCGACGGAGCCGTCGGTGCGGTGGCTCGCGCGATACCGCTCCACCCGCGCGGTCTTTCCGTCAGGTCTCAGGATGAAAAGCTCCGGTCCGTTGCGCCGGCGCGCGAGCACGGCTGGTCCGCTTGGATCGATTCGCACTTCATGCCGCACCAGGTCATGGGCCCCTAGCATAGCGTAGATCGCGTCGTCCTGGTCGGGCGGCAGCGCGAGCGGTTGGTCGAGCCGAGGGAAATCGGCCACCAGAATGAAGGCGAGCGTGCCGTGCCAGCCGATGCCGCAACCCGTAACGCGCTGACCGTGCCTGATATGGACGATGGCGGTGAGGCCGATGGCGTCCTCGAACAGGTTCGGGGAACGCCGTGCCAGAACAACGACGCCGTCACCACAATGCGCCCATAAGGCGGCGTCTTCACCAGCGAAGGCTTCCAGCGGAACGGTTGGATCAGGCCGGCTGAACCGACCCTCCGGCGGCGGCAATTCAACCAGGGACTGACGAGGGATGGCACTGCCGTGATCGATCCCGTGCTTTTCGTTGACCGGCCCCGGGTATGGTCCGCCAGCGGAGTCGGTCCCATAGAGACGGACGGCCCTGGCGGCGCCCATGAATTCCACCCGGGCCGGGTAACCGGAGAAGGGGCCGTCGACCGCCCCGATCCGTCGCTCCAGGACACATTCCCGGAGGGAATTTGATGCGTCCAAGGCCTCCCGGATCACCAGGATCGCCACTTTGTGTTGCTCGGCGCCCGTGGCCTGGTTCTGCACGAGCCAATCCCGGAATCCAGTTTCGTCGGCTGGGCCGTCATGATTGGGGAGTTGGTAGGCAGCGCGGATTTGCTGCGGGCCTTGCCCACCGGACAGCAGCGTCTCCCGGAAGATGACGAACAGCGACGGCGCGGCGACGCGACCGGGAGCGGCGGCCAACCATCCGGTGAGCTGCGGTCCTGTCCATATTTCGTATCGCCTGGCAGTCGTGCCCACGGTGCGCTTATCCTCCGGTCGAAGGAGTCAGTGTGTCATTGGCGATCTGAACCGCAATCTCATATATCCAATTTATAAGAAATAAGCCATGAAATAGTGCGTACCGAGTGGAAAGCAAAGCACGCGGTCGACAAAGCGCGAGGATGTTTACCTGCCACATGTGGATAACAACGATCTCACAAGATCAGAAAACCCGTTAATATCAGTTGATTAAGCACATTTCGGTGATCTATCCGCCGCGACGGCTTCCGGCACCAGCAAATTTCATGATGACAAGAGCATACCCCCAACCACGTCACGGTCGGGTTTGACCCAATCATTGCCATGATCGTAACCCATTCACAGACAAAGAATAACTCAGGCAACGACAGTTGCGCGTACGGTTTGGTCAAGCCCGCCCAGGGGAGACGAAGGGCGGGCAGGCCACGATGAGACCTGCTGTCCCGGTGCCGAAGGCTCGGGGCGATCCCGCTTCGGCAGGCGGTGCGTGTCGAACAAGTGCCTGACAAGACGACGATCATACCATCATGGGATAATCTCTCAAAAGAGACACCCCAACGGCGGATAGGCCGGCTCGGAACATGTCAGTTTCGATGAATTGCACGCGTCAACCTCGCGGGTCCGGCATGCAAGACCCGACACGATCCACGTTGATTCGCCGGCCGGTTTGACCGACAACGCGCACTTGCCTTGTTAGGTCCCATGCACATGCCTGAATTGTTCGTCCATAACAGTCTGAGCCGCCGGAAGGAGCGGTTCGTCCCGATCGACCCGACCCATGTGCGTATGTATGTCTGTGGACCGACGGTCTATGACCTTGCTCACTTCGGCAACGCTCGGCCCGTCGTTGTGTTCGACGTCCTGCTGCGCGTGCTGCGCTGCCTCTATCCCCGCGTCACCTATGTCCGCAACATCACGGACATCGACGACAAGATCAACGCGCGATCGAAGGAAAGCGGGGAGCCGATCGGCACCATCACCGCCCGCACCACCGCCGACTACCAGGCCGACATGGCCGCCCTCGGCGCCCTGCCGCCGGACGAAGAGCCTCGGGCCACCTCGCATGTGGCCGAGATGATCGCGCTGATCCAGCGGCTGATCGCCTCCGGACACGCCTATGAGGCCGAAAACCACGTCCTGTTCGCGGTACGCAGTTACGAGCGATATGGCCATCTGAGTGGTCGCAGTCCCGAGGAATTGCTGGCGGGCGCGCGGATCGATGTCGCGCCCTACAAGCGCGATGCTGGCGATTTCGTGCTGTGGAAGCCCTCGACCGACGACCTGCCCGGCTGGGACAGCCCGTGGGGTCGTGGCCGCCCTGGCTGGCACATCGAGTGCTCCGCCATGGCTTGGCGCTACCTGGGCGAGAGTTTCGACATCCACGGTGGCGGGTCCGACCTGATCTTCCCACACCATGAAAACGAACTGACCCAGAGCATTTGCGCTTTCCCCGGCAGCGTGTTCGCCCGCTACTGGATGCATAACGGCATGCTGCTGGTGAACGGGGAGAAGATGTCCAAGAGCCTGGGGAATTTCTTCACCGTCCGCGATGTGCTCGCTGAGGCACCCGGGGAGGCTGTCCGCCTGCTGCTGTTGCGGGCGCACTACCGAGCTTCGCTCGATTTTTCGGATGCGGCGCTGGCGGAGACAAGACGCGACCTGGACCGTTTCTATCGGGCGCTGGAGCGATTCCCCGACCTCGACCGGTCGGCCGAGGTTCCGGCGGCGGTAATGGACGCGCTGTGCGACGATCTGAACACGCCGTTGGCGCTGTCCGCGATGCATGCGCTGGCCGACAAGGCTCTGGCAGGGGATTTCGAAGCCGCGCGCGGCTTGCGGGCGTCCGGCACCGTCATGGGGGTGTTGGCGGTGGACCCTGCTGTCTGGTTCCGCGGCGGCACCGACGACTCGACCGCGATCGAGGCGGCGATTGCCGACCGTCTCGCCGCTCGCAAGGCACGGGATTTTGCCCGCGCGGATGCCATCCGCGCCAATCTGCTGGCGCAGGGCATTGTGTTGGAGGACGGGCCGAAAGGCACGACCTGGCGACGCGCAAGCTGATCGTCCGGTGCCGACGTTCATGAGCCTGGCATGACCGGGCGGGACGGGGGTGCCGATTTGCGCCCGATCGGCAATGCGCCGGTGGTGATCCTGGTGCGCCCGCAACTCGCCGACAATATCGGCGCTTGCGCGCGCGCCATGGCGAATGGCGGGCTGTTCCACATGCGCCTCGTCGCCCCGCGTGATGGGTGGCCGCAGGAAAAGGCTTGGCGCATGTCCTCGGGTGCGGACCGGATTCTGGACGATCTGACCATACATGAGAGCGTGGCCGACGCGGTCGCCGACCTGCACCACGTTTTTGCGACCTGTCCGAGACCGCGGCATATTGTCAAACCCGTCATGACCGCACGTGGCGCCGCGGTGGAATTGCGGGAAATCACCAGCCGCGGCCTGCGGGCCGGCCTGCTGTTCGGGCCGGAGCGGGCCGGGCTCGACAATGACGACATGGCGCGGTCCGATGCGCTGATCCGCTACCCGCTCAACCCGGCGTTCATGTCGCTGAACCTCGCCCAGGCCGTGATGATCATCGCCTATGAGTGGTGGGCCGCAGATGACGTGACACCGCCGCGCATCCTGATGACCAACGAATCGAAGGTGGCGAACAAAGGACAGTTGGACAACTTCCTGACCCATCTGACCGACCAGTTGGACGCCTGCGGCTTCCTCCGCAACCTGCCCAAACGGCCGGGGATGGTGCGCAACATCCGGCATCTGTTCGAACGCGGCGAGGTAACCGAGCAGGAGTTACGGACCCTGCACGGCATCGTGACGGAACTGGCCATCGGACGGCGCCAGCGTGGTCGGCAGGAAGAAGACACGTAGTGGCCCGACGCTACCGTCGAAGACACCGTTCAATGGGGACACCGCGGCACATCGCCTCGATAGCCAGAACGAGCCTGTCTGGATCAGCGGCGCGGACGGGGTAGGACGACCAGGGCTGCGTCCCCGCACTGTGCTACCCGGACGCGGAAGATGTTGAACCGTTCCAACGCCGTGTCGCGCCCGGGCCGCGTCGCTTCGCCCACCAGGGTGCCTTCGGCCCAGACCGACGGATCGAGCCGATCGCCATGCCTCCTGTCGCGCACCAGCAGGCCCTCGCGTCCCCGCAAATCCGCGCGCGGCAAATCCATCAGCGACCAACGCGATTCGGCCCCTAGAACGATGGCCTCGCCCGACAGGCCATGCGCAAGCTCTGACGCCAGCGCATACTGGTCGGCGGCGACGAACGTAGCGACCGTGTCCCGGCGTATTGCGTCGATCTGCGTGGCCAGGGTGTCCCAGCCCGACAGTCGCAGGGCAATGGGATCGATCCTCGTCGGTATCGGGATGCTGTGGGTTACCGCCTGGACGTAGGCCAGAGCGGTGATCCCCAGACCGAGGGCGATCGCAGGACGGTACAGCCGGCGCCAGATTGGGGCAGTCAGACCCGCCGCGGCAATCACGGCCGCCGGATACAGAATCGCCAGCCAGTTGCCCTGCACCCGGTCGCCGACGGCGTGCTGACAGAAGAAGACGGCCGGCGGAACGCTCAGGGCCGCAAGCAGGATCCACGCGGACTCTCGCGTCCGCATCGCCCGTCCCGAGGCCAAAACGATGCCGGCCAGGCTCAGTGCCCAGATGCCCGGCGTGGCGAGGCCGGCTTGGCCCCCGATCAGTTCCGCGACGAACTGCACGCCCCGTTCCGGTTGCCAGTCGTTGATCCGGCTTCCCTGGCGGAGCAGCCCGACCCAACCGTGTCCGGCGTTCCAGAGCAGAACCGGCAGGACCATTGCTCCCCCCAGCAGGGACGCCAGCCACGGGGCGGGGCGATACAGCCAAGGACGCATCGCGGGGCAGAGCAGCACCCATGCCCCGATGCCGAACCACAGGAAGACGGCGGTGTATTTGCTCGCCAGCGCCAGCCCGGCGCAGGCTCCGGTGAGGAGCCACCACCGGAGGCTGTTTGCGTTGGCGGCGATCGGGGTAGGGCTGCCCGGATGGGGGATGTCCGGTGTCGGGGCGACGGGGACCGGCACGCGCGACGCGGCCCAGATGGCGGCCGTCCAGAAGAATACCAGCGGCGTATCAGGGGTCATGATCACGGACCCCACGCCCATCAGCAAGGTCGCGTTCAACAGGATGGCGGCCGTTGGTCCGGCGCCCCTGCCGGGCAGCAGCCGGTTTGCCGCGTCCGCCAACAGCCAGGAGCCGAGCGCTGCGGAGATGGGACCGAAGAGGCGGATGCCGAGGGGGGTATCGCCCAGGATCGCCGTGCCGGCCCAAATCCAAACCGCCACCATCGGCGGATGATCCAGGTAGCTCGCCGCCAGCGCCCGCGACCAGATCCAGTAATAGGCCTCATCCGGGGCGAGCGGTGCCAGAGCCGCGACCAGCAGCCGGGCCGCCGTCAGGGCCGCAATGGCGACGAGCCAAGTCACCGGCCGTACGACCCCGTCCAGCCTAACCATGGAACGGCTGAATAACCAAAATCACGTCAAGATCTGACAAGGGCCCGTCTGGTCGAAGCCAGGCTAGGTCGGAGCCGGGTCGAGCCTGGTCCCGGCCTTTGGCGGAGGTACTCCGTTCTCCGGTTTCGGCGCAACAATGCTCGTTGTGGGCCAACGGCCCTTCGTCCGTCATGGTCTGGCTTGGCCGGACGATGGCAACGCCCTGTGTGCGTTACAAGTATACAAGCTATTTCAAATAGTTGTGTTTGGGGAAATGCTTGGGTCGAGCCCGAGCATGACGATGGGGACACCGCGGCGCGCCAAAATAAGCACTGCCGGTTGCAGTGCCCATGCAACCAAGAGTACCGGCCCAACTCGGCCATGACAGGTCGGCAACAGACCGCGGTTCATCGGGCCCGCCAGACCAGGGTCGAGGACACAGCATAGTTCCAGACCACGCCGATCATCGCGCCGATCGCGCCAGCCACCGTCCAGGTGGCGCGCGATTCGTAGAGTACCTGGGCAATACCGATATTCGCGATCGCGCCGACGCCGCAGACCAGCATGAAGACCAGCAACCCCCGCCAGAGCCGAGGACCACGCAACCGCTGCTCCCGATAGGTGATCGCGTTGTTCAACTGGAAATTGAAGACCATGGCGACCAGGGTGGCGATCGTCTGCTCGATCTCGAAGCCCAGCCCGGTGGTTTGCCGCAGCCCGCCCAGGACCATCAGATGGACCAGCACGCCCAGAGAACCGACCAGCGCAAATGAAAAAAACCGCTGGGGCAGCAGGCCGCCGAACACCTTGTCCAGCAGTAGCCCGCCGAACTGCATCATCACCAGGGCGTCCAGCTTGCTCTCGCCGGCAACCCGTTCGCGAAACCGCGCCGGCACCTCCTTGACCCGCAACGGCTCGGGGGAGCTGAGCACCAGGTCCAGCAGGATCTTGAAGCCTTGCCCGGTCAGGCCGCGCGCCAATTCCTCGAAACGAGCACGTGGCATCATGAAGAACCCGCTCATCGGATCGGTCAACGGCACCGGCAGAAAGATCCGAGCCAGCCAGATCCCGCCATCGGACAGCAAATGCCGCCAGCGGCTGGACAGACCGGCATTGTCGCCGCCTTCCACATGGCGGCTGGCCACAACCAATTCGTATCGCCCATCGCGCAGCACCTCCAGCATCTCCGGCAGCCGTGTTTCGTCATGCTGCAGATCGCCGTCGATCACGGCGACGAACTCCGCCGAGGACGACAGCGCGCCCTCTATCACGGCCGAGGCCAGACCGCGGCGGCCGATCCGGCGAATGCAGCGGACGCGAGGATCGTCCTGGGCCATGCGGCGAACCTCGGCCGCCGTGCCGTCCGGGCTGTCATCGTCGACATAGATGACTTCCCAGGCGATGCCTGCCAGCGCCGCGTCGAGCTTCTCGATCATCGGCGCCACGTTGGGGCGCTCGTTGTAACAGGGCACGATGACGCTCAGCACCGGCGTGGCGTCAGCCGATTTATGTCGGGATGGGAACTCGATCATGCCTGCCCTGTCATCGTGCTGGATCCCGCGTGTAACCGGGCTTGTCGAGGCACATGGATATGATGCCGGGATAACGATGCCGGAGCTTCATGCCGGTCCGGATACAAGAGTTGCATGCACCGTCAAGGGGCAAGGCCGGCGCGGCCTACGACAATGGGACCCCTGCAAGGTTGCGGCTGGTGCGGATGGTCTGCAAGGTCTGGACGCGGCTAACGGTCGGCGAACCGGTCAGGCGCTGCGTCAAGTGGTTCTCATGCGCGGTATCGCGGGCCACCAGTCGCAGCAGGAAATCGCCGCCGCCGCGGATCATGTGGCATTCCCGCACCTCCGGCCAGGTGGCGACGAGTTGCTCGAAGCCGGACAGCACGCTCTCTTTCTGGCTGTCCAGGCCGACGATCGCGAAAAAGGTGATTTCCCACCCGAGTTTGTGCGGGTCCGGGTCGGCGTGATAGCCGCGGATGACACCGGCTTCTTCCAAAGTGCGCACCCGGCGCAGGCAGGGCGGCGCGGAAATGCCCGCGCGCCGCGACAGTTCGATATTGGTGATGCGGCCTTCTTCCTGCAACGTTGCCAGGATTCGGCGGTCAATCGCGTCGAGTTGGATCGGTGCCTCGGGGGCGGAGAGCTTCATGGGATTGTGTGACCGGATGCTGGCTTGGCACGCAATATTATTGCGGTGGGTGGGGACTGCAAGGGCGGGGCCTTGGGCCCGTCCCCACACATCGCCTCACCTCATCCCAAAGACCGAGCCTCGGCGAGCAGGTCCGGGCGGGTCAAGCTCAAGCCCAAACGCCGATTGACAACCCACGCATCGCCCCACACCGTCCCGCCAAGCTTGGCTTCCAGGACCACATCCATGACCCCTGCCACCTATTCCCCCGTTGACGTCCTCGTGATCGGGGCCGGCAATGCGGCCGCCAATGCGGCTCTCGCCGCCCATGAGGCTGGTGCCTCCGTCGCCATGCTGGAAACCGCCCCAGAGGACGCACGCGGGGGCAACTCGGCTTTTACCGGGGGCGCGTTCCGCTTCGTCTACGACAGCATCGACGACCTGCTGGCTCTGGCGCCGGATATCGCCGACCTCGATCTGGCCAGCATCGATTTCGGTACCTACACCGAAGGCCAGTATTTCGACGACATGGGCCGCCTGACGGAATATCGCTGCGACCCGGACCTGACCGAAGTGCTGATCGGCAACTCCTATGCCTCGGCGCTGTGGCTGAAGAAGCACGGGGTGAAGTTCCAGCCGGCATTGGGGCGGCAGGCGTTCAAGGTCGATGGAAAATTCAAATTCTGGGGCGGCCTCGCATGCCACATCCACGGGGGCGGTCAGCATTTGGTGCAGACGCTCCATATCGCTTTGGCCAAGGCCGGTATCCCGGTCCTGTACAACACCACCGCCTGGCAGTTGCTGCATGACGACGCGAGGGTCCAGGGCGTGAAGGTCCGACACCATGGCCGCACGTTCGAGCTCCGAGCGAAAGCCATGGTGATGGCCTGTGGCGGCTTTGAATCCAACGCCGAGATGCGTGCCCGCTATATCGGCCCCAACTGGGATCTGGCGAAGGTGCGCGGCACTCGGTTTAATCAGGGTTACGGCCACCGCATGGCCATGGATATCGGCGCTGCGGTGGCGGGCCACTGGTCCGGCGCCCATGCGGTGCAGTGGGACATGAATGCGCCACCCTTCGGCGATCTGAGCGTTGGCGACCAATTCCAGAAGCACAACTACCCCTTCGGCGTCCTCGTCAACGCGCTCGGCCAGCGCTTCCTGAACGAGGGCAAGGACTTCCACAGCTACACCTATGCCGCCTATGGGCACGAGGTGATGAAGCAGCCCGGCCTGTTCGCCTGGCAGATTTTCGATTCTAAGATCAACCACCTGCTGCGCAGCGAATACCGCATTCCGCGCATCACTAAGGAAACCGCTGACACCCTGGAGGAACTGGCGCCCAAGCTCTCCGGCGTGGATACCGCGGCGGTGCTGGAGACCCTGCGGGCCTACAACGCGGCGCCCCGCCCCGATGTGAGCTTCGACCCCAACGTTCATGACGGGCTGCGCACCTTCGGCCTGCCGGTGGACAAGACCAATTGGGCGCAGAAGCTGGATACGCCGCCCTATCATGCCTATGGCGTGACGGCAGGAGTGACCTTCACGTTTGGCGGCTTGAAGGTCACCACAGCGGCGCAGGTCGAGGACACGTCCGGTGTTCCGATCGGTGGATTGTTCGCCGCCGGTGAAATCGTGGGTGGCCTCTATTACCATAACTACGGCAGCGGCACCGGTTTGGTCGCGGGGGTGACGTTCGGGCGGATCGCCGGCGATGGAGCTGCCGCTTACGCACGCTCCCGGTAGCCGGACCCGGATTTCTTGCGTAGCATCGGAGACAGCGCCGGACCCAGGTCCGGCCCATCAGGGAGTGAAACAATGGCCTGGCTTAAACCTGCCGCGATCGCCGCGGCCGTCCTGCTTGCCGTGCCGGTGGTCCATGGTGCGGCCCACGCGGCGGCCTGTGCCAACCCGAAACAGATGAACGGCTTCAAGACCTGCGCCGATGTCGAGGCCGCCGAGAAGGAAGGCGCGCTCACGGTCTATTCGCCGGATCCGGAAACCAACCAGGCGAAACTGCATGCTCCCTTTATGGAGATGTTCCCGAAGATCAAGGTGACCTTCATCCGCCTGCAAACCGGCGCGCTCTATGCCAAGCTGATGGCGGAACGGCAGGCCAATGTGTTCCAGCCGGACGTGCTGTGGCTGTCCGACATGACCTTCGTGCTGGATTTCCAAAAGCGCAACGGCTGGGCCAAATACGAATCGCCCGAGCTCGGCGCGTATCGCCCGGAACACAAGAGCAGCCCGGAAGGCCACTGGGCCTGGACCGCGTTGATCGTCGCCGGGATCGCTTACAACCCGACCCAGGTGAAGCCGGAGGACGCTCCCAAGAGCTGGGCGGATGTGCTCAATCCCAAGTGGAAGGGGACCATCAACGCGAAGGTTTCCAATTCCGGCTTGCAGCATCTGACCTGGTCGATGCTGAAACAACACGTCACGCCGGATTATTGGACCAAATTCGGTGAATTGCAGCCGCGCGCGTTCGATTCTTATGTGCAGCAATTCGACCGGACCGTGAGCGGGCAGGACCAGATCATCCACACCGCGCAATATTCGGGCTACCTGCAATTCAAGGCCAAGGGGGCGCCGATCGCGTTCGTCAATCCGACTGAAGGGGTCACCTCGGCACCCTATCCGGCCGGCGTGGTCGACAAGGCCCCGCATCCCGAAGCCGCCAAGCTTTATATGGACTGGTTGCTTGGCGTTCCCGGGCAGACCGCCTTCGTGAAAGCGACCTCGCTCCATTCGCCGCGCATTGACGTTCCGCCCCCGACGGACGGGGATCCGATCACCGCCTTCAAGCTGTTGGCCCCCACTGACTGGGACGCCTTCCTGAAGACACACCGGCAATTCGTCGGCGAATGGGATCGCATGGTCGGCATGCGTTGAGTGTTCGTCTCCGGCGGCAGGGACGGTTAATCTCGTCCAATCTCGGTTGATGTGGTTGGAGTGTCCCCGACAGGCGGACGCGACTGTCGGGGACACAACAGGCGTGAACGATCTCGCAACGGTGAAGCAACTCTGCGCGCCGGATAGGAAACATAACCAAGACGTAGAGCGGGCTCGGTTCCCGATCGGGCTGAATGCGCTCTCGTCCAAGACACATGGGAGTCTGCGCCGTGACATTTCATCGCCTTGCCGTCGGTCTGGTGGCGCTTGCGCTGGCCGTCCCAGCTTGGACCGCCAGCGCCTGCGAGAAGCCGCGCCAGATGGACGGCTTCAAGACCTGCGCCGATGTGGAGAAGGCCTTTCAGGAAGGCAATCTGGTACATTATGCGCCTGATACAGAATCGGCACAGGCGCAATATCTGGCGGAATTTCGCAAGACCTTCCCCCAGATCAAGACCAACAATCTCCGACTGCAAACCGGGGCGCTCTATGCGCGCCTGAACGCTGAACGCCAGGGGCGAACCTATGTGCCCGACACGCTGATCCTGACCGAGATCGGTTTCGCGCTCGACTTCCAGAAGCGCGGCGGCTACGCGCTTTATGCGTCTCCCGAGATGGTATTCTACAAGCCGCACATGAAGAGCTCCCCCGAGGGCTATTTCACCTGGGATAACGAGATCATCGCCGGCATCGCCTACAACCCGACCGTGGTGAAGCCCGAGGAAGCGCCCACCAGTTGGCAGGATCTGTTGAACCCGCGCTGGGCCGGGGTCATCAATGTCAAACTGTCGACGTCGGGACTGCAACATTCGGTCTGGTACGCGATGCGCCAGCTCTACGGCCCGGAGTATTGGACCAAGACCGCGGAACTGAAACCGCGCGGGTTCGATTCCTATGTTCAGCAATATGACCGCATGGTCAGCGGCCAGGACCATGTAGTCTCCACCGCGCAGTATTCCGGCTATCTGATCGCCAAGGCCAAAGGCGCACCGGTCGCGTTTGTCGTGCCGAAAGAGGGCCTGGGCGTCGCCCCTGGCGTGATCGGGGTGGTGGACAAAGCCCCGCACCCCGAGGTCGCGCGCCTGTTCGTCGACTGGTATCTGGGCGTGCCCGGCCAGATCGCGATGGCCAAGGCAACTCTGAACTATTCGCCCCGGACCGACGTGCCGCCACCGCCGGGCGGCGAACCGTTGAGTGCCTTCAAGCTCCTGGTGCCCGAGGACTGGGAAGCGTTTCTGAAGACTCATGCCCAATACGTGCGGGAATGGGACAAGATGACAGGGATCAGGTAGCGCCGGAGATGCTCTTGGACCGGCCCAAGGGATTTATCGCCGGATTGCCAGGGGAATTGGTCGGCGGATTGACTGGCGGAGTGACCGGCACATTCACCTTGGAGTTGCCTGCGGGATTGCCCATCTGACGGACGATCCCGCCGCTGCCAGGGGTGCCTTTCCGCCGCATGACAAATCGGCGCAGCGGCACCAACGCAGCGACTGCCAGACCGACCACGAACACCCAATGGGCTGGACGCAGGCCAAAATCGAGCGACTGATTGGCGAGCAGGACCCGCCATGCATCGATATTGGTCGCGACGCCATACCACGCGAACTCCAGACCGGCGGTCGCGAGCCCTGTCACGACAGCCAGAACAGGATAGGTGGCCACCTGCCGCTTCCAGCCATCCGGCAGCGGACGCCACAGCATCAGCCAGACAAACAGGCCAGCGACGAACACCGGCTGGGAGACATTCGCCTTGGTCTGGATGAAGTAGTGCAGGATCCCCAGAACCGCGATCGGATAGGCCAGCCGATGCAGTTGCTTCCACCGTCGTCCCAGGCGCCTGACGGCATTATCGGTTGAGGTGACACCCAGCGCGATCAGACCCAACAAGGCCACGAAGCCGATCGTCAGGTAGAACCGCAGCACGATCTCCGAGGCCACGAACAGCAATTTGAATTTCTGGTCCGCGATATACAGAGCCAGGTGGCTGACGGCATAGGCCAGCGCAGTGATCCCAACCATTCGTCTGACCAACAGCAGCCGCGGCCAGTCGAACATGCGCGCGAACGGCGTAATAGCCAGTGCGATCAGCAAGAACCGGACCGACCACAGACCGGTCGCATGAATCATCTCGGTCAACGGCCGTCCGCCCAGATCGCCGGTCAGCCACCACATCACGTTGACAAGGCCCGGCATGAAGGCCAGCGCGAGGACCACCGCCTTGATCGGCAGGAAACGACCGTGCCGGTCACGCCATGGCATACGCATCACTTCATCTCCTCGCGGGTTACGGTCTCAGGGCGTTGATGGTCCCTGTATGCAATCTCTGACTCAGCTCGTGCGCGGATGTTACGCGGCGTGCCGATGAGCCAGTGCCCGGATCGCCGCAGTCAGGGCCGTCGGATCAGGTTCGGCCAGCCAGGTCGCCGGCGCGTCCACGGCATCGGCCAACAGGGCCTTGTAATCGTCCTGCGGGATTTCCTCGGTGCCGAACCGGGCCAGATGGGCGGTCACGAACTGCGTGTCCAGCAAGCGGAAGCCGCCCAGGCGCAGACGGGCGACCAGATGGACCAGCGCGACCTTGGAGGCGTCGCTGACAAAGCTGAACATGCTCTCCCCGAAGAAAGCAGCCCCGATCACGACTCCATACAATCCGCCGACCAGCCTGCCGTTCTTCCGGCATTCGACGGAATGGGCGTATCCCAGGCGGTGCAATTCGCCGAACAGCCGTACGATCCGCGGATTGATCCAGGTGTCCGTGCGGCCCGGCATGGGGGTGGCACAGCCAGCGATGGTGGCCGGGAAGTCACGATCCACGCTGACCTCGAACGTGCCGGCCAGAACGGTGCGCAGCAGCCGGCGCGGTACATGAAACCGGTCGAGCGGTATGATGCCACGCTGCTCCGGGTCCAACCAGAACAGCCGGTCGCTGTCACGCGAGTCGGCCATCGGGAAGTACCCGTGACGATAGGCGAGCAACATCAGATCTGCCGTGATCTCCGTGGAGCGTCGGGACATGAATGCATTGTGCCGGAGGCGGGTGGGGATTGGAATGGAAACCCGGGATGAGCGGGAAACCGGGCGAACGGTCCTCCGGCGATAGCGTGAATGAGCACCGGAACGGCGACCCCGTTCCCGCCATCACGAAAATGCCCTATTGGTCCGCATTCCATTGCCCTAAGGGAGAGAAACATGACCAAGTTCACGTGGGAACACATCCACCTCAAGACGCCCGACCCCGAGGCCACCGCCGCTTGGTACGAAGCCAATCTCGGGGCGGAGGTCATCCGCACGAAACAAACCGACGGGTCCAATCGGATCGACCTGAACCTGAGCGGCCAGAAGGTCTTTCTCGCCCCGGTCGATCCAGCCAAGGTCGGTGCCGCGCCGGCGATGCCCTATCTCGGCATGGATCATTTCGGGATGACGGTCGACAACATCGATGCCGCCGTGGCCGAGCTGAAGGCGAAGGGCGTGACGTTTACGATGGACCCGACCAGCATCCGCCCAGGTGTACGCATCGCGTTCCTGACCGCGCCACAGAACGTCTCGATCGAGTTGATTCAGCGCGGTTGATACAAGGCGGTCGGCCCCAGGATCCGTCCCGGTGCCGTCCGCATCCTGATCCAACTCAAGAGAAACCATATGAAATCCGCGCTCTGCGACAGTCTCGGCATCGAGTTCCCGTTGTTTGCGTTCAGCCACTGCCGCGACGTTGTTGCCGCAGTCAGCAAGGCCGGTGGCTTCGGCGTCCTCGGCGCGGCCCGCTGCACGCCGCGGGAATTGGAAATCGAGCTGCGCTGGATCGATGAGCACATCGACGGACGTCCCTACGGCGTCGACCTGCTGATCCCTGAAAACCTGTCGGTCCGTACCGAGGCCGGCGCCAATACCGGCTCGGTCCTGGCCCAGATCCCTGAGGCACACCGGACCTTTGTGAGCGATCTGCTGCGCCGTCATGACGTGGATCCGGAGGGCGTCATCGTCGGACAGCAACGCGATGACCCGAATGCTCCACCGCCCTACCAGTTTGATACGGGTGAGCAACTGATGGATGTCGCCTTTCGCCATCCGATCCGCCTGATCGCCAACGCGCTGGGGGTGCCACCCCGCTCGATGCTGGAGCGTGCTCGCCACCGCGGCATCCCCTGCGCCGCGCTCGTGGGCGCGCGCGAGCACGCCGTGCGCCAGGTCGAAGCCGGCGTCGATATCATCGTCGCGCAAGGCGGCGAGGCCGGGGGTCATTGCGGGGAGGTCTCCACCATGGTGCTGATCCCCGAAGTGCTCCGTGCCATCAAGGGCATGCGTCCGGTTCCCGTGCTGGCAGCCGGTGGCATCATGACCGGACGGCAGATGGCCGCCTGCATGGCCATGGGCGCGGCCGGTGCCTGGACTGGCTCGGTCTGGCTGGCGACGGCCGAGGCGGAAACCTCCCCGATGTTTCGTGACAAGATGATCGCCGCCCGCTCACGCGACACCATCCGATCCCGCGGCCGCACCGGCAAGCCGTCCCGCCAGTTGCGTTCGGCCTGGACCGACGCGTGGGAGGGGCCGGACAGCCCCGGATTCCTTCCCATGCCGCTGCAAGGCCTGTTGGCCGAACCGGCGATGCAACGGGTCAACAAATCGGCGGAAGCGGGCAATGCGGCCGCTCTGCCGTTGGTCAGCTATTTCGTCGGTCAAGGCGTGGGGCTGGTTGACGGCATTCCCTCGGCCCGCACCGTCGTGCAGGATTTCATGACGGAGTTTGCCGATGCGCTGGACGATATGCGGCGACTGACAGAAGACTGACCCGCGTCTTACGCGCGGTTCGGCGGGCCGCCGATCGTGTTGAACCTCCCCCTGTTGGGCCTGCCCCCTGGGCCGAACTGCTGCTTCGCGCTAACCTAAAGACCACCGCGCGTCAGCGCGAAGCAGATAAGGGGGTAACCGATGGCCAAGATCATCCTGAACGACAGCCCATCCAACGAAATCAGCGTCGCGCTGGACATGATTCCACCCAATCTCGAAATGGTTGTCGCCAAACCGGGATCGCCCGAGTTCAAGGCGGCGCTGCCGGATGCCGTCTGTCTCGTTGGCTTCGGCGACCGCACGATGGATGACGCCTTTTATAAATCGGCCCCGAACCTGAAGCTGGTACAGTTGCTCAGCGCCGGCTACGACCGTTGCGATATCGAGGCCGCCCGTCGCGCCGGGGTGCCGATCTGCAACAACGGCGGCGCCAACTCCACCGCGGTGTCGGAGCATGCGATCCTGCTGATGCTGGCGATCTCTCGTCGCATTGTCTGGCAGCACGAGAACGTGGCCGCCGGCCGCTGGCGCGGCAACAACCAGGAAGAGATCAAACTGTATGAACTGCGAGGTCGCAAACTCGGCATTATCGGCCTCGGCACAATCGGCAAGAAGACCGCGCGCCTGGCCAAGGCGTTCGGCATGGACGTGCAGTATTACGACACCACGCGCCTGACCGAGGATGAGGCAGATGCGCTGGGTGTGCGCTTTTCGCTGTTCGATGAGGTGTTGCGCACCTCGGACCTGGTGTCCCTGCATGTGCCGCTGACCCCGGAAACCCGCCACATGATTGGTGCGGCCGAGTTCAAGCGGATGAAGCCGACCGCCTATCTGATCAATACCTGCCGCGGCCCGGTGGTGGATGAACCAGCCATGATCGAGGCGCTGAGCAACGGCACGATCGCCGGCGCCGGTTTGGATGTGTTCGACCAGGAGCCGCCGCCGCCGAACAACCCATTGTTCGGCCTGAAAAACGTGATCCTGACCGCGCATTTCGCCGGGCCGACCTGGGACAACCAGTTTACTCGGTTCCGCAACGGATTTGACAACTGCCAGCGCGTGATCCGGGGAGAGAAGCCGCTTTGGATCATCCCTGAATTGCGCGGGTAGGCTCGCCGTCTTCAACACCCGCCCGGACGCACATGTCCGGGAGGTTGGTCCCGGTCGTCAGGTGGAGCCGATATGATCCGCGAGGTCGGCCGCTGTGAAGGCTTCCGAGAAACTGTCCGGGATTTCAGGCAACATCGTCGCGTTCCACGCCTCCCACGCCACCACCATCCGGTCGAAATCCGCGCGGCGCCGCTGCTTGAGGTTGGCCCGTTCCCTCGGGTCCGCGACGACATCGAACAGGAAACTGTTGTCGCGGATCTTCAGGTATTTCAGGTTCCCGTCGCGGAGCGCGCGCTGGGCGTTCAGCTTGTACCGCCAAAACAGCGTGCGAGACGCCGGGGCTGCCGCGCCGGTCAAGATCGGCAGCAGGCTGATTCCGTCCGGGGGGTAATGCGGGTCAGGTTCGGCGCCGGCCGCCTCCAGCAGGGTGGGGAGCCAGTCCATGGTCATGGTGACCTGATCGCTGTTGATCCCCTGTTGGATGCGGGCGGGCCAGGTCATGATCGCTGGAACCCGCACGCCGCCTTCCAGAAGCTCGGTCTTCACGCCCGTCAGCGGCCATGTGTCGGAAAAGCGCTCGCCGCCATTGTCGCTGGTGAAGATGACGATCGTGTTGCCGGTCATGTTGTGGGCGTCAAGCGCCTGCATGACACGGCCGATCTGCTGGTCCATCGACTGCATCATGCGGGCGTAGATGCGCTGCGTGCCACCGTCGTAATGACGCAGATTGGTACCTTTCAAGCGATCGGATTCTGCCTGATCGCCGGGACCCTCCCACGGCCAGTGCGGAGCGGTGAAGTGCAGGCTGAGCAAGAACGGCGGCTCGGTCTCGGCGTAATCGTCGATCGCGGCAACCGCTCGGTCTCCCAGCAGGTCGGTCAGGTAGCCGGTCTGTCGCATGCTGACATCGCCATCCCATAGGTCGTGCTGACCACGCGTGTTGGTGTGGGTGTAGTAGTCCACAGCACCTGAGCGGATGCCATAGAAATGATCGTAGCCGCTTTGCTGTGGCCCGAATTTCGGTGGCACGCCCAGGTGCCACTTGCCGATCAGCGTCGTGGCGTATCCGCGCTTCTTCAGCAACGACGGCAATGTCGGGTGGTCCGGCGGCAGACCGACATCGGGCTTGCCGGCCAGCGGTTCCTCCAACCCCAGCGCCAGACGATACTGGTAGCGACCGGTGATCAGTGCCACGCGCGTGGCCGAACAGACGGCGGAATTGGCATAGGCGTGGTGGAAGAGGACGCCGCGTGCGGCGAGGCGGTCCAGGTTCGGAGTCAGATAGTCCCGCCGTCCGTAGCAGGACAAATCGGCGTAGCCGAGATCGTCGGCCATGATGAACACGATGTTTGGCGCACGCCGCGCGTCGGATGGATCGTTCGTCATTGCCTGTGCCCCCCTGTTTCGGCGGAATCATTGAGAATCCAGCAACCGAGGTAACCGGTGACAGGGGCGGCCTGCCGGGTCAACCGTCAGTCCGCCGGCCCGTCCGGGCCGGCGGCAAACATTCGGAGTGCAAAACCAGGGTATCAACGTGTATGGAGACGGTATGAACCTGCAATTCTCACCCTCTCCACCGTCCATGCCCGCACTGTTCCGGGGCGTTGCCGCGGCCGTGCTTCTGCTGTTCATGGCCGCGGGCATGACAACCGGCGCCGCGGCGCAGGACGCGAAGGCTATCCTCAAGGCAATGGCCGATTACGTCAGCGCTTCACAGACGATCTCGCTGACGTTCGACAGCGACATAGAGGTGATCACGCCGCAACTGGAGAAAATCCAGTTCACCAACTCCGGCAAGGCGCTGCTGAAACGCCCCGACGGGCTGCGTGCGCATCGCGTCAGCGGCCACTCTGACGTGGAGCTTGTGTTCGACGGCAAGACCGTCAGCATTCTCGGCCGCAGCGTCGATGGATATGCCCGCATCGAGGCTGCTGGGACAGTCGATCAACTCATCACGGCGCTCCGGGTCGGGCATGGCATATCGTTGCCGGGCGCGGATCTTCTTCTGACCAACGCCTATGACGCCCTCGTCGCGGACGTGATCGAAGCAAAGTACGTCGGCCTTGGTATGATCGATGGCAAGGAATGCAACCACCTTGCCTTCCGTAACTTCGATACCGACTGGCAAATATGGATCGAGACGGGTGAACGGCCGACGCCACGAAAGCTGGTGATCACCAGCAAGACCATGAACAGCGCACCCCAGTACACGCTCAGGATCAAGGAATGGCAGAGCGGGCTTCCGGTCGCGGCAGACGCGTTTGCCTTCACCCCTCCGGTGGGGGCCAGGCAGTTGAATCCCAATGAACTGGGCGATCTCGACGAATTGCCGCCGGGCGCGCCGAGAGGAGGACGATGATGAGACGGATGATCAGGCACATCGCGATGGGTGTTGGTATGGTCGCCGCGGGGTTGTTCTGGAATGGCGGCATTGGGACTGGATCCGGTGGGGGGATCGTGTCAGTGGCCAACGCGCGCGTGGGCAACCCAGCGACGCCGCTGAGCTATGCGGGTGTGGCCCGCCGATCAACGGTTGGGGCGCCTGTCGCCGGAGGGGTCGGTGGGCCTGCGTCCGGCGTTGGCGTGCTCCCCGGTGCGGGTGCCGGTCAGGCAGGCGTTGGCTACAGCGCAGGCCCCGGTGTGAATCTCGGGGGGCCAGTGAACCGGGTCGGCGTCCGCTGACAACAGGCGGTGTCGCCCTAACGGCGTCACCCGACGCAATGCACAATCAGTCCCGATCGGACGAAGGATCTCGTTAGGGCGGGCAAGCTGCGTCCTGGACGGCAGCAAGGCCGAACATTAGCCTGGGCTTGCTGGGCAACCTGGCCCCTCCTGGCTCTTTGGCAGCACATGCGAAGCACCTCTCCGATTTTCCGCTCGCTGGGGTTGCTTCTGGTCTCGGCCCTTCTGGTTATCAGCGCCGGGGCGCGAGCCCAGGACGTCGAGCCGCGCGCCTTTTCCAACGCGCCGGTCGGAGTGAACTTCCTGATCACCGGCTACGGCTTCACGCGGGGTGCTCTTTCGTTCGATCCCGGGGCCACTGTCACGAACGCGAAGCTCACGACATCCAACGCGGTCGTCGCTTACGCCCGGACGCTCGACCTAGGGGGCATGTCGGGGAAATTCGATGCCTACGTGCCCCACACCTGGCTTGGCGGCACGGCGGAGATGGCGGGCGCTCCGCTTGAGCGCTCGGTCAGTGGCCTCGGCGACGCAAAGTTCCGCATGTCGATCAACTTCTATGGCGCGCCGGCCCTGAACGCCCAAGAATTCGCGAACTACCAGCAGGATCTGATCGTCGGGGCGAGCCTGCAGATCACGGCGCCGGTGGGGCAATATGACCCAAGCCGAGCGGTGAATCTCAGCACCAATCGTTGGGCCTTCAAGCCAGAGTTTGGCCTCTCCCAAGCGCTCGGCCCGGTTACATTGGAGCTGACCCCAGCGGTGACTTTCTACACGTCGAACACAAATTTCTTCGGCGGCAACACGCGTTCACAGGATCCGATCTACTCGATCCAGGGGCACGCGATCTACAGTTTCGGCCATGGCACTTGGGCATCGGTGGACGCGACCTACTTCACGGGAGGCCGCACGGCGGTCAACGAGCGCGGGACCAACGATCTGCAAAAGAACTGGCGCCTCGGCGGCACCCTGTCTCTCCCGTTGAGCCCAAGTTATTCCGTCAAGCTTTACGCCAGCCGAGGCGTGTCCGCGCGCACCGGCAACAATTACGATCTGATCGGCCTAGCCTTGCAGTACCGCTGGGGCGGCGGCCTCTGACGCTCTCCCGTTCGCGTGCAATCGTGCATCACCCGCGGCAATCCTGGAGGCGAATTGCGCCGAGGGGGTTCGGCAAACCCAGCTCAGAACGCCCCCGCCCAACCATCCCGCCGAGGGTCCGACCCGACCATCCGCACCCCATTCTCCAACACCCGGATCGCCTGCACGCTGCACGGGCCTTCGAGCGGCCCGACCCGGTTCAGTCGATGCCCCAGCCGCTCCAACCCGGCCAGCACATCCGTGCCATACCCGGGCTCGACCGTCAGCCGCCCGTCCCCGTCATGCGGCCAGTTCGCTCCCTGGCCCCGCTGCGATGACGTCCACCGAGGCGCCTCCAGTGCCGCCTGCGGGTCGGCGCCAAGGTCCATCATTGATGTCAGCACCTGGAGGTTGATCTGCACCTGGTTGTCGGCGCCGGGTGTGCCCTCGACCGCCCACAGCGCTCCGTCCTTGAACACCATCGGTGCGTTCATCGTGTGGCGCACCCGCTTACCGGGCACCAGGCGGTTGGCATGGCCCTCGGCCAGGTGCCAGTAGGCCATGCGGTTGTTCAGCAATACGCCGGTATCGCCCGCGATCACGCCGGAGCCGAACCCCGAATTGATGCTCTGGATGCCGGAGACCGCGTTCCCCTTGCCATCAACCACGGCGAAATAGGTCGTATCGCCGCGCGCCTGCTCGGGTTCCGCCAGCACGATGTCTGATGCGCGCGCCAGATTGATCGAGGCCGCTCGCTCATCGGCATAGGCATCGGACAGCAGCCGATCCAGCGGCACCTCGCCATGTCGCGGATCGGTGCCGTAGCGCTCCCGATCCTGGAAGGCGCGCTTCTTCGCTTCCACCAGCACATGGATGCGCTGCACGGGGTCCAGCGCCGGCAGATCGAACCGCTCAGCGATTTTCAGCATCTGCAGCATGGTGAAGCCGGTCGAGTTCGGCGGGGTCTGCGTGACCTGGTAACCGCGATAGGCGATGCCGATCGGGTCCTGCACCTGCGGTTGGCACTCTGCCAGATCGCGCTCATCGACCAGCGCCCCGACCTCTCGCATGCCGGCGGCGAGGCGTTTGGCCAGCTTGCCGCGATAGAAGGTTTCGGCGCCGTCAGCGGCGATTTCTTCCAACGTGCGGGCCAGATCCGGCTGGCGGATGATCGAGGCCAAGGCCGGCTCGCCGGTCGCCAATCCGTCCAGGAACACCGTGTGGCTGCGCCGGTCGGCGGCCAGGATAGGCCGCACCTCGGCGGCAAAGTGACGGTAGTGGTGGGAGACGCAGAACCCGTCCCGTGCGTACTCGATTGCGGCCGCACAGAGGTCTCGCCAGGCACGGGAGCCGCGCGCCGTGTGCATGGCGGCAAGCCCGGCCAGGAAGCAGGGAGTCGAGACACTCAGCGGGCCGCGCACCGCGATTCCGGTCGCCTTGAACCGTTCCGGCGTTGCCGCCAGAGGGGCCGCACCGGTCGCGTTCCAGCAGATCGTCTGGCCGCTGGCCGCGTCGTGGACCTGATAGAACCCGTCGCCGCCGAGACCCGACATCATCGGCTCGACCACACTCAGCGCCAGGGCGATGGCGATGGCGGCATCCACCGCGTTGCCGCCAGCCCGCAGCACGTCCAGCCCAGCCTGGGTGGCGAGCGGATGGTTGGTCCCGACGGCGCCGTTCCGGCCCATGATCAAGGTGCGATAGGATCGGCTGGGGATATACATGGGGCGCGCTCCGGTGAGGGCGGTGGAGGTCGGGTCGGGTTGGCAGCATAGCCCGGGACGCGGGCTTGGGAAGCAGAGTCCCGGGACGCGGGCTTGGCCAGTGGAACCGGGGACGCGGGGTAGGAAAACAGAACCCGGCAGGCGGGCTTGGAAAGCGCTCGGGGTTGGAGTTTGCTGGGGCATGCCGAACGTGGCGTTACGCAGCGAGACGGATTGGGACGGATGGCGGCAGGCCACGCGCGCCCTGGTGCTGGCCGGTGTGCCGCCGTCGGAGGTCACCTGGTCGATCGGCGGGCCACCCACGGAACTCCCGACGGGAACAGGATCATTCACCGTCTCGCGCGCGCTGGTGTCGCTTGCGTCACTGGCCATTCAGGCACGCGACCAGGACCGGTTCGGGTTGCTGTATGGGCTGGTCTGGCGCGCCAATGCCGGGGACAATCCGCTGGTGGCTGACGATGATCCGGACATGTCGCTGGCGCGGCGGCTGGCCTTTGCGGTGCGGGCGGAGGCGCATCGGATGCGCACCCATATGCGATTCCTGTCGGCCGAGGATCGCCTGTTGGGCTGGTATGCGCCGGTGCATTTCGTGCTGGATGCCAATGCGCAGCTTCTGGCCAAGCGTTTCCCGACAGCCGTGTTCTCCGTCATCACACCGGATGGCAGCGCCCATTGGACTGGCGGCGTGTTGCGCTTCGGCGGCGGGCTGCGTCAGCCAGAGGACGATGACACCTTTCTGGCTTGGTGGAACGCGCATGGGTGTGCGGTGCTGGACGACACAATCGTGGGTACCTCGGTGCCGGAGGCCGAGAACTTGGACGAAGCGCCTCGGCCCCTGGATCGACCTCCCATCGGACCGGTCGTGCTGGCCCTGGAAACTGATCCTGGGTTGCGGAGAACAATGCGGGAGGCGGTCACCTGCCGCCGATGCGCGCTGCATGCGCCGGCGACGCAGACCGTGTTCGGCGAGGGGCCAGCGGGTGCGGCAGCGATGTTCATCGGCGAGCAGCCAGGAGATCAGGAAGACATTATCGGCCGCCCCTTCGTCGGACCCGCCGGTCAGTTGCTGGACCGCGCCATGGAAGAAGTGGGGATCGACCGCCGCACGATCTACATCACCAACGCGGTCAAGCACTTCAAGTTCACGCCGCGCGGCAGGAGGCGGATCCACCAGCCTCCCACGGCCGAGGAAATCCAGATCTGTCGGTTCTGGCTGGATGTGGAGCGTGTGCGGCTGCGTCCGAGACTGCTGGTGCTGATGGGCGCCAGCGGTGCGCGGGCCGTGCTGGGCCGACCGGTCGCGGTGACGCGGGAGAGGGGGAGGCCGTTTCGCTTGGAGGACGGACAGTTGGCATTCATTACGGTGCACCCGTCCTATTTGTTGCGTATTCCGGATGAAGCCGGCAAGGCGCGGGAATACCAGGCGTTCGTGCGGGACCTCACCGCGGTGCGCGACTTGATGGAGGGCGGGTAAGGCAACCCGATCCGTGCGAGAAAATGGGAGAGAGCCATGAATTTCAGTCTGAACCGGATCGGGCAGATCGCAATATCCGTCCAAGACGTCGACCGGGCCGAGGCATTCTATCGGGACGCGCTCGGACTGAGACATTTGTACCGGTTCGGTGATCTTACTTTCTTTGATTGCTGCGGCATTCGTCTCCTGCTCGAAAAGGCTCATGGCATCGAGGATGTCGCGCAAGGATCCCCGATCTATTTCAGTTGTCCAGACATAGCACTCGGTGTCCGCGCGCTTGAGCAGCGTGGGGTGATCTTCACGGGCAAACCACATTTGATCGCACCAATGGACGATCACGATTTGTGGATGGCGTTCTTTGCCGATCTGGACGGGCACACCCTGGCCCTGATGGATGAAGCCCCGATGGGCTTTGTTCCAGCACCGATCTGAGTAGGGTCGGGCCAAACCGGACTGTCACGAAAGCGGAGGGGCCGCGGTCGTTCGGGTTACACGCTCCCCTGATCCCGCAGCTCCCGGCTGAGATGTTGCACCGCCTGGGCACCGAACGCCACATGCAGCCGGCGCTTGACCAGAACGGCCAGCCAGTCGGGCCGCCTGCGCAGTAGTCCTTCCGCGATCAGGCGATCGACCTCTTCCGCGATCGCGGCGTTGACCTGCTCGCCGATATCGTCGGACAGTTCGCGCCCGGCGAATGGCTTTACGACGGCATTGAGACGCGCGGTGACGACGATCTCCCGGTCGGTGACGCGGGATTTTTGGCCGAAGAACAGATCCTGCAGGTCGGCCATCGGGGACCTTTCGGTTGTGCGGTGGAGCCCGTGTGAGGATGGTTCAAAGCGGCAAACTGCCCTGACGGTCGGGCTTCCTGCCTCCGTCCGCGGTCGCCCGGACCTCGCCGTCGGCGAATCGAAGTTCCAGTCGCGCCCCGGGTTTCACCGCGGCCGAACTGGTGACCGGGTGGCCGGCAGTATCGGACACCAGCACGTATCCACGCGCCAGAACGGCCAGCGGAGACACTGATTCCAGGCGCGCCGAAGTCCCTTCCAGGCGAGCCCGCGCCTCTCTCAGACCTGCGCGCAGAGGGGCGTCGCTGACTCGGCCCAGCACGCGATTGGCCCGGGTATGGATCGCCCCGATGCTCTGACGCAGCCCGGCAACCAGACGCTGCCCGGCCAGGTCGAGGTCCGACTTGCGAGTCCCCACCAGATTGGGCAGCGCCAGAATCAACCGGACGCCGCGTTCCCGCAGACGCTCGCGGGCGGCCTCCAACCGAGCGGGCAGATCGGGCAGACGGCGTTCGGCGGCGAGCAGGGCCTGACGGCGGCGTTCTACCAGATTGGGCAGGGCCAGTTGCAGCCGTTCCACGCGGTCATCCAGCCGCTGACGAACCGATCCTACCAAGCTGGGCAGGTCCGGCAGTCCGCGTTCGGCGCGCGACAGGCGCAGCCGCCCATCCTGGGTCACCCGGTTCAGCGCCCCAATCAGGCGCGAACCCGTCTGTGCCAGATCGGCGATCAGGTCTGACCGCGCTGGCACCGCCATTTCGGCTGCCGCCGTCGGCGTGGGCGCGCGCCGGTCGGACGCGAAATCGATCAGGGTCGTGTCGGTTTCGTGCCCCACGGCGGAGATCAACGGGATCCGGCAGGCGGCGGCGGCCCGGACGACGATCTCCTCATTGAAGGCCATCAGGTCTTCCAGGCTGCCGCCGCCGCGCGCGACAATCAGCACGTCGGGCCGCGGGACGGCGCCGCCTATGGGCAGGGAGTCGAAGCCCTGGATCGCGGCGGCGATGCGTTCGGCCGCGCCCTCGCCCTGCACGGGCACCGGCCATAGCAAAATCTGACGCGGGAAGCGGCGGGCGATCGTGGTGATGATGTCCTGGATCACGGCGCCACGCTCACTGCTGACCACGCCGATCACCCGCGGAACGACCGGAAACGGCTTCTTGCGGGCGGCATCGAACAGGCCCTCGGCCGCCAGGCGCTGGCGTAGCATCTCGATTCGGGCCAGGAGCGCGCCGGCGCCGGCATATTCCATCCGCTCGATGATCAACTGATAGGACGACCGTTCCGGGTAGGAGGAGATACGGCCGGTGGCGATCACCTCGACCCCATTTTCCGGCACCATGCCCAGGCGGGAGACGGCGGATTTCCAAATAATGCCGGAAATCTTCGCGGCTTCGTCCTTCAGCGACAGATAGATATGCCCGGAGGGGTAGCGCTTCATCTCCGTCACCTCGCCTCGCACCCGGATGCGGCCGAAGGTGCCTTCCAGGGTGCGTTTCACCGCGCCGGAAATCTCCGAGACGGTGTATTCGGGGACGTTGGTGGTCGCTGACGGAGAGGCGCGTGGATCGTCCATCGGGTCAGTCTATGGTAAACGCCGGCGAACCGGAACCGGGAGAATGGCGATGCGCGTGCTGGTAGTCGGATCGGGCGGACGGGAGCATGCGCTGTGCTGGTCCATCGCGGCCAGTCCCTTACTGACCAAATTGTGGTGCGCGCCAGGCAATCCCGGCATCGCCGCGGTCGCCGAATGCGTGCCGATTGGTGCGCTGGACATCGCCACCCTGGTCGGATTCGCCCAGGACAATGAGGTCGACCTGGTGGTGCCTGGGCCGGAAGCGCCTTTGGTGGCCGGCATTGCCGACGCGATGGAAGCCGCCGGCATACCCTGCTGCGGTCCCAGCCGAGCGGCGGCGGGGTTGGAGGGGAGCAAGAGTTTCGCGAAGGAAATCGCCGACGCCGCCGGCATCCCCACCGCGATGTGGGAACGGTTCGAGGACGCCGAGGCGGCGCGCGAATTCGTGCGCCGCCGGGGCGCACCCATCGTGATCAAGGCGGACGGCCTGGCTGCCGGAAAAGGCGTAGTGGTCGCTATGACGGAGGCCGAAGCCCTGGCGGCCATCGGTTCGATCATGGACCAGCGCGCGTTCGGCGAGTCCGGCGCCGCCGTGGTGATCGAAGAGTTCCTGACCGGTGAGGAAGTCTCCCTGTTTGCGCTGTGCGACGGCGAATCGGCGCTGCTGTTGGGCTCTGCCCAGGACCACAAGCGGGTGGGCGACGGCGATGTCGGGCCGAATACCGGTGGGATGGGCTCGTATTCGCCGGTCCCGGCATTCTCTCCCGCGTTGGAGGAAGCCTGTTTCGACCGCTTCATCGGCGCGGCCCTGGCGGAGATGGCGCAACGCGGCACCCCCTATCGCGGCATCCTCTATGCGGGCCTGATGCTGACCGAGCACGGACCCAAGCTGATCGAATACAATGCCCGGTTCGGCGACCCGGAGTGCCAGGTCCTGCTGATGAAGCTGAAATCGGACCTGCTCCCGGCGTTGGCCGCGGTCTGCGATGGCGAATTATCTCATTTCGACCTGCGCTGGCAGGACACGCACGCGATCGGGGTGGTGCTGGCGGCGCGCGGGTACCCGGAGGCCCCCGAGCGCGGCAGCGTCATCCGAGGCTTGGACAAGGCCGCCACCGAACCGAATGTGCAGATCTTCCACGCCGGAACCGAGGCCACGATCGATGGCCGTATCCTGGCTGTCGGCGGCCGCGTGCTGACCGTTTGCGCCACTGGCAAGACCCTGGCAGCGGCGCGCGAGTCTGCCTACCGGGCCATCGCCTGTATCGATTGGCCCGAGGGCTTCTGCCGCCGCGACATCGGCTGGCGCGCCTTGCGGACATAGGAGGCCCAAATGGCGCCATCCGTGGCACAGCCTTCGCTACCAGAACTGAAATTCAGCCAGATCCCGCTGGCATCCCGTGCTCGCTACACCGGCGACCGGTTCAGCTACATGGAAGCCGGGGACCCGGACGGGTTTCCGCTGCTACTGTTGCACGGAATCGGTGCCAGTTCCCTGTATTGGCGCTTCCAGTTCGCCGGATTGAGCGACCGTTGGCGGATCATTGCCTGGAATGCGCCCGGTTATATGTTGTCCAACAATCTGATCGCGGAGGCACCGACCGGGCTGGACTATGCCGCCGCCGTCGCGGATTTCCTGGCGAGTCTGGGGTTGGATCGGGCGCACATCCTGGCAAACTCGTTCGGCACCCGCGTTGCCCAGGCTTTCGCGCAGTATCATCCCGGACGGATCGGGCGGTTGGTGCTGACCGGCACCGGCATCGGCCGAGGCGATATGTGCGCCGAAGACAAGGCCCGAGCCATCGCGGCGCGAGAACAGCAGATTGCGTCCGGCAGCTATGGGTTTGGTGACCGGGTCAGCGCCTTGCTTGCTGCGAAGGCGGGGGCGGAGACGATCGCTCTGGTGCAACACGTCCTGCGCGCGACCAACAAGCGGGGCTTTCTTCAAGCCGCCCATTTCGGCCTCAACACCAATTTCACGCCAGACCTCGCCGCGCGGCTGGATATGCCGATCCTGCTGATCCAGGGGGCGGAGGATAGGGTCAACCCGACCGTGTCGAATGCGGCGATCCTGGTCAAAGCGGTGCCCGATGCGCGTCTGGTCGTGCTGGATGACGTTGGGCATCTCCCAGAGATTGAGGCGCCGGAGACGGTGAATGAACTCGTTGGGGCGTTTCTGGCGGAGTAGGTGTGCCGTCCGGGCGCCTCCGACCCTCACCAGCGAACCAACGCCATCACGATCTCGATCGCGATCAGCAGCAGGATCAGGAACTCCAGCAATTCCGCGCGACGTGACGCACTCTCGTCGTAAAGCGCTGCATAGGTATCACGGATGATCGCCAGTTTACGTTCCACGGCTGCGTTGACGGCAGGCACCCGGTACAGGTCCAGCGCCGCGGAATAGACCCGGGCCAGATACACGTCCTCGGTTACTTGCAGGGCGTTATCGACCCGCTCGGTCAGTTCCGTCACCTCGGCCACCAAGGTGTAGAGATGGCGCGCCAGGTTGGCGAATTTCCGGGCGGCGAGGGTTGCGGTGGCGAGGCGCGCCTTGCCCGCAAGCTCATACATGCGGGGCAACTCGTTATCGAGCAGTTCGTCGTAGTAGCGCAGCTCCAGTAACTGGGCGTTGGCGACCTCCAGCACGTCGATCACGTCGGAATCGCCACGCGGTTCATAGATGAATGCGCGATCCCAGGTGATGACCGCCAGATCGTCCACATAGTAGGAAAATCGCTGGCGCAGCAGGTCCTGGCGGGCGCTCTCTGACAGGGCACGCTGCTCACCAGACAACAGCGGCACCAGGTCGATCCGCTGCCACAACGCCTCCGCCGTCAGCTTCTCGCTGAATGTGTGGACCAGTCCGATCAGATAATCTTCTTCCAGGGTCGAGGGCTGGGGGCGGATCAGCGCCGCACCGACCACCGCCTTGATCCGGGTCAACAATTCCGTCCAGACAGTGGTCGGCGTGCCGGCCCCAACCGTCAGGTCCAGTGCATTGACGCACTCGATAAAGGCCTCCCAGGCCATATCGCGCACCGGAACGTGCAGGGCCAGGGAGATTGCGCCGAAATCATACAAACGCGCGATCACATCGGCACGCACCGAGGTCCCGCCAAGGACCACGGTGACCGCGTCCAGCGACAATTCCACCGGCGGCACGCCGAACGACATCGCCTTGGGGGGGATAGATTGTAACCGGCCCCGGCTCGCCCGGACCGGCTGTGTCGCCCACAGCCGCTCGGCCTCTGCCAGATCAATGGCATAAGCGACATCGAACAAGCGCAAGGCAATGACCGAGCCGCTGGTGATGAGCGGCACCGCGTCACTCATCGGGTCAGCAATCCTCCGCGAGACCCGTCCAGACACCATGCGAGCCGGACGCGGCGCACGCTACTCGGCCGCCGCCACAACCGGCGCGGCCCGGGCGGACACCCGGGCCGAACCGGCGCAGAACAGGCTGATCATCAGGATTGCCGCGACGAGAACCAGGACCAACTCCGGCCTGCCTTGGTCGATCAGGAAGCCGAACGGCACCGGAGTGACCGCGCTGCCCAACGGTAACCCAGCGCTGACAAACCCGAACACCTTGCCGATTTGTCCCGGGGGCGCTGCATCTTTGAGCATGACGTCCCGAGGCGTGCGGCTGGCACCCATTGCCAGGCCCGAAACGAAGGTCAGGGCAATCACGCCCGCACCTGGCAGGGTCGTCCAGTTGATCACCAGCATGGTCATGGCCGATAGCGTCGTCAGGCTGACGACATAGGGCAAGATCCGGCTCTTCAACCCGTCCGCGATCCAGCCGCCTACCAGCACGCCGCAGGTCGAGCCGCCCATGTAGGCGGTCAACGCCAAGGCCGCGACCTCCAACTCGATCCCCTTGACCGTGTGCAGCACGGTGACCAGCCAGGATTGCACGCCACCGCCCGCCATGGCGCCGAACATGAAGAAAGCGAAGAACAATAGCATCGTGCGGCTGGTCAGCAGCTCCCGCCCCGACAGGTTATGCGCAGCGTTGCGCGGCGCCCGAATTTGGTCTTGCAGGATCCGGCTTTGCAGCAGGATCGAGATGACGACCGGCACCCCCAGCAACCCGACCGTCAACATGGCCTGGCGCCAACCGATTGTCGCCATCAGGAGCGCCGTCACCGGCGGCCCCGCCGAAAATCCCAGATTGCCGCTGAAAGTATGCAGAGCAAAGGCGCGGCCCATGCGCTCCTTGTCCACCGAGCCGGAGAGGATCGCGTAATCAGCCGGATGGACGACCGAATTGCCCATGCCCGACATCACCGCCAGCACCAGGATCTGCCAGAACGAGGTGGCCAATCCCATGGCGGCAATCGACAGCGACATCAGCAAAGCGCCACCCACCAGGAAATAGCGTGCACCGTACCGATCCACCAAGAACCCGACCGGCGTCTGCAGCAGCGCCGTGGTCCCCGACATCATCGCGACGGTCAGGCCCAACTGGGCGAAACTGACTTCGAACGCGCTCTGCCACGCCAGGAACATCGGCGGCAGGCACAGGACGTAGAAATGCGAAAGGAAATGCCCGTTGCCAATCAGGATATTGACCCGGGTCGAACGGCTCAGCGCCATGCACGAACGTCCTTGGATGAACGAATGGTAACCATGCGGCGCATGCTGCGCTGCGTCAACATGCCGGCTCCGCAAGGCAATGGCGGGCGAGAGACGCTCTGTGGCTGAAGCAGTCCCGTATTGGCGCCTCGCCTGGGCATCGGCAGGCCGAAAGCCTCCCCCTGCTCATTCAGTTGCCGGGACGATCGTTGGTCGTGTCGTTGACGCAGGTCAATGTGTCCCGGGTGAATGACGACCATTTTGTGACCGTTGGGCGTAGAAAGCATGGCGTGACGACTGTGCGTGGCGCGTATTGTGTGGCGCCCACGCAGGGGATGGATTGTGTGGCGCCCACGCAGCGGATGGATTGTGTGGCGGGCACGCAGCGGGTGGGTTGTGTGGCGGGCACGCTTGGAATGCATTGTGTGAACGTCGTGTATGGGAGGCGCATTATGACGAACCGCCAAATGGCCGAAATTGTCCGTCACCAGAACCCTCTGACATTGTCGAGCGAAGCGACGGTCCAGGAGGCGTGCCGGTCAATGGATACACGAAGGGTCGGTGCCGTCCTGGTCACCGACCCAAGCGGACGGCTGACGGGCATCTTCACGGGCCGGGATGCAGTGAAGTGCCTGTCGCTTGCCCGCGATCCGACGGAAACCCGGCTCAAGGATGTCATGACGAAACAGCCCCACACGATGCCACCCGGCAAGACCGCGATTGAGGCCTTGCGCCTGATGCAGGATGGCGGGTTTCGCCATGTGCCCGTGGTGGACCTGGATGGGAAACTGGTCGGCGTCGTCTCTCGAGGCGATTTCCGCGGGTTGGAACAGGATCGGCTGGACGAGGAAACCGGATACTGGGAACGGATCGGGTAGGACATCTTGGGCCTGATCGTGCGAGCATTCGCAGTCTGATGTCCTGAAGCGAGGGAGCGGCGCCGCTCCGCGTGTCCCGCGCAATGCGGTCGGAAGGTTCGGTCCAGGTCGGCGCCGATCCATTCAGGTTTGTCCGGGCTGGGTCATTCCCTCGGCACATTCCGGTCCAATTCCGCGAGCCAGACCGTCGCATTGCCGTCCGATGGGGCTCGCCAGTCGCCGCGCGGAGACAAGGAACCGCCGGCGCTGACCTTCGGGCCATTCGGCATGGCGCTGCGCTTGAACTGGCTGAAGGCGAAGAAGCGCTGGAGGAAGATCTCCATCCAATGGCGGATTTGCGGCAGGTCGTATTCCTTGCGCCGCTCGGGCGGGAAGTGCGGCGGCCAGTCGCCGCGGGTCGCGTCCTCCCATGTATGCAGCGCCATGAAGGCGATTTTGGATGGTGGGAAGCCGAAACGCAGCGTGTAGAACAGAGTGAAGTCCTGCAACGCGTAGGGGCCGATCTTGGCTTCCGTGCTCTGCGGCGCCTCTCCCGCGCCGGCGGGGACCAGTTCCGGTGATATTTCGGTCGAAACGATTGCGTCGAGGGTTTTCAGCACCTCATCCGGGAAGCGCTTGGTGCCGATGATCCAGCGGATCAGATGCTGGATCAAGGTCTTGGGTACGCCTGCATTGACGTTGTAGTGCGCCATCTGGTCGCCGACGCCATAGGTGCACCAGCCCAGCGCGAGTTCCGACAGGTCGCCAGTGCCGATCACGATCCCATCGTTGTGGTTGGCCAGGCGGAACAGATAGTCGGTGCGCAGGCCGGCCTGCACATTCTCAAACGTGATGTCATAGACGTTCTGGCCGTCCGAATACGGATGCCCGATATCGCCCAGCATCTGGCGTGCCGCCGGCTGGATATCGAGTTCCGCCGCGGTCACGCCCAGCGATGTCATCAACCGCCACGCGTTGCCCTTGGTGTGGTCGGACGTCGCGAAGCCCGGCATTGTATAGGCCAGGATATTGGCACGCGGCAGGCCCATCAGGTCGAAGGCATGTGCGCAGACAATCAGCGCCTGGGTGGAATCCAACCCGCCTGAGATCCCGATCACCACTTTCTTGATACCCGTTGCGCGCATTCGTTGTGTCAAACCGGAGACCTGGATGTTGTAGGCCTCGTAACAATCCCGGTCCAACCGGGCTGTATCGGCCGGCACGAAAGGAAACCGCTCGATCCGGCGGCGCAGGCCGATATCGCCGGCAGGCGCGTCGACCCTGAAGCCGATCCGCCGCCACGTACGCGCGTGACGGCGCCGGTTGGTGTCGAACGAGCCCATCTGCAAGCGCTCCTGCCGCAGGAGGTCCAGGTCGATATCGGCAATCGCGGCCTGATCGATCGAGGGAAACCGTTCGGTTTCGGCCAGGATGTTTCCGTTTTCGAATACCGAGGCCTGGCCGTCCCAGGCCAGATCGGTCGTCGACTCCCCGACACCGGCGGCGGCGTATAGATAAGCGGCCACACAGCGGGCGGATTGCGACAGGCACAGCAGTTTCCGTGTCTCGGCCTTGCCGATGGTGATGTTGCTGGCGGACAGGTTGGCGAGCACGGTCGCGCCCGATGCGGCGGCTTCGCCGCTCGGCGGGTTGGGAACCCAGATGTCCTCACAGATTTCGGCATGGACGATCAGGCCGCGGAGATCCTCAGCCTCGAACATCAGATCGGTGCCGAAGGGCGCACGGTGGCCGCCGACCTGGATGTCGCCGCCCTCCTGGCCGTCCCCTGACACGAAATGCCGAGGTTCATAGAATTCGCGGTAGTTCGGCAGGTGGATTTTCGGCACCACACCCAACAGCCGGCCGCGGTGGATGGCGACGGCGCAATTATACAACGCGCCCAGGTGGCGGATTGGCGCGCCGACCAGCAGCAGCGGCATCAAATCGGCGGACTCGGTGACGATGGTGTCGACCGCATCCTCCACCGCGTCCAGCATCGCGGATTGTTGGAGCAGGTCGCTGATCGAGTAGCCGCTGATCCCCAATTCGGAGAAGACAGCCAGTGCCACGGATTGGTGGTCGCAGTCCCGCGCCATCGACAGGATGGTTAGCGCGTTCGCCGCCGGGTCGGCCAAGCTGGTCCGCGTGGTGCAGGCGGCAACCCGCGCGAAACCGTGGCGGTAGACAGATCGGAAGGACATGCGGCGGGCACCCGGGTCGTGGCCGGGCGAATATGCCCACCCTCGAGCCGGTCCGCCACCGTCTTCCCGTTTTGGATTGGCCCTGCTCGATCAGATCACCTTGGCCGAACGGAATCCGGCGATCTGCTCGGAGTTGTAGCCGAGTTCCTTCAGGATCTCCTCATTGTGCTGGCCGAACATCGGCGGCGGGCGGTCTACCTGCGGGCCGCCATGCGCGAATTTGAACGCCGCCACCGGCACCGTGAAGCTGCCCGACACACCAGGCGCACTCTCATGCTTGTGCAGGATGCCGCGACTGGCGATCTGTGGGTCGGCCAGAGCCTCTCCCATCGTGCGGACGCGCGACGCGGGGACGTGACGTTCCTGCAACCACTCTTCCCATTCCGCGGCCGAACGGGTGAGCATGATGGCGGCGAGGGTCTGTTCTTCGCGGGCGTGGTCGGCGTCGCGTTCGTCGTTGGTCTTCTTGACCATGTCCGGGCGTTCCAGCACCGTCCACAATCGCTTCTGCTGGCGTAAATTGGAGGCGCCGATCATCACGATCCCCTCCTTGCACTGATAGGCCATCGAGGTCGCGTGCCCGGTCCGGTTGCCCGACGGCTTCGGGTGCTTGCCAGTACGCATATAGCTGGTGACGTGACTGGCCATCAGGATCATCGCGACATCCAGCATTGCCATATCGATCCGCTGGCCCTGGCCGGTCTTTTCGCGTTGGAACAGAGCCGCCGACAGCGCATAAGCGCCCATCGTGCCGGTCGCGTAATCGATCGCCGGGGCTCCAATCTTGATGGGATTGACATCCGGAGTGCCGGTCATCGCCATGATGCCCGACGTGGACTGGATCACATGGTCATAGGCCGTGCGGACGCGTTTTGGCCCGCCCTGCCCAAAGGCCGAGAACGAGGCGTAGATCAGCTTCGGGTTGATCTTTCGCAGATCGTCATAGCCGAGGCCCAGGGCTTCGAACGCACCCGGCCGGTAATTCTCAACCAATACATCGGCAGTGGCGACCAGTTTCTTCAGAATCTCCCGCCCCTGCTCCGACTTCAGGTTCAGGGTGATGGCCCGCTTGTTGGAACCCTGCGTCAGGAACCCGGTGCCCATATTGGCGTGGTTCAGATCATTGTCGCTCCCGGAATCCCGGCTCTGGTCGGGGTCCGACGGGTCCTCCACCTTGATCACGTCAGCCCCCATCAGGCCGAGTTGATAGGCCGCGAATGGGCCGGCGAGGACGTGGGTGATGTCGATAATACGGATACCTTCGAACGGGCGTGCCATGGTGGGCTTCCTCCTGGGGTCGTTTGCCGGAGCGTGCTGGTTTGCCCTGGACACGTCAACAGGAGCGCGCACGCGTCGCCCGGGATTGGGGTTGCGGCGGGTAGTGCTTTTTCACAGGTGGTATTGCAAAAGAACGGCTACGACTCCCCTCATTTTATATTGCACCGAAAGTATCGGCAATGGCGGGTTCAGGCGAATCGCAACTCGGATTCGCTTGACTGTCAACGCAAAATAGAAATGTCCCCTGGTTCCCCAAGATAGGAATGTCCCCTCCGCCCTCGGTGCCAGCCGCGTCAGTCCAGCTTTCCAGTTCGGCTGATGCGCCTGCTTTCCCGTCCCGGCCTGGAACATCGAAGGACATGGAGCGGAACGGAGGGGAAGAGAGGAGCGGAGCCGCCCGGAGCCACGCGCAGCACCTCTTTGGCGCGATCATGGCGAGGACGGCGAGCACCGGACCTTCCCCGGAGTGAGCACCATGGCACACTCGCCACCAGCCGGAGAAGCAAGCTCAGGCGGGGGGGGGTGCGAACCCAAGTCGTGCGATCAAGCGGCGGCCTTGGGTGACAGCTTTGGCTGGTTGAGATTGGCGGGCGCGTGCGTATTGGCGGCGATCCCGGCCCAGTAGGCTTCCCAGTCCCCGTTCAGGCGGTTGATCCGCAGGGCGAGCATGTGTTCCGCGTGCTCAACCAGCCACCAGGCGCCGGGGAGCTTCAGGCGCTTTTGCGCGACATAGCGATGCGCGCTTTCGATTTCTCCAGAGCCGATCGGAAGCCCTTCGGCAA
>Ga0082335_1001120_pt1 | contig 60808 bp, 42 predicted proteins | sample Subgrocontami58m_FD_72375 | JGI IMG/M metagenome (GOLD analysis project Ga0082335, IMG submission 72375) | Subsurface groundwater microbial communities from S. Glens Falls, New York, USA - GMW37 contaminated, 5.8 m (SPADES assembly) (version 2) ... | reverse complement strand
GCGGCGGGGCCGCGGGGGGGGGGGGCCGGCCCCGCGCGGTCGGGCGGCGAGGGCTCGGGGGCGGGGGCGGCCCCGGGGGGCGGCCGGGCGGCCGCCCCGGCGGCGCGCGCCCGCATCTCCTCGCGCATGCGTCCCAGTTCGACGCGAATCTCGTCGAGCTCTTCCGGTCCCACGGCCGGGGCCGCGGTCCGGGGGGACGCGGCGGGGGCCTCGTCCGCGCGCGATCCGGCCCGCTCGATCGCCAGCCGCAAGTCCAGGACCTCGGTTCGCAGGTCGCGCACTTCATGAAGGCTGTAGAGCACCCCGGCGAACAAACCACTGGCGAAGAGGCCGAGGCCGGCCAGGAAGGGAAGGGGAAGAAGGGGCTTCCGGGTGCCGAGCATGGGGACGGCTCCGAGAGACGGCGGTGGACGCGCGATCCTTGGTGGCCTTGATACCCTTGCGGACGGGGTCGGCGAGGTGCTCACACCGCGTGTTCCGTTCCGTCCAGCTCCAGCCGGACGAGCAGGCGAGGCCTCCCGTCCCGCTCCCCCCGGCGGAAGAACGCGCGCAGCCCCTCGCAGTAGATCCACCCGTCCGGGTTCGGCGACACCGGCGAGAGGCGCGCGGCGACCAGGCGCAAGACCTGAACCTCCCGGCTGTCGCGGTCCACCAGCAGGAGTTCCCGGACCCCGACCGCTTCATAGAAGGGGATCTTCTCGTCGGTTTCGTCCCCGGGCGAACGGACCTCGAGGACGACATCCGGTCCCTCGTCGACGTAGCCCGTGTCCGGACGAAAGAGTTCCTCGCGTTCGCGCCGCAAGAAGACCCATTCCGGGATCCGGTAGTTTTCCTTTCCTCCCGGGCCTCGTCTCACCCCGGTAACGGAGCGCATCCGCCCCAGGCGATGGTTGCCAACGTAGCCTCTGAAGATCACAAAGAGCTCATCGACGACCTCCTGATGCTCCCCGGCCGGCGGCGGCGCCATGTGATACACCCCCTCCCAGACTTCATCCATGCGGTCCAGGCCGAGCCGCCGCCTCTGTTCGATCAGATCTTCGGGTGCTTCGACGTACACGACTTTCATGGTCGTCATTCTAGCGGCGCGGTCGCCGGGAAACAAGTACGCCGCCGTTCGGTTCGCGTTCGAGAGGGGCGCGTGGATCCGAGTCCCGCGTGCGGGGAATGGGTCATCAGTGGGCCGTGTGCGGGAAAACCGCACGCGCGGTTTGAAAGAGGGAGGCAGGAACCCGGGCCCGTGAGCGCACCGCGCCTGTCTCCTACCAGAGTCGACAGGCGCCGATAGATCTCGCCGCTCAAGGAGGTGGTCGCGGGGTGGCTCGCCGCCGCGGCCGCCGCGCGCGAGGCGCTCGAGGAGCAAGTACGAAGAGCGAGGATCACCGTCATTGATGAGACGATCAGGACGAACAGCGGCCCCCATCGGGCCTCTTCTCTGGAGAAACCCACAGCAGCGCTCCGAGAGCCGAGTTCCTCCGCGCGCTGACAGCGCCGACGCAGCGGGGTGCGTCTTCCTGCGGCGCATCCCATGCCTGGCCTCCGCGTGGGCGCGCCGACCGGTCACTCGCGGGGAAGCAGGGGCGCCTTCCATTCCGCCCATTCCTTGCGATCGCCTCCGCCCGCGCGCTAAGATCCGCGCTCCTTCCCGCACCGAGGAGCCGCACCATGGCCGACGACGACGCCCCGATCCGCACGAGCTGCGTGGACCGCTTTCTGCGCTACGTGACCTACGACACGCAGTCCGACGAGAATTCCCAGACCTACCCCAGCACGGCAAAGCAGCTCGTCCTCCTGCGCCTGCTCGCCGAGGAACTGCGCGCGCTCGGCGTCGCCGATGCCGCCATGGAGCAGCACGGCTACGTCTTCGGGACCCTCCCCGCCACCACGAAGAAGAAGGACGTCCCGACCATCGGCTTCCTCGCCCACGTCGACACTTCCCCGGAGATGAGCGGCGCAGGCGTCAAGCCGATCGTCCACCGCGGCTGGCGCGGCGCCGACATCGTGCTGCCCGACGACCCATCGCAGGTCCTGCGGCTCTCCGAGAACCCGCACCTGTGGAAGCAGGTCGGCAACGACATCATCACCGCCTCCGGGAAGACCCTGCTCGGCGCCGACAACAAGGCCGGCGTGGCCGAGATCATGGGCGCCGTCGAGTGGCTGGTCGCCCACCCCGAGATCCTCCATGGCCCGGTGCGCGTCGGCTTCACCCCCGACGAAGAGGTCGGCGCCGGCACGCGCCATTTCGACGTGGCGAAATTCGGCGCGAAGTACGCCTATACCATGGACGGCGAGACGCTCGGCGAACTGGAGACCGAGACCTTCAGCGCCGACGCCATGACCGTGACCTTCCAGGGCCGGAATACCCATCCCGGCTACGCCAAGGGCCGCATGGTCAACGCGATCAAGATCGCTGCCGACTTCATCGACCGCCTGCCGAAGGACGGGCGCTCCCCGGAGACCACCGAGAAGTACGAAGGCTTCGTCCACCCCTACGTCGTCAACGCATCCGTAGACCGCACCTCGGTGAAGTTCCTTATCCGCGACTTCAAGACCGCCGCGCTCGCCGAGAAGGAAGCCTGGCTCGAGAAGCTCGCCCGCGAGACCGTCGCGGCCTGGCCCGGCGCTTCGGTCGAGGTCACGGTCGACGAGACCTATCGCAACATGGGCGAGGTGCTGGACCGCCATCCCGAGGCCGTGGAAAATGCGCAGGAGGCCATCCGCCGCGCCGGACTCACCCTGCTCACCCACCCGATCCGCGGCGGGACGGACGGATCACGGCTGTCGTTCATGGGCCTGCCGACGCCGAACATCTTCGCCGGCGAGCACAACTTCCACTCGCGGCTGGAGTGGGTCTCGGCCCAGGACATGCACAAGGCGGTCGAAGTGATCGTCCACCTCTGCCGGGTCTGGGAGGAACGCGCCCGCGGGTGATCCTTCGCGCGGGGAAGTTGCGCGGACCAGGGATGCGGATCCCGGCGCCGGGCCAGAACCGCGGGAGCACGGTTTTGCCTGGACCCTCACTCCGCCCACGGCTATGGTAGCGGCATGCCAAGAAACCCTCCGACGCGCGCAGGCCGCGCCCCGCGGTTGCTCGTTCTTCCCACCGCTTGGGAGCTGGACCCCTTCCTGGAGGACTGGCTCCGCCTTACGCCCAAGCAGCGCCTCGAGCGGAGCTGGGCGCTGCGCCGGCGGATCCACAGCCTTGCCGCGGTCCACGATGCAAAACTGTTTCCGCAGCCTTGAGCGCGAGGGCGTTCGCCACCTCCTGATCGGCGGCCAGGCTTCCGTGGCGTACGGCGCCGCCACGTTCTCCGAAGCCGTGGACCTCTGGGTCGACCCCGCCCCCGCAAACTTCGCCGCGCTCTCCCGTGCGTTGCGGCGCGCCCATGCCGTGATCCACAAGCTCACGCCACCCCTCGAATCGGGCTACGCGCCTCGTGGCCACGGTTTTCACTTTGTTCTGCCTCCCGACGACGCCGGTCCCGTCTTCCTCGATGTCATGGGGAGGCCGCCGCGCGTGGGCCCCTTCGCCCGCGCCCTGGCGCGATCGACGCGCGTGGCCACCGCTTGGGGTCGGATCCCCGTGGTCGGAATCCCCGATCTCGTGGAATTGAAGAAGACCCGGCGGGCGGGAGACTACGACGTGATCACGAACCTGGTGCGGATTCGCCTTGCCGCGGCGGGACCGAATCCCGGGATCGCCCTGCTTCGATGGGGGCTCGCCAACTGCTTCCGGCTCGACGCGGCCGCGCGGATTCTCACCGTTTTCCCACGGTCGCGGCGCGCGGCCGCGAGCCTATCCCTGGACTGGAGTCAAACTCTCCTTGCCGGGTGGAAGCCCGGCGAGGATATCGCGGAGACGGTGGCGATCGAAACGCAGGGGCAACTCACCGCGGAGATGGGCCGCCACCAACAGGGTGACATCCGCTACTGGTCGGATATCCTCGAGGAATTGCGGACCCTCCGGCGGGCGGGCGGGTTGCTGCCGGAGGGGCGGCCTCTGTGAGGGCATCTCGCGCGCACGCGAGCCCCGATTCTCCATCGTGCTTGGCGGCGGCAACCGCCGCGGCCGGAGCGGCCGGCGCCCCGCCGCACTTCCCCGAAACGCCAAAGCCCGGGCGGCAAGGCCCGGGCTTCCCAAATTGCGGCCGTGGCGGCGGCTACGAGGTCGGCTCGAGCGAGAGCGACACCTGGATCAATTGCGTGAAGTGGTCGCCGGCTTCGTTCTGCCAGTCGTCGTTCCCGACCGGCGACTTCGCCTTCCACAGGAACGCCTCGGTGGTCACGAACGGCTCGCCGGCGTTGATTCCGTCGTCGTTCTTATCCTCCCACACGATGGCGTAATACTGGAGCAGGTCGCTGGGGTCGTCGGTGACGGGCGTGAATTCCTCGAGCCACGTGCCGGCGGAGTTGAGCGGGGTGACGTGGCCCGGGTGGACTCCGGGCCACATGACCTTCATGTACTTGTGGACCGCGAAAGTCCCGACCTTGACCTTGGCCGGATCGATACCGGGGGCGAGCGAGACGTCGCCGAGCACGAAGATCGTGTGCAGACTGCTCTGCAGGTCGGCGATCTTGAGGACGCGCCCGGGCTTGCCGTTGAAGAAGACTTTCCCCGTGGACTTCATGGTGGTGGCCAGGTTGTAGGGGAAGAACGGATCCTTGAGCAGCGGGGGCGTGGTCGAGGGGGACACGGTCTTGGCGGTCACCCGCAGCGTGGTCCCCGACTTCTGGACCTTGGTAATGGAATGCGAAGTCCCGACCAGATGCTGCGGGCCGGCGAAGCTGGCCAGCACCTGGTGCTTGAGCTTGAAGTCCACGGAGGGCACGCCCGCGTCCGGGTGGTGGATATGGTGGAAGATCGCCCAGGTGGAGGGGTCGCGGATCACGAAGTTGCGGTCCGCGGCGTCGGTCGCGTCGTACCCGCTCTTGGCGCCCTTGTCGATCGAGGTGAAGGGGACGGAGACCAGCGGGGTGACCGGGGCCAGGGCGTACACGTGAAGGAGCAGCGCGTGTCCCTCGGCGGTGTGCGCGGTCCAGCCGAACACGGTGACCTTGAGGCCGTTGTAGGCCTGCAGGTCGTATGTGGAGCTCGTGAGGTTGGCGATGGTCGCCCCGTAAGTGCTCTTGAGCAGGTGGGAGCCCGCCATCGTGAAGCCGAGGCCGGTGTTCTCCTCGATCGTGCCGGTGGCGTAGTAGTAGCCCGCCTCGAACTCGTGGGCCGGGGCCGGGGCCGGGGCGCCGGCGAGCAGGATGGCGGCGACGGCCGCCAGGGCGAGGACCGGAGCGATGCGTTTCGTCACGTCTTGCGTCTCCTCCGCTTGGGTTCGTGCGATCCCTCGAACAAGTATACGAACCGGGAGGGTAGCCCGGATGACGCGATGCGTCAAGTGAAATTCGTGACGAGGGGTGCGGAATTCGTAGGGGGTGGCCGACTCCGGGCTCCAGGAAGCCTGGCAGGATCGCGGAATCGTCCGGGCCCGCTGGAGGCGCGGACTAACCCCTCCCCGGTTCCCGCCCCGCCAGCTCCGCCCAGCGGTCGTAGAGCCGGGAGACCTGCACCTGCGCGGCATCCAGGGCGCGGCACCCCGCGGCCAGCGCGAGCGGATCGGACTGCACCGCCGGGTCGTTGATCCGCGCTTCGCAGGCCTGGGCGTCCGCTTCGGCGGCCAGGATCCGCTCCTCCATCCCCTTCAGCTCCTGGCGCTCGTCCCAGCTGAGCGGCTTCGGCGCGGGCGTCGCCGGCGCAGCGGGCGCGGCCTCGGCGGAACCGCGCGCGGGCGCCTGCGACGCTTTGCGCGAGGCGGTCTCGGATCCCGCCCTGGCCCGTGCGGGCGTCGCCGACCCCTTGCGCGCGGCTTCCCACTGGGAGAGGTCGGCATAGAGCCGCGCCCGCCCGTCGCCGTGCAGCCCGAGGATCGAGGTCGCCAGCCGCTCCAGCATGAAGCGGTCGTGCGTGACCAGAACCAGCGCGCCCGGAAAGTCCTCCAGGCTCTCCTCGAGCACCTCGAGCGCGGCGATGTCCAGGTCGTTGGTCGGCTCGTCGAGGATCAGCAGGTCCGCGGGTTGCAGCATCAGCCGGGCGATGTGGATGCGCGCCCGCTCGCCGCCCGACATTTCCGCGACCCGCCGGATCAGCTGGTCGGCAGGAAAGAGGAATTTGCGCGCCCAGCTCGTCACGTGGATCTTCTGGTCGCGGAAGGTCACATGGTCGCTCCCGGGCGACAGCGCCTCGCGCAGCGTCAGGTCGGGATCGAGCCCCTTCCGGTCCTGGGAGAACACCACCGTCCGCAGCCGATCGGCGCGACGGATCGTCCCGGCGTCGGGCTCGACCTCGCCGGTGAGCACGCGGATCAAGGTGGTCTTCCCGCTGCCGTTGGCTCCGATGAGCCCGAGCCGCATTCCCGCGGTGATTTCCAGATGGAGGCCGCGGAACAGCGGCCGGCCGCCGAGCGTCTTGTCGACCCCCTCGGCAACCACGAGCTTCTGCGTTTGCCGACCGGTGCCGGTGAAGTCGATCCCCGCGGCGCCTGCGGGCTGGGTGCGCCCGCGCAGCTCCGCGAGATCCTGTTGGCGGCGCTCGGCGGCCTCTTGCATCCCCTTGGGCTGGCAGCGCTGCGCCTTGGCGCCGCGCGCGAGCCAGGCGATGTCGCGTCGGACTTTCCCGGCGAGCGCTTGCGCCGCCTGATCCTGCGCCTCCAGGAAGTCGGCGCGGCGGCTCAGGAACCTGCCGTAGTTCCCCTCCACGCCGAAGAGCCCCCCGGGATACGCCCGGCTCAGCTCGAGGATCCGCGTGCAAACGGAGTCGAGAAAGTACCGATCGTGGGTGACCACGAAGCTGGCGAACGGCGCTCCCCGCAGCACTTCTTCGAGCCAAAGGATTCCCTCCAGATCCAGGTGGTTGGTCGGCTCGTCGAGCAGCAACAGCTCGGGCTCTCGGGCCAACTCGCGGGCGAGGGCGAGCCGTTTCTGCCAGCCTCCGGAGAGGTCGGCGGCCGGGGCGACGAAGTCCGCGAATCCGGCGCGGCCGAGCGCGATCGAAGCGTTCGTCTCGCGCTCGTGCTCGTCGGCGAGGTGCGGACGCAGGGCGTCGGCGACGACGTCGAGGACGGAGCGCCCGGGAGGAAAGGTCTCGTCCTGGGCGACGAGGCCGATGCGCAGGCCGCGACGCGTGGCGAGAGCGCCCTCGTCCGGCGTCTCGAGGCCGGCGAGGATGCGCAGCAGGGTCGACTTTCCGGATCCGTTCGGGCCGATGAGGCCGACGCGGTCGCCGTCGTCCAGGCCGAAGGAAAGCCCCTGGAAGAGCGGCGCGTGGTCGAAGGCCTTGCGGAGCGACTGGCCGGTGAGGAGGACGCCCATGGCCGGGACTATACCCGGCGAGCGGTCGTCCGTCACGCTTGCCCGCTGTCGACGACCCAGGTGCGCGCGGCCTACCCGCCGTATGCGCATGGGAAGTCTCCGACCCCCGGTTGCCGCGCCGCGGTCGCCCAAGGTGAGGCGCTCGAGCGCTCCGGTTCCTTTTCTTTTCGCCCGCACCGGCGTAGACTGGCCGGCTCGACTTCTTCGAGGGGCTTTCCCATGCACGTCCTCGTTCCGCGCAGGATGACCGTCGGGGTCAAAGTGGGCCACGTCCTGGTCGGCGGCGGCGCCCCCGTGGTCATCCAATCCATGTCGAACACCGACACCGCCGACGCCGAGGCGACCGCGAAGCAGTGCGTCGAGCTGGCCCAGGCGGGTTCCGAGCTGGTCCGCATCACGGTGAACGTCCCCGAGGCGGCCGCGCGGGTCGCCGAGATCAAGCAGCGCATGCTCGACGCGGGCGTGACCGCCCCGCTGATCGGCGACTTCCACTACAACGGCCACAAGCTGCTCACCCAGTACCCGGATTGCGCCCGCGCGCTCGACAAGTTCCGGATCAATCCCGGCAACGTCGGCCGCGGCCGCCACCGCGACGAGCAGTTCTCGGTCATCTGCAAGGTCGCCGTCGACCACGGCAAGCCCGTTCGCATCGGAGTCAACGCCGGCTCGCTCAATCAGGAGCTGGTGATGGACAAGATGCAGGAGAACACCGACCGCGACATGGGCAAGTCCGCGGACGAGATCATCGACGAGTGCATGATCCTCTCCGCCCTGCAGTCGACCGAGCTCGCGCTCCAGTGCGGCCTGCGCAAGGACCAGATCATCATCTCCTGCAAGATCTCCAACCCGCGGCGCCTGATCGACCTCTACCGCGGCCTCGCCCGCAAGACCGACCAACCGCTCCATCTCGGTCTCACCGAGGCGGGGATGGGGATGAAGGGGTTGATCTGGTCGGCGGCGCCGATGGCGATCCTGCTCAACGAAGGCATCGGCGACACGATCCGCGTCTCGCTCACTCCGCGTCCGGGCGGCGACCGGCGCGAGGAGGTGTACGCCGCCTGCGAGATCCTGCAATCGCTCGGCGTGCGCAGCTTCGCCCCCAGCGTCACCGCCTGTCCGGGCTGCGGGCGCACCACCAGCACCACCTTCCAGGAGCTCGCCGAACAGATCCAGGATTACGTCCGCGACCGGATGCCGGAGTGGAAGAAACGGTACACGGGGGTGGAGAACCTCACGCTCGCCGTGATGGGCTGCGTGGTCAACGGCCCGGGGGAATCCAAGGCGGCGGACATCGGCATCAGCCTGCCGGGCACCGGGGAAGCGCCCACCTGCCCGGTCTACGTCGACGGCAAGAAGTTCGCCACGTACCAGGGGACGCCCGCCGAGCTGTCCGCGGCCTTCCGCAAGCTGGTCGACGACTACGTCGAGAACAAGTACGCGAAAAAGGCGGAGCCGGCCGTCGCCGTGCGCTGACCGGGCGGGCCGACCCCCCGTCGTCCCAGGGCATCGCCCCGGAGCGCGCCCGCGAATTGTCCTGGCTCGAGCTGACGGGCGCCGTCTACGTCCACGGCCATCCCGGCAAGCGCCGAGGCCCGTCCGTCCCGCCGTGTCGGGGCATTGTCGAAGCAGCGCCGATCTGCTACGGTGTGAGCGGAGCGTAGAGGAACAATCCACCGCGAGAAGGGCAGCGTCCGTGGACACCAAGGAACAGCTCCGAGAGCTGCTGCACAAGCGCAAGGAAGAGAGCGCAGGTTCGGGTGGCTGGAAAGCCGTGAATCAGGAGTGGGTCGAAGACCTCGAGCGCCTGATGGCGCAGGTCGACGAATGGCTGGCACGAAGCCGGGAGACTCGGGCCACGCGATCATCGATGAGGTGCGTCAACGCGGCGCCATCGATGCGGACGGCGCCGACGGCGCGTCCGTGGCGCTCAGCCGGTTGCGCCGGAACGCGCTTTCCAGCGAGGCGTCGAGCACGAACTCCCCGCGCTCCAGGAGCGCGACCACGCGGCCCTGCCGGTCGTGGAACCCGATATTCGCGGTGGCCGCATGCTGACCAGCCTTTGCGATCCGCGTCAGCACGCGCACCCCGTCCTTCGGGAAGGCCCTCCTGGACCTGCTCGGCGCGGAGGCTCCCCTCGTGCACTGGTTGGGGAGCGGGTGAACGGTCTTCCGCCCGATCCCCTGGACGCCATCGGTCGAGTCGTCGTATACTCGTGGTCACGAGGTCCGGCAAGGATATCGCCATGAAGCCCGAGTCGATGGCCATCCGACAATGGTACGGCGCCCGATCGCGCCGCGTGATCGGTCTATTCGACACCGGGAGCGAAGACGGCCTGATCCGGCGGTCCGCGGCAAGAGGCTTGGCTCGGGCGAAGCTTCCTACGGCGGTTTCGGTGATCGGCATCGGTGGCGCCGTTTCCAAGGCCGAGGAGTCCGCCGTACTCCTGGTGCGCGCGCTCGGGAAATGGTGCCGCTACGCGGCGCTCGTGGTGCCGGACCGGGCCCTCGACGTGGATCTTCTGATCGGTGAGGACTTTCTCAGCCGGTTCGGCTTGATCGTCGACGTGAGGAAGAACGCGGTCGAGGTTGCCTATCCCGAGCATTTCCGCCGCATGACTCGTCGTGCGGTCTTCGTCGCGAGCCCGCGAGGGACGCCGCCTCGCTGATCCCCCGGAGGGGACGGAACACGCACGCCGCGGCATCCGGCCTACGGCGACCCGGCCTTCGAGCCGGCGACGGCGAGCAGGGCGGCATCGAACCGGTGTTTCAGGCCGTGAGCCGCGAACGCCCCCGTCGCGACGGCAACGAATCCGGACACGCTGCCGGCGATCTGGGAGCTCTACGGCGAAGAAGCACTGCTGCGCTCGGTGGCGGTGTGCGCCGATCGCCGCGGACGGGGGCTGGGCCTCGCCCTGGTCGTGCGCGCCTCACGCACGCCCACCGCTCGTGCCAGGCCTCGAGCACGTACTCGTCGGGCGGCAACTTGGGCCGGCGGAAGGCGCCGTCCGCGATCAAGCACGCGCTCGAAAGCCTCTACGCGCTCGGAATGACCGAAGCCGGGACCCGCAGCTTCAGCCTGGACGGGACACTCATCCAGGGTGGCCCTCACTCCGCGTCGGCGATCTCGCGGAGGGCGCGTTCCAGGCCGGCGACGACCCGGGCCAGGCGATCGAAGTCCAGCCGGTCGGCCGGGTCGGTCCACCGGCCGAGCTTGTCGAATCGCCTGGACGGGATTGCGCCGACACCGGCGCGGGGCCATGGTGCCGGACGGATCGCGAATCCTGATCTCAGCGGGGCGCCAACGACGCGGACGGCGCTGTCAGAGCACCCGCGGAGCCCAACCGGTTGCGCCGGAACGCGTCCTCCAACGTAGCGTCGAGCACGAACTCCCCGCGCTCCAGCAGCGCTACGAGCCTGCCCTGCCGGTCGCGGAACTCGACGTCAGCGGTGGCCGCATGCCGACCAGCCTTCACGATCCGCGCCAGCACGCGCACCCCATCCTTCGGGAAGGCCCGCCGGAAGAGCCGGAACGAGCCGAATCCGGTGGGCAGCGACCCGACTCCGCGCTCTGCGAAGCTCCACAGGATGAGCAACTGGAAGGCGACGTCGAGCGCCATGGGATCGCCGATCCATGTCCCGCGCAGAGGCTGGCGGACCCACTCCGCGGGCGGCGGGGCGGGGGCGGCCTCGGCGGCGATCCCCTCCGGCCCGCTGCCTTCGATCGCGCGCACGCCCTGGAACTCCGGGCCGTGGAACAGGCGGCCGCTGCGATAGCTTTCCGCCGCCGAGACCGGGTACGGAGCCAGCGCCGGCTCTGCCGACCGCGGCGGCTCGGGAGGGAGCCCAGGGCCGAGGGCGACGGTCGCCCGGGCGTGCAGGAAGTCGCCGCGCATCTCCACCGGCACCCGCACGGAGCCTCCGGGCCCGTCGCTCGCCGCGCCCGCGAGGAATCGGAGCGTGGTCGCGGCGCCCGGCTCCAGGATCACGCCCTTGAACACCCGCAGTTCCTCGATCGCCTGGAAGGCCAGCCCGGGGTGCTCCTTCATCGCCGCGTGCGCGAGCCACTCGACGGTCACGGCCATGGGCAGGACCGCCTTGCCGTCGATGACGTGCGCGCGCAGGAAGGGGAACCGCTCGATGTCGATCTCGATGCGGTAGGCCTCCGCGGCGCCCGGGGCCTGCGCCGGCTCGGGCGCGGGACCGAGCACGACCACCTCGACGTCGCGCCCGGCCGGCGCGGCGAGTTCCGCCAACAGGTGCCGGGCTCCAGCCTCGAGAGGGATCAGCCCCACGCCTTCGTCCGCAAACACCTTGGCCAGCGCGGGCGTGACCATGCCGCCGGACCAGGGGCCCCAGTTGATCGAGACCACCCGGCAGCGCGGGCGAAGCCGCGCCTGCTGCTGGGCGAATTTGTTCAGCGCCTCGTTGGCGGTCGCGTAGTCCGCTTGCCCGATGCGCCCGAAGCGACCGGTCGACGAGGAATAGAGCGCCAGGAACCGCAGGTCGTCCGTGCCGACCGCGTCGAGTAGCGAGCGCAGCCCGGCGACCTTGGTCGACCAAACCTCCTCGAACTGCTCGAGCGTCTTGTCCTCGATGCGCCGGTCGGCGAGCACTCCGGCTCCGTGCACCACGCCGCGCACGGGGCCGTGGCTTCGGCGGGCCTCGTCCACCACCGACTTCACCGCTGCGGGATCGCGGACATCGACGGCCCGATACAGCACCGTCGCGCCCGTGGCGCGCAACCGCTCGAGGTTGCGCAGGACCTCGCGGGCTGCCATGCGGCGCCGGTTCTCTTCGCCCACCTGCTTCGGGGTCGCCGCGGCGCCGAGCCGGGCGAGGAGGGCCTTCTTGATCGCGGCCTCGTCGGTGAGTGGCCGCAGCCATTCGGGCTCCGCCGCGGGCACGGGGCTGCGTCCGAGCAGCAACAGCGCCGGCCGCCCGGAACCGGCCAGTGCCAGTGCGGCTTCCGCCGTGCCCCCGCGGGCCCCGCCGGTGACGATGACCAGGTCGCTGGGCGCGAGACGCAGGATTCCGTCGCCGGGGATGGGGACGGGGGCGAGGCGGAGGGTGGTGGTCGTGTTCGCGGCCAGGCCCACCTCGACCGGCCCCTCGAGCACGAGTTCCGCGGCGAGGGCGCCGGCGTCGGCGAAGTCCGGGGTCAGGTCGATCGCCTTGCAGTGGACCTCGGGCCACTCACGGGCCGCGGTCTTGACGAGCCCGGCCAGCCCGCCGACCGCGGGGTCGTGGGTGGGTTCGAGCCCGTCCAGGCCGAAGGCTCCGTCGATGCGGGACACGGTGACCAGGAGCGCGGCTCCGGCGCGGCCGGTGGCGCGCAACGCGCGGCCGACGTGTTGGACCAGGGCGAAGGCGTGCTTCACGGTGGCGTCGCCGGCGCCGCGGGCCGGGGCGAGGATGACCAGGCCGGAAAGACCCGCGGACTGCGGGCGCTCGTGGAGCCCGACGAGGTGCGCGTCGAAGCCGCGCGTGCACAGCGCGACGGCCAGGCGGTCGGCGAGGCCGTTGTCGTCGCGGGTGATCCAGAGGCGCGCGCCAGCGGCCAGCGGGATGCAGGAGCGTCCGGGTTCGCCGGAGTACTCGGCGGCGGCGAGAACAAAGCGCTGGACCGGCGGCGGCTCCGCGGAGCGGGGCGCGGCGCTTTCGGCGGGCGTTGCCGAGTGGGCAGGCGCGGAGGGGGACCCCATCGTGGCGGGTGCCTCGGGCGCCCGCACGGGCTTTGCTGCGCCGCCGGCCAGGAACTCGGCGATCTGGCGGAGGGTGTGGAAGCGGCCGAGGTCTTCCGGCTTCACCGTCGGGGCTTCCGGAAGCCGTTCCTGGAGTCGCGAGAGGATCTCGACGCGCTTGATCGAGTCGATGCCGAGGTCGGACTCCAAGCCCATGTCGAGTCCGAGCATGTCGACGGGATAGCCGGTCTTCTCGGCGACGATGTCGAGGAGGATCGCGGCCGGGTCGTCCGCGGGCGGGGAGTCGGCCCCGGAGGGCGTCACGAGCGCGCGGGTGCCTGGTGCTGAGTCCAGCCGGGTAGACCGGACCGCGGGCGCGGCGGCCACGGGGCTCGTCGCCGCGGCTGCGGGAGCGACGCGCGAAGTCGCCTGCGCGCCGACGGAGCGGGTGGCCGTCCGGGCCTGGCTCGCTCCCGCGGCGGTCCGCGGCGTCGCTCCCGCGGTGAGCCCCGGCGTCGCGCCCGTGGGGGCGTCGGCTGGCGACGGGGCGGGCGCGGACGTCTCGGGTTCGGGTGCCTGGTCCGGGTCTGCACCGAGGAAGTCGGCGATCTGGCGGAGGGTGCGGAATCGTCCGAGATCTTCGGGCTTGGCCGCGGGGGCCTCGGGAAGGCGTTCCTGGAGCGCGGAGAGGATCTCGACGCGCTTGATGGAGTCGATGCCGAGGTCGGTGTCGAGGCCCATGTCGAGGTTGAGCATTTCGACGGGGTACCCGGTCTTTTCGGACACGACCTCGAGCAAGGCGGCTGCGGCGCGCGACGCCGAGGGCGTCGAACGGGCGTCCGCGGCGAAGCGTAGCGATGCGGTCGCGGGGGGCTCGGGGACCGGGGTGGCGGCGGGAAGGGGCGTCGGCGAAAGGGAAGCGCCGGCGGTCCTGGAAACGTACTCGGCCGGCAAGGGAACGAGTGGCGTCGGGACGGGCGCGTATGCGGTCTGCCCGATCTGTCGCTCGATCGCCGCGCGCGCGTGCACGGCTTGCCCATTCTGCGGCTCGATCGCCGCACGCGCCTGCGCAGCTTGTCCGTTCTGCGGCTCCGTCCCGGCCGCGCCGCCGTTCCGGGCGAGATGTGCCTGGAGCAGCCATTGCTGCTGCTCGACCAGGCGCAGGACCGCGACCTGGGCGGCTTCCTGTCCTTCGAGGAATTTCCGGTGCAGATCCGCGGCCTGGGTCTGCATGCGCTGGAGGGCCTGAACGCCGTCCTGCGTTGCGCGCAGAGCCTCGCGCAGGCCGGCGATGTCCGCGGCGCGGAGAGTTGAGGCGGCCGACCCGGCGACCGCGTGAGTCTCCGCCGCCGCCGGCGCGGAGGAAGCCGAAGACGCAGCCGGCGTGGAGGCGACCGGCGGCACCAAGGCAGCCGGAGATGCGGCGAGCTTGGACGTGACCGAGTGAGCCGGAGACGCAGTGAGTGTGGACGCGGCCGTGGACCCCGCGGCTGCGGTGGCGAGGCGCGCGACCGGCGCCGCGGGCGGGCGCTTCGCGCGCGGTTTCACGTAGTTGACCCCGGTGAGCGTCACGCTCATTCCCGCGGGCTTCGCGGGCGGGGGAGCGAACCCCTCGTCCCACTTAGCCAGATCGACCGCGTGTCCGAGCGCGGCCAGTTGAGCCAGCGTGCGCGCGAGCCCGACCATTCCGGGGCGCGCGTCGAGCGCGAGCGCGACGTGGTCGCGTCCCTCCAGGTTCGCCTTCACCAGGCCGGTGAGTTTGTCGCCCGGGCCGACCTCCAGGAACGTGTGGGCGCCCGCGGCATGAAGGCTCGCGATCTCGCGCGCGAACTCCACCGGGGAGACCAGTTGGTCGGCGAGCAGCGCGCGCATCCGCGCCGGGTCGGCCGGGTACGGCTCCGCGCTCCGGTTGGCGTAGACCGGCAGGCGAGGCGTGGCGAACGGCTCCTGCGCGAGCGCGTCGGCGAAGGGGTCGCGTGCGTCCGCGACGAAGCGGCTGTGGAAAGCGGCGGCCACGGGCAGCCGGCGGCAGCGCACTCCGCGCGCAACAAACAACGGCTGCGCTCGATCGATCTCCGCGGTGGCGCCCGAGAGCACCGCCTGGCGCGGAGCGTTGCGGTTCGCCACCGTCAGGTCGAGGTTCTCGGCGGACAACACGGCCTCGACCTCCGCGACCGCGCCTTGCACGGCAAGCATGCTGCCGCGGTCGCCGGATCCCCGGGCCATGAGCCGGCCGCGCAGGCTTGCGAGCCGGTAGAAGGACTCCGCGGAGAGCACGCCGGCGGCGCACAGGGCCGTCAACTCGCCGAAGCTGTGCCCGGCGACCGCGTCGGCGCGCACACCGAAGTGCTCGAGCACGCGCAGCGCGCCCAGGCTGACCGCGCCGATCGCGGGCTGGGCCGCGTCGGTGGAACGCAGCTCGTCCTCCTGCAGCGCCCGCCCCGCGTCGGTGAAGACCGGGATCGGATAGACCAGATCGGAAAGCCGCCGGGGCCCCGTGAACGCCTCGTTGGCCCGGGCGAGCTCGTCGAATGCCTGCGGGAAGAGGCAGCACAGTTCGCGCAACATCCCCACGGCTTGCGAACCCTGGCCGGGGAACACGAGGGCGAGCTTGCCGGGTGCGCCGGTGGCGAGGCAGGCGCCGTCGGGCGTGGATCCGGCCGCGCGCGCCGCCAGCAGTTTACGCGCGCCCGCGAGCAGCTTGGCGGGGTCGGTACCGTGCTCGAGCACGAATGCGAGACGCCAGAGGTCGGAGGCGCGGAACGCCGCGCGCGTCCGGGCTGCGGCCGCGCGCGCGGCGGGCCAGGCGCCCAGCGCGGATCCCACGGCGTCGAGCGCCTGGGCGACCACTTCCGGGGTCGCTCCGGAAAAGGCGAACAGCTGGACGGCTCCGTCCCAATCGATGGACACCTTGGCGGGCTCGGCTTCTTCCAGGACCGCGTGGAAGTTGCTCCCGCCGAATCCGAACGAGCTCACTGCGGCCCGGCGCGGATGGTCCGCGCGGGAGAGCCACGGGCGGGCGATCGTGTTGAGGTAGTGGGGCGAGGGCTTCTCCGCCTCGGGGTCGAGCGGCGGGATCGGCCGCTCCACCTTGATCGTGGGCGGGAGGACCTTGTGGTGCAGCGCGAGGGCGGCCTTGATCAGGCCGGCGGCGCCGGCCGCGGCCTTGGTGTGGCCGATCTGCGACTTGACCGAGCCGAGCGCGCACCAGGTCCCTTCCGGACGGGCTTCGCGGTACACCTCGGCGAGCGCGGCCGCCTCGATCGTGTCGCCGACCTTCGTGCCCGTGCCGTGGGCTTCCACCAACTCGATCGTCTCGGGGCCGACCCCGGCGATCTGGTAGGCGCTGCGCAGGGCCTTGGCCTGGCCGGATGCGCTCGGCGCGTAGATCGCGTTGCCCTTTCCGTCGCTCGACGACCCGACTCCGCGGATCACCGCGTAGATCCGGTCGCCGTCGCGGCGCGCGTCGGCCAACCGCTTGAGCACCACGGCGCCGAGGCCTTCGCCGAGCGCCGTGCCGTCAGCCGAGGAGTCGAAGGGCTTCGCATCGCCGCTCGGCGAGAGGGCCGGCGTCTTGGAGAAGCACATGTACATGAAGATGTCGTTGAAGGTGTCGAAGCCCCCGCCGATCGCCATGTCGCAGCGGCCCGCGGCGAGCTCGAGCGCGGCGAGGTGGAGCGCGGAGAGCGAGCTCGCGCAGGCGGCGTCGACCACGCAGTTGGTCCCGCCCAGGTCGAGCCGGTTGGCGATCCGCCCGGCGGCGACGTTGCCGAGGAGGCCGGGGAACGAGCTCTCCTGCCACGGTACGTATCCATCTTTGATGCGCGCGATCACGTCCTCGGCCACGTCGGGAGCCACCCCCGCCTCGAGCAGCGCCTTGCGCCAGAGCGGATGGCCGAGCCGCGCGCCCAGCGGGATCACCAGTTGGAGCGTGCCGGTCACGCCCAGAATCACGCTCACCCGGTTGCGGTCGAATTCCCGCCCGGCGCCGTACCCGGCGTCGGCCAGCGCCTGTTGGGCCACTCTCAGCCCGAGCAACTGGGTCGCGTCGGTCGCTTCCAGTGTGTTGGGAGAGATCCCAAATTCCATGGGGTGGAATTCGACCGGGGGAAGGTAGCCGCCGCGGCGCGCGTAGGTCATGTCCGGCGCCTTGGGGTCGGCGTCGAAGTAGTCTTCCGGCTTCCAGTGGGTGGGTGGGACCTCGCTGATGGCGTCGGCGCCGTTGCGCACGTTGGCCCAGAACGCCGTCAAGCCGTCGGCCTTCGGGAAGAGGCAGCCGATGCCGATGATCGCGAGGGGATGAGTCTGCGGTTGATCCACGGGATCCTCTCGTTCAAACGAAATCGGCGAGCAGTTCCGGCTCGACCGGTCCCAGCGAAACCTGATCCTCGGGCAACGGAAGCCCCTGTGCGCGCAGTGCGGCGACGCGCAGCGCCACCGCGGCCCCGTAGAGGATCTGGCGGGCGACGTCCGCCGCCTTGCGATTCTCGGGCCGCTCGAAGGGCGAGCCCTTGGCCCATTCGTTGAAGGCCCCCATGGCCGGGCCGCACCAGATCTGGTAGTCGATCTTCCGCGCGGCGTCCCCCGCGTTGGCCCAATGGCTGGAAAGCCCCAGGTACCAGCGGAAGACCAGCGCCATTTTGTGCTTCGGGTCCCGCTCGCCCTTTTCGATCTGGGACGGGTCGCGCTCGCGGAAGAACGACTGCGTCTGCTGCCAGATCTCCTCGAACGAGGCGCGGAAGAGCGTCTTCTCGATGCCCACGCGCTCGGCCGCGGGAACCTGGTCCAGGGTCTCGTAGGCGCGGAACACGTCGTAGAGCTTCTGCGCGCGCATGGCGAACATGGTCCCGCGCTTGAGCACCTGGAGCTTCACGCCCATCTCGAACATGTCGGCCGCAGGGGCCATCGCGGTGTCCGCCTGCCCGGCTTCGGCGAGCATCTGGCGGACCAGGTCGGAGGTGCCGGACTCGACGCACGCCTGGTTGACCGAGCCGGTGACCACGTAGGCGGCGCCCATCGCGAAGGCCGCGGCCGCCGACGCAGGAGTGGCGATCCCGCCGGCGGCTCCGACCCGCAAGCGCCCAGCGTATCCGTGCTGCTGCTGCATCCGGTCGCGCAGGGCCAGGATGGTCGGGAGCAGGCAGAGAGCGGGGCGGTTGTCGGTATGGCCGCCGGAATCGGCTTCGGCGGTGACGTCTTGGGCCACCGGGACATGACGCGCCATCTCCGCCTGCTCGCGCGTCAAGTCTCCGCGCGTCACGAGCGCCTCCAGGAGCCGTTCGGGCGCCGGGGAGAAGAATTTGGCCGCCACTTCGACCCGGGAAAGCTTGGCGATGACGCGGTTCGGGGTGACCGTGCGCCCGTCTGCGTCATGATGGATGCCGTGCAGGCGGTAGCGCAGGAGGGGCAAGGTCAGGTCCAGGTACGCCGAAGCCTCGACCAACCGGATCCCCCGCCGCAGGTAGAGACCGACCACGTCCTCTTCGATGCGCGGTTCGTTGGGGGTGTGGATCAGATTGAAACCGAAGGGCAAGTCCCCGAGCGAATTGGAGATACGATCGATGGCCTGCTCGACGCGGCGGACCGGCAGTCCGGCGGCTCCGAAGCACCCGAGCATGCCCGCGCGGCCGATGGATTCGACGAGGGACTCGGAGGCGATGCCGTTGGCCATGGCCCCGGTCATGTAGGCGAAGCGCAGGCGGTGGTCGCTGCGAAAGGTGGGATCGCCGAGGGCGGAGGGCCTGCAGGCTGGGGCGAAGCCGAGGATCTCGCGTGCGTCATGGCTTTGCGGCGCAGAGCCGAAGACGGCCGCTCCGCCGCACCCGACGGCCCAGCGCTCTCCTGGGACGGTTCGCAGGAAATATAGCGCTGCGTTGAGGTTGCGAACGGAGTCCCAGACAAAAGCGGATTCGCTGCGAAGCGGTTCTCCGTTCGGGGTCCACCACCCGAGAGGGGTGGAATCACCCGCCAGCGGAGCCGCGCCGCAGGCGCGCGCCGGGGACACGAAGGACACGATGCAAACTCCGATACCGCAAGGAGCAACGAACCAGGGTCGAGAAGGGCGCCCATTCTTGGGTGGGACGGGTTTTCTGTCAAGGCAATTCAGACGGGCGCATTCTACCCTGTGGGGCGGGGTTCATCAAGGCGAGAACGCGCTTTTTTCATGACGCGCGCGCACTGCGTCATGGATTCGCGGCACAGTGCGTCATGAGGGCGGGGTGGGGCGCGCTGGACCGCGAACAAGCCCGTCTGGGGTGGGACGAGGCGAAAAGCGGTCTCAGATGCTCGCCCGGTGTCTCGGGTCGAGCAAGGACCGCAGCTCGATCATGGCGCGTTTCCTCACGGTCCTCAGTCGCAAGCGGATCCGGAGCACTTCCGCGGTCACCCAACCGTTGCCGGCGGGGGCGACCGCGACATACTGCTTGCCGGCCAGGCGGTACACCTCCGGCTTGCGCGAGTCGCGGTGGACCACCACGATCTCCGGGACTCGCAGACGGGCGTAGAATGGGAATTTCTCGTAGGTCTCGTCGTCGGGCGAACGGACCTCGATCACGGCATCGGCAGGGCCGACGATGCCGCGTTTCCGGATCACCGAGGCATGACCCGCGGCGACGTAGCTCAGGTCGGGAATCCTGCAGCTATTGTCGGGATCGCGTGGGTCATGGACGCTTACACCGCTGCGCACCACTCCCAGCCCCTGTCGCCTGCCGTGGTCTCTCAGGAAGTCCCCCAGGTTGTCCACGATGTCCTGATGATCCCATACCGGGGCCGGAACCATGTGCAGATCGCCCTCCCACATTTCGTCGTGGTGGTCCAGCCCGCGCGCGCGACGTTCTCGCAGCGCCCCTTCCGATACCGAGGTCAGCACGGCCCGCATGACGGCATCTCCTGGAATCACTTCCCGGTAGGCTACCACGACCGGGTCTCGAAGACAAATCCAGGGAACCCGACGCGTACCCTGCTCCGGCTCCGCGATCTTGCGGCGCCTTTGTCGGGCTCAGGGCTTTCGCTTCGCGAACATCCGCTTCGTGACTCGTGCGACGAACCCGCGCGGGAACCAGCCGGAGAGCGTCGTCTGCAGCTTGTTCTTGAAGCCGGTCACGCTCACCCGCCTGCGCTTGTCCCAGTCGCGCAGCGCCAGATCGACAACTTCCTCGGCGGTCATGCGCACGGTGTGGGCGTCTCCCTGGCCCAGGCCGGATGCTTCCTGGAACTCGGTCGAGGTCGGGCCGGGACAGACAATCATCGCATGCACACCGGTGTCATCGAGTTCGGCCGAGAGAGCCTCTGTGAAGCTCAGGACGAACGCCTTGGTCGCGGCGTAGGTGGCGAGGTAGGGCAGGGGGACGAACGAGGCGACCGAGCCGAGGTTGATCACGGTCCCGCGGCGGCGCTGGAGCATTGCCGGTAGGAAAAGCCGCGTCAGCGCGACCAGGGAGCGCACGTTGAGATCGATCTGGCCGATTTCGCGTTCGATCGCGCACTCGGCGAACAGCCCATAGTTGCCGTAGCCCGCGTTGTTGACGAGCACGTCCACCGGAAGCGAAGTCTCAGCGACCCGCTTCGCGACCTCGGCCGGCCCATCCGGGCGCTGGAGGTCGACCGCCAGGACCAGGGCCTGGCCGCCGTGGGCTTGCCGGATGCCGGCCGCGAGCGCCTCCAGTCGGTCCGCGCGACGTGCGACCAGGACCAGGTCGTGGCCCCGCGCCCCCAGGCGACGGGCGAAGACTTCCCCCAGTCCGGCGGAGGCTCCGGTTACCAGGGCAACGGGGCGTGGGTCGGTCATGGCGGAGGAGAGTACCACGGCCGGCGTCCGTCTCCAAGCCTCACCGCACCCGCGCGTCCCGCACCGCCGACCATCTTCCACCGTTCCACCGCGCCGCAGTGGCGTGACGTCCCCGCCCTGAATAGTCGAACGGACCATTCGCCCCGCGCAAGTCATGCTGCCCGCGCCGGAGCCGATGACGAGGGTGTCCCACGGCCCGGAGGCTCCTTGAGCGACCGGGTGATCCAGCGCTTGCGGTGCGCGCGCGGCTGCCGGGCGGCAGTGCGCATGCGGTAACACGAGGTCCGCAGGCGGAGAAGGAAACGGCCGAAGGGGGGTCGGCCCGCGCCGGCGATCCGGGCGGCGAGCCGTTCGGCCGCTACCGCCTGCTCGAGCGGGTCGGCGTGGGGGGGATGGGCGTGGTCCACAAGGCCTGGGACCAGACCCTGCTCCGCGTCGTCGCGTTGAAATTGGTGCGCACGGACGATCTCGGCGGGGGCGACGCCCTGGAGCGGTTTCCGCGCGAGGCGCGGGTGGCGGCGCGGCTTCCTCGCGGTCGGGCCCCTCCACCGGAACCTGTGGGCGCAGCGGGGGCAGGCCCGCCACGCCCGGGCCGAGGTTCAGCTCTCGCGCGGGGAGGACCCGCGGCCGGAGTTTCGCGCGGCGGCCGCGGACCACGACGAAGCCGTACGTCTCGGGCCTGCCGACGTGACCGCGAGGTTCAATCGGGCAACCACGGCACTCCGGCTCGGCGAGGCCGAGATTGCGCGCGGCGGAGACGCCGGCCCGTTCCTCCACCAGGCCGCGGCGGACGCCGATGCCGTGCTTCAACTGCGTCCGAACGACGGTTCCGCCGGCCAGCTGCGCGCGAACGTGGCGCTTTTCCTGGCCGCGGCGGAAGCCGCGCGGGGCGCCGACGCGAGCGACCTGTTCCGTCAGGCCATTGACGCCTTCCCTGCCGTTCGCGCGCGCCGGCCGGGTCTGGTCGCCGCCTTGAGCAGCCGAGCGGGCGCGCTCACCCAACTGGCCGAGATCGACCTCGCCCGCGGGCTCGATGCGCGCCCCGCACTGGTCCACGCCCTCGCCGACCTCGATGCCGCCCTGGCCGCCGATCCGCTCGACCCGCCCGCACGCTTCGGGCGGGGCAATGTTCACGTTCTGCTCGCCGGCTGCGCCCGCGCGGCGGGCGAGGACGCACGGCCGCACCTGCAGCACGCTCTTGCCGACTACGAGGAACTGCTGGCGCGGATGCCGAGCCTGGTGATTGCCCGGATCAAGCGCAGCGATACCCTGGTCGCGGTCAGCCAAGCCACAGCCGCCGCCGGCGGTGATGCCCGCGCCGACCTTCAGCGCGCGATGGCCGAGTCGGACGAAGCGGTGGGGACGGCGCCGGAGATGGCGTTGGCCTGGTTCGCCCGCGCCAAAGCCGGCCGGCTGCTTGCGCACGCGGCCGCGACATCGGGTGAGGACCCGCTGCCCTTCGCCCGTCGTGCAGCCACCGACCTCGAGACCGCCGCCGACCGGTCTTTGCCGAGGAACGAGCGTTTCCTCGTTGCCATCCTGCTGGCCGAAATCGGCGACCTCGCCGCGCCCGATCAGGCGACCCGGGCACGGGACCAGATCGCGAAAATCGTTCCGGAACGCGACGCCGCGCTCGCCGCCGCGCCGCCCTGGTCGGCGGAGCTGTACCAGGGAAACCAGGCCCTGCGCCGCGGTGACGCCGCCACCGCCCGGACCCGACTCGAGCAGGGCCTCGCGCTGTTCGCCGGGATGGTAACCGAACGGTCCGCGGACGAGCGGGACCGGATCCGCGCCGAGCCAGACGTCCGTCGCGCGATCGGCGCCGCCCAGTACAACCTCGGCTGCCTGTGCGCTCGCGCCGCCGGGGAAGCGGGCCTCGACCCCGCCGAAGCCGCCCGTCGATGCGATGAGGCCTTCCCCCACCTCGAGGCCGCGGTGGATTCGGAGTACGGCACCCGTGCCCATTATGAGGCCGATGCCGACCTCGCCGGCCTGCGCCATGATCCCCGCTGGCCTACGCTGCTCGCGCGACTTCCCCGCTGAACAGCACGCGGGCGAGATCCCCGCACTCGCATCGGCGAGCCCGTGGCCCGGCAACTCGAGCCGGCCGACGACCCTTCCGCCGATGATCGGGATCGCTCCCGCCTGCCCCGCTCGGGCCCTCGGGCCCTCCCAGATGCTTGAAGGAGACCTCGTGGTCGAATAGGCTCTTGGGACGATCCCGGGGCGATCGTCGATCTGCGCCCGAAGCCGACCCCACGCGCAGCCTTCGACCCGGGGGCCGGGACGCCGAATCCACACGGGCGACCGGCCGGCCCGGGTTCGGTTGCGGCATGATCGGCGCCGGAGAATTTGGGTCGGCGCAGTCTCGTCCCGCGGAATCGCGTGGACGCCGTACGGAGGAGAGCAATGCACGAGATCGAGATGTCGGGTCCAGGAAAGAATTCGCTCGGCACGGGAATGATGACGTTCCTGCTCGACCGCCTGCGCGCGGCGGGCGGTGGCCCGGTGCTCCTGACCGGCGCCGGCGACGCGTTCTCCGCGGGGCTGAACCTGATCGAGATCTCCCAGCTCGACGTCTCGGGAATGCACGGGTTCCTGCGCCAGCTGGAGGAGATGGTCGCGACGTACTTCGCCTATCCCGGCCCGATCGTGGCGTGCGTCAATGGCCACGCGATCGCCGGCGGCTGCATCCTGGCGCTCGCCTGCGATTACCGGGTCGTGGCGGCGAACCCGAAGATCAAGATCGGGCTCAACGAGACGGCCATCGGATTGCGATTTCCGCCGCGGACGCTCGCCCTGGCGCGCAGCCGGATCCCGGCGCAGCACCTCCGAACGATCCTCCTGGGCGCCGGTCTGCACGGTCCCCTGGCGGCGGCGGCGCTCGGTTTGGTGGACGAGGTCGCGGAAGATGCCAGGGCCGTCGCCCGCGCCAGGCTCGAGGCGCTCGCCGCCCACCCGCCCGCCGTGTATGCCGCCAGCAAGCGCGATCTGCTCGCCGGCGTGGACGCGGTCAGCGCCGAGGACGAGCGCCGCTTCGTCGAGGAAGTGCTCCCGGTGTGGACCGGACCCGAGGTGAAGCAGAGGATCCTCGCCGTGTTGAAGAAGTGACGGCCGCGCCGATCACACGCGAGGATTCATGAATACCCCGCGCTGGCGAGGGCTAACGGAACAGGTACACCGTCCCCTTCACCAGCCGCCACTCCAGCCCGGACTGAGCGGCGACGTAGTCCAGGCTCTCGCGCAGCCTGTGGGCGCCGATCGGCGCATGGATGGGTTCTTCCTGCATCCACACCGACTCTTCGACCCGCACGGGCACTCCGGTCTGCCTCTGTAGCTCCGCGGCAAGCTGCCAGCCCGCGATCTCGGGGGCGTCGAACGACACACGGCTGGTCATCAGGCGCTGGATCGCTTCCTCCTGCTCCCGCAGCCACGTGGTGCGCTCTTCGGCGTTCTCCCGGGAGTCGATCGTCACGAGTCCGTTCTCATACACGACGGCGCCGTCTGCCTGCTCGGCGAGCTTGTGCAGCGCCTCCTCCACGGTCAGGATCCCGTGCAGCGAGACTTTGGGCGCGCCCCCAGTACTCGTCCTGAAGGGCGTCCGATACGAGCAGCCCGCCATCACGACGTGCAGACCCGAGGCCTCCTGCAGGTACGCCACGACGTCCTCGATGGGGGCCTCATCGAAGGCCAGGTTCATGGTGACCGACCGGGTCGCATCGGACATCGCTCGCGCGTCGGCCGCGCGCCGCTCCGCGAGAGTTTCGTCTCCGACCTCGAGCGTGCGGGCCCCCTCGAGATACTGGGTTGCTTCCAGCGCATCGTTCGGGGCGACCGTGCCCTTCGGGCCGATCACCACCACGCCGTCTTCGTCCACAGCGTAGGCGAGGTCGTGCATGCGGATGATGATCAGTCCCAGGCAATTGGCCAGGGGCAGGTCGATGGTCCTGATGGTCACCCGCAGCGCGTTGCCGTCCACGCCTTCGAGCCGCGACTGGATCGACCAAGACTCCCGAAAGAAGTCCAAGGCATCGAAGAGCCCCGTGTCTGAGAAATCGAGGTCCGCGAGTGAGACGGCGAGCCTCGCCGCGGTGCTTTGCGCGGCCTCCGAAGCCCTCCAGGGATAGGGCGGACGCACTCCAGGTTTATTGACTGGCCCCGCAGCGCCTCCGGTCCCCGCAGCGCGAAACGTAATACGGACGCCGGCGCCGGGAGCGCGATGCCCCGGTGCGATTCCTCCGTCCGACGGCAGGGGCGTGGATGCGCAGTCCCGCAAGCCCGACGCGGAGTCGCGCTTCGGCCCCCCACACCGCAACCGTACCATGCAGAAGGCAATCAACCCGGCGAGCGCGATCGCCGCCGTCACCCATCGAGCCCGAATCGACACGGACCGGCCCCCCGATAGACACGCACGCCACCTGTAAGACGAACCGGAGCCCCGAAGGTTTACCGGCGCTTCTTGCCTCCGCCACGTCCCCGGCACCGCGGGCGCAACGCACTTGACACCCCCTGCGGGTCGCCCGTACCCTCTCACCATGCTCGACCCCCAAGATCACGTCCTCGCCCACCTGCTGGTCCGCCTTCGCCGCATTCCGGCCGAACGCGTCCGCGGTTGCCTCGCGAGCGCCGGGCGGCACGCCGGTGGATTCGCCGAGGCCCTCCTCGCGGCCCAAGTCGTCCCCGCGGACGAACTCCACGGATTCCGCTCCGCCGCCTCCTACCTCGAGGCCGGCGGCCACCTCCACGCCTGTCCGCCCTGCTCGCTGCAGCTCTTCGCCGCCTCCGTCCCCGACGACTTGTGCCCGCGCTGCGACCGGCGCTTGGTCTCGGGCATCCTGCCGGCCGCCCGCGAGACCCGGTTCGACGCCGGCCTCGAGCGGCAGATGCGGCGGCTCATCCTCGACCTGCTCTCCCGCAAGCGCCGCCAGGAAAAGGTCGCCGAGACCGATCGCTTGCGCGGCGAGGGCAGGGTCGGCCGGCGCAAGGAGGAGGTCCTCGCCCCCGAGGAGCTCGCCTGCAAGCTCCCGACCGTCGGCGGCTACAAGCTGCACCATCTCCTCGGACGCGGCAGTTGCGCCTGGGTCTATCGCGCCGAGGACACCCGCGACGGCCGGATCGTCGCCCTCAAGGTGCTCTACTTCCGAGACGAGGAATCGGCCGAAGCCCGGCAGAAGAAGCTCGCGCGCTTCCGCCGTGAAGCCGAGCTGGCCGGCGCGCTGGAACATCCGAACCTGGTCTCCGCCGGCCCCCTCGAGGTCGTGGATGGCTGGTACCACCTGCCCATGGAGCTGGTCGACGGCCCCACGCTCGCCCAGTTGCTCGAGGCGCGCGGGCTCGCCCCCGAGGCCCGCCCCGCGGGCAGCGACGTGCGCGCGCTGATCGCCGCGCTGTGCGACGTCGCGCGCGGCCTCCACTACGCCCACACCCAGGGCATCGTCCACCGCGACGTCAACCCGCGCAACATCCTCTTCACCCGCGACGGACGCGCCTTGCTCGGCGACTTCGGGCTCGCCAAGCCGGTCGAGGTCGAATCGGTCATCACCGGCAAGGAGACGCTCGGCACGCTGGCCTACATCTCGCCCGAGCGCCTGGACTCGGAAGCCCATGCCGACGCGCGCAGCGACGTCTACAGCCTGGGCGTCGTCCTCTTCGAGATCCTCACCGGCAAGCTCGCGGTCAAGCGCATGTCGGAGGAGTGGCTCGCGAAGGCCCTCGCCTGCGCCCCCGCGGACTTGCCCGCCGGAACGCTCCCCGCGCTCACCCACGTCGTCCGCAAGGCGACCGCCATCGAGCCTGCGGCCCGCTTCCCCGGCGCGCTCGAGTTCGTCCACGCCGTGGAGTCCGCCTGGGAGGAGGAAGCCACCGGCGAGCGTTCGGCACCGTCCGGTGCGGCCGCATCCCCCTCCGGGGCCGTGTTGCGCGTCGCGACCCGGTTCCGCCCGCGGGCGCAGGCCGCCGCATCGTTCCTCGCCGGCGCCCTGCTCATGGCGCTGGCCGGCGGGATCCCCGGGGACCGGGTGGCGCGCAGCCTCGAACCGGTGGACGCCGCGCTCGAGGCCCTGGCTTCCAGCCGGACTGACGAAGAATACCTCTCGCGCCGCGCCGGCGCCGAAGCCGCGCTCGAGGCCGCCCAGGACGCCCTCCCGCGCGGGTCGGCCGCGCTCCAACTCCGGGTCGGCCGGTTCGCCTGGGCGCGCGGCGACCTCGAGGCCGCCGAGCCCGCCTTCGCGCGTGCGGCCGCCGCCGGCGCCGCCGAGGCCCGCCTCTTCCGCGCGCTCGCCGCTTACGTCCTTTCCGAGCGCTTGCGCACCACCCGCGACGGCAAGGCCCGTCAAGACGTCGCCCTCGCCGAGTGCGCCGCCGTCGAGGCCGAAGTTCCCGGATCCTGGGATGCGCGTTACGCAGCGGCCTTGCGCGCCCTCGTTCAAGGTCGGCCCGGCGCCGCGCTCGAAGCTTCCACCGCCCTGGCCCAGGAAGCCCCCCAGCGCTACGAGAGCAACTTCCTCCTGGTCTGGATCCTGCTCCGTCGCGGCACTCCCGACGCGGCCCTCGCCCGGTTCGAGGCCTCCGGCGCCGCCGCCGGCTTCGATCCGCTGCTCTGTATGTGCCGCGCGATCGCGCTCCTCGCCCTCGCCAAGGACCCGGCCCGCGCCCCGAGGCCCGGGGTCGCACTCGAAGCCGCACGGCGTGTGGGCCGGCTCTGGCCGGCCTTCGCCGAGGGCAAGGCGGTCGAGGGGCGCGCCTGCCTCGAGGGCGGAGAGGCCGGGCTCGCCCTCGCCGCGCTCGACGAGGCGATCCGGCTCGAACCCGGCTTCCTCGACGCCTGGCGGCTCAAGGCCAAGACCCTGCTCCGCTCCGGCGATCCGTACTCCGCACTGCCGACCTTCTCGCGCCTGATCGAGATCGACCCGGAGTCCGGCGACGCCCTCTATCGCCGCGCCCAGGTCTACCTCCAGGTCGGCGACCGACCCCGCGCCGAGGCCGACCTGCGAAGCTACCTCGACCGGTTCCCCAAGGGCGCCTACGCCGACCGCGTGCGCACCCAGCTCGGCCCGCGCTAACCCGGATTATTCACGAATGGCGCAGCCGTTCGGGAATGATCCGGACTAATACCCCATAGCGCGGCGGGGGCCGCATGCAAATGGGCGCGGGCGCACGCCGCGAAATCCCCAAGTCCCAACTCCCAATCCCCAACGCCGCGGGTGGAGTCCCCGCAGGAGTTTCGTCGCGCGCCGCAATGAAATGGAGGGAGCCGGGAACGCTTGCGCAGGGGGGGAATGCCCCGCGAGACGGCTTCGGGGCAAATGTGAACCGGCCGCCGCCGACCCCCATTTTCTTCGAAAACGCTTGCAAGGCCGGACCTTGTGAGTATACTTTCGGGCCTCTCTGGACCCCGCGGCCCCCCTGCGGCGGTCTATTTTCGTCTCTGGGCTGCCTCGCATCGGCCCGGCGCGACATCAAAGATCGGAGGCGCCCCGTGAGTTCGTCCGACCTGAAAGGCATCCTCGAAGAAATCATCACCGCTCTCGGCCACGAGCGGGAAGCGATCCTGACCCGCCCCTCCAAGCTCTCCTCGCGCTGCTTCGACGGGCGGCTCCTCTCCGGTCAGGCCGGCGCGTTCGCCTACCGCTTCGTGCTGGAAAACGAGGTCGAACTGCACGCCGGCCTCCCGTGCCTCCTCCTGGTCGGCGGCACGTGCACTCGGGGAAACGTCCAGACCACCAAGGGCAGCGAAGTCCAGATCCTCGTCGAAGAGCACATGGGCGACGAAGTCAAGGAAGGCGACCTGCTGGTTCTGGAAAACGTGCTCGTGGACCAGTTGGTCAAGCTGATCGAGCAGATACGCGACGGCAAACGCGAAGGCTTCAATCCGGAGGCCGTGAAGCGCGTCTTCGGCCTCGTCGCGCCGGAGATCGCCGAGGCCGGCGATGTCGAACTCCCGCCGGCGGAGGCCGACGTGCTCAACGCGGAACAGATGCGCGCGATCAAGCTCGGCAGCGCCAGCAACCTGCTCCTCCTCTGCGGCCCGTCCGGGACCGGCAAGACCCGCACCATCGCCGCCCTCGCGGCCAATCTCGCCGCCATGGGCGAGCGCATCCTCATCGTCTCCCACACCCCGCACGGCTGCGACCGCGCACTCGACCAGTTCTACGCCACCCTGAGCCAGACCGTGGAGCCGCCCGAGGGGAGCGTCCTCCGCCTGGGCCCGGCCGAGGAGCTCTCGGAATCGACCGCGGCCGCCGTCGTGCTGCACCCGGTCGCCGAAAATTCGCTGTCCGACATCATGCGCCCGAGTTGGCTGCTCGGGCTCCGGTCGGCCCACCGCGAGCGCCTCGAGCGGATCCGCCAGGATCTCGAGCCGATCGAGCTGCGCTCGACCACGAGCAAGCTGCTGCAGGGCGCCGAGTCGGCGGTCGCCGAGATCCGGGCCGAGGTCGAGGAGCTGTCCGAGGTGATGGCGGCGATCGAGGCCGAGGTCGCGGAGAATCAGGGCAAGCGCGCGCCCGCGGTCCAGTTCCTCGGCGAGTGGCAGGCGTCGCCGACCATCGAACGGTGCCGCAAGCAGATCCTCCAAGCGCTCAAGACGGAAGGGGCCAAGCTGCCGTTCCCCGAGAACCTCACCCCGGCCGGCAGCGACGACGCCCAGCCGGTCGACGACGTCACCCAGCTCCTCCAACACGCGAAGGAACTGGCCCACGCCTATCCCGCGTGCAAGCCGGCGGTCGAGACGATCGAGTTGCTCAAGAAGCAGATGGACACGGTCCAGCGCGCGCTGCCCGTGGCGCGCGTCCTGCACCGGACCGCGGAGAACAACCTGCTCGCGGACTCGCTGGTGATCGGCACCACGGTGACGAGGGGGATTCTCAGCCCGGCCGTGTTCGACGGGCAGTTCGACAGCGTGATCATCGACGAGGCGCATCGGGTGTCGATCCCGGCGCTCCTGGTGATGGCCGGCCTGGCCAAGTCGCGCGTGATCCTGTCGGGCGACTTTCGCATGCCTCCCGGCGCTGCGCGCTCGTCCGAGGTGCTGGCCGTCTGCCGCAAGACGTGGGCCCAGGACGTGTTCGACTGGTCGGGGGTGCGCGCGAAGGCGGACACGAAAAAGGACGTGCCGGGGCTGGTCTTCCTCGACGCGCACTATCGCGCTTATCCCGACCTCACCCCGTGGCAGGGTGAAGTCTTCTACGGCCGCAAGATCCGGGACGGCATGAAGTCCCGGCCCGCGAGCGAGGCGAAGTACGCGCTGTCGTGGGCCAAGGGACCGGTCGCGTTGGTCGATACCTCGGGCCTCGAACCGTGGACCGCGAAGGCCGGGGGCCGTTCGACCCGCTTCAACCTCTTCCACGCCGCCGGCGTGGTGCACCTGGTGAACGAACTGCTCGACGGGGGCTGCGACCCCGAGGAGATCGCGGTGGTCGTGCCCGGCGAAGCGCAGCTCAAGGCCGTGCAGAAGCTGCTCTGGCACGACAACCTCACCAGCATCCTGGTCGCGACGCTCCAGCAGTTCCAAAACACCGAGCGCGACGTGGTCATCTTCGACCTTCCGGACGGCCCGCCCCACGAGGTGGCCCGCAATCTGAGCGGACAGGAGGCTGACCTGGCCCGGCGCCTCCTCAACGTGCCGATGTCGCGCGCGCGCCGACAAGTGATCCTCTTGGGCAACCTCCCCTACCTCAAGGCGAAGGCCACCCACGACTCCCCGCTGTCGCGGCTCCTGGCCAAGATGGCCACGGACGCCCCCGCGGTCGCGCTCGCCGACATCACGAAGAACAGCCCCGACGTGCTCAAGATGTGGTGCGACCTGGCCCCGAGCGGCTACGCCGCGGCGCGCTTCGACAAAGACGTGCAGGCGGGCTCCGGCGACCTCTACTTCTGGCTTCGCGAAATCGACCTGACCATGCTCAAACGGCTGGGCGATGTGCTCTCACGCGGCAAGGAGGCCCGCACCGCCTACCTCTTCACCGCGGGCAAGCACCTGCGCGACTCGGCCGGGCTCCCCATGGCTCCGGCGGACTTCAGCCGCGCGCTGTTTGGGCACCCGGCGTTGCCCCACGTCCGCTTCGTGCTGACCCCGTACGACCTCGGACCGATGGCGCTGATCGGGAATTCGGTGGTCTGGGCGACCACGCAGTCGCCGTTCGATGAGCGCGTGCGCCGGATGGGGTACGCCCGGGTCGAGGCGCCGGAGATCGCCGGGGAAATCCACCGCATGTTCCAGGTGCCGGCGATGCTCGCCCGCCTGGCCAAGCTCCACGAGCGCATGGCCCTCCCGCTGTGCCAGACCTGCAAGGAGCCGGTGCGGCTCGGCTCGGTGGCCGGCCAGATGCAGCCCTACTGCTCCTGCACCACGAGCGAGATCTGGAAGACCCAGGAGCTCGCCGTGGCGCTGAGCAGCGTCGCCGGCGCGTGCCCGCGCTGCGGAGCGGACCTGGTGGCGGACCAGGAGTACGGAGCCACGGCGATGCGGTGCGGTGCGGGCGCGGGCTGCGGCTTCGCGGTCGGTCGCAGCAAGGTCGCCGCGCCCGTGAAGCCCCAACGCAAGCCGCCGGTTCGCAAGCCCCATGCCCCCGCTTCGAGCAGCGCCGAGGAGAAGAAGGAGTAGGAAGCGCCGCGGACGGAGGCGGGTGAGCCGGATCGGAATCCGGCGTGACCAGGCATTCGTCCCGGACGGCCCTTGCAAAGCGCGACGACGGGATGCGTCACAGAATCCGGGGATCGGACGGGGCGGCCCGGCGACGTGAGCCTACTTGAAAGCCCGGTCGGTCAGCGCCACATTGATGATCCTGCGGATCTCGGCGCGCTGCTCGCGGGTGAAGCTCGGGTCGCGATCGACTTCCTTGAGCCGGTCCTCGACGATGCTCCGGAGATGCTCGAGCGTGACCGGTTTCCCGCCGCCGCCGTAGGCGTCGACATACCGGCGGCGCAACTCGTCCCCGTACGCTTTCCAACGCTCGAGGTCGGGGGCGAGCACGCTCGACTTCAGCGGCATCGGCTTGCCGCGTTCCTCTTTGAGCCGAACCGGATCGTAGAAGAGGAAAAAGGCGATCATGATGCCGATCGCCATGGCGAGCACGAACGGGGATTCGATCGGGCCGGTCATCGACGGCGCGGGCTTGAGATCGGGAGCGACCGGAGCGCACGAACAGATCACGCATTCCGGCGGCAGTGCAATCCGGCAGCGGACGCACGAACTGCTCCCCGCGGGGAACTCGTCGGCCATGGCCACCTCCAGCAACTCGAACGACGACCGGAACTATACCATGATCGCGCCGTGATAGGATGGTTGGATGCGTCCGGAATTCGACCTCACCCGCCCGCACCTGCGGATCGCGTCCGGCGAGAGGATCTATCGGATCCTCACCACGCCGTGGGTCTTCGGCGGTCCCACCAGCGTGATCTTCCGCATCATCAGCAAGGTCCGGCGTGACGGGCGGATCGAGGTGATGCACTACACCGAGACCCAGAAGGGCACGTTCACGCCGGCGGCGCACGCGGTCATGGACGAGACCAAGTTTCCCACCTTCCTGCGCATGGTCCAGACCGCGATCTACAACAAGTTTCCCGGTCTCGGCCTCGCGGAGGAGCGCGTCTCCCATCTTCCGATGGAGCGCTTGCGCCGCGAGTTCCTGTTCGAGACGCCGACCGTGGAGCCGCACTGACGCGCTCGGGGGCCTTCCCGCTCGATCTCATCCCACCAGCCTCGGGCCCGCGTGCGGTTTCACGACACCCGCATCATTTCCCGTCCCAGGCGGAACCCCAGCCAGGCGCCGGCGGTGCTGTAGACGAAGCCGTTGAGCCACACGGTGATCCAGACATACCAGTCCGCGAAGAAGACGCGGTAGAGCAGGACGGTGATCTGGAAGTCGATGAAGGTGGCGACCGTGTCGGCGGCGCCGATGAGTGCGGCCGCCCGGAAGCCGCGCGCGCCGTCGAGGTACGCTTCCCGGTTCCAGCGTCCGATTCCTCCCGCTCGGCACGCGGCCTCGAGCAGGACGACGTAGGTCCCGAGGTAGAGGAAGGCGATGGCGGTGAGTTGGCCGAACAGGACGGCGGAGAGCAGCCACTTGATGGTGGTGGCGAGCGCGGCGGCCCCGGGTCGGGGGACCAGCCGGAGCATGGATGCGAGGACCATGTAGCCGAGCACGCGCCCGACCAGCCCGGTGACCACCGCGCTGAGCGGGCCAAGGACGGCGCCGAGAACGGAGGCGAGCAGGCTGCCGGGGAGCGCGACTGCGGCGAACGACACCGATCCGTAGAGCGAGACGATCACCAGCTCGCGGACGCGGAAGGTGCCCCAGAAGCCGGCGCCGGCGCGCGCCAACAGCAGCAGGGCGATCCCGGTGAGGAGGAACGAGGCGCCCACCGAGGCCCAGGCGAGCGTGCCGGTGCGGCGCACGTCGAGCGGGAGGCGGACGTCCACGACGGCCCGATCGGTCCCGAGCACCAGGGCGCGGATCTCGCGCCGGTAGCGGCCCTCCTCCACGCGCGCAGCGTGCACGAACACCGGCAGGCTCACGCGGGTTTCGCGCCCGGGCGGGCATTCGGCGATCTGCAGGCTTTCTCCCGAGCCGCCGCTCGCGGCCGCGGGGGCGGAGAGCGCGGGGACCGGCTCCCCCGTCCGTTCGTCCACCACGCGCGCGCGGAAGAGCAGCGGCACCGGCGCGTCTCCCAGGTTACGCACGACCACCGTCTGCCAGGTGAACGGCTCGTACGGGTCGGCGGACCGGGTCCGCACGCCGAGGAGGCGGAGCAGGGCAGAACCAGCCTCCCCGGGCAGTTGGATTGCGTCCGGCTGCCAGCGCGGGTCGCGGATCCCGGACGCGGTGGCGGGCAGTTGCACGTCGACCAGCTCGATCGTGCGCGCGAGTGCGGCGTGGTCGGAGCCGACGATCGTGCGCTCGAGGCGCACTGGGGCCGAGCCCGCGCAGCGGGCGATGGCGACCAGCCTTGCGGGGCCTTTCGGAGCGCGCACCGCGATCGAAGCGCACCAGAAGTCGTCCGGCCCTTCCAGCCGGATCGCCGCGGGGAACGCCGGTGCGTCTTCCGTCGCTACGAGGACCCCTTCGTCCTCGAGGCTCAGGTCGACCTGGATCGGCCGGTCGGAGCGCGAGGTCAGCCGCAGGGTCCCTTCGGCGCGCGTGCCGACGGCGAGGGCGCGGGTGCCGGAGGGAGCCGCCGGGGCGCCCGAACCGTGGGGCAGGTCGAGTTCGAAATCGAAGGGTGCGCTTGGGGTCACCGGAGCGGTCCCCGCCCGCCACCAAGTCCGTCCGTGCGCATCCCGCAGGCGGACGCCGTAGGAAGCCCCCGGGGCCCACCGGAACGGGACGGAGATCCGCGCGGTCGCGAGGTCCGGCCAGGGCAGGGAAAGCAGCAGCGACCCCTGCCCGTCGACGACTTCGACGCGACGGAGCAGCGCCGGGGTCGAAAGGCTCAGGGAGATCCCGCGCCGATCGAATTCGAGCGGGGTGGTGCCGATCTCGGGCTCCTCGCGCAGGCAGCCGGAGAAACCGAGCAGGAGGGAGGCGGCAAGGAGCCGCAGCGTACGCGTCGGCGGCCGGCGCGCGCGACCGCCGGCGGCACGGGCTTCAGGATCCACCGTCTTCGGGCCGGTCCGGGAGCCTGCTGCGTGGTCCGGCCGGCGCGGCAGGCTCATTCGAGGCGGAACCCGACCGGCACGTCGAGGACTCCCGGGACGGGTCGGTCATCCTCCCGGGCGGGAGAGAATCGCCAGGCGGAGATCGCCTCGAGCGCGGCCTCGTCGAGGCGAGGGTGGCCCGAAGACTGGTGCACCCGGGCCTCTTCCACGTGGCCGTCAGCGCTGATGCGGATGCGGACGATCACGGTGCCCTGCTCGCCGTTCCGCCGTGACGCGCGCGGATAGTCGGGCGGGTCGCATTCTCCGTCGAGCGGACGGGGCGGCGACCTCGTCGAGAGGCGCTGCGGCGGCGGATCGGTGCGGGGCGTCCCCGCGCCGGTCCGGGGCGCGGAACCGGACGGGGCGGAGGGCCGGAGGGGCGCCGGGGTCCCCGCAGATCCCGGCCGCCCGTCCGGGCTGCCGTCCGGTCGACATGAGGGGTTGCGTCCTCCCGCGCCGATCCGCAGGCGCAGGGCCGCAGAGACCGGAGGCGCCCAGATCGAATACGACGGGTCCAGCGGGTCGGGGGCAGCGGGGGCGGCATCGTGCCACGGGTCGCACGGCGCCATCGGAAGCGCCGGGAACTCCTCCGCGACACGGTCTTTCGCCGCCGCCTGCCAGGCGTCTTGCGCGGCTTCCCGGGCATCCAATTCCGGGCGCGCCGAATCGAGCCTCGCGCGGGGCGGATCGGTCCATCCCACCACATATGTGGGCGACGTCGGCAAGGAGATCGGATCGACGGAGAGCCGTGCCCCGGCGGCGAGCAATGCCCCGTGCGCGGCGAACGAAATCATCGCGGGCCACCTTTTGATCCTGAAGCCCGACGGATTCCGGATCACGCTCATGTATCGTCCCGTTTCTACGTTTTCCGCCCGGGCCAAGCGCGCCGGGCTTCTACACAAACTGGGCCAGCTCTGTCTAGGCCTCCGGACCGCGCCGGGCGGTGCGCCGCGACGCCGCGGCGCGATAGCGGAGAGAACCAGACAGGATCCGGCAACGACGCGAAAGCGACCGCGTCGCCCGTCCGGCGACGGGATTGAGCCTCCAGACAACGCCCTAGCGGGCCTTCAACCTCGAATCACTGGGTTGGACACGTCGTCAGGTGGCCTTCTCGGCCGCGTCTGCGCCCCATACTACACACCGGCCCCATCGTTGCATTTTCGACGATCTGGCGAGGAGGAATCACACCTTCTGCCGTTGGACAATCCGTGCAATCCGGACAATCCGTATAATCCGTAGTCCGTCGGTTGCGGCCGAGGCCGCGTTGGGCAACCCACCGAATCAAGATTGAAGCCCACTATTAGAAGCTCACATCGTACCCGATCCCGCCCAGAAAGTTCGCTTCCTCGCCGGGGAATCCCAGGGCCTCTTCATAATCCTGGCCGGTCAGGTTTTCCAGCACCCCGAACAGGCGGAGACCGAAGTCGAACCGGTACTCGCCCGCGAAGTCGAACTTGTCGTATGGGTCGATCTGCTCGCGGGTGGCCGGGAACAGGTCGAATCGGGCGTCTTCCCGCTCGCCTACATGGTGCCAGGAGAGGCTCAGGGCCAGACCCTTGCACGGCCGGCCGGTGAGCCCAGCCCACACGGTCTCGTCCGGTCGCCGCAGGAGGTCTTCCCCCTGCGTGAAGGAGACGTTGCCGGGGTCGTTGCTTTTCACCGCCTCCGTGTTGAGGTGGGTGAACGAGCCCTCGAGGGTCAGTTCCTCGATCGGGGAGATGGACCAGGAGACCTCGATTCCATCGTTCTTCGCCTTTCCGGCGTTGATGAAATCGGCCGTGAAGGGGAAGGGGGACAGCACCCGGAATTGGATCAGGTTATCGAGGCGGCTGTTGAAATAGGTCAGGTCCAGCGTAATGCGATCGTCCCACAGCTTCTGCTCGATGCCCACATCGTAGGTGCGCCCGGTCTCGGGCGTCAAGGCGGGGTTGCCGAACTGGCTGTCGAAGGTTTCGAAGAAGGTCGGCTCCTTGATCCCCTTTCCCCAGCTGGCGTGCAGGCGGGTGTCGGTTGCGGCGTGGAGGTAGCTGCCCGCGGCGCGCGCGGTGCGGTTCTCGTCGAACTCGGTGTTGTTGTCGAAGCGGCCGCTCAGCTCGAGCGTCACGCGCTTCCAGAGCCGGACCACATTCGAGAGGTATACGCCCCGGTTCTCCCGGTGCTCGCGCGCCTCCGCGTGGACGACCGCGGGGGGGAACGTGTCGAAGCTCAGGAAGGCCGAGGTGTCGTGGACCGACTCCTTCTCGAACTCGAAGCCGACCAGGGTCTGGAGCTGGATCCAGGACGCGTCGACCAGGTCGAGCGCCGCACCCAGGTCGATCGTGTCGCGGACGATCGTGGTGTGCTGGCGGAAGTCGTCAAACGGCTCCGCGGGGTCGGGGGCGTCGACGAACTGCGGGTCCTGGCGGTACCGGGACAGTGCGAGGCGCAACTCGCACCCCTTCGCGACCCGGTGGCGGGCCTCCATCGCGGTGAGCAGCACGTCCTCCTCGCGGTCCGAGTTCGGGTCTTCGGGCCCAAACAGGGGGGGGACGAAGGCGCTGTTGATCTCGGCGCGGTCGTAGGCCTGGAAGACGTCGAGCTTGACCGTGGTTTCCTGGGAGAAGTCGAAGTCGAACCGTCCGATGAAGGACTGCTGGTCCAGGTCGCTGTGGTCGAATCGGGCGTCATTCTGGTCGAGATTGGACGCGCTCGCCGACCAGCGGAACTTGTCGATCTGCCCCTGGAAATCGAGTCGTTCGCGGAACGTGGAGAACGTGCCCGCCTCGAAGGATGCGAACGCGGTCGGGTCCCCTTCGCCCCGGCGCAGGACCAGATTGACGGTGCCGGCCAGGGCGTCCGAACCGTGCGGTGCGCTGCCGGCGCCGCGCACGATTTCGACGCGCTCGAGACCATTGGTGAGCGCCTTGTTCCAGTCGAAGAATCCGCCGTCCCGGTTGATCTGGAAGCCGTCGAGCAGCACCAGGGTGTGGTCGCTCTCGCCGCCGCGCACGAACAACGTGGTCTGGCCGCCCCGTCCGCCGATGCGGACCACATGGACGCCGGGCACGGTGCGCAGCACCTCCTGGGCCTCGTCGTGCCCGCGCTCCCGGATCCGAACCGCGTCCACCACGGTCACCGAGCTCGCGGTCACGGCCTGCTCTTCCTCGAGGCGGGTCGCGGAGACGATGACCGGGGCCAGCACCTCCGGGGCTTCGTCGCGGGCGTCGTCCTCCTCGGCCGGGAGTGAGAGAGGGCGCAGGCAAGCCATGGCCAGGACCAAGGCGACGAGGCGCCGGACGGCCGTCCCGTCAGGGCCGGGCGAGCGGGACGGCGCGGCGCGCGATGCGAGGTGGGATCCGACGGACCCGGCTGGATGTGACGCAGGCGATCCAACGAACGGGATGAGCGACATGGGCGGGCCTCCGACTCCGATCCTGTTCTCACGCAGGGAGCCACGAGACCGGGAGCAGCGGGGCCAGCCGGACGGAGCAAAAAAAATCCCCCCATCGCTGGGGGGATCGCGCCCGTCATCGGAATCCCTCGGGGTCGTCGCGGTGGTTCGCCGTGCCGACCAGCCGGCCGCCGAAGCTCGCCGGGTCTCACAAGCGGAGCAGGTCTTCTGGCTCCCGGATCAACCTACTTCCCGCGCCTTCCCACCCTCAGGGGCAGTGGCTCATGCGGGGTTCGTCCCCGGTTACAGCGGCGGGACCGCACCCGAATTCCACGGGTTTCCCTTCGCTCCGCATTAGGACGTGGAGGATAGGGGGAGCGGGCGTCGGGTGTCAAGGATCGCGACCGACGGTCAGGACCGTCAGGTGCGTCCGCCGGTCGCGCCACGCCGGGGCGGGCGTACCGAGCGGCGCGAGCGCAGCGCGAAGGCGAGGAAGAGCAGCACGTGCATCGCCCCGATCCCGCTCGCGATCCACGCCAGCGAGCGGAGGAAGGACTCGCGCGACATCTTCCTCAGGACGAGCGTGTCGGTGATGTGAATTTCGTCCGGCGCGTGATAGAGGGCGGCGATGCCGCAGGCGCACCCGGCGATCACTGCGAGGGCGAGGATCCAGGGGGCACAGCCGCGACGGACTGGGGCGGCGGTCGGAGGCCGCCGGAACAGCACCAGCAGCGAGCCGGAGATCCCCACCGCGATCGCGCCCAGCACCCAGCGCCGGTCCAGCCCCCGCAGGTCGGGCAGCGCATCTTCCGGGACCAGCGTGCCTCCCACTGCGCGGTCGTAGAGCAGCACCGCCCCGGCGAGGAGGAGCAGGGTCGCGCCGGTCAGCAAGAACTCCCGCAGCAGTTTCGCGAGCAAGGCCGTCCCCCGGTCGGATCACTTCGCGTCGTAGACCTTCCCCCGGAGGCCGGGCAGGCCGAAGGGTGTTCCGGATTCGATGAGATCGAGCGCCTCGCGTGCCCAGGGGCAGCGCGGGTCCTGATCGATCGCGGCCCGGAAGGCCTCTTGCGCCTCGTCGCGCTTCCCTTCGAGCAGGAATACCAAGCCAAGATTGTACTGCGCCTCGGCGACCACGCGGTCGTCCTCCGGGCCGGGCAGGTCTGCGGCGATCGCCTTCCCGAGCAGTTCCCGGGCCTCTGGGTGCCGCGCATTCCAGGCGGCATGGATACCGAGGCGGAGCCACGACTCCGCGTCCATCGAGACCTGCTCACGGGCGAGACTCCACTCGAGCGCAGCCTCGTGCCGGGCGACGGGAAGGAGGACCGCCAGGAGCAGCAGCAGGGCCCCCCCGCCCACCGCGCCCCAGAAGGTCCCGACCGACGTGGCCGAGCGGATGTCGCTCCCCGGCCCGGCCCCGCGGGGGTGGATCGACACCGGCAGGAAATGGTGGAACGGCCACGCGCGGTACCAGCCGATCACGCGCACGGTCGCGTCGGGCGCGAGGGCCCGGACCCGCGGCACCCATAGCGCATCGAGCTGGGGGAACGGCGGCACCGCGATCCTGGTCCAGATCGGCACCGAGCCGGTGGCGTCGACCAACACGATCTGGTCGGGCCCGCAGCGCAGCGAGCCGGTGAGGGCGACCCGCTGTGGCACCACGGCCATCGGCAGGTCGAGCCCGCGCAGGGCACGGCAGCTCGCGTCGCCGAGCTCGTTGCCGGTGAACCGGCATGCGGCGACCACCAAGGCGGCGAGCCCGAGCACCGCCAGCGACGCGGCGGAAACGCCGGATGCGGAGAAAAGGCTCACGAGCAGCGAAATCGCCGCAATGGCCGCCGTCAGCACCGCGCCCGCGAGAATGTAGAGGCGAGGAAAGGCGAGCCAGTCGACCTTCTGCCTCTCGGACAGCGAGTGCTCCAGGCCCGCGTGCAGACGACCGACGCCGGCGAGCTCGCCGGCTTCAAAAAAAAGGCCTCCGCAGGCGGGACACTTGTCGACCTTGAGGTCCGCCGAGGTCCACAGCCCCTCCTCCAGGCGAGCGCCGCAGCTCGGGCAAGGAAGGTCGGTGGAGTGGGACCGGTTCAGCGCGTAGTCGCGCAGGTATTCCCACTCCGCCGTGAAGAAGTTGATCTCACCCTTGTCGAGCCACAGGCCGCGACAAGCTTCGCAGCGGTCGAGTCTCACTCCCTGGGAGGTGGTCAACGCGCGGAAGCCTCCCTGGCACCGCGGGCACCTCGCCGGCGTTTCGCCGAGCGGGCCAGGGGCCACGGCCGAACCTGATTCGCCAGCCACGTTCGTTCCCTCCAGACACAGCGCGGTTCCACCGCAAACCGGGCGCGGGGCGGCTGTCCGCGCAAATCCCAAATCCCAAACCCCAAGTCCGAACCCCGCGATGGAGCGCGGCAAGCCGGACGCCGTCATTTCACCTGGATGGTGCCGTTCGCGTCGTCCCAGGTCAATCGTCCGGCCGTCTCGCGCCGCCAGGCACGCCAAGCCTCCCGCGCGGCCTCGCGGTACGGCCGCGGGGCCGCCCAGTGGAAATCGTGCGCTAGCCCAGTCAGCCTGTGGAGGCACCGGATCGCGCCCCGGCGCGTGTCCAGGGTGCCGCCGAGCTGGCCGATCAGCAGGTCCAGGGTCCGCTCCGGATCGTGCTCGGCGGCGAGCTGGGCCAGGATCTGCTGCTCGTGCGGCCAGCCGATCTCCGCCACCGCGGCCAGGCGGGCGAACAGTTCCTCGCGATCGTCCAGGGTGACGCCGAGCCGGGCGAGTCGCTTGCGCACCATGAACGTCTCCAGTACGTCCAGATCGACCAGCCGCGCACGCGCGTGGCGGACGAGATGGTCGACGTGCGGGCGCAACTGCTCGTCGGTCAGGCTCCACACCAGCGCCAGGCTCGGGTGGGGCATCAGCTCGAGGTGATGCCCGAGGAACTCGCGGCATTCCGCACGGTCCAGCCCTTCGAGCATGGCCGCGATCACCCAGTCGCGGAGGCTCGACACCCGGAAGAGGCGCTTGAGGGCCGCGAAGGACTCGGGGGATTTCATCCAGAGGAGCGCGCGCAGGACCGGTGCGATACCGGGAGGCGATTCGCCGCCGAGGGCGCGGTCCTCGAGGAAGGCGACGGCCTCCGGGTCGGGGTAGCGCGAGAGGGCGCGGAGGGCCGCGCCCTGGAGGGGGTGGCCGGCCTGCGAGGCGAGGGCGAGCACGCGCTCTCGCGCACGCGGATGCCGCAATTCGGCGAGGGCAAGCGCCGCGCCGTCGCGCAGGCGATCCATCTGCGAGTCGAGGCAGGGCTCCAGCACGGGCACGGCCCGGCTTCGGCCGATGCCGGCGATCGCCGAAAGGGCGAGCCGGGTGAAGTCGGGCGCGGCGTCGGGGAGCATTTCCGCCAGGCGCCCGAGGAAGGCGGGTCCGCCCTGGCGCGCAATGGCCCCGAGTCCCGCGACGCGGAGCCTCGGGTCGGGGGCGTCGAGCGTCCAGTCGAGGGTCGCGGCGGTCTCCGGGGTCCAGAAACGGACCGATTCCGGGCTCAGGCGGTCGAGCCAGTGGAGGACCAGGTCGGGGGAGGCCTTCTTCTGGGCCTGTCGGAGGTGAAGCGCGAGGGGGAGCCTGAGGTCCTCGGCCGGGTCGGGCGGGTCCTCGATTTCGCCGGTGATGCAATCGAGGGCGAGGGAGAAGGTGCGAGCCTTCACGGCGGGGTCGCCGCTGGACATGTTCTCGACCAGGGCCCGTCGCAGGATGGTCTCCCCTTCGCTCCAGCGTTCGTCTTCGGAAGTGTAGCTGAGCACCTCGAGCGCGGCCAGGCGCTCGAAGGGGTTGCCTTCGCGGATGTCGCGCTTGAGGTGCTGGATCTGAATCTCGGCGCCGTCGCGCACATGGCGGAGCCAGCGCTCGCGGAAACCCGCGTCGGGAATCGTGCCGGCGTTGCGGCGGCGCACCAGGTCGCGGCAGAATGCGGCGAGGTCGGCGGGACGTCCGGCTTCCTCGTGGAGCATGTCGACGATGGTCGCAGCCACGCCGTAGGTGCCGTATTCGGCGTACTTGTAGAAGTCCTGCCAGCCCATGTCGAGCACATGCTCAGGGAGCAGGGAGAGCCCATCTTCCGCCATGCGGGACACCTCGAGGTAGACCGCGCGGCTCGGGCGGACGCGCATGGTTCCGTCCGCGCGGTCGAGGTTGATCGACTCGATCAGCATCGGCAGGCCCTCGTAGATCCAGGGCTGGCGCGGGAGGCGGCCGAGGATACGATAGAGATGCTGGTGGCTGATTTCGTGGCGGAGGGTGTCGCCGAGAATGCCGTTCTGCAAGTCTTCGAGGCGGAGCGGCGGGCCGGCGCGGCGGAGAGCGTAGTGATAGCCGATGTGGATCGCGCCGGTGGGGAGCGACACGGCATAGCGCCAGCGCCCCGAGGCCTCCTCGCCGTGCCGGAAGATGTACACCTCGAGGTCGTCGCCGAGCTCCATGTGGAACAGGCTGTCGCACTCGGCGCGGGCCTCCTGGAGGTAGGTGGCCACGACGGCGACCTCGTCCGCGGTGAGGTCGGTGTGGACGACGAAGCCTTCTCCCTGATGGGTCACGAGCCCGTCGGGCACCGGGCTTTCGACGAACCTGGAGACCACGGCGGCGCAACCCGCCGCGCCCGGGATGAGCGAGAGGAGCGAGGCGAAGAGGAGGGGGGGCAACCGGCCGGCGCCCGGGTTCCAGAAGTGCAAGGCCCGAATTCCGACAAACATGCGAGGGGCCGGGTCGGCCGCCGCAACCGGGAGGGCGCATCATAGCCGCGGGAGTCGGGAGAAGGCAAATGGTCTCAGCGCGCGACCTGGAGGCAGCGAGGGAGTCCATAGATCCCAGGACGGAACCTGGGGAGGCGATCCCCCGGCAGACCGAGGGTGGCGCAATTGCGCGGCGGGACATCGCGCCCCGGCTCTGCCCGAGGCTCGTCGCGCCGCCACTCCTGGGGCCGCGCTCATCCTCGGCGTGTCCGCCAGGCCCGCTCGGGCGGCACCGGTTCGATAGTTAGATAATTCTCAAAGTATTGATTGACAATCGCGCTCGACCGGCTATAATACTCCCGTGACGTGAACGCGGGAGCGAAAGGCGGACGACGAGGGCGACGGGTGTGGCAAACATGACCAAGGCCTTCAAGGCGCTCGCCGACGGGAGCCGACGGAAGATTCTGGAGATCCTGAAGGAGGGAGAGCGCAACGCGGGGCAGATCGCGGAGCAGTTCAAGATCTCGAAGCCCTCGATCTCGCATCACCTCTCCATCCTCAAGGAAGCCGATTTCGTTCGGGAGCGTCGCGAAGGTCAGAACATCATCTACTCGATCGTGCCCGAGAGCATCCACGAGTGCTGGGTCTGCTACCTGGCGAAGCTGATGATCAAGGGCAAATAGCGAAGGGGCGCTGGGTGCGGGCCTGGCGCCCCTTGTTCTGGGACCGAACCTTAGAAATTTGTCTAATTGGCAAATTATGAAAACGACGAAACGACCAAGGGGAAATCGGCGAGCGGTCAACTGGGGAGGAACGACATGGGTGCGCTGATGGGGCTCGTGGGATTCGCGATCTTCGCTTTTATTGCGACGCTCGGGCTGTGTGTCGCAGAATATGCCCGGTGAGGGTGAGTGACCCGTTCTTTCCGTCGCGCGACGGGGGGACCGATCGGATGGCCATAGGAGGAATCGAAATGACGTGTCCGTGCAGCAAGCTGACAGGGTGGAAGAAGGCGCTCGCGATCGGCGGGCTGGCGACGCTGACCACGTTCGGCGGGTGGTTCGGGGCGTACAAGGCGGGCTGGGTCTCGTCGTGCTGTCCGATCGACAGCTGCGTGAAGAGCTTCCAGGGGTCCACCCCGTAGGACCGCGAACGACGCAATCTCCCTTCCGCCCTCGCGTGTTCAAAGGGTGGAAGCAGCCGCGCCGGGCCAGCGAACCACGCAGGCCCGGCGCGATCTTTTTCGGCGCAGGAGGCCCGGCGCTGCGGTCGGTTGCGCACCGCGGACGATGCGACCGCGACGCGAGTCCGGCGACGGAGGGGGTTCGGAGAGAGCTACAGCCGGCGGGTGCGGTTGCCGCCGTCGGTCTTCGCGGCGTACATCGCCTTGTCAGCGGCCTGGAGGAAGGCGCGCCAGTCCTGGCCCTCGTGCATTTCGCTCACGCCGATCGAGACGGAGATGTCAGGCATGAGGGCCCATTCCACCTCGCCGCGGATGCGTTCGCCGAGCGCATGGGCGCCCTCCGCGTGGGTATCGGGAAGCAGGATTGTGAACTCGTCCCCGCCGTAGCGGAACGCGCTGTCGATGAATCGCCGGCAGGCCTGCAGGATGATCCGCCCCACCCCCCGCAGCACGCTGTCGCCCGCGATGTGTCCCTTCGAGTCGTTGTATTGCTTGAAGCCGTCCAGATCGAGGAGGAGGAGGGACAGAGACTGGCGCAGGCGGCGCGACCGCTCGATCTCTTCCTGGATGCGTGTATTGAAGTGCGCGCGGTTGTAGAGGGCGGTCAGTTGGTCGGTGTTGGCCAGCCTCTTCAAGCGATGCTCGAGCACCTTCCGCTTGCGGATGTCCTTGGAGATGCCCACGGTCCCCATGAGCTTCCCCTCCGGGTCGCGCATGTTGGAGAGGGTGATGCTGATGTGGAGGCTCTTGCCGTCGCGCGTGACCAGCCGGGTCTCGTAATCGATCACGCTCCCCTTCTTGGCGAGGATCCGCAAGATCTTCTTCCGATCTTCGGGGTCGAGATAGAACTCCCCCGCGGGTTTCCCCAGCACCTCCTCGCGTTTCCAGCCAAGCAATCGCTCCGCCCCGCGGTTGAACTCGGTCACGCGAGATTCGGTGTCGGTGCACACGATCGCATCGGCCGACTGATCGAGAATCGCGGAAAGGTACTGGATCCGCGCGCGGAGTGCTTCGATCGAATCTTCGCTCATGCGCCGGGCAACACCAGATTCAAGACAACTTCCACGAGGATCCATTCGAACAGGACGCCTCCGACGATGAATACGATCAGAAGGATCGGAAAGAAGACGACGAACAGCGCCTGTCCCGTCGTCAGGCCGGCCGAGGTACGCATGCCCAGGAACACCAGGAGCAGGTAGTAGAAGGGCTGCACGCACACGCAGCCGAGCACCGGTATCAGCGAAAACAGGTGTGTGGACTGCGCGTAGCATACCACGCGGAGGGTGTGGTCGAACCGGCACCCCGGGGCCACGAGCCAGGCAGCCAGGTGGTACCCCGCTGCATGCACGAGCATCACCGAGACCGCCGAAATCACCCACACCGGGAACAGCATCAACTGTCCCAGCATCATCCCGCCGGTGGTGCCGGCGAGCACTCTGAATTCCTCCTCCGTGAGCATCCCGCGCACCCACTCGAGCATCGTTGCGTGCGCCATCTCTCCGTGCAACAGTGCCGCCGCCTGCCCGATCGCTACGAACACGAACGAGAAAAGGAGCGCGCGCCCTACCCCGGTTGCGCCTGACAGCGTCGCGAAGAAGAAGCCGGGCTGGCCGGTGACGAACTTCCAGGTGGCCCACAGCCGGGCCGTGGCGTTTCCCCCGCCGGGTTTTTCCCAGGGAATCTCACGGGTCTGGACGGCGGGATAGTACACGCCGCGCACGATGCCGCCGGGCCGCGGGGCTTCGAGCGGGGAAGCAAGGTCGCCCGGTCCGGGTGTCATGACGCCCTAGATCGTTCGGCGTGCGGAAAACCGGCCGCGCGGCCGGCTCACAGGAATTTCACCAGCTGCAGGTCGTTCTGATACCCCTTCTTGTAGGAGTAGTTCACCTCGTCCATGATCTTTCTCATCAGGAAGACCGCGAGCTGGTGGCGGCGCTCGCGATTCAGATGCGCCATGTAGGCCGCCTCGTTGCTCATGTCCACCAGCAGGTGATTGGTGTGGTCCTCGATCAAGGCGCGGAACCGCGTCTCGTCGACATCGATCACGACCTTCAGTTCGCCGCGGTGCCCCATGTCGCAGGCGTTGGTCAAGATCGAGGTCACCGCCTCGTCGACCGCCAGCGAGAACAGAAGCCCCTGCCGCTCCTCCAGGCCGCTCGCCTGGCACACCTGCCGGACCATCTCCCGCACTTCCACGAGATACTTCGGGTCGCACGGGACCAGCATCTCTTTCAGAACCGCCTGCACCGACATACTCATGTACCTACCCATCGATGCCGCGGACGGAGCGCGCGCGTCCGCAACACGCCCGACCGACCTTGCTGTGGACGCGGAACTCTAACAAAGACCGGACGAATATTCAATACAAACCTCGCGTACCGTGCCATTGTAACGTCATCGAAGGGCATTTGGTGCCAATAAAATCATAATAATTCATCGCCGAACCTCCGGTGAAGAAACGGATAACGTGCGACCTGTGTGCGAAAGCGGGGAGCCGCCCGCGCCTTCGCCTGACCGGGGGGGGGCGAGAGACCAGGCTTATCGTCAATGATCGCGCCCGCTACGGCCATGCCGCCAGCCTGCAAGTCCCGGACGAGAAGGGAGATCGGGGGGTGCGTGGGGAGGGCGGGGAACGATCTGCGGGGAGTGCCCCGGTTGAGCCTCATGCCAGGTCATCTCCGGGGATAGGTCTGCAGCGCTTGCGCCAGGCAGTCCATGGCCCGGTCCAGCTTCTCGACTCCGAGAACGTAGGCGATCCGCACCTCGTCCGCGCCTTTTCCCTGGGAGGCGTAGAACCCGGCGCCCGGCGCCATCATCACGGTCTCGCCTCGGTGCTGGAAGTCGGTCAGGAGCCACCGGCAGAAGTCTTCGGTGTCCGAAACGGGCAATCGCGTCATCGTATAGAACGCACCTTCCGGCTTCGCGCAGACGACCCCCGGCATCGCCTGGAGCCGCCGATAGAGCAAGTCGCGCCGCCGACGGTACTCCTCCGCGACCTTCCGGTAGTACTCGGCAGGGAGGTCGAACGCCGCGGCCGCCGCCTCCATCTCGATCGTCGGCGAAGAGAGACGGGCTTGACCCATCCGCAGCGCGGAGTCGATCAGCTCGCGGTTCCGGCTCACCATCAGTCCCACGCGAGCGCCGCACGCGGAGAATCGCTTGGAGGTGGAATCGAGCATGACGACCTGTTCGTCGAGTCCGGAGAGGTGGAGCGCGGAAAAGAACTCTCCCTCGTAGAGGAACTCGCGATAGGGTTCGTCGGACAGGAGGAAGAGGGAGTGCTTGCGGCAGAGAGCGCCGACGCGTTCCATTTCCGCGCGCGAGTAGATGGTGCCGGTCGGGTTGTTGGGGGTGCACACGAGGATGGCGCGGGTGCGAGGGCCGATCCGTTTCTCGATCTCCTCCGCGGGGGGCAGGTGATAGCCGTCGCCGCCGTGGGTGCCGACCGGGGCGAGCTTGATCCCGGCCATGACGGCGAAGGCGTTGTAGTTGGTGTAGAACGGCTCGAAGACCACGACTTCGTCGCCGGGTCCGGTGACCGCGAGGATGGCGAAGAGGAGCGCCTCGCTGCCGCCGGTGGTGACCTGAACGTGCTCCGGCCCGAGCGTGACGCCGAGCTGGCGCAAGTAGTAGCCGATCGCGCTCGCGATCAGACGCGCGTCGCCTTTGGAATTGCCGTACTCGAGCACCGGCTTGTCCCAGCCGCGGACGACGCGCATGAACTCCGGCGGCGTCTCGATGTCCGGCTGGCCGATGTTGAGGTGGTAGACCGACACGCCGCGCTTCTTGGCGGCGTCGGCCAGCGGGACGAGCTTGCGGATCGGGCTGGAGGGCTGGAGCCGCGCGCGCTCCGAGATCGATGGGACGGAAGGGTCCATGGCTACTTGCGCTTCAGCTTGTGTTCGACTTTGTCCTTCATGTCCCAGCGCAGGCGGTAGAGCCACGACATCACCAGGCGCTTGTTCATCGGCCGCTCGACCAGCGACTTCCAGACTTCGTCCTTGAGCTCGGAGTAGGAGGCGGTATTGGCCGGACGAGTGCCGATGCGGCGGATGATGTGGAAGCCCCGCTGGGTATGGATGACGTCGCTGAGCTCGCCGTCCTTCAACTTCAGCGCCGCCTCGTCGAACGCCAGCCCCATCGTGCTCAATCCGCGGATGAACGGGACCATCTTGCCCCCCTGGGAGCCGGACATCTGGTCGTCGCTGTGTTGCTGGGCGAGCGCGGCGAAGTCGGCCCCCTTGTGCAGTTGCTGGTGGATTTCGCGCGCTTTGGCTTCGTTGTCGACCACGATGTGCTGCACCTCGATCTGCTCTTCGGTCTTGATGCAATGCTGGACCATCTTCTCGAGAATCAGCTGCTTCTGGAAATTCTCGTTATGGAACAGCATCTGGCGGAAGGACTCGAGACTCTCGCCTTTTCCCTCGAGGTAGTCGGGCAGGGTCATCTGGCCGCCCGACTGTTGCTTGAGCTCCTCTTCGGCGAGCTTGACTTGGAGGTCGATGCGCAGGTTGACCTCCTCCGGGGTGTTGCTGACGCCGAGCCGCTTCATTTCCTGATCGACGAGGACGCGGGTGATGATCTCGTCGAGCACCTGCGGGCCGTACCATTCGGCGAGCCGCTGGACGAAGTCGGCCTTGGTCAAGGGCCGGCCGTTGATCACCGCCACCGGGTCGTAGTCGTTCACCGGCAACTCGATGGTGTTCTCCCACGATCGGGTGCCTTCTGTGCCGCCCAGCGGGCTGTCTTGGGCGACGGCGCACGGGACGAGCAGGAGGGCTGCTGCCAGGGCGGACAGGGGGACGAAACGACGCAGCATCGGCTGGGACACCTCCAGGGACGATACGGAAAGGGGCTATTCTACGGGCGCGCCGGACCCTTGCCAGGAAAAGTGACCGCACGGCCTCACCCCCGGTATCAGGAAGACGCACGGAGGCCGCCGCGGGTTTGATCGAGCCTGTTTTCGCAGGACCGTCGGGCTGTCGCGCGCGAGGCACTAGTGGGCTGCGGTGCGCGCCCGGGCCTGCTCCATTTCGCGGAGGATCTCGAGCATCTGTTCGGTGGTGAGCACCCCCCTTTGGAACAGGACGAGGCCGAGGAGGGGGCGGGGCTTGCCGGCGCGCTCGAATTGCTCCTGGGTCGCGACGCCTTCCTGGACGTCCTGCGGGGTGGCATAGCCCTTGCGGATGGCGAAAACGCCGAACGGTTCCAGGCGGCTCATGGTCGCTCCCGGGTCAGCGTCTCGCGACGCGCTCCCTGAAGTACTTCAGCGTGCGCTCGAAGCCGTCGGCGCGTTTCACCCGCGGCTCCCAGCCCAGGATCCGGCGCGCTCGCGAGATGTCCGGTTTGCGTACCCTGGGATCGTCTGCGGGGAGGGGATGGGACCGGATCTGGCCCTTGGAGCCGGTGAGGCGGATGACTTCCTCGGCGACCTGGTTGATCGTGACTTCGTCCGGAGTGCCGAGGTTGACCGGGTCGTGCTCGTTCGAGTCGAGCAGGCGGATGATCCCGTCGACCAGGTCGCTCACGTAGCAGAAGCTGCGCGTTTGCGAGCCGTCGCCGTAGACCGGGAGGTCCTCGTCGCGCAGGGCCGCCGACATGAAGGCGGGCAGGGCGCGCCCGTCCTCGAGGCGCATCCGGGGACCGTAGGTGTTGAAGATGCGGACGATGCGGGTGTCGACGCCGTGGGTACGGTGATAGGCCATGGTCATCGCCTCGGCGAATCGCTTGGCCTCGTCGTACACTCCGCGCGGGCCGACCGGGTTGACGTTCCCCCAATAGTCTTCGCGCTGCGGGTGGACGAGGGGATCGCCGTACACCTCGGAGGTCGAGGCGAGGAGAAAGCGCGAATTCTTGAACTTGGCCAGGCCGAGCGCCTTGTGGGTGCCGAGCGAGCCGACCTTGAGGGTCTGGATCGGATGCCGCAGGTAGTCGATCGGGCTGGCGGGCGAGGCGAAGTGGAGGACCGCGTCGACGCGGCCCTCGAGAAAGATGTACTCGGTGACGTCGTGGTGGATGAAGCGAAAGCGCCGCTCACCGGCGAGGTGCTCGATGTTCGACACCGAGCCCGTGATCAGGTTGTCGAGGGCGATCACCTCGTCGCCGCGCGCCAGAAAGGCATCGCACAGATGGCTTCCCAGAAAGCCGGCCCCGCCTGTGACCACGATTCGCACCGATGATTCCTCCATCGCCGCGATCATGCTACCAAGACGGCCCGGGGCGGTCAATCCTCCATCCCGCCCGACCCGCCCGATGCCCTCGCGGAGCGAGGTTACGCTTCAGCCCGATCGTCCGGCGATGGTACCCTGAGTGCTAGGGCGAGAGCGACTTCGATTCCCCGGTGCTGCGAGTGAGGGCCACCGAATGGCGGAACACGCGGTGCTCGTCACCTTCGCATTCCATGCGCCGGACTTGTCACTCGTATTCGCGCTCGAGCGGCCGGAAAAATGGGGGCCCGCCTGCTACGACAACGCTACCAGATAGCCACAGAGACCACAGAGGAACAGGAGGGACAACGAGTTACGCGCGCCTCTTTCAGGGATGGGTCGCAATGAACAGGAATCGCAGGATGCGAGCCCCGATCAGGCGACCGGGGAATACAACATTTGATATCTCAAGGACTTCCGACGACCATCCTCGGTGTCCTCTGTGGCTCGATCCAGCGTTGTCGTACTACTTCGCCTCGAAGTCGGCGTCGATGATGTCGTCGGCTCCCCCCTTGCCGCCGGCGCCGCGTGGCTTGGCGCCGCCCGGTTGGGCGTCGGGAGCCGGGCCCGGGCCCTCGGTTGGGCCACCGGCCGGGGCGCCGCCCGATTCTCCGCGCGCTTTTGCGGCCGCCTCGTACATCTGCTGGACGTACTTGTGCGTCACCTTTTCGAGCGCCTGGATTTCGCGCTGGATCGCCTCGGGGTCGTCGCCGTCGCGCGCTTTGCGCACGGCCGCGATCGCCGCGTCGACTTCCTTGCGCTCGGACTCGGGGATCTTGTCCCCCATCTCCTGGAAGGCCTTCTCGGTCGCGTAGGCCACCTGGTCCGCCTGGTTCTTGGCCTCGGCCAGCTTCTTGCGCTTCTTGTCCTGCTCGGCGTACTGCGCCGCATCCTTGACCATCTTGTCGATGTCGCGCTCGTTGAGGCCGGACGAGGCCTTCACCGTGATCTGCTGCAGCTTCATGGTCGCCAGGTCCTTGGCCAGGACTTTGAGGATCCCGTTCGCGTCGATGTCGAACGCGACCTCGATCTGCGGCACTCCGCGCGCCGCCGGCGGGATCCCGTCGAGGGAGAACCGGCCGAGCGACCGGTTGTCGCCCGCCATCTCGCGCTCGCCCTGCAGCACGTGGATCTCCACGCTCGACTGGCTGTCCGAAGCGGTCGAGAAGGTCTCCTTCTTGCTCGTCGGGATCGTGGTGTTGCGCTCGATCAGCTTGGTGAACACACCGCCCAAGGTCTCCACGCCGAGCGAAAGCGGAGTCACATCGAGCAGGAGGATGTCCTTCACTTCGCCGGTGAGCACGGCCCCCTGGATTGCCGCGCCGACCGCCACCACTTCGTCCGGGTTGACGCTGCGGTTCGGCTCCTTCTTGAACAACTCGCGCACCGCTTGCTGCACCATCGGGATCCGGGTCGAGCCGCCGACCAGCACGACTTCCTGAACCTCTTCCGGGCGGAGCTTCGCGTCGGTCAGGGCCTGCCGCGCGGGCGCCAGGCAGCGGTCCGAGAGGTGGCGCGTGAGCTGCTCGAAGCGGGCCCGGGTCAACGTCATCTGGAGGTGCTTCGGCTCGCCCCCCACCTGCGCGACGAACGGCAGGTTGATCTCGGTGGTGAGCGCAGAGGAGAGCTCGCACTTCGCCTTTTCGCAGGCCTCCTTGAGGCGTTGCAGCGCCATCTGGTCCTTGCGCAGGTCGATCGAGTGCTGCTTGTTGAAATCGTCGGCCGCGTGGTTGATCAACACCTGGTCGAAATCGTCGCCGCCGAGGTGCGTGTCGCCGTTGGTCGACAGCACCTCGACCACCCCGTCGCCCACGTCCAGGATCGAAATGTCGAAGGTGCCGCCGCCCAAATCGAAGATCGCCACCTTCTCGTTGGTCTTCTTGTCCAGCCCGTAAGCCAGCGCCGCCGCAGTCGGCTCGTTGATGATCCGCTTGACGTCCAATCCGGCAATCCGCCCGGCGTCCTTGGTGGCCTGGCGCTGGCTGTCGTTGAAGTAGGCGGGCACTGTGATCACCGCTTCCTTCACCGGTTCGCCCAGGTACGCCTCCGCGGTCTCCTTCAGGTTCTGGAGCACGAACGCGGAGATCTCCGGCGGCGAGTGGCGCCGGCCGCGGATCTCGACGTTCACCAACTCATCGCCCGTGCCGACCACGCGGTACGGGACCATCTTCTCCTCGACCGCGACCTCGGGGCGCCGGCGGCCCATGAAGCGCTTGATCGAGTAGACCGTGTTCGCGGGGTTCATGATCGCCTGCCGGCGGGCCGACGCACCCACCAAGCGCTCCCCCTTGTCCGTGAACGCCACCACCGACGGGGTCAGCCGCGATCCCTCGGCGTTGGTGATCACCGTGATGTCCTTGCCTTCCATCACCGCAACCACGGAATTGGTCGTCCCGAGATCGATGCCGACGATCTTGCCCATGGTCGTTCCCTTCACACTACTTACGGTGTCTGGGGGCCACACTCACCGCCGAGCGAAGTGTTCACGAACCGTTCTCAAGCAAACCTCGTGCCTCTGGTCCTCCTGGAGTAGTTGCCGTAAGGTATTTACCTATATGCAGCTATGATCATCTTGGCGTGCCTTGGGACTGCGCCCCTGTCATATTGGCAGCGGAAAATGCTCTTTGGCGGGGCTTGCAAGCCCACATCCGGGATGCTACCATCCGGGTTCGGGGAGAGGGCAAAGCATGGGTCGGCGGTGGGTCCTGACGAGCCCCAAGCTGGGGGGACTGCCCGAGGATCGGTGTCTGGAGCTGGCGTGCGCCGTGCTCCAGCGATTCCGCACCGACGGGTCGGACCGGCTCGACAGCCGCGAAGTGACCCACGTCGCCACCGAGAGCACGTTCGTGTCGGTGCGGCAGATCGGCACCGACCGCTCGCGCGTCGAGGTGAGCGCACTCACCGTGCCGACGGCGGAAGGGCAGGGCGGGGTGCGGCAGCTCAACATCCGCGTGCTTGGCCTGCAAGGGCAAGCCGACCTCGCGTGGAACGTGGGCGACCTGGACGAGGCGAGCATGCACCTGCGCGGGGACCATGCCTTCGCGCGCGAGGTCGCCTCGCTCTGTGAGCGGATTTTTTCTTTTCGTCCCGAGCTGGAACAGGAATGACATGGGGATCCCGGCAGCCGTCACCGACTGCGACCGCGCGACGCTGCGGCAGTTGCTCCAGGAGCGGGGCGAGCCCGGCTGGCGGTCCGAGCAGATCCTCCAGGGGATATTCGGCCGCCGCGCGCGCGGCTACGAGGCGATGACCGACCTGCCCGCGGAGCTCCGGTCGCGGTTGGCCGGGGAGATCCCGCTGCTCGGCACGCGGGTGACCCGGCGGAGCGATAGCGACGACGGCACCGTCAAGCTCCTGATCGGCCTGGCCGACGGGGAGACCGTCGAGTGCGTGATGATCCCCGAGGGGAAGCGCCGGACCGCGTGTCTTTCCACCCAGGTGGGCTGCCCGGTCGGCTGCGTCTTCTGCGCGAGCGGCCTTGCCGGGGTGAGACGGAATCTGACCGCGGGAGAGATCGTCGACCAGGCGCTGCACCTCACCGACCTGCTGCCCGCCGGCGATCGGCTGACCCATGTCGTGGTGATGGGGATGGGGGAGCCGTTCCTCAACTACGACCGGCTGCTCGCGGCGCTCGAGACGCTGCACGCGAAGTGGGGCCTGGGTATCGGCGCCCACCGGATCACCGTCTCCACCGTGGGGCTGGTCGACAAGATCGAGGCCTTCGCTGAGCACCCCCTGGCGACCAACCTGGCGGTGTCGCTCCATGCCCCGGACGAAGCGCTGCGGGCCGAGCTGATCCCGCACGTCGCGAAGACGACGATCGACGCGCTGGTCGGGGCGGCGGTGGCCTACCGGGAGCGCACCCGGAAGGACGTGACGTTCGAATACGTGCTGATCGCGGGGAAGAACGACCAGCTCGCGCACGCCGGGGCGCTCGCGGGACACGTGCGCGGCACCGGGATCAAGGTGAATCTGATCCCGCTCAACCGGATTTCTTTCGCCCCGCTCACGGCGCCCGCGAATTCCCAGGTGACGGCTTTCCTGGCGGTGCTGGAGCGCGAAGGCGTCCCCTGCACGATCCGGCGCCGGCGCGGCTCCGACGTGGACGCGGCGTGCGGTCAATTGCGGCTGGAATCCGCGCAGCACGAATCCGCGGTTCAACCGGAACTGCGCGGCCCGCTCGAAAACCACCTGCGCGGCGAGCCGGGCGAAGAAGGTGCAGGCGGCGCCGAATGAGCCTTGCCAGCCGCCGGGAAAGGGAACGGATCGAGGCTGCGCCGACGAACACGGGGATGCGCCGGCGCCGCCTGACCGGCGAAGTGCGGGCCGATCGCCGGGGGGTGCTGCGCGCGCGCGATGCCCGCGGGTACGACGGGCCTCCCCCGCGGGGCGCCCCAGCGCAGCTTCCGCCGCAACCGACGGAACTACGGATTGTACGGATTGGCCGGATTACCCGGATTGTCCAACGGCAGAAGGGGTGAGTCCTCGCCAGATCGTCGAAATTGCCACGATGTTGCCGGTGGGTGATACGGAGCGCATGAGCCACTTCCGGCGCCTGCTCGACTACGCGCGCCCGTACCGCGGCGACCTGATCCGCGGGATCGCCTGCATGGTCGTGGCCAACACGGCGGCTCCGCTGATCCCGCTGGTCATCCGGCGGGCGATCGACGGGCTGGCCTCGGCGGCGCCGTCCCGGATCCTCTTCGGCTGCGCGGCCGGCATCGTGCTCCTCGAGGTGGTGCGCGGGGTCGCCACCTACGCCTTGCGCATGCGGATCGTCGGCGTCTCGCGATCGGTCGAGCGCGACCTGCGACGGGACGCCTACGCGCGCCTGCAGCGGCTTCCGCCCTCGTGGTATCTCGCGCGCAACACCGGGGACATCCTGTCGCGCGTCACCAACGACCTCGAAGCGGTGCGCATGCTGCTCGGGCCGACCATCCTGCACGGCGGCAACACCATCCTGCTCTCGATCGGCGCGATCGCCGGGATGCTCTCGATCAGCCCGTGGCTCACGCTCTGGTCGGTGATTCCCATGGCCACGCTGGTCGCGGTGGTCAAGCTGCTCGGGGCGGCGCAGCACAAGCGCTCGCGGCTGGTGCAGGAAAAGCTGGGCGAGCTGTCGACGCGGGCACAGGAAAACTTCGCCGGGGCGCGGGTGGTGCGCGCGTTCGCCCGGGAAAAGATCGAGTGCGCCGAATTCTCCGCGCTCGGGGCCGACTATCTGAAGAAGAACCTCGACCTGGTGCGGTTGCAGGCGCTCGGCACGGCGGTGCTCGCGGTGGTGAGCGAGTGCGGGATGCTCGTGACCCTCTGGGTCTGCGGCAACGGAATCATGGAGGGCCGCCAGACCATCGGCGACCTCATGGCCTTCATCGCCTTCCAGTTCATGCTGGTGTGGCCGATGGTGTTGCTTGGCTGGGTCGTGAACCTGTGGCAACGCGGCCGTGCCTCGATGGACCGCGTCTTCGAAGTGCTCGATGCGCCGGTCGAGGAGCAGGGTCCGCCGCCCGGGAGCGGGGCCGTCGCGCGCGAAGTAAAGGGCGAGATCGAGTACCGCGACGTGTCCTTCGCCTATCCGGAGCGGCCGCCCGTGCTCCACGGGGTTTCGTTCTGCGCGCGTCCGGGGCAGCGCATCGGCATCGTCGGGCGCACCGGAGCCGGCAAGACCACGCTGGTGTCGCTGCTCCCCCGGTTCTTCCGGCCGACCGCGGGCCGGGTGCTGGTCGACGGCGTCGACGTGAACGAGTGGCCGCTCGAGGATCTGCGGCGCGGGATCGGGTTCATCCCGCAGGACGCCTTTCTCTTCTCGGAGCGGATCCGCGAGAACATCGGCTTCGCTCCCAAGGGGGAGGACGGCGGGACCTGGACCCTCGACGAGATCGCGAGCGCCGCGCGGCGGGCGAGCTTCGACCGCGACATCGAGGGCTTTCCCGAGCGCTACGAGCAGTGGATCGGCGAGCGCGGGGTGACCCTGTCCGGCGGCCAGAAGCAGCGCGCCACGATCTCCCGGGCGGTGATCCTCGGCGCGCCGGTGCTCGTTTTCGACGACGCGCTTTCGAGCGTCGACGCCGGAACCGAGCGCGCGATCCTCGCTGAGCTCGAGCGGGTCGCCGCCGGTCGCACCTGTCTGCTGATCTCCCACCGCGTCGCTACGGTGCGCAACGCCGACCTCATCCTGGTCCTGGAGGAGGGGCGGATCGTCGACCGCGGCACGCACGAGGAACTCGTTTCCCGGGACGGCCATTACGCAGAGATGTGCCGGCTCCAGGAGGCGGAAATCGAATGAGCCACCCCGAGGAAGACGACGCCCGCGGCCTCGACCGGCGCCTGCTCGCCCGCTCGCTCCACTACCTCAAGCCCCACGTCCGCCTGGTCGCGACCAGCGGCGCGTTCGTGCTCCTGCTGCTCGCCTCGGAGCTGGTCCTGCCGCTGATCGTGCGCCACGCGATCGACGGGCCGATCGCGCACGGGGACCGGAACGGGCTGCTCTGGTGGCTCGGCGCATTCGCGGCGGCGACCCTGGCGCAGAGCGTGGCGCGGATCGCCGAGGCCTGGTGCACCAACCTGCTCGGCCAGCGCATCGTGCTCGACCTGCGCGACGAGCTCTACCGCCACCTGCAGGGGCTCACGCTGTCCTTCTTCGATCGCAATCCCGTCGGGCGGCTGGTCACCCGGGTGACCAACGACGTGGAGGCGCTCAAGGAGCTCTTCACCTCCGGATTCATCTCGGCGGCGTACGAGATCCTGCTCATGGCCGGGATCTGCGCGATGATGGTGGCGATCGAGCCGCGGTTGGCCCTGGTGTCGCTCTCGGCCGTCCCGGTCCTGGTCGCCGCGGCGCTGCTGTTCCGCAAGGCCGCGCGCGACGGCTACCGCGCGATGCGCAAGGGCCTGGCCGCGGTCAACGCCTTCCTCCAGGAAAACGTGTCCGGGATGCGGATCGTCCAGCTCTTCCGCAGGCAGAAGCGCAACGCCGAGGCCTTTGCCCGGCTCAACCAGGAGTACCGGGATGCGGCGATGCAGGCGCTGCGCGCGTACGCCCTCTTCTTCCCCACGGTCGAGGTGGTGAGCACGCTGGCCACCGGGGCGATCCTCTGGTACGGCGGCCTGCGCATCGCGGAAGATACGCTCACCTTCGGGACCTTTCTCGCTTTCTGGTACTACGCGCAGAAGTTCACCCATCCGCTCGAGCACCTGAGCGAGCGCTACAATCTGCTGCAGTCGGCGATGGCCGCGGCGGAGCGGATCTTCGGGGTGCTCGACACCCGCGGCGAGATCGCAGTGCAGGGCACAGAGCCGCCGCCTGCCGCGGTGCGGGGCGAGGTGTCGTTCGAGGAGGTGGACTTCTCGTACGTCCCCGGGGTGCCGGTGCTGAAGAAGGTGTCGTTCCGGGCGGCGCCGGGGGAGCGCGTGGCGATCGTGGGGGCGACCGGGGCGGGGAAGAGCACGGTGGTGAACCTGCTCCTCCGATTCTACGACGCGGGCAGCGGGCGCGTGGCGGTCGACGGGCGCGACGTGCGCACGCTCAACCCGACGTGGCTTCGCGCCCATGTCGGGCTGGTCCTGCAGGATGTCTTCCTGTTCTCCGGGAGCGTGGCGGACAACATCCGCATGGGTGCGGAGATCGGCCGGGAGAGGATCGAGGCCGCCTGCCGGGCCGTGCACGCGGACCGGTTCATCGAGCGGATGGAGCGGGGCTACGACACCCCGCTCGGGGAGCGCGGGTCGCGGCTCTCCGCAGGGGAGCGGCAGCTGCTCTCTTTCGCCCGCGCGCTCGCCGCCGATCCGGCCATGCTGCTCCTGGACGAGGCGACGTCGAGCGTGGACTCGACGACCGAAGCGCTGATCCAGGACGCGCTCGAGCGGTTGCTCGCCGGACGCACCTCGATCGTGATCGCCCACCGGCTGTCGACGGTGCAGAACGCCGACCGCATCGTCGTGCTGCACCACGGCGAGGTGCGCGAGACGGGGCGTCATGTTGACCTGCTCGCGGCCCGGGGTCTATACTGGCGCCTCTACACGACCCAGTTTTCGCCGCCGGCGAAGTAGCCGCCCGCGGGAGCGGCGCCGCGCGGCGGTCGCCGGGGACCGCCGCGTACATCCGGAGACGTTTCCGGCGTCGCGGGCATCGCGCGGCGGTCGTCGGGTACCGCGGGCCACGGGGCGGGTGGGCAGGAAGGGGCGCGTCGGGTACCGTCGCAGGGAGAAGCCCGGCAGCGAGCAGGTGCGCGGCGATCGCGCGAGTCGACCGGGCGGCTTGGCGCGGGCGCCACCCGCGGCGTCAGGAGAGGCATGGACCAACCCGAAGCGTACGTCGAGGCGCGCGAGCTGCGGCGCTACTACCTCATGGGGCGCACCTGGGTGCAGGCCCTCGACGGGGTGAGCTTCGCGCTCGCGCGCGGCAGCATGACCGCGATCGTCGGCCGCTCCGGCTCGGGCAAGTCCACCTTGCTCAACCTGCTCGCCGGCCTCGACCGCCCCACCCATGGGGAGATCCGGATCGAAGGCCAGCCCCTGCCGCTCCAGCGCGACGTCGAAATGGCCGCCTACCGCCGCCGGCGCGTCGGCCTGATCTTCCAGTCCTTCAACCTCATCCCCCAGCTGACCGCGGAGGACAACGTGATGCTCCCGCTCCTGTTCGACGGGCTCGGCCGCGCGGAGCGGCGCGAGCGGGCGCGCGATCTCCTCCGGCGGGTCGGTCTGGAGGAGCGCGTCGGCCACCGCCCCAGCGAGTTGTCCGGCGGCGAGCAGCAGCGCGTGGCGATCGCGCGCGCGATGGTCAACCGGCCGGCCATGCTCCTGGCCGACGAACCGACCGGCAACCTCGACAGCAAGACCTCCGCCGAAATCATGGCCCTGCTCACCCAGATGCGGCACGAGTTGGGTCAGACCGTGCTCATCGTCACCCACGAGCAGGACATCGCCCACCAGTTCTGCCAGCGCGTGATCACCCTCGGGGACGGCCGGGTGCTCTCCGACGCGGCCGCGGCGGGAGGGGCGACGGCATGAAGTTCAGCGACCTCTCGGAGCTGGCGCTCGCGAACCTCTGGCGCCAGAAGCTGCGCACCCTCCTCACCGTGGTCGGCGTCGCCGTCGGCGTGGCCGCCCTCGTCCTCATGGTCTCCCTCGGCATCGGGATCAAGCGGGCGATCCTCAAGCAGATGGACTCCACCAACCTGCTCACCGAGGTCGCCGTCCTGCCCATCAAGTTCGACCTCGCGGCCCTGTTCCGGCCGCGCGCCAAGGTGGATGCGCCGACCGCGCCGAAAAAAATCACGCAGGAGACGATCGAAGCCTTGCGCGGGATCGAGGGCATCCGCGCGGTCTACCCGAACTTCAACCTGTTCGTCCACTTCAAGATCGACGAGACCCAGTCCGCGGGCGAACTCTACGGCCTGCCGCCCGAGGCCATCACCGAGGCCTTGCAGGAGGCGCTGATCTGCGGGCGCATGTTCGCGGACGCCACCCGCGAAGCGCTGGTCTCCGGCGACATGATGAAGGACATGGGATTCGCCGATCCCGCCCTGGTGATCGGCAAGAAGGTGGTCCTCACCGCCGCCGGCCAGCGCGGCCGCCGACCGCGCAAGCTCACCCTCAAAGAGGGCGAGGAGCCCTTCGAGTTCGAGATCGTCGGCGTCTTCGACGCGGGGAAATACAAGAGCCTGGCGCCGCGGATCTACACTTCGCTCGCGCAGGGGGTGCGGACGCGCGCTGCGAGCTTCGACAAGGAGACGCTCGCCGAGAATCCCGGGACCCTGGGCGAGTTCCCCGCCCTGACCATTCGCGTGACGGACTTCTCCTACCTGGGGAAGGTCAAGACCGAGGTCGAGAAGCTCGGCTACGGCACGATGACGATCCAGGACCTGATCGAGATGGTCGAGAACGTATTCCTGGTGGTGGAAGCCCTGCTCGGCTGCGTCGGCGGCGTGGGCCTCCTGGTGTCGTTCTTCGGCATCGCCAACACCATGTTGATGTCGATCCTCGAGCGCACCCGCGAGATCGGCATCATGAAGGCGGTGGGCGGGACGCGCCGGAACATCGCGAGCATCTTCCTGGTCGAGGCGTCGGCTATCGGGCTCATGGGGGGTGGGCTCGGCATCTTCGGCGGATGGGTGCTCGGCCAGCTCGGGAACGCGATCGCCACCTGGTACGCGCACGAGCGCGGGATGACGCGCGACGTGGCGGCTTTCGATGTCTCGCTCTGGCTGGGCGGTGGGGCAATCGTCTTCTCGGTGGTCGTGAGCGTGGCTGCCGGGCTCTATCCGGCCTGGCGCGCGGCGCGGCTCGATCCGGTCGTGGCGTTGCGCCATGAGTGAGCCGAACCCGGCCCGGGTGCTGGCGGCCCGGGTGCTCGAGCGCGTGCGGCGGGGGAAGCGGTTCTCCGGCGACGAGTTGGAGCGCGCGCTGCGCGGGACCGGCCTGGGGCGCGAGGACCGGGCGCTGACGACCACGCTGGTCTACGGGACGCTGCGCCACCAGGGGACGATCGACTGGGTGCTGGGCAAGGCGGCGAACGTGAAGCCGGATCGGGTGCACCCGGTGACGCTTGATCACGTGCGCGTCGGTGCGTACCAGATGCTCTACCTGGCACGCATCCCGGCCTTCGCGGCGGTGAACGACGCGGTGGAACTCGTGCGGCGCGCGGGCGGCCGGCGGGCCGCGGGATTCACCAACGCCGTGCTGCGTGCGCTCGGCCGGGTGCTCGCGAGCGCGCAGCTCGCGACCGGTGCGGCCGGTGCCACGGGGGGGATCGTAGCGGGCGAAGCAGCGGGAACCGTCGCGAGTGGAGCAGCGGGAGCGTCGGGTGGAGCCGGCGCGGACGGAGCGGTGGGGGTGGCCGGGGGTACCGGAGCGGCAGGAGCGACCAGGGGAGCCGGAG
>Ga0082335_1001119_pt1 | contig 60824 bp, 43 predicted proteins | sample Subgrocontami58m_FD_72375 | JGI IMG/M metagenome (GOLD analysis project Ga0082335, IMG submission 72375) | Subsurface groundwater microbial communities from S. Glens Falls, New York, USA - GMW37 contaminated, 5.8 m (SPADES assembly) (version 2) ... | reverse complement strand
GCGCAGGGCCGGCTCCCCTCCCTCCGCTGCCTCCCTCCCCCCGCCCCCCCTCCCCAAGCCCCCGCACCCCGCACTCGTCCCCCAGCAACCCCAAATACCGCACCGACTTACCCCCGTTGACTTCACCCCCCGGGGTGACTAAGTTCCATGGACAACCAGAAAGTGGGCGAGCGAATGCGCGCCCCACCCGTCCGCCACCGGTGATGCTGCCGCGTGTGCTACCGGCGTCCCGAGAGCAGCAGCGAGCACCGTGACGGTGCGCGTTTTGCTGTCTATGCGCGGATCCGGCACCAACGGGTTCGCGTTTTTGTTTTCTCCGTCTCGAGGTACCGAGTCATTCAGGATACCACCAAGCGGCCGCCACGCGTCAACCGGCAGATTCGCATCAGCCCAGTGCGCGTGATCGGGGCCGATGGCTCACAGCTTGGCATCATGGAAGTGGACGCGGCTCTCGCGTCCGCGGTGGAGCAGGGGTTCGATCTCGTGGAAGTGGCCCCGCTCGCCCGACCGCCGGTGGTCCGCATCATGGACTACGGCAAGTACAAGTTCGAGATGGCCAAGCAGGCGCGGCAGGCGAAGAAAAAGCAGCACGTGATCCTCCTCAAGGAAGTGAAGTACCGTCCTGGCATTGAGGACCACGATTTCGACACCAAGACGCGCCACGCGCGGCGGTTCCTTGGTGACGGCAACAAGGTGAAGGTGACGTTGATGTTCCGCGGACGGCAGATCGCGCATCCCGAGCTGGGACGGGCGGTGGTCGACCGAGTGGCAGCCGAACTTGCAGACGTGGCAAAGGTGGAAGTGGATGCCCGGCTCGAAGGCAAGTCGATGACCATGATTCTCACGCCTAAGTAAACGAGGCAGGCATATGCCGAAGATGAAGCGACACTCAGGGGCCAAGAAGCGCTTCTCCATCACGGGGACGGGGAAGGTGCGCCGCCTGAAGGCCTACAAGAGCCACATCCTGACCAAGAAGACCGCCAAGCGGAAGCGCAACCTGCGTCGCGCCGCGATCGTCGCCACGAACGGCGAGGCGAAGAACATCAAGCGCCTGCTGTCGGCGTAAGGAGAGACCATGCCCCGCGTAAAGAGCAATCCGGTTCGCCTGCGCCGCAAGAAGCAGGTGATGAAGGCGGCCAAGGGTTACTACGGCGCCCGCAGCAAGCTGTGGGGACCGGCCAAGGAGTCCGTGGAGCGCGCCTGGCGCTACGCGTACCGCGACCGCAAGAACAAGAAGCGCGAGTTCCGCCGCCTGTGGGTCATCCGCATCAACGCGGGCGCCCACCTCAACGGCATGAACTACTCGACGTTCATCAACGGGCTCATGAAGGCCGGCATCGAGATCGATCGCAAGATCCTCTCCGATATCGCCATTCAGGATCCGGCGGCGTTTACCGCGCTCGCCGACAAGGCCCGCGCCGCGCTGACCGCCGCGTAAACGGCGACTGTGGCATCAAACGGCAGGAGGCCTTTTCGGCTTCCTGCCGTTTTCGTTTTTCGATCGGGGGACCTGCGAACTGCTTACCACGGATGTCACGGATTAGGGGCGGATGAACACGGATACTGCTTCTGGGGGTTCCCTCAAAGCGGGATCCGTGTACCTCCGTCAACTTCCGTGACATCCGTGGTATGAGGTAAGACCCGCCCTCGAAGGGGAGCCAGCCCGCAATCGCATCACGTCCGGTCAGCCGAGCTTGGCGGTGACTTCTTCGAGCCGTTTCTCGAGTTCGCGCACGCGCACGATCAGGTCGGGCAGCTGCTGGATCGCGATCCACTGCCGCTTGGCCTGCTTGTCGGGGACGGCGGGGTAGCCGAGGACCGTTTGTCCGTCGGCGAGGTCGCGCGTGACGCCCGATTTTCCGCCGACGGTGACCTGATGCCCGATCTTGAGATGACCGGTCACGCCCGATTGCGAAGCGATCACGCAATAGTTGCCGAACTGCGTGCTCCCGGCGAAGCCGCACTGGCCCATGATGAGGCAATGCTCGCCAAAGACGACGTTGTGCGCGATGTGCACGAGATTGTCGATCTTCGTCCCGCTGCCGATCACGGTGGAACCGAGCGCCGCACGGTCGATGGCGCAGTTCGCGCCGATTTCCACGTCATCGCCGATGGTCACGTTTCCGACCTGGAGGACCTTGCAATGCCGGCCCTGATCGAAGACGTAGCCGTAGCCGTCCGACCCGATGACGGTGCCGCCATGGATGACGACGCGATGACCGATGCGGGTGCGTTCGTAGAGCACGACGTTGGGGAAGAGCCGCACATCGCCGCCGAGCTGGCAGTCGCGCCCGATGTGGTTGCCGCCGAGCAGGACCGTGCGGGCGCCAATGGTCACGCCCTCCGCGACGACACAGGCGGGGCCGACGTGCGCCGTGGCGTGGACCTGCGCCGTGGGTGCGATCATCGCGCTGGGATGCACGCCGGCGGGGAATTCGTCCGGCGGAAAGAAGAGCGGCAGGACGCGGGCGGCGGCCACCCGCGCGTTCTTGACGCGGATGAGGACTTTGCTTTGCGACGTGAAGTCGCCCGCCACCAGGATGGCGGAGGCCGCGCTGGCGTCCGCGGCGGCGAAGTGGGCGTCCTTCTCGGCGAAGGTCAGGTCCCCGGGGCCGGCCCGGTCGGCGGAACTGAAGCCACTGAGCGCGACGTTGCCGTCGCCGATGACCTCGCCGTCGAGCAGGTCAGCGATGTGGGCTGCGGTGTAGTTCATGCGGGTCTTCCGGAAGGGTGGTTCGCCAACGGTGGCGCATGCCTCAGGCGCGACGCCTCGCTGGAGGAGCATACCATGGCGCGGGTTCACGAATCGCGCAACGACCGGCGCGTCGTGCGTGGTCTCGCTCGGGCGCGCAGCACCGGCAGAGTCTGATCGCGCAATTCTCGGGCCTGACTGGTTCTGTGTAGGCGCGCAGCACCGGCAGAGTCTGTTCGCGCAATTCTCGGGCCTGACTGGCGCGCTGCGCGCGCCTTTATTGAGCCCTCCAGTATGCGCGAACAGACTCCGCCGGCGCTGCGCGCGGCGGCTTGGGGGGCGGAACTACCGGTGCTCGTACTCCGCCGGCGCTGCGCGCGGCGGCGTTGGGGGGCGGAACTACCGGGGCTCGTACTCCGCCGGCGCTGCGCGCGGCGGCTTGGGGGGGCGGAACTTCCGGTGCTCGTACTCCGCCGGCGCTGCGCGCGGCGGCTTGGCGGCGGAAGGGCGTGCGGGGTACGCTGCGGCGCACCGTGGGCACGTCGCGCCGTTCCGCCAATGCGGGGCGCGCAGCGCCGAGGGTCTGCGCCCGCGAATACTGGAGGGCTCAATCGACGGGGGCGCGAAGCGCCCCCGGTTCAGGCCCGAGAATTGAGCGGGCGGACACCCTCGGCGATGCGCGCGGGGAGCCGCTTGCAGTCCGCAACGGCACGATAATGCACTAGATTTCTCCGTCCGCCATCCGCCATCCGCCATCCGCCGTCCGCCCTCTGCCGTCTGCCTTACCATGACACTCGACGAGTTCAAGTCCGCCGCTGAGGCGCTCCGCACCGACGGCCCTGCTCAGGTGGCGGCTGCCGCCACGCTCGACGCGTGGACCGAGGCGCGCAACCACCTGGTGGGACGCACGAGCGGGCGCCTGTCGGAGCTGATGACCGCGCTTGGCACGCTCGCCAAGGAGGATCGCCGCGAGGCGGGCCTGCTGGCCAACACGGTGAAGCAGGAACTCGAAGCGCTCCTCGAGGCGCGCCACGCCGAACTCGCGCGCGCGCAGCAGCAGGGCCCCGCCATCGACCGCACCATGCCGGGGCGCACCACCTGGCAGGGAACGGTGCACCCGGTCTCGCTCGTCATTGACGAAGTCGTCGAGATCTTCCGCGAGCTGGGCTTCACCATCGCCCTCGGCCCCGAGGCGGAGCACGCCTGGTACAACTTCGGTGCGCTCAACTTCCCGGCCGACCACCCGGCGATGGATCTGCACGACACGCTCTACGTCGACGACATGGTGCTGCGCACGCACACGTCGCCCGTGCAGGTGCGCACGCTCCAGCAGTACCCGCCGCCGATTCGCATCCTCGCTCCGGGCAACGTCTATCGCGCCGATCCGTTCGACGCGTCCCACGCGCCGATGTTCGCGCAGATCGAGGGGCTGGTGGTGGACGAGGGGATCACCTTTGCCGACCTGAAAGCCACCCTCACCCGCTTTGCAAATCGCTTCTTCGGCGAGACCAAGACGCGCTTCCGCCCGTCGTACTTCCCGTTCACGGAGCCGTCGGCCGAAATGGACGTGCTGTGCGGAGTATGCAGGGGGAGCGGCTGCCCGGTCTGCAAGCACAGTGGCTGGGTGGAGATCCTCGGCTCGGGCATGGTGCATCCCGCGGTCCTCGAGAACGCCGGCCTCGACAGCGAGCGTTACACGGGGTGGGCGTTCGGCATGGGGCCGGCGCGCACCGCATTGGCACGTCATGGCATTCCCGACATCCGCATCCTCTACGATTCGGACGTCCGCTTCCTGGAGCAGTTCGCCCGATGAATCTCTCGCATGAGTGGCTCAAGGCCTTCGTGCCGCACGCGCTGTCCGCGGAGCAGGTGCGCGATCTTCTCACCGCGCACGTCGCAACCGTCGAGGGATTCGAGCGGTTGCGCGCCGACCTCGCGCCGTTCGTCGTGGCGCGGGTCGTTGAAACGGAGAAGGTCCCCGACACGAAACTGTCGTTCAACAAGGTGGACGACGGATCGGGGACGCTGCTCGAGGTGGTCTGTGGCGCGCCGAACGTGACGGCGGGGGCAGTCTACCCGTTCGCGCGCACCGGCACGCTGATGCCGGCGGGCTTCAAGATCGAGAAGAAGAAGATCCGCGGCTTCACGTCCAACGGCATGCTCTGCTCCGCGGCCGAGCTGGGGCTCGGCGAAGACCACGCGGGGATCCTGGAACTGACGACCGACGCCGCGCCGGGCACACCGCTGCTCGATGTGCTCCCGCTCGGCGATGTGCGGTTGGTGCTCGATGTGCTGCCGAACCGGCCCGACCTGCTCTCGCACCTCGGAGTGGCGCGCGAACTGAGCGCGCTGACTGGCGTGCCACTGCAGGGCACCGACGGCCCGCACGCCGCACCGACGGTGGCCGTGGTGCGCGACATGCTGACGGCCTCGAGCGGCGGCGCGACGGTGCGGCTCGAGGATGCTGAGGGCTGCCCGCAATACCTGGGCGCGGTGGTCCGCGGCGTCACCGTGGCGCCGAGCCCGGCGTGGCTGCGCGAACGTGTGGAAGCGGCCGGTGTGCGCTCCATCAACAACGTGGTGGACGTGACCAACGCCGTTCTCCACGGGCTTGGCCATCCGATGCATGCGTTCGACCTTGCCACACTCGCCGAGCAGACCGTCGTGATTCGCCGCGCGCGCACCGGCGAGAAGATGAAGACGCTCGACGGCGTGGAACGTACGCTCACGCCCGAGATGACGATGATCGCCGACGCGGCGCGCAGCGTTGCGGTGGCGGGGGTGATGGGCGGGCAGAACTCCGAAGTGACGGCCGCGACGACCGACCTGTTCCTCGAGGTGGCGTACTTCGATCCGAAGCGCACGCGCAAGACGCGGCGCGCGCTCGGGCTCTCCACCGACGCGAGCTACCGGTTCGAGCGCGGCATCGACCCCAACGGACTCGTGGACGCGATGCGCGCGGCGATCGGGATGATTGTCGCGGTGGCCGGCGGGCGGCTCGACGGCGGTATCATGGCGGTCGGCGCCGGGCCGGCGCCGCGCGCGGCGGTGGGGCTGCGTCCGGCGCGCGTGCAGGCGGTGCTGGGAGCTGAGGTCAGCGTCGGGGACATCGTACGATACCTGACTAGTGTGGGGTTCGGGGTGCGGGGGATTGGTGCGGGGGGAGGAGTGGAGGGAGGGGAGAGGGGTGGGGAGGCCTTCTCCGTCACCGCCCCGTCTTGGCGCCACGACGTGTCGCGCGAGGTGGACCTCATCGAGGAGGTCGCGCGCCTGCACGGATACGACAAGCTCCCGGACACGATCGAGGCGTACCGGCCGACGACGGTGCCGGACCATCCGCTCTACATCACGGGGCGCCGCGTGCGTGATGCGCTGGTGGCGGCGGGATTGGCCGAAGTGCGGCCGATGCCGTTCGTGAAGGGCGACGACGCGACGCACTGGCGGGTGACGAATCCGCTCGCCGAGGACGAGCCGCACCTGCGCGTGTCGGTGCTGGAGTCGCTCGCCCGGCGCGCGGAATACAACCTGACGCGGATGCACGGCGACATACGGCTGTTTGAGGTTGGATCAGTGTTTGGTGGCAGGGGGCAGGGAACAGGGCGAGGTGCGGGGGAGCGGGGGATCGCCGAGGAAGTGCGTGTGGGCGTCGTCATCATGGGGGCGCGGCAGCCGCATCACTTCGCGGACTCGGCTTCCCCTGTGATTGACGCGTGGGACGCCAAGGGGTTGGCCGAGCGCGTGGCGCGCGCGGCGTTCCCGGGGGCTGCCGTTGGCATCGAGCCGGCGGATGAGACCGCGTTGTGGACGATTGCGGTGGACGGAAGGTCGGTGGGCACGGTGTCGCGCGTGGCGCTCGACGCTCCCATCTGGGCGTCCGCCGCGTTCGGTATCGAGCTCACGCTGGGTGCCATGCCAGTGGCCTACGTGGCGAAGCCCGGCGAGTCAGTGCACGCGGGGGTGCGCCCGGCCATTGCGCCGCCGGCCCCGGCGGTGCGCTACACGCCGCTGCCCACCACGCCGGCGGCGACGTTCGACCTGGCGCTGCTGGTGCCCGACTCCCTGAGTGCCGCCGAGGTGGAGCGCGTGCTGCGCGCGAGTGGCGGCGACATGCTGGAGTCGCTGGCGCTATTCGACGAGTTCCGCGGTGCGGGCGTGCCCGAGGGCATGCGCTCGCTCGCGTGGCGATTGACCTTCCGGCATCCGGAACGCACTCTACGCGACAAGGAGATTGACGGACGCCGGTCGCAACTGCTCAAGTCCCTGGAGAACCAGCTCGGTGTCAAACCCCGCACGGCCTGATCTCGCCGCCTTTGAAGAACTGCAGTTCCTCATCTATCAGGTGGGCGAGGAACTGAGCGGTTTCCGCAAGCGCGCCCTGCAGGCGGAGCAGCGCCTCAAGGCCATCGCCACCGGGGTGCCGGGCGGCTCGCCGCTCGTCGCCGAGGAACGCGTGGCCCAGCTGGAAGCCGAGAACACCCGCCTCCGCGAGCGGCTGGCCGCGGCCGAGGCGCAGACGGTCAAGATGCTCGACCAGGTGCGCTTCCTGCGGCAGCAGCACGTGCTGGAGGGCGAATCGTGAGCGGTATCAAGCACAGCACCCGCGTGACGATCTGCGGCGAGGACTACACCATTCGGTCCGATTCGCCCCCCGAGCACACACGCCGCGTGGCGGCCTACGTGGACGCGAAGATCCGGGAGGTGCTCGAGAGCGCCTCGGTGGTGGAATCACAGAAGGCGGCGATCCTGGCGGCGCTCCAGATCACGGACGAGCTGTTTGAGGCGAGGAAGGGGGAGGAGGAGGTGGCGACGTCGATGCGGACGCTGTCGGGAGAGTTGAGGCGCTGGCTGCCGCCCACCAAGAGAGGGACGTAGGGGCGGGGTGCGGGGGCTTGGTGCGGGGGAATGAATGTGGTCATGAGGAGGGGTGAAGGGGGCCATCGTGCCTCTTCACCCCTCTCTACACTCCTCCCTCCGCACCAAACCCCCGCACCCCGCCCTCGTCCCCCCTCCGTTGCGGCCCGATGGCCGCAACGGTAGTTTCAGATTGCGTCTCGGAGCTCGAGCGCGTAGGTCCAAGCGGCCTCGGCAGTTAGCCCGCCCCGCTGCGCCCCTTTCGTCGGGGCCCGGCCGGTCGGGTGCCTTGCCCATGCCATTGGTTCCAGCGCGCGTGGTGCTCCGGACCGTTCACATATAGCGGCGCGCGGTGCGCGTTGCCCCCTGGAGCATAACAAATGTCCATGACGATGATCGCCGTTGTCGCCGGCGGCTTGTTTGCCAGCGTGGTCGCGTGGTTTGTCGGCAGGAAGCAGGGAATTTCGGCGGAGCGGGATGCGCGGAATGCGGCGCGCGAGACCGCCGAACAGCTGTCCAAGCGGATCCTTGGCGAGGCCGAGCGCGACGCCGAAGCGTTGAAGAAGCAGGCGGTGCTGGCCGGCAAGGAAGACGTGATGAAGGCCCGCGAGGAATGGGAGGCTGAGGCACGCCACCGCCGCGGGGAGATCGAGATCGAGGAAAAGCGCCTGATGGACCGCGAGGTGCAGCTCGACAAGAAGCTCGAGCTGCTCGAAACGCGCGAGCGCGACCTCGGACGCCGGGCCAGCGACCTCGGCCGGAAGGAGAAGGGCGTCGAGGAGCGGCAGGCCGAGCTCGACAAGATGGTGGGTGACGAGCGCCGCCGGCTGGAGCAGGTGGCCGGACTCTCCGCGCAGGAAGCCAAGGCCGAGCTGATCCGCCGCATGGAGGAGGAGGCGCACGCCGACGCCGCCAACAAGATCCGCGAGATCCGCGAGACGGCCAAGCGCAACGCCGACCGCGAGGCCAAGAAAATCGTGGCGCTCGCCGTGCAGCGCATCGCGGCCGAGCACACGAGCGAGATCACGCAGACGGCGGTGTCGTTGCCGAAGGACGAGATCAAGGGGCGCATCATCGGGCGCGAGGGGCGCAACATCCGCGCCTTCGAGCTGGCCACCGGCGTGGATGTCATCATCGACGACACGCCCGACACGGTGGTGATCTCGTGCTTCGACCCGGTGCGCCGCGAGACGGCTCGCCTGGCGCTGGCGCGGCTCATCGAGGACGGGCGCATCCATCCGGGGCGCATCGAGGAAGTGGTGGAGAAGGCGCGCAAGGAAGTGGAAGCTGGGATCATCGAGACCGGCGAGCGCGCCGCCTACGACGTGGGGATCCACGGCCTGCACCCGGAGATCATCAAGCTGGTCGGGCGCATGAAGTGGCGTACGTCGTATGGCCAGAACATCCTCGACCACTCCAAGGAAGTCGCGCACCTCGCCGGCATCATGGCCGCCGAACTGGGGCTCGACGTGGCGCTCTGCAAGCGCGGCGCGCTGCTGCACGACATCGGCAAGGTGATGACGCACGAGCATGAAGGGACGCACGTGCAGTTGGGCGTGGAGCAGGCCACCAAGTACGGCGAGAATCCGTTCGTGGTGAACTGCATCGCCGCGCACCACGACGACGTGCCGCACGAGAGCGAGGAGTCGGTGCTGGTGCAGGCGGCGGACGCCATCAGCGGGTCGCGCCCCGGCGCGCGCCGCGAGGCCTTTGAGACATACGTGAAGCGGCTCGAGGGGCTGGAGAAGATCGCCTCGAGTTACCGTGGCGTGGACCGCGTCTTCGCCATCCAGGCGGGGCGCGAGATCCGCGTGATCGTCAACCCCGACGACGTGGATGACCTGCGGATGCAGTCGCTCACCGACGAGATCGCGCGTCGGGTGGAGGCCGAGCTGCAGTATCCGGGGCAGATCAAGGTTGTCGCCATCCGTGAAAAGAGGACCGTAGACATTGCCCGCTAACGTTCTGGACGGCATTGACGCCGCCAAACTCATCGACGGCGTTGCCGTCGCCCGGCAGGTGCGCGCCGAAGTTGCGCGCGACGTCGCTGCGCTGATCGCGCGCGGCGTGACCCCAGGCCTCACCGTGGTGCTGGTCGGCGACGACCCGGCAAGCGCGGTGTACGTGCGTGCCAAGGAAAAGGCGTGCGTCGAGGCCGGGATGAACGGCAGGACCATCCGCCTTCCCGCCGAGACGTCGCAGGCCGACCTGCTCGCGCTCATCGACCAGCTCAACGCCGACACGACGGTGCACGGCATCCTCGTGCAGATGCCGGTGCCCAAGCCCATCGACCCGCAGGCGGTGATCCTGCGCATTTCCGCGGAGAAGGACGTGGACGGCTTTCACCCGGTGAACGTCGGCCGCGTCTGGATTGGCGAGAAGAACGGCTTCGCGCCGTGCACGCCCGCCGGCGTGATGGTCATGCTCGAGAAGGCCGGCGTGGACGTGATGGGAAAGAACGTCGTGATCCTCGGCCGCTCGAACATCGTGGGCAAGCCCATGGTGTCGCTGATGGTGGCGGCGAGCGCCACGGTGACGGTGTGCCACTCCAGGACGCGCGACCTCGCGTCCGTCTGTCGCGGGGCCGACATCCTGATTGCCGCCATCGGCAAGCCGGCGTTCGTGAAGGGCGACATGGTGAAGCCGGGTGCGGTGGTGATTGACGTGGGGATCAACCGCGTGGACGACCCAACGCACTCCAAGGGGTATCGCATCGTTGGCGACGTGGACTTCGCCGCGGTAAGCCAGGTGGCGTCGAAGATCTCGCCGGTGCCGGGTGGTGTGGGGCCGATGACCATTGCGATGCTGCTGAAGAACACCGTGCGCGCCGCGACGCAGGGGCTGGCGTGATTCGGGTGCGCCGCCAACCTGGGGCTGGCGTGCACAGCGGGCGCGCCGCCTCGTCGGGGCCGGCGTGAGCAGCCGCCGCGGCAGCGCGCCGCGGCGTGGGACGGCGCCGTCGCTGTTTGACGGCGCCGGTGCGTCTGATGCCCTGGCGATGACGCAGCGTGACGCCGCCCCCGGCGAATCGCCGGAGACGGCGTTCCCGGTGGCGGCGCTGACGCAGATGGCGAAGGAGGTCATCGAGGGCGCGTTCCCGCCGCTCTGGATTCGCGGCGAGGTGTCGGGCTTCAAGTCGCACGGCAACGGGCACTGGTACTTCACGCTCAAGGACGCCTCGGCGTCGGTGTCGTGCGTGGTCTGGGCGCGCGACACGCTGCGCATTCCCGCGCCGCCCGACGAGGGGATGCAGGTGATGGCGCAGGGCCAGCTGTCGGTGTATCCGGCCCGGGGCCAGATGCAGTTCATGGTGCGCGCCCTGGAGGCCGAGGGCGAGGGGCTGTGGCGCAAGGCGTTCGAGGCGACGCGCGCGCGGCTCGAGAAGGACGGCCTGCTCGACCCCGCGCGCAAGCGGGCCATCCCGCGCTTCCCTCGGCGCGTGGCGGTGGTGACGAGCGCCGACGGCGCGGCGCTGCACGACATCCTGTCGGTCATCGCGCGCCGCAATCCGTCGGTGGATGTGATCGTGATCCCGGCCGCGGTGCAGGGAGAGACGGCGCCGGCGTCGCTCGTCGCGGCCCTCGATCGCGTGGCGCGTTGGGGCGCCGCCGACGTGGTGATCGTGGGGCGCGGTGGCGGCTCGCGCGAGGACCTGTGGGCCTTCAACGACGAAGGGGTGGCGCGCGCCATCGCCGCCTGCCCGATGCCCACCATCAGCGCGGTGGGACACGAAGTGGACGTGACCATTGCCGACTTGGTGGCCGACCTGCGGGCGGCGACGCCGTCGGCGGCGGCCGAGGCCGCGGTGCCGGTGCTCGAGGAACTCGTGGAGTGGCTCGGTGCGCTGAGGCAATCGATGCGCACGGGCGTGCAGCGGCGCGTGGTGCAGGCGCGCCGCGACCTGAAGCGTTGGGCGGGCGACTTGTCCGTGCGCGCGGGGCGCAGCGTCGAACGACGCCGCGCGCGTGTGCAGCAGCTGGCCGGGCGCATTGACGCGCTGAGCCCGCTCAACACGCTGGCGCGGGGCTACGCCGTGGCGCGCGGCGCGGACGGACACGCGCTCGGCTCGGCCGCGGCGTTCACGGCCGGGCAGGCGTTCGTCCTTGTTCTCCGTGACGGACAGGTGGATGCCACAGTCACCGCGGTGCGCCCCGGGGCGCCACCCTCAGCAGGAGGAGCCGCCAGATGAGCTTCGAGCAAGACCTCGCACGACTCGAACAGATTGCCGCGGCGCTCGACCGGGCCGATCTGTCGCTCGATGAATCGCTCGCGCTCTTCGAGGAGGGGATCAAGCGGCTGCGCGACGCGTCCGACGCCCTGGCGAAGGCCGAAGGGCGCGTGACGACGCTCGTGGAGCAGGCGAACGGGGCGCTCGAGGAGCGCGATGCCGGCAACTAGCGCCGCCCCGGATTTCTCCGCGGCGCGCACGCGCGTGGCGCAGGCGCTGGACGCGCTGTGCGACCGCTGCCTCCCCGCCATCGGCGGCCCGGTGGGTGAGGCGATGCGCTACTCGATCACGGGCGAGGGAAAGCGCCTGCGCGCCGTCCTCGTGATGTCGTCGTACGAGGCCTGCGGCGGCGATGGCGACGTGTCGGCGCTCGCGGCCGCGGTGGAAGTGGTGCACGCCTATTCGCTGGTGCACGACGACCTGCCGTGCATGGACGACGACGACCTGCGGCGCGGCCGCCCCACCGTCCACAAGGCGTTCGGCGTGCCGGTGGCGACCGCGGCGGGCATGGCGATGGTGCCGCTTGCCGCCCGCGCGGCGTGGGACGCCGCGCGGGGGCTGGGACTCGACGACGGCACCAGCGGCGAGATCGTGCGCGTGTTGATGCGGGCGTCCGGGGCGGGGGGGATGATCGGCGGCCAACTCCTGGACCTCGAGGGCGAGTGCCAGCGGCTCTCGTACGATCAGCTGGAAACCATCCACCGCTGCAAGACGGGTGCGCTCATCGAGGCGTCGGTGGAACTGGGCGCCCGCGCGGCGCGCGCCCCCGCCGGTCACCTGTTCGCACTCGGGCGCTACGGCCGCTGCATCGGGCTCGCCTTCCAGATCGCCGATGATGTCCTCGACGTGACCGCCACGAGCGACCAGCTCGGCAAGACGGCCGGCAAGGACCTCGCCTTCCAGAAGAGCACCTATCCGGCCCTGCTCGGGGTGGACGGGGCCATTGCCCGCGCCGAGGCGCTGGTGGAGGAGGGGTGTGCGGCGCTCGCCGACGCGGGGGTCCTGACGCCGTCGCTCGAGGCGACTGCCCGCTACATCGTGGCCCGTCGCTCCTGACACGACGGCATCCCCTCTCGCGGTATAGATTCCAATCGCCTTCCACTCGATAGCCATGACCGTCCTCGCGCGCATCAACTCCCCCGCCGATCTCAAGGGCCTCTCGTCGCCCGAGCTGAAACAGCTCGCCGACGAGCTGCGGGAGTTCCTCATCGCGACCTGCTCGGCCACCGGCGGCCACATCGGCGCCGGCCTCGGCGTGGTGGAACTGACCATCGCGCTGCACTACGTGTACGAGACGCCGCGCGACCAGCTGGTGTGGGACGTGGGACATCAGGGCTATCCACACAAGGTCCTGACCGGACGCCGCGATCGCATGGGCACGCTGCGTCAGGAGGGCGGGCTGTCGGGCTTCCTGAAGCGCAGCGAGAGCGAATACGACGCCTTCGGTGCCGGACATGCCGCAACGTCGATTTCGGCGGCCCTGGGCATCGCGGCCGGTCGTGACCTGAACCACGACGACTTCAAGGTGGTGGCCGTCATCGGCGATGGGTCCCTGGGCAGCGGCCTTGCCTACGAGGGACTCAACAACGCCGGCGCCTCCGACCGGGACATCGTGGTGGTGCTCAACGACAACGAGATGTCCATCGCGCCCAACGTCGGCGCGATGCACCGCTATCTCACCTCCGTGCAGCGCAACCCGCTCTACAACCGCGTGCGCAGCAGCCTCGGCCAGATCTTCGAGCAGCACGACAAGGGGAAGGGGGCCATTCACGACATCGGCACCATCGTGAAGCGCTGGGAGGAGAGCGTGAAGGCCTTCCTCACGCCGGGCGTGCTGTTCGAGGAGCTGGGCTTTCGCTACTTCGGTCCCATCGACGGGCACGACATCGACGGGATGATCGAGACGTTCAAGGCGGTGCGCGCGTTCAAGGGGCCGCGCCTCGTGCACGTCATCACGCAGAAGGGGCGCGGCTTCCCGGCCGGCGAGCACGGCGAGAAGTGGCACGCCCTGCCCCCGGGGCACGACCCGGCCACCGGCAAGCAGCTGGCGGCATCCAAGGCCAACGCCAACTGGACCACCGTCTTCGGGCGCGCCCTCACGGAACTGATGGCGGAAGACCCGACGCTCGTGGCGATCACGGCGGCGATGCCGAGCGGCACCGGCGTGAACCTCGTGCAGAAGGCGCACCCGACGCGCTTCTTCGACGTCGGCATTGCCGAAGGGCACGCCGTCACCTTTGCCGCGGGCATGGCGACGCAGGGGCTGCGCCCGGTCACGGCGATCTACTCGACGTTCCTGCAGCGCGGCTACGACAACATCATCCACGACGTCGCCATCCAGCACCTGCCGGTGATCTTCTGCCTCGATCGCGCGGGACTGGTGGGCGAGGACGGCGAGACGCACGGGGGGCTGTTCGACATTGCGTACATGCTCGCGGTGCCGCACATGACGGTGACGGCGCCGGCCAGCGGTGCCGAGCTCGTGGGGCTGCTGCGCGCGGCGATGGCGCACCGCGACAACCCGTTCAGCATCCGCTATCCGCGCGACGCGTCGCCCGACGTGGTGGGGCCGGCGACGGAGATCCCCGCCGTGCCATACGGCACGTGGGATGTGCTGCGCAAGGGACGCGACGAAGTCGCGATCCTCGCGGTGGGGACCATGGTGGCCGAGTCGCTGCGGGCCGCCGAAACGCTCGCCGGCGAGGGGCTGGACGTGACGGTGGTGAATTGCCGCTTCCTCAAGCCGGTGGACGAACTGTCGCTGGCCGCGCTGATGCACGACCACCGGACGCTGCTCGTGGTGGAGGAGGGCACCGTGGTGAACGGCTTCGGCGCCTACCTCTCCACGATCGTGGAGCGGACGGAACCGCAGGTGCGCGTGGTGGCGCACGGCGTGCCGGACCGCGTGGTCTATGCGGCGTCGCGCGCGCGGCAGCTGGCCGAGTGCGGACTGGATGCGGCCGGGATCGCCTCCAAGGTGCGTGCCCTGCACGACGCCGGCGCGATGGCCCATTGATGCGCATCGGCGTCGTCGGACACATCGGATACGACGGGCTCGATGAGCTCGTGCGCCATCTCGTGGCGCACGCGTCGGCACTGGACCTGGAACTTTCGTTTGAGCGCGACCTCGCGGCGGTTGCGGGTGCGAGCGCGACGGTGCTTCGCGATCCGACGGGGATTGATGCGGTGCTCGCCTTCGGCGGCGACGGCACGCTGCTGCGTGCGGCGCGCATGCTGGGCGGCACTCCAGCGCCCATCTTCGGCGTGAACCTCGGCAAGCTGGGGTTCCTGACCACCTGCCGCGCGGAGGAGTTCCAGGGGTTGCTCCCGCGATTTGCCCGCGGCGATTTCATCGCCGAGCAGCGGATGGCGCTGGAAGCGGAGTGGCACGATGGGCCGGGAGCGCCCGGGGCCCGCCTGCGCGCGCTCAACGACGTGGTGCTGCACAAGGGCGGCTTTGCGCGCGTGCTGCGGCTGGATCTCACGGTCAGCGGTGAACGGCTCGGGTCGCTGGCCGCCGACGGCATCGTGATCTCCACGCCGACGGGCTCCACCGCCTACTCGCTCTCGGCGGGCGGGCCGATCGTGGATCCCACGCTCGAGTCCATCCTCGTGACGCCGGTGGCCGCGCACACGCTGGCCATGCGTCCGCTCGTCCTGCCGGGGAACGCGCTCCTCGAAGTGCGACCGGATGATGCGCCCGAGGAGGTTTTGGTGACGGTGGACGGACAGGTGGGCACCAGATTGGGGCCCAACCAGCAGCTGACCGTCCGGCGGTCGACGCATCCGGTCTGGATCGTGCGGATGGACGATGCGTCGTTCTTCGGAAGGCTGCGGGCGAAGATGGGCTGGGGGGGGTTGGCGGAGCGGGACCGCTAGCTTGGGAACGGCGGATTGAGGATATGGATCTCGGATTTCGATCGATGATCGCGATGGATGATTGCGATTTGGATTGATCCTCGCTTGGGTGACCTCGCGGCTCGGTGACGCCACGGGAGTGAAACTGCACGATCCGATCTGCCATCCTCCGCCGTCCTCCGCCGTCCTCCGCCGTCCTCCGCCGTCCTCTGCCGTCCTCTGCCGTCCTCTGCCGTCCTCCGCCGTCCTCCGCCGTCCTCCGCCGTCCACCATCTACCACCTACCATCCACCCTCTGTCCGGTGCTCACTGAGCTCAGAATCCGCAACTTCGCCATCATCGACGCGGTGGTGCTGCCACTCGCGCCGGGGCTGAACGTGTTGTCGGGCGAGACGGGGGCGGGGAAGTCCATCATCGTGGGTGCGCTGGGCCTGCTCGTGGGCGAACGGGCCACGGCCGACCTGGTGCGGCCGGGAGCGGACCGCGCGGTGGTGGAGGGGACGTTCGAGCTGGGTGACGCGCCTGACCTGCGGGCCCAGCTCGACGAGCGCGGCATCGACTGCGAGGACGGCGTGCTGGTGCTCAAGCGCGAGGTGCCGGCGTCGGCGGGCGGCCGCGCGCGGGCGTGGATCAACGGCACGGCGGTGACGGCCTCGGTGCTGGCCGATGTGGGGCGCGCGCTCATCAACGTGCACGGGCAGCACGAAGCGCAGTCGCTGCTCGATCCGGAGGCCCAGCGCCGCATCCTCGATGCCTTCGCGGGGGCGCAGGCGCAGGCAGCGGCGGTGGCGAGGGCGCATGGCGCGCTCGTGGCTGCGAAATACGCCGTGGCCGACCTCGTGGCGCGGCGCGACGCGGCGCAGAAGCGCGCGGACTACCTGCAGCATGTCGCGCGCGAGATCACCGAGGCCAAGCTGGTGGAGGGAGAAGAGCAGCGACTCGACGACGAGGCGCGCCGCCTGTCGCACGCGGAGGAGCTGCGCACCCTGGCCGGCGAGGTCATCGGTGCGCTCGAAGGAGAAGATGGCGCGGTGCTCGGCACGCTCGGCGCCCTGCACAAGCCGCTGGCCGCGCTGCAGCGCATCGATCCCAGCGTTGCGCGCCTGCAGGAACTCTACGACGCGGCCTTTTACGCGCTCGAGGAATTGTCGCGGGAGGTTCAGGCGTACGCGGAGACGGTGGAGCACGACCCGGCGCGGCTGGCCGAGGTGGAACGGCGTCGCGACCTCGTCTTCCGCCTCGTCAAGAAGTACGGCGGCAGTATCGCGGCGGCGGCCGAGACCGGACGCGACGCGCGCGCCGAGCTGTCGCTGCTCGACAGCGCCGCGCTGGACCTGCGCGAACTCGATGAGCGCGTGTCGGCCGCCGAGGCGACGCTTCGCGACGCAGCCGCTGCACTCTCGAAGGCGCGGCAGAAGGCGGCATCGCGGCTCGAACGGGACGTGGAGGCGCAGTTCCCGGGGCTGGGCCTCGAGGACGGCCGCTTCCATGTGGTGCTCGCGCCGCGCGCCGAAACGGGAGCGGCCGGCGCCGAGGACGTGGAGTACCGCGTGTCACTGAACGTGGGGCACGACGCGCGGCCACTGTCGCGCGTGGCGTCGGGAGGCGAGCTCGCGCGCGTCATGCTGGCGCTCAAGGCAATTCTCGCCGCCGTGGACCGCGTGCCGACGCTCATCTTCGATGAAGTGGACGCCGGCATCGGCGGAAAGGTGGGGCAGCAGGTGGGCGACGCCATGCGTGGCGTCGCCGTGCACCATCAGGTCTTCGCCATCACGCACCTGCCGCAGATCGCGTCGCGCGCGCACCACCACATCCGCGTGCGCAAGGGCGCCAAGGATGGCGTGACGACGGCGGACATCGAGGTGCTGGACGGCGACGCCCGCGTGAAGGAAATCGCGCGCATGCTCGGCGGCGACGCCGACAGCGCCACGAGCCGTGCTCACGCGCGCGAGCAGCTGGCTTCAGGGGCTGGTGGGGCGGGTGGTGCGAGCGGCGCGACTACGGAGCGCGCCGAGGCGAAGCCCGTTACCGCCCCCAGAGCCGGCGGTACCAGCGGACGGTCACCACGTCGCGGGTGAGGTAGGGCGCACGCCAATTGCGCCCCGACAGCGTCTGCTGATGCTCGTACGTGACGTCAAAGGCCGTTCGCGCGCGTCCGGCGCGCGCCGCCTCCACGGTGGAGTACGTGCCGCCGAGTGCGAGGCGCTGTTCGGACCAGTCGGTGCCCGACGCCCAACCGTCCGCGTCCTCCCGGCTTACCATGGGCATCGCCTCGGGCAGGTGGATTCCGCGCACGCTCCACGCATCCGCGGCCTGCCGCGCCAGGCTCCATGTTGCCCCCAGTCGAATGTTCCGCGTGAGCGCGACGCGCGGCGTGACGGCAATGTCGAGACGTGAGCCGGGCGTGCGTGCAATGCCCGCCTTGCGTTCGGCCAGGACAATTGGAAAGGAAAGTCCGCCGACGGTCGGCGCATTCAGCGGCGGAATCCGGATGGCAAACTCCTGCGTCTGCGACTGGTCCAGCGCAACGACGAGGGTGGCTGACCAGCGATTGCCGTAGAACACGTCGGTGAACGACCGGAGGGCGACGCCGCTGCCCGCATCGCCGGTCACCGGCGCGAATACTTCGTCTGCTTCCGGTGTGGAGCCTCCGTTCAGGCGCACGGAGATGCCTACGGCCTGTCGCACGGCGAACCCGCGAATGCGCGCGGTATCATGGCCGACGGTCTCGAACACGCGGACCTTGGCGTGGAGCGCAAGTTCGCCGAGCCCATACGCGTGCACGGTGCGCAGGGGGCGCAGCCGGTAGCCGTAGAGCGAGTCGGTCAGCAGCCGGTCGAGGTCGGCGCGGGAGAACAGCGCGGCCGCCGCCGGACCGACGGTGCCGATGGCGCCGTTGCCGAAGGCGAGGAACTGGTCGCGGTAACCGAGCACCCGTTGATTGATGGCCTGCTGGGCGGCGCCGTTGGCGATGGGAATGAACGGCAGGCCGACGGAGTTTGGGCGCCCACCGTAGAGCTGGTTGAGCGCGGAGGCGAAGCTCGCGGCGGTGGAGACGAGAGTCTGCGCGCCCGCGACATTCGCCACGATGGGTCCGCATCCGGCGGTGCCTGGAGACGACTGGCATTGTGCGATGCGCCGCGTCGTCTGCGCCACGGCGCTGTCGAACTGCGCGACGAGCAGGGCGTTGCGGTCGCGCGCGACCGAGTTGGCCCACGCGGGGTTGAAGCCCATCGTCCCTTCGACACGGCCGGCATTGAGGATGAGGCGTGGCTCAATGGCATGGCTCGCCGCGCGCACGTGCGCCCCGACCGTCAATCTCGGCAGCACGCCGACCTCGACGCCAAGCACGTTGTCAGCGGACGCGTCGCGCCGCTGGATGGTGAGCGCACCGAGCGAGGGGTCGAAGGCGGCGACGCCGGAGAGCGCGGAGACCACGGAGGCTGAAGCGGCGAGTCGCGGGTCGTACTGGCCATTCCAGGACGCGACACTCGCGCCGAGGGAATGGAGTTTGCCCTGAGCGTCGAATCGTTCGTTGGCACGATCCCAGAGCAGGCCGGCACCGACGCGCAGGACGCCCCGGGGCAACGTGGCCGCGTCGTCGCCAAGGCCGAGGGCGCGCTGGGCCGCCACGGGCTGTGTGGTGGCGAGCAGCGCCAGCAGGGCCGGCAGGGCATGCGACACGAGCGTCCGTCGGACCATCATCGATGGGCGTTGAGAGGGGGAATCCGCTAAGTTTGGCATGTCTCCAGCAACCCTGAAACCTAATGCGAGAACCGTCGCTTCCGTGCATTCCCTGGCAGGTCACCGGCAACCACTGGGTGTCGCTCCCCTGCGTACACCCCGTGGACGGCTCGGTTCACGCCCTCGGAATCCTCCATCGCGGCGCCCGCTCAGCCGTGGAATTCGCCGGCAGCGCGGACTTCCTCGCCGGCAGTGGTCCGGCGCTGGCTCGCCCGGTGCTGACGGTGGACGGGGAGCGCATCGAGTTGGCCAAGGGCGGCATTGCCTGGGAGCGCGCCTCGCACTGGCTGCCGACGTTCATGGCATCGGTGGGCAGCGACCTGATCATCCGGGGCACGCTCTTCGCGCCGTATGGCCTCGACTCGGACATCGCGGGTGCCGTGTACGCGCTGGCGGTGGAGAACCGGGGCGGGGTGGCACATCGGGTGACGCTGTCGCTGGAAGGAACGCTGGGACATCGGCAGGTGCGCGTGCGCACCCCGCGCGCGCTGGAGGATGCCTCGCGCATCATTGAGGGCGCCGCCGGTACCGTGGTGCTCGATGGCGCAGCGGCCCCGGGGTTTGCCGCGCTCGCCATCGCGAGCGACGAGGACGCGGTGGTCACGGTGCGTGAGGGCGCCGCGCCGAGCTACGTGCTCGAGCGCTCGTTCGAGGTGCTCGGCGGCGCGCGCGTCGAGTGTGCGTTCTATATTGGCGCCGGCCCGGAGCGGGACGGCGCGCAGGCGATTGTGGGCGTCCTGCGTCGCCGCGGCTGGCGTGCCCTGCTGTCGGCTACGCGCGAGGCGCTGCGCACCCTGGAACAGAGCACGGGTACGGAGTCGCTCGACCTGCTGGTCAATCGCAACCTGCTCTTCGCCTACTTCTACGGCGTCGCGCGCGGACTCGACGACGCGCAGTACTACCTGGTGCGCAGCCGCGCGCCGTGGCATCCGGCCGGCGTGACGATCCGCGACTGGGAAGCGCTCTGCTGGACGATTCCCGCCGTGCAACTGGCCGACCCGCCGCTGGCGCGCGAGCTGATCCTGCGCGCGTGCGAGGTGCACGGGTACGCGCCGGGGCAGGGGATCCACTACTTCGACGGCACGCTCTTCGAGCCGGGCTTCACGCTCGAGGGATGCGCCGCGTACGCCATCGCCGTGGACCGCTACATCCGCGACACGGGCGATGACCGCATTGTCGAGGAGCCGGTGCTCTCCGACACGCTCTACGTGTCGAGCGACGACCTCGCGGCACGGCGCGACAAGGACCATGCGCTGTACCACACCGAAGTCACGCTCGGCGGCGGTCGCGCGGCGCAGCCGTTCACGCTGCACGGCAATGCCGTCGTCGCGTATGCGCTCGACTGCCTGAAGCGCACGCTGGATGAGGAGGCGGTGAAGGGGCTGCAGGATCCCGAGGGGGTGCGGGCCTCGCTGCGCCGCCACTTCGCCCCGGGAGGCGCGAAATCATCGTTCGTGTCGGCGAGCGACCTCGGCGGTCAGGTGAGCGAGGATGACGATCCGGTGGGCTCGGCGCTCTGGCTGCCACTGTACGAGACCGTCGAGCGCAGCGATTCCACGTACCGCCGGACGGCCAAGAAGATCACGGCGCCCACGCACCTCGCGCAGCAGCTGGCGCGGCTGATGGGGCCGGATGCGGGCGACGTGCTCGAGTGGCTCCGCCGTGCGCCGCTGTCGCTGGGCGTGGCGGCGGAGCGCGTGGATGCCGACGGCACCGCCAGCGCCGGCGGCGGAGACGCGGCGATGTCGGGACTGCTGGCGTATGCCACGTGGTACGCCGTGCACGCGTTTGGAGTGCGCGCGTGATCGCCGACGACGCACGCCGCCACTTCACCGCGGCGTTTGGCGGCGAGCCGGCGCTCGTGGCCTCGGCGGCGGGGCGCGTGAACCTGATCGGCGAGCACGTGGATTACAGCGGCGGTGAGGCACTTCCCATCGCCATCCAGCGCCGCACGGCCGTTGCCGTGCGCGTGCGGGGCGGTGCCAGGGTCACGCAGATCAACTCCGGCGGCACCGGTGGCGTGCTCACCATCGATCACGCGAAGCTCGCCCGGCGCGGCAAGTGGACGGATTACCCGTCTGGCGTGCTCGACCAGCTGGTCGGCGCCGGCATTGACGTGCCGGGGCTCGAGGTGGCGGTCGCGAGCGACATTCCGTCGGGAAGCGGCCTCAGTTCCTCGGCGGCGCTCGAGGTGGCGTTCGACTTCGCCGTGCGATCGCTGCTGGGGGTGCCGCTCGACGAGGTCTCGCTGGCGCTGGAGTGCCAGCGAGCGGAGCGGCAGTTCGTGGGTGTGCCGTGCGGCGCCATGGACCAGATGTCGGCGGCCTGCGGGCGCCAGGGGCACGCGCTGCACATGAACTTCGCGTCGCTGCACGTGCGGGCGGTGCCCTTCACGGAACAGGTGCTGGTGGTGGACACCGCCGTGCCGCGGAGCCTGCGCGCGTCGGCGTATACGGAGCGCGTGGAGGAGTGCGCCGTGGCGCTTGCCGCGGTGCGGCAATTGGCGCCAGAGGTGCCTCACCTCGCGGCAGCCACGCGCGAGCAGATTGACCGAGCGGTGATGCCCGATGTGTCGCGGCTGCGCGCCCACCACGTGACGGCCGAGTGCCAGCGCGTGCGCGAGGCGGCGGCGGCCCTCGCCGCTGGGGAACGCTTCCCGGGGCACCTGGCGCTGGCGTCGCATCGCTCGCTGCGGGATGACTACGATTGCTCATCGCGGGAACTCGACTGGGTGGTGGAGTTCGCGATGCTCACGCCGGGCATTTCGGGCGCGCGGCTCACCGGCGCCGGATGGGGCGGGTGCGCCGTGGTGTTTGGGGAGGTGGGGGCGCTGGCCGCACTCGAGGAGTCGCTACCGGGTGCTTATGCCAAGGCGATTGGCCATCGGCCGAGGGCGTGGCTTGTCACGGCAGATGATGGAGCGCGGATGGAGTGAGGGCAGACGGCAGACGGCGGACGGCGGACGGCAGACGGCGGACGGCAGACGGCAGACGGCAGACGGCGGACGGCTGACGGCGGGCGGCAGGGTGCCCGCGGCGACAGTTGCCGCGCTTCCGCCGGACCGCTAAAATGCGGTGCACGCGGGAATAGCTCAGTTGGTAGAGCACAACCTTGCCAAGGTTGGGGTCGCGGGTTCGAGTCCCGTTTCCCGCTTAACCTCAGAGAGACAACAGAGCAACAACAGACACAGCGGGCGGGGGCCGGTGAGGCTTCCCGCCCGTTGTTCGCTCCGTAGCTTAGTATCGAGAATCGGAATCCGTTGTCGCTGTCCTGAATCGGAATCCGGATTCCCGATCCTCAATCGTAGTTCCCGCCGGGGTGGCGAAACTGGCTAGACGCGAGGGACTTAAAATCCCTTGGGAGCAATCCCATCCGGGTTCGATTCCCGGCCCCGGCACTCGCGACCGTGCGGCAGCCGCCGGCCCTCGCCGACCGTCGTTTCGTCGCGAGCGAGGCGCTGGGGGTGGGCCACGCCACGAACGCCTCGCGCGCTTCCCGCACACGCTCCGCGCTAGGGCTGCTCGAGCGGGCGGTGCAGGTACACGACGCGCCAGTCCAGCACCTCATCCACCATGAGCTGTGCGGCGCGCGCAGCCACGTCCGCGATCGTCGCGGACTGCACACGCTCCAGCGCGTTGATGCGGTGCTCAAGCACCTCGAGTTCAAGGTCTAACTCCGCGAAGCGAGCCGCCATCGCCTCAGAACGCTTCGCGGTGCGCGCGAACTCGCCTTGGTTGATCAGCCCGGCTACCGCGGCGCCGACAGCGGGCAAGAAGGCCGTGCCCACCCAGAAGGCGGGCTTGAGCCACGCCCACCACTCGCGCCCTGGAAGACGCGAGAAGACAGACGGCAGGGCGCTTGGAAACGCGTCGAGCAGAAGGTGACCGGCAACGCACGCGACCGTCAGGCCGAACGCCACCACCGTCACGCGATGCAGGCGGCGATGAATGCGCGCCGACATCCGCGCCGTGTCCTGGTGAAAGCGAATCTGGCCTCCCGGGGTCCCGGAAACGCCGGAGACGACTTCGCGCAGATAGGCTACGCTCTGCGCCAGGTGCTCGCTGGACAGTCGCGTGTCCGGCAGGCCGGTTTCCCGGGCGATCCCGCGGAGATGCCAGAACATCCATGACTGCGCCGGATCTCCGTACGCTAATCGATGGGCTGGCGGTCGAGGCGTCGGTCGCCCGCCGCCGAGTGGAAGCAGGATCCGCAGTTCGCGCACCAATTCGGCAAGGAGGCGATAGTCGAGCCAGCGGTCGTGCCAGCGTCGCGCACGTCCGGTGAGGAGGATCGCAAGGAGCGCGAGGACGGTGAGGCCTTCACTCCAGGCAAACCCCACGCTCCACGACTCGCCTTCGACGAGCAGTTCCTTCGTGGCGATCGGCAGGAGCGCGAGGAGCACGGCCATCGCCGCCAGCGCGTACACGAGCGTGAATGCACTCCGATACTTGTCCGCATAGAGATCGGCCAGCCGGTCGGCCCAGGCGAAGTGAGGGCGCAGCCGGCTGTTCACCCATATCTCGATGGCCGACGGCGCGCGTTCGGGCGCATCCGCCGGCGTGGTCGGCCAATCGTGCTGCACGCTGAGCTCAAAGTCCCGGCTGCGCCACGCGGGCACGCGGACGCGATTCTCGCCCACCAGGTCGCGAAGCGTCTTCCACAGGAACCATGGATGCCAGGCAGGTTGGCGCTCGCGAAAGAACTCCTCACGCATGTCACACGCGTGGCGATGCGCCGCGGTGACATCGTCTCCTGTGGCCGGCGGCGGCGCGAGGATGCCATGGACGACCTCCCCCAACATCGGCAGCAGGTCGACGCACTGAGCGCTCGGCTGCAGGCGTCCTGTGGCTTGCAGCGACGGAAGCGCCGCGCCGACGGGGAGCAACTGGCACGCGTGCGGTGCGGTGGAGTCGACCCAGACGACGGGAACGCCGACCGTGAGCGCCTCGCGAACGGACTCCAGTGTTCCACCTCGCCCGCCCGCGGGGCGCCCATCCCATACGACCACGAGCAGATCCGACTGGTTGATGACGACCGTGCCGGCCGCGGCGTACGCGGCACCTGGAGCCGCGCGATCGCCATCGAGCTCGAATCGCGTGAGGCCGGCGCCCTCTCGTGCCCGATTCAACAGCCGCTGGAAGTGCGCGAGCGAGTCGCGTTCTTGTGCCGTGCCGGAGGCGAAATCCGCCGCGAACGCATCCTCGAAGAACGGCATCGGGCAGCACAGTTCGTAGCCGCGGGCCAGCGCCTCTTCCGCGAAGAGACGATCAGTCCCCTCCGCCAGCGGCGAGATCGCGCGCAACACTGGCGGCGCGTTGTCATAGCAGTGCGGGTGCGCGGCGTGAAAGCGCCCTACGGCGTCTCCAACGCCGTTCAGGATGGTGGCGAAGCGCGACAGCAGCGTCGCGATGTCCGCCTCCACGAGCTTGTGGGGGCGATGACCCACGATCCCGACGCGGAACGCAAGACGCGTCCGCGGAGGCGACGTCGCGATGCGGCGCGGCGGCATGCGATCCTCAGGTGGCAGGAAGACCGCGGAGGCGAGCCAGCAGCTCGCGCAACGAATCGTCGAACGAGACGAACGCGTCGAGCCACTGGCAGGTGCTCAGCAGGTACGACATGGCGCCTGTTGGCACGACAGCTTGCACCCGCAGCGGGATGATGACCGCGTTCCGGTTGAGGGCGCGCTCGATTTCGCGGTGTACGTGCGGCGAGAGATTCGACGCGGCGGACAGCAACACGATGAGCGCCTTGGCCGAGCCGAGTCCGCGCATGATGGCATCGGGATATGCTTCGCCCGGCGCAATGTCGCGCGGGGCGATCCAGCAGCGCACGCCATGCCGCTCGAGGAAGTGGCACGCGGCCCACGCGTGCGAGAAATCGCTTGAGGCGTAGCTGATGAAGACGGGCGACTCGCCGCCGAGGGCGCGGGCGTGGTCCGCGGGCACGGCATCGGACGTCCGCAGCTGCAGGAACTGACGCGTCTCCTCCTTCGACATGACCGCCGCGGCTTGCGTGATGAAATGCGCGCCAGGCAGGAGACGGGTCGAGTGCAGGCCGCTCAGAAACAAGTCCGCGAAGTCGCCGCACTCCACAGGAGATTCCCGGAAGCCAAACGCGCCCATGGTTCCGTGAAAGCTGGCTTCGATCTCGGACGCGGCAGCAAACCGGCGCTCTGCTGTCGCGAACCCCATCAGTTCGTCGCTCAAGAAGCCACCGAGCAGCAGACGCGCGCCGAGCGTGCTTTGCAGCTCGGTGACCGCCACGGGAAAGGGCGATTCCAGGCGAAGGGCCGCGAGGTGCTTCCTGACGGTGCGCTCCAGCTCCCGCGCCGGGTGGTACCGGGTCAGACAGCATTGGTACACAAACCCCGGTACCCGGCGCGCAATCGACATCAATTGAGGGAACAACCGAAAGTCGGTTCCCAACGGTCGCCCGGATGCCTCGTAACCGCCGTGGTTCAACCACAGCTGGTGTGACGGCGGCGCCACCATCCGGTTGAACTCGCCTTCGTCTGCCGCGGCGGCCGCGCCTTCGGCCGGAGGCACCATCTTCAGCAGGTCGCCGACCAGCGTTTCGAGCTCGACGTTCTGCGGCGAGCTGACGATCAGCGTCGCGCCCAGTCCCTGACCATCCGCGGTGACGCGCACCGCGAAGTCACAGTGTCGCGCGGCGAGGAGCGGCTCGACCCACGACGGTGGCACCAGCGAGGTCGTCGAGCGCCCCACCGCGAGCGCCGTCACTTCCAAGCTGGTGCCGCCCAGGTTGAACTTCGCCAGGTACATGCGGATGCGTCAGGCGCTGCGTCGTGACTGGGCGCCGGTACCATGCCGGGCGCGCGTCGCGTCTTCACGGGCGAGGATGCCGTGCAGGACGTGGTCGCGGGACCCGCGCTGAATCACGAAGTCAATCTCCTGGTCAATCCGGTGTTCCTCCATCTTCAGCCGCACCAGCGTGGTGGCCACCGTGTGCAGCCACTCGGTGACGAAACTGGTGTCCGTCACGTCGTACTCGTTCGGCGTGAGCGTCCCGAGCACGACCTGCTTGGCGACCACGTACTTGCCCGACTCGCGATCAATCCCCGAGGCGAGCGTGCGTTCCACCCAGGTGCCCGTGTTGACGTGACTGTCCCAGCCGACGAACAGGTCGTCGCCGTGCGCCTCGACGTGCACGAAGGCGAGCGCGCGCCGGTAGCCGACGACGATCTGCTCGCGCTCGACCTTGCCGTCCACGCCGGCGTACCAGATGCGTTCGGGGGCGACCGTGAACTGCGGCTCGGTGCCAGCGCGGGTCGTCAGGCGCCGGAGGAGTTCGGCGCGGAATTCCTCGGCCCGCGCGCCGAGGCCGTAGATGTTGGCCTGCCACGAGTCGAAGCGCCGCAGCAGCCGCGGATCCTGCAACGGCTTCCCCGGCGTCAACACGTAGGTGCGTCGCCGGTTGCTTCGAACGAGCAGGAACACGACCAGCGCAATAGCGAGAAGCGGCCCGATGACCGGAAACGGCAGTGCGCCGGCGGCGACGAACGAAAGGGCGGCCAGCGCGCCGACCCCGAGTGCGACCCAATCCGGGCGCAGCCGGTCAATCCGATTCCCCGGGCGCCACAGTTGCAGCGGATGCAGGCGGACGGTCGGCAACTTCGGCGGCGTTCGTTGCGCCGACGCGGTCAGGAACTCGACCATCGCGGTGATCTGCGCGTCATCGAGGCCGGTCACGCCGGTGTACAGGCGCCGGCGCTTTGCCTCCGTGAGCTCAACCGTCAGCAAGTGCTCGAAGCGATGAAAATCGAGCGATTCGACCGTGATGCGGCACGAGGCCCTCAGGCTCAGGTTCCGTTGTTCGGCGGGCAGGACGAACTCGAAGTGGGCCCAGACCGGCTGGCTGAGCGCCGGCGACCTGTACGCCACCACCTCGAGCTTCAGTCGGCTGCAAATCGTGAGAAACCGGTCGAGCAGCGTGTCGCGCAGGTCGGTTGCGACGCTCAGGCTGTTGAGGGCGCGCCGCGGTGTCATCAGCGACCGCAGGTGATCATCGTCAAGCACGCGCCACGCCTCGCTGCCGGCGAGCATCGTCACACGCCCCTGCACCGAGAGGTACGCGCCAGTGACGAGACAGAGGAGTGACGACAGATAGAGCAGGGTGGAGATTGTGCCCAGCCACTCCGGATAGGGCCGGGAGAAGCCCTCCGGTGAGCGCATGAGCACGTCGAACACGAGGACGCGAAGCGTGCCGTTCACTCCGTCGAGAATCGCCGCGACCGCAATCAGGCGATTCAGGGCCGCGATGCGCCAGAGGAAGAACGCGGCGACGAAGTTCAGGAGGAACGCGTAGTTCAGAAGACTGGCGAGGGCTCGCATGGTGTGGTCCTCGGCCTATCCGACCCGCTGGAGGCGGTCGGCAATGGACCCGCGTCTCGCCGGCTGGCCCGCGCCCTGCGTTTCACCGTGCAGGACGTGGTCGCGGGACCCGCGCTGAATCACGAAGTCAATCTCCTGGTCAATCCGGTGTTCCTCCATCTTCAGCCGCACCAGCGTGGTGGCCACCGTGTGCAGCCACTCGGTGACGAAACTGGTGTCCGTCACGTCGTACTCGTTCGGCGTGAGCGTCCCGAGCACGACCTGCTTGGCGACCACGTACTTGCCCGACTCGCGATCAATCCCCGAGGCGAGCGTGCGTTCCACCCAGGTGCCCGTGTTGACGTGACTGTCCCAGCCGACGAACAGGTCGTCGCCGTGCGCCTCGACGTGCACGAAGGCGAGCGCGCGCCGGTAGCCGACGACGATCTGCTCGCGCTCGACCTTGCCGTCCACGCCGGCGTACCAGATGCGTTCGGGGGCGACCGTGAACTGCGGCTCGGTGCCAGCGCGGGTCGTCAGGCGCCGGAGGAGTTCGGCGCGGAATTCCTCGGCCCGCGCGCCGAGGCCGTAGATGTTGGCCTGCCACGAGTCGCAGCGCCGCAGCAGCCGCGGATCCTGCAACGGCTTCCCCGGCGTCAACACGTAGTCCTTGCGTGCACGGCGGCGGAACCAGAGGAGAAACATGATCCCAATCGCGACGAACTGTCCCACCACCGGCACGGCAATCGCGCCGAAGAAGAAGAGCACAAACGCCAGCGCCCCAAAGCCAAGTTCGGTCCAGTCGGGATGCAGCCGCTCGATCTTGTTCTTCGGCCGCCAGAATTGGAGGGGGAACTGCCGGACGACCGGAAGCTTCGGCGCCGAAACCGAGTCCGGTTCCGTGAGGTAGGCGATGATTGCCTCGAGGTGCCCGGCATCGAGGCCGGTCACGCCGGTGTAGAGGCGCCGGCGCTTTGCCTCCGTGAGCTCAACCGTCAGCAAGTGCTCGAAGCGGTGGAAATCGAGCGATTCGACCGTGATGCGGCACGACGCCCGAAGACAGAGGCGTTGATCCTGAGAGGGCAGGACGAACTCGAAATGTGCCCACGGTGGCGGGCTAAGCGCCGGCGAGGCGTAGGCGATCACCTCGGCGGACGCCGCGCGACAGGCCGCAAGAAAGCGCTCCGAGATCTTGTCGCGGACTGCGCTCGCGACCGTGAGCGAGTTCGACGCCAACCGCGGCGTCACCAGCGATCGCAGCTCGTCGTCTTGGAGAGAGAGCAGAGCCCGCGGGCCAGTGCCCCGTCCGGAGAACCGGAGGCGCGCGAATCGCCATACGACGTAGATGACCACCGCCCAAAACGCGAGACCTAGCAGAGACGCGAGCAATGCAGCCAGGGATTCCGGTCTCATGCCCTTACCTCCAGTCGAGGGGTGCCGACGAGGACGTAACGCACGCGAAGGGGGGCAATCCCAACGTACGTTTGCCTTTCGTCATGCGCAACCAAAAGGTGTGCGTGCCTCGAAGCACTCGCGCCGGCGAGTCCGAAAGCGGGCGGCGCGCGAGACGACCGACTTCACCGAAGCCGGGCGCTAGCGGCCCACCTTCGGCTGCGGCCACGCCGCGATCCCCGTGGAGGCGGGGTATCCGCAATTCGGCAGCTTCGTCGGATGCCACCAGACGATCGAACTTCCGCTCGTCCTCCTCACCTGAATTACCGGTGAGATGGGTGTACACCCGCCGAGAAGTCCTTGGAAGCAAACCCAACCGGGTTCGATTCCCGGCCCCGGCATTGTTTCGCAGCGCCGCACGCGATGCGTGTGAGATGCTCGCCCGCGCATTGCCACCGCCTCGGATGGCGCGTACTTTGGCCTCTGGTAGAGTCCACGCAGTTCGGACCCGTCGGTCCCGGTCGCCGTCCGAAACTCCCCGATGCCATTTCCGAGCGGACCAGATCTGCTTCTGGCCGTGGTCCGCAAGGCCACGGAAGGCGAGTACGCCGTCGAGTCCGAAATCGGGCGTGGCGGCATGGCCGCCGTCTTCCTCGCCACAGACCTGGCGCTTGACCGGCGCGTTGCCATCAAGGTCATGCTGCCGGATCTTGAGGCCGTTGCGGAGAACGCCGACCGCTTCCTGATCGAAGCGCGCGCCGCGGCTCGTCTGGACCACCCGGGCATCGTCACGGTGTACTCGGTCAAGCACCGGGACGGCCTGCTGTTCATCGTCATGAAGTACATCGGCGGTCGCACGCTCGACGCATTGCTGACCGACCCCGCCGAGATACCACTCGCCGTCGCCGCCGGTTTGATCGGCCATCTCGCGGAGGCGCTGCATTTCGCGCACGGTGAAGGGGTGGTCCACCGTGACGTCAAGCCGTCCAACGTGCTGCTCGATGCGCGCGGCCGGCCGGTGATCACCGACTTCGGCATCGCCAAGGTCACGACGTCACCGTCGATCACCCTGACCGGCGCGCTCATCGGCACGCCGGCCTACATGAGCCCTGAACAGTGCCGCGGATTGCCGGCCACCGTGCTGTCCGACCAGTACTCGCTCGGGGTGCTGGCGTACGAGTTGCTGGCGCGCCGGCGGCCGTTCACCGGCTCGCTGTTCGAACTGATTCACGCACACTGCGATGACGCGCCGACGCCGCTCTCGCTCCTCCGAACCGACGTCGACGCGGAACTTGCCGACGCCGTGATGCGCATGCTGTCGAAGAACCCGCGAGACCGCTGGCCGCATCTCGGCGACGTGTCGCGGCTCTTCCTGCACGGCAGCGGCCTGACGGCCGGCATGACGCACGTGCGACACGACGCGTCGCGCATGGCGGGCACCAAGGCGGCCGGCGCCGAGCCTGGCCATCGGCATGCCATTGCCATCGACATGACGCGGCAGGACACGGAGCAGGTGACGACGCCAGTCCCGGCGCTGGTCATCACCCCCGCGAATCCCACGGTTGAAGTGGGAGCGTCGATCACCCTGCGACTCTCCGAGTCGAGCGGTGCATCGCTGGCGGGCATCCAGATCGTCTGGCGCAGCGAGGATCCCTCCGTGGCCGTGGTCGACGCGGAGGGACATGTGAAAGGTGTGGGCGTGGGGCTTGCCAAGATCTCGGCGGCCGCCGGCCCGGCGCTCGGCCGCGCCACCGTGACGGTCAAGGCCGCCGAGGTGGACGCGCTGGTCGTCACGCCGCAGAAAGCCGAGTTCGAGGCGGAGGATCAGCTGGCACTGGTGGTCACCGCGCTTGACGCGCGCGGCAATGTCATGCCGACGCCCGACGTCGTGTGGGTCTCGTCTGACGTGGCCGTCTGCGTGGTGTCGGAGCGGGGGGTCGCGCACGGCGTCGCGGCCGGCAAGGCCGTGGTCACGGCGCGTTTCGGCGAGGTGGCCGGCACCGCAACGGTGCGGGTCAGGCCGACGACGGTGGCACGCGTCGTGGTGGAGCCCGGAGAGCTGGGAATCGAGGTGGACGAGAAGCGCCAGGTGTTGGCGACGGTCTTTGGATCGCGGGACCGGGCCCTGCCGGGCCGCACGCTCACGTGGAAATCCTCCGCGCCAACCGTCGCGACCGTCGATGCCAGCGGGCTGGTGCAGGCCCTCGAACCGGGTACGGCGGCGATCGTCGCCAGCAGCGAAGGAAAGGAGGGCATCTGCTCGGTCACCGTGCGAAGCCAACCGGTAGCTGCCGTTCGCATCCAGCCCGCCCGCCTGCAGCTCGAGTTGGGGCGCTCGCTGCAACTGCACGCGGTCGCGGAGGACCGCCGCGGGCGCCCGATGCCGAACCACTCGCTGGAATGGCGCAGCGACGACAGCGCGCTGGTGCTGATTGACTCGAGCGGCAAGGTGCATGGCGCGGCCATCGGCAAGACCACGGTGCGTGCGCGCGCCGACGGTGCGGTGTCCGCGATCGAGGTGGAGGTGGTGCCGCGCCCGGTGGCGCAGATGTACATCGCGTCGCATCAACCGACGCTGGAGATCGGCGGACACCTTGCGTTGCATGTCCTGCTCCTCGACAGCGAGGGAGGCACGCTCACCGGACGCGACGTCCGCTGGGCGAGCAGCGACCACGCGGTGGCGCGCGTGGATGGAAAGGGCGTGGTCGAGGCGCGGCGCAGCGGCACGGCCACGATCACCGCGACCTGTGGCGTCGTGCGGACGACCACCACCCTGAGCGTGCCGGCGGTCGTGCCGGCGCCTGCCGCGCCGCCGGCGCTCGAAGGAGATCACGCCGCGGCGGCATCGGCGCTCGCGTCACCGGTCAGCAGCGAGCCAGCGCGTGAGCCCCCGGTGGAGCCCGAGCGAGGCGCGCCCGCCGTTCGGCGCCGCATCTCGGCCCCCGTCATCGCAGGTAGTGTGCTTGTCGTTGCGACGCTTGCCGTGGGTTGGGGACTGCTGCGGCCACGGGGCCCGCTGGCGGGAGGAGCCGAGGGAACGGCACCACCGGCCGTCGGGGACACGGCGCGGGTCGGCGTCGAGACACCGGCAGCATCTGCCGCCAGCGGCGGCGTGGGGCAGGGCGCTGCTCCGCTCCTGGGTGCGCCGGGGAGGACGCCGACGGTCCCACGCGGCGGAGACGCCGCAGGAGGCGTTGCTGCGGCCACACCCCTGCGGTCGGGAGCCCCGGTGGGGCGCGGCGTGCCGCCCAGTGCTGCGAGCGAGCGCGCGACGGCAACCGAACCGGTGACCGCGGCACCGTCGGGGGTCGCGCGGACGGACTCCGCGAGGACGCAAGCCGCAGGGGTGGCCGGCGGCGACGTCAAGCCCGCAGCGACGGCAGCGGTCGCCCCACCCCAGCGCACCGACTCGACGCCAGGGCGGGTGGCGGACAGCGCGGCGCGGGTCGCGCCCAGCACGGCAGGCAGGCCGCCGGCCGCGGCACCTTCGCTCGCGGAACCGAGCCGTCCGGGCACCAGCGAACCGGTTCGCCGTGCGGTGCAGTGCGGGGAAGGGTCGGCGGCCGCCGCCGCGGTGAGTGCGGCGTTGCGGGCCAATCCCGCTCAACGGTTGCTTGACGTCTACGTTCCGCAGGACGAGGCCGATCGCGCCATGGAGCAGGCGCTTGCGGCCGTGGTCAGGGACGTCCAGCGGTTGCGGGTGGACGCGAGGCCGGTGCGCGCGGAAGTCGTCGGCGACCACTGCGAATGGGTGATGGCGCTGGACCTGAATTGGACGAATGCCTTCGGCCAACCGCGGCGACGGTCCGTGCAGCTGCGAGCCGAGTTCGACGTGTCGGGTGGAGGACCGCAGTTCAAGCGGCTGTTCGGCGCGAGAGGCCTGTAGCCAGCGGCGTCGGGCGCCGGTCGTTGTGGGAGTGGCACATTGGACATCGACTTTTTCGGAGGAGCCGAGTAATGAGGATTCGCATCGTCGGAATCGCCGCGGTCGCAGCAATCCTGATGTCGCCTGCGTCGGCCGGAGCCCAGAGTGCACAGCCGTGGTCATTGCAGGGATCGGCCCTTCTCGCCAACGTGGACCTTGGCGGAGAACTCGTGGGCGGCGTCGGGATCGAGGCGCAGCTTCGTTACACGCCGGCCGCCCTCTGGTCGGCCGGGATCGGTATCCAGTCGACCACGCACAAATCCGGCGGCGAACAACTGTCGCTGTCGGGCTTCTTCGTCGAGCCGCGGTACGCGCTTGACATCGGGAGCGACCGGTTTGCGCCGTACCTGGCGGGTCGCCTCGCCGTGCTCAGCCAGGATTCCGACCTCACGAATGCACCCAACGCGAAATCGAGCGGCTTCGCGATTGGCGGCGGCGGGGGCCTGCTGATTCGCGCCACGCCCAAGATGAACGTGGACCTCGGTGTGGCGTTCGTGAACCAGAGTTTTTCCGACGCGACGGCGTCGAACGGATCGGTCGTCAAGTTCGACGCGTTCTTCGGCTATGTCGCGAAGGTCGGTGTGAGCTTCGGATTCTGAGCGCGCCGCGGCCGTCGCTTGAGCCGTCGCACGACGAAGGGGGCGCCGTCGTCGGCGCCTCCTTCGTCGTGCGACCAACCGCCGGATCGCGCCTACGGCCGTTCGGGCCTCGTGCGAGCGCTGGGGAAGCCCTGGCGCCGCGACGCGGCCTCCGGTGCAACAGCCGCTCCCTCCAAACGGTTGACGAGCGCAGGCATCCGCGCCGAGCCGGCGCGGGCGGACGCGACGGTCGCCGTCGCGGTCGGACGGCCCGTGACGATGGTCATCCCCTCTCCCACCGCGATGGCGTACGAGCCGGAGATGCCCGTGACCGCGAACAGGTTGAACGTCGTCCCTGAACTCATGGCGGTCCACGACGTGCCATTGAACTTGAGCACAGTGCCGCCATCGCCCACGGCGTAGGCCTCGTTCGCCGAGGCCGCCCAGATCCCACCCAGCCGCACAGACGTTCCGGAACTCATCGCGCTCCAGGACGTGCCGTTGTACCGGAGAATGGTGCCATTCGCGCCGACGGCGAACGCCGTGCTGGCGTCAACGACGCTGACGTCGCGTATCTGGGCCGTGGTGGGCAGGGTCATACGCGTCCACGTACCGCTGCTGTACCGCTGGATGAACCCATTCCCACTGCCGTCCGTGCCCACCAGGAAGATGGGGCCGCCACTGGCCCCACCGACGCGGCGCACCAGGTCGGTTGTGGCGAGCGGAGATGAGGAGGCGATGGACCACGACGAGACGAAACGCGCCAACACGCCGGACGCCGCGGCGGCGAAGATGTCCGTGGCGCCGGTCCCGCCGATCCCGTTCCAGCCCGTCTGGCCGGGCTCGAAGAGGGGCAGCCAGGCGCCGGCGGTGTAGGAGTGCACACCGGCATAGCGCACGGCGTAGAGCACCGACGCCGTGGGCGCGTACATCTGCCCGAAGTAGGTGTAGCTCCCCCCCGTCGTGAACTGCGACTGCCAGATGCCTCCCGTCAGCTGGGCGAAGGCACCGTAGTTGCCCGCCGCATACGACGAGGACGCGCTAACGGCCGCCGCGCCGTTGAGCGACGGGGCAAAGGTGAGCACCGACCAGACGCCGGCGAGGCTGCGCCGCAGCACGCCGGCCTGACTGAAGCCGGCGAAAATTCCGACCGCGTCGTTCCTCCACACGGCGTACATCGGATCGCCCGCGAAGTTGGGATTCGTCTGGGTCCATGTGGTGAGCGTGGTCGCCGAGCTGGTCATCGCGATGCCGTCGTCGCCGACCGCAACGATAGAACCCGTCGCCGCGTCGCCGGTGACGGCGTACAGCGAGTTCGTGGTTCCGCTCGTGACCGTCGACCAGGTGTAGCCGTCGAAGCGCAGGATCGTGCCGCCGGAGCCAACCGCAACCGCCGACGTGGCGCTGAAGGCCCAGACGCTGTACAGCGCCGACGTGGTGGGTGACGCCATCTGGCTCCAGGTCGCGCCATTGAACCGCAGGATGACCCCACCGCTGCCGACGGCGAAGACGTTGGTGGCGCTCGTGCCATGAACCGCCCAGAGGTTGCCGCTGACGCCGGAGGACATGGTCGACCACGTGCCGGCGACGAGCCGCACGATGGTCCCGCTGCCGCCAACGGCAAACCCGTTCTGCGCCGAGCTGAGCCAGACGTCCCCGAGGAAATTCGTGGTCGGCGACGTCATGGTGGACCATGTCGCGCCATTGTAGCGCCGGATCAACCCATCGTCGCCAACGGCGTATATGTCGGATGCGCCCGACCCCCCAATGCTCCAAAGCGGGCCCGCTGCGCGGTCAATATTGCTCCACGACGCGCCGTCCCAGCGGCCGACATATCCGGACGACGTGACGGCGTAGACCGTCGTGCCACCCGGCGAGTAGAAGTCCCACACCGTGCCCGTCCCCTTCCAATAGGTGCTCGGCACGACCTGCTGCGGCGACCACGACAGGACCGTGGTCGGCGGAGTGACGGTCAGCGACAGCGCATTGGAGGTGACCGAGCCCGCGCGCGCCGTGATGCTCGTCGTCCCGGCCGCGAGGCCGGTCACCAGTCCGGTCGTGCTGACGCTCGCTACGCTCGTCGCGCTCGACGTCCAGGTGAGGCCCGAATTCGAGACGACAGTCCCCGCCGCGTCGCGCGCCACCGCGGTGACCTGCAGGGTGCCGCCGATCGGCACGCTCGATGCGGAGGCGGTGATCGCAATCGTCGCGACGCTTGGCGTCACGGTGATGGAGGCTGAGCCACTTTTCGATCCGTCCACGGTAGACGTTGCCGTCACCGAGGCCGTTCCCGACGATACGCCATTCACTGTCGCCACAGTGCCGGCTGCCGTCACCGAGGCGACCGCCGGATTGGAAGACGACCACGAGACCGCGTTGCTCGCGCCGCCCGATACGACGACGCTTGCCGTCAGCGTGGTACTGCCTCCGACACTGAGGGAGGCCGAGGTCGGCGTGACGGTGACACTACTCACCGTCGCCTGCGGTTGCACGGTGATACCACCGCCCCCCCCGCCGCCGCAGGCGACAAGACCCAACGCGACGAGGACGGTGAGGGCGGCTCGCGGACGTGGCGACGAGAGCGGGGGCATCAGTGTTCGGGCTGGAGACATGCGGCCGCGCAGTCGCGTGGAAGCGACCACTTCCCAGGATACGGCCACGCCGGTTGAGCTGACGGTGAACGGAAACGCCTGGCCGTCACCGGAGCACGACAGCAGTCCTGCTGCCAGCAAGCGAGTGGTTCATGGTTGCAGCGGGCAATGCGCGGGCCATGCGCTGGCGTCATCCGGTGCATGCGAAGCTCCTCCGCGGCATACGCACCGCCCCCGGGCGTGACTGGCGCACCCGGAAAAGCTCGACGAACGAATCGAACATACGGGGCCCCATGGACAGCGGCAAGGCAACTACTGCCGTCCGCGGTGCTGCCGAGCCCTAGCCGGGGGAATTCCCGCGGCTAGAATTGCTACGGCGCCGACGCTTGCTTCCCGCGCTGGCCGCTTCCGCTCACCGCTTCGCACACCAGAGGGCGTGGCATGCCGACGCGCGCCTCGCCCGGAGGCCATACATGCTCGCACTCCAGTGGCTCGACAACACGCGCTCGGTCATGGGCGCCATCGAGCAGACCCAGCAGGAGAACATCAAGGCGGCCGCGCGTGTGATGGCCGACTCCATCGAGGCCGGGCGCTGGGTGCATACCTTCGGCTGCGGCCACGCCACCATTCCCGTGGAGGAGATGTACCCGCGCATCGGCGGCTTCGTCGGCTTCCATCCGATGGTCGAGCTGCCGATGACCTTCTTCACCGGCATCACGGGCCAGATGGGGATCCAGCAGTTCCTCTTCCTCGAACGCGCCGAGGGCTATGGCACGGCGATCATGAAGGGATACGCGTTCGACCCCAGGGACACGATGTGGATCTTCTCGCACACCGGCATCAACGCCGTGAACATCGACGTCGCGCTCGAAGCGAAGCAGCAGGGGATGACCGTTGTCGTCTGCGGCTCGGCGGCGGAGGCGAAAGGGAAGGTGACGCGGCATTCGTGTGGGAAGACGATCTTCGACCTCGCCGACATCGTCATCGACACCTGCGTGCCGGCGGTCGACGCCTCGGTTCCGCTCAAGAACCACTTTGACAAGATCGGGCCGCTCTCGACGATGGCCTTCGTCACGACGGTCTGGATGACGATTGCCACGGTGGCCGAGATGCTCGCCGATCGCGGCGTGCACCTGCACATCCACCCGTCGCATAACGTGCCGGGCGACACGACCGCACGCGAACGCCTCGACGCAGCGCTCGCCGAGTACAAGCGGCGCGTGGCGCTGATCTAGGCCGGCGTCGCCGCGATGCGCCTCCTGAAGGACCTCAGCGCGGCCACGGCAACGCCAAACTGCAGCACAAGGCAGACGCCAAGATAGAGGGGCAGGTTCCCCGGACCGAGCACATCCGACAGCACGCCCACCAGATAGTTGATCCCCATGTTCCCGAGCAGGGCGATGGCGAGGACCACGCTGAACGCCGTCCCGGTGATGGACGGGTAGAGGTCCGCCACATAACCAAGCAGCAATGGGAACCCGGCGGCGAGCCCGACGCCGAGGACGGCGAATCCGGCGGTCGCGAGTCCCGCATTCGCGCCGGCGGCCAGGATCAGGGCGATGCCGATGCCCGACAACTCCATGCTGATGAAGAGCACGCGGTCACCGGCAACGCGCCGGAGCACGCCGGCCAGCGCGAGGCGCGCCACCACCATGCCCGCGACGAAGGCGGAGAGCGCGAAGAGCGCCTGCGACGCCCCGAGTCCGCGCCCCGACTCGAGGTAGGTGGTGGTCCAGTTGTTCACCACGCCCTCGAGCCCGCTCTGCAGCGCCAGCGTCGCAGCGATGAGCAGCAACCCGCCGTCGCGCAGCAGCCCGATGCCCTGCGCCAGCGGAAAGCCCTGCGCCTGCTTGGGCACTGGAAAGGCGATGACCGCGAAGTAGACCACCGGCAGCAGAAGGACGGCGCCGATGCGGGAGAGGATCACCGCGTATGCCACGCCGTCGAGCGCGCCGAGCAGCACCGGCATGCCGAGCGCCCCAAGGCCGAAGAAGACGCCGAGCAGGCTCAGCCTCGCGCCGCGTTCGCCGGCGGAGATGTCGGCGACGAGCGCGTTGGTGCCGCCATTGAGCACGCCGCCGCCGACGCCGATGGCGAGCATCGCGAGCCGCAACACGCCCAGCGACGGGGCGAACGCGAGTGCCTCGAGGCCGGCGATCATCACGAGCGCGCTCACGACGAGCAGCAGCTTGTAACCGAACCGGTCCACGATGGGACCGAAGATCACCGATCCCGCGAGCACGCCGAACGGGAGGATGGAGACGAGCGCGCCGCTCGCGAGACTGTCGAGCTGGAAGCGGCCGGCGATGGCCGGGAGCAGGGACCCCATGGAGAGCAGCGCGACGCCGAAGAAGAGCATGCCAATGCAGGCGGCGGCGAAGACGAGCGGCTGGCGGGCGGTCACTGGCTGTCTCCGGACTGCGACGATGACGCTGCGCGAAGCGCAAAATGGCCGGCGCCGTGCAGCGCGGCGGCTCCGCCCAGCGCCGAGGCGGCGAGTTCCACCAGGGTGATGCTGATCGGCTGCGCCCAGCGCCTCGCTTCGCGCGCGATATCGGGAAGGAACCGCGTTGCCGGTCCGAAGACGCCGCCGCCGAAGATGATCCGCTCGGGGTTGAGCAGGCTCACCAGATTCGCGGTCGCCATGCCCCACAGCTCGATGGCGCGCGTGAGCGAGGCGACCGCCACCTCATCACCCGCGTCCCATAGCGGGAAGACGTCGTGCGCCGTCAGCGCATCGGCGGCGACGGCGCGCAGCGCGCCGTCGTACGCGGGGCGTTGCGCCAGCAGTTCGCGCGCAGAGCGGGCGATGCCGTCGCCCGACGCGTAGTACTCGAAGCAGCCGCAGGCGCGGTACTTCTCGTCCCACGGTCGGTCGAGCGCCAGCCACCCGACCGCGCCGGAGATGTCGTGCGCGCCGTGCAGGATGCGGCCGTCCACCATGATCCCGGCGCCGATCCCCGTGCCCACGGTGAGGTACACGGCGTTGCGGCAGCCGCGCGCGGCGCCGTGCCACGCCTCGCCCATGATGCAGCACGACCGGTCGGCCTCGATGACCACCGGGACGTCCTCATACGAGAGGGAGGCGCGGATCTCGTCGCGCAGGGGATAATCGTCCCAGCCGGCGATGTTGGGCGCCCAGACGCGACCGGTTCGCGAGTGTGCGATGCCCGGCACGGAAATGCCGATGGCCTCCACGTTCGGCGCCTTGCCCATCAACCGGTTCAGGAGGGAAACGACGAGCGAGCCGACCTCCGCACCGACTCGGCCGTCCAGCAGGACGCTCTCCTCGTCGAGTACGGCGCCACCCTGATCGAAAACGGCACCGGCGAGTTTCGTTCCCCCGAGGTCCAGTGCGATCACTGCCATAATGCGTTCCTCGCATGAGCGTCGACCGGGGGGGAGCGGCAGAAAAGGTACCTCGTGCGGATCGCGGTGTCACTCTCGGGGAGGGAGAGGAGGGCGGGGGCCTCCTCCTGCTCACTCATCGCTCCACTCCTCCCTCCTCCCAAGCCGCTGCACTCCTCCTCCTTCGCGCAAGCGACAGCGGCCGCCGAGCATCGCTCGGCGGCCGCTGCCCCTTCAGGTTCCCGACGCGTCTACGGGATCCGCAGCGTCACGAACAGCGAGTCGCCCGTCAGCACGTTGTTGACCTTCTTGGCGCCAACGGTCACGGTGGCGGAATCGCGGATGACCGCGTCACCGAAGGGAATGGCATACACCTTGTACGCGCCGGTCGGGACGGCGCGGAACTGCCACGTGCCCGTGGCCGACGCCGATCCCACCTGGCCCGGCACCGTCATGTTGATGCCCTGCAGGTAGACGGTCGTGTTGAGCAGGCTCTTGCCCGAGGCGCTCGTCACGGTGCCGAAGACCTTGCCCGGCGTGGCGGAGCGGCTGGCCACCGAATTCGGAATGGATGCCGAGAGCACATAGGCCGTGCCCGGGCGCGCCGGCACCGCGGTGCCGCCGTAGGGCTCGAGCGCGAGCGTGATGAAGGTGTAGTCCTGCGGCACGATGTTGAGCGCCTTCATGTCGCCCCGCACCTGCGCCTCGAGGATGCCAACATTGTTGTACCACTTGCCGGTGCCGAGGTCGGCGTCGTCGAGCGGCGCGTTCTCCGGCACGGGCGAGAGGATGCCGCCAAGCCGGGTGGCGGTGCCGGTACGCTCATCCAGCATCCACGCGGCATAGCGAAAGCCGGCGGGCGGCCGAATCAGGTTGCGGAAGTTCAGGCGCACCTGGTCGCCCCAGAAGTTGGCATTCACGACGTACGCCGAGACGACAAAGGGAAGTCGGTTGGCCGTCGTGGTGGCAAACGAACCGAACATCGCGCTCTGCACGGCGTACGTGGTGCCGGACTTGAATCGGAACGAGAGAAAGCCCGTCCGCGCTGTAGTCAGCGAGGCCGGCACCGAGCCCTCGCCCGCTGAACGCAGCACGACGTGGGTACGAGTGGCGATCGCGACGTTGGCGATGCGGATCGCCACCGACGTCGCGGTATCGGCGATGCTGAACTGCGCGGCGTTGCTCGTATCCACCTTCGTGACCGCGACCGACGAGTCACGGTTCACAGGCCGGCGGCTGCGCACCGTGCGGATGATGCGCGCCGTGGCCGCCGTTGTGGCGCCCGACGCCGTGTCCACGAGCACGATCTGGTAGGTGTTGCCCGCGCCGGTCGGCGGGAGGGCGTTCACGGTGAACTCGATGGTGTCGCGCGCCGCGGCGGCGGTGATGCGCGCCCCCGTGACGGTGGGGAAGACGGCGTTGCCCGCCGGTCCGAAGACCATGTCGAGGAGCGGTTCGCCGACGATCTTGGACGGTCCCGAAATCGGATCGGTCTGGCACGCCGCGAGGACGAACGCGGCGCCGACGGCGGCGGCGAGGGTCAGTTGAGAAGCGCGCATCTCACTTCCCTCCCGGGATGTAATGGAAGACGAGCGACCACTGCACGTTCGTCGGCGTCTTCGACGTGGCGTCGGGCGGCGGCAGCGCGTCGCGGATGCGCCGGTCCTGGATATAGCCCACGGTCGCATCGAGCTTGCTGCGGTCGAACTGCGTATAGGTGATCGCCCGGGCCTGCGCCCGGATGCCGATCGTCGAGGTCAGCGCGTAGTTGATGCCGCCGCCGAACGTCGCCATCGGCTTCGTGATTTTCTCGTTGTGGCGCTCGGCGCGAGGATCGAGGAACATCGAGTAGATGCCGGAGCCGACGAAGCCGAAGAGTCGGGCGCTGCCGATGGGGATTCCCGCCACGGCCTGCACGCCCGCCTGCACCAGCGTGATGCGCTGCGCGACGGCGTACAGGAATGTGGTGTCGCCGAAGTCGAAGGCGACGAGCGGGAACTGGTCGCCCCTGGTGACGGGACGCGATACATCCACCGCCAGCCCGATGCCGAACGTCGAGCCCTTGACGGCGAGGGCCAGCGGATTCCACGGCAACTGATACGTCGCGTCGAGGCCGACGAATGGCGTGTTCTCGAGCGCGGTCCCCTTGTCGAAGACCTGCTGTCCCAGCTGGACGCCCAGGTCGAACATCTTGGCCTGGGTCTGTGCTTCCAGCGATGACGCGCCCAGGAGCACGGCACCGACGAGCGCGATGAGTCTGCGCATGAGTGTTGGTCTCCCGGTGGTTAGCGGCCGATGACGAAGCTGAGAACCTGATTGTTCTGCAGCTCGCCCATCGTGGTGTAGGCATAGTCCAGCGTGAGCCGGCGTCCGAGCACGGGGAGCTTCACCCCGCCGCCGAACGACAGGCCGTCGCTGAACTTCCAGGGGGCGTGCTGTTCATTGAACCAGCGCTTGCCCAGGCGGAGGAAGTAGTTGGATTTGTAGCCGTACTCGAAGCCGAGCGACGGCTGCACGTCCGTGTCGATGGCGTCGAAGAAGTCGAGCTCGCCGACGAACGCATGCGTCTTGCTGGCACCGAAGAGCGCCTCGGCGTCGCCGAGGAGGTGGGACTCGATGCCGACGCGGAAGCCCGTCGGGAGCTGGACCTGCCGCGTGTTGAACTGCACCGGGATGCTGCCGCCGGTGGCGAACCCGTTTTCGCGCGGCGCCGACACGCGGCGCGTGATGCCGCTGCCGGTAAACCGGTTGCTCGGCCCGATGTTGGTGATGGCGGCGGCCACGCTCAGCCCGTAGAGGCCGGTGCGGAAACGGGTCGCGAGATCGAAGCCGAAGTAGGTGTTCTGTGCGAAGTCGATGCCCTCCTGCACGACGCGCAGCCCCGCCGATGCCGCGAGGCGATCGGTGATGTTGCGCGCGTACTGCAGGGCGAGGGCAGACCCGGTGTACGCGAACTGCCCGGGGAAGGCGGGATCGTCGCCGTCCGGCGCGACTTCCGTGGTCCGGTCGATGGAGCCCGATGTGAACTGCGTGAACGCCAGCCCGATGGCGCCCTGGCCCAGCGGCGTCGTCAGTGCGGCGGCGGTGTTGGTGATGCCGCTGCTGGCGCCGTAGAGCTGCATGTAGCTCACGACCACCGAGATGTCCTGGCTCGTCACGATGCCGGCCGGATTCCAGAACATGGCCTCCGGGCCGTCCAGCTGCGAGACGACGGCCGAGCCGAGCGCCGTGGCGCGCGCGCCGACGGCGATCTCGAGAAAGTTGGCCCCGCGCGTTCCGACGCGTGATGTGCGGTCGGTCGCTTCCGGGACGATGATGGTGCCTTGCGCCGCCAGCGACGCCCCGGAGAGCAGGGCGAACGCCGCGGTGGCCAGGCGCATGATGTGGTGTCTCATAGTCGTCGCCCCGGTTAGCGGATGATCACGAACTTGCCGAGCTTGTCGACCTTCTTGCCGCCGACCTCGGTGCTCACCACGAAGACGTAGAAGCCCGGTCCGACCTCGAGGTCTTCGCGCGTGCGCATGTTCCACAGCAGGTCACCCGCGTCGCTGCACTGCGTGGTGTTGACCGTCGCCCGGCAGTTGCGCTGCAGGTCCGACGGGTTCCACTTGATCTGCTGCACCAGCTGGCCCGACGCGGTGTAGATGCGCAGGGTCCCGGTGGGCGGCAGGTGCGTGAACATCAGGCGCGAGAGTCCCGCCGTCTGTTCGTAATGCGAGAACATGATGTATGGATTCGGCACGACCTTCACGAGCGACAGGTCGCCGTCCTTCACCGACGTGATGTTCTCGCCCGCGATGTCCGGGGTGATGCTGTACTGGAAAGCGGGCATCCCGCGGATGGGGCGGTAGTACAGCACGTTGAGCGTCTGGCTGGCGTTGGTCGCCGTGTACCCGGTGCCGCCGATGCCGCTGAGCGGGTTGCAGGTGCTTGGCGTGCCGCAGGCGAGCGAGGTCGGCCCCCACGTGACGCGCGTGACCGACACGGAGTCGGGGACGCCATTCACCAGCCGGATGCGCCGCACCAGCGGCGAAGTGGTGACCGTGTCGTGGCGCACCACCTTGAACGTCTCGATGAAGTAGAGCTGATCACCCGGGACCCACTGATCCGTCGGCACGTTCACCCGCATCGTGTCGGCATTCGTGCCGAGCAGGGCCGTGACCGGCCGCGAGCTCTTGAGCACCGCCACGCTGACGCCCGCGTTCAGGTACAAGTTCTTCACCGTGAACGGGATCCCCAGCGACGCCAAGGAGTCCACGGTGATGTTGGTGCGGCTCAGCGCCAGGTTCAGCGCCGCCGCCGCCGCGGCCGTGGCGTTGGTCGTGCCAGCGTTGGTGCGCGCGGCGAGCGAGGCGGCATAATCCGCCGCCAGCTTGGCCTGGTTGCTCCGGTCGAACGTGAACGGGTATCCCGGGCCGAACTCCTTGCCGCTGAACGTGATCTGGTAGCGGTTGTAGGCGATGGTGTCGCGCTGTGTCCCCGGCACCCACCCGATGGTCGGTGACGTGCCGCTGAGCTGCACCGGAATGCCCTCGGCCTGCCAGAACGTGCCGCGCAGCGCCCGCTGCCGCGTGGTGTCGAGCGCGAAGAACATGCCGACGTAGTTCGGGTTGGCCAGCGTCGCCGCCGGTGTGTTGTCATCCGCCGCGGAGATCGTGTCGGAGACGTACATCGGCACGCTGCCCTGGATGAACGTCAGCTGCAGGCGTCGCGTGGCCGGCGTGCGGAAGCGCGAGAAAACCGTCTTGCTGGTGCCGCTGGTCACCGTGGTCACCGTGGGGTTGCCCGCGACGTCCACGCTGCCGTTGACCGTGTACTCCTCCTTGCGCACCGCGAAGCGCCGCGTGGCGCCCACCGTGCCCGAGTCGCCCAGCTGGAACAGGCGCACGGTCGTCTTGGTCGGCACGGCGGCCGTGGCGACCTGATAGAAGGCCTCCACCTCCGCCGAATCCGACAGCACCATGCGGCCGACAACCGGGTCCTTGCCGCGGACCGTCTTCTCGACGCGCGTGGTAATCGAATACGACGCGATCGTGTCGTTGGCGAGCGGGGCCAGCGTGATGGACGACGCCGTCGCCCCCGCCTGGCGGCTCACGGGGATGTAGACCGACGCCACATTGCGGTTGGCCGTGTTGGCCGAGAGACCGTTGAAGGTGGCCGGGCGGATGGAATACTTCGCCGGAACAAACTGCCCCTGCGCGTTGAGTTCCACGATGTCCCAGACCGCCGGGAACGACTGCCCGACGAAGACATACGTGTAGGTGAGTCCGCCGGTGATGCTGCCGTCGCTGTACACCGACGGCCAGCGGCCGTTGCTGCCGCGCACGAGCGTGGAGTAGCGCTGCCACGGATAGCGCGTGGCGCCGCCCGCGGCATCGCGGGAGACAGTCGGGAAGCAGGCCGTGCCGGTGGACGACGTATAGGTGGCGCCGCCCGTGCAGGACTTGTAGACGAGCATCGAGTCGATGACGCCGAGTGCCGTGTCGGTCACGATGCGGCAGAGCGCCGCGTTGAACGTGGCGGCCGAGGCGCAGGCGGCCTGCGTGGCCGGCAGCGTGTCCACGGCCACCGTGTCGCGCAGGATGGTGCCGCGCGGCAGGGCGATCTTGCGGATGTTGTTGACGATGCGCGGGTTGTAGACCTTGAGCCGCACGTCACCAGAACTGCTGCTGGCCTTCAGGATCTTCGCCTGTTCAACGAGGAACTTGTCCTGACACTCGTTGTGCTGCTGGTCGAAGTAGAGGCGCAGGAAGGTGTCGAACTGGCGGTTGCCGCCGGTCGGCACGGCCGAGACGACGTTCACCGGACAGGGCGGTTCGGGGCTCAGCCAGAAGTTCTGGTAGAGGCCCGTCACGTTGTCGATCAGCTTCTCGAGCGCCGTCGAGTCGGTGGTGGAGAGGTAGGCCACCCAGAACGACGTGGTGTCGCCCGCCTTCAGTTTGACGGGACCCGCTCCCGCCCAGTAGTTGTTGTGCACCGTGGCGGGGAAGCCGCCGAGCATCGTGTCGGAGTACGGGACCACACACCCGTTGAGGCTCAGCGACGCCACCGGATCGGTGCAGTGGAAGACCTTCAGCGTGTCGAGTTTCCCGTCGTGATTGTAGTCCCAGTTGCCAGGCGGCACATAGCGGGGGAAGCCGCCGGCGCGTCCCGTCTGCGGGGTCCACCGCGTCGGGAAGTCGTAGTTGTGGAACATGTCGAAGTAGCCCTGCGCGCTCCACTCCGACGGGGGACGGACGGCGGCAAAGATGTCGGCCTCGTTGTTCGTCAGCACGCCGTACGTGGCGCGCGCGCTCACGCCAACACCGTTCGACGTCACGCAGGTGAAGCCGCAGGCGTTCACCTGGTTGATGTTCAGCGTGTCGCCGCGGTTGGGATGCGTCGGGTTGTAGAACGGCGACGCGGGGTCGGTGAACTTCTTGTTGCGGAGGTCGCCGATGGGGCTCTTGAGCACCACCATCGCCTGGTAGGTGCCGTTGTTGCCTCGGGCGCCCGACGCGTTGGACAGGCAGAGGCGCGCCGTGAGCAGGCCGCCCGCGGAGTAGCCGCCGGTGACATTGGCCCCGTGGTTGGCGCCGTAGCAATTGGTGCCGTTCTGGTTGATCATCGAGCCGATGTACGCCTGGCGCTTGAGGTCCAGGTAGAACGCCGGACTCTGCGTGCCGCTCGGGAATGGGCGGCCCATGAAGCCGAGGAAGAGCGAATCGTAGTCGAGGCCGACGCCGTACACGTCGGCGCTGCGGTTGATGATGTTCGCCTTCCAGAACATGGCGTCGGCCACGGTGGGGACCGCGTAGGTCCACGCCTCGAAGCGCCACTCGATGCCCATCGGATAGCCTTCCTTGATGGGCGCGCCGCTGCCGCCAGGAATGACCGAGCCGAAGTACGAGCGCTGCTCGCGGCCGAAGTCCACCGCTGAGCCGAACGTCTGGAAGGCCCCGTACAGCTTGTCCGTTGAGCGACGGCTCGCCGGAATCTTCCAGTCATCCCACGTGAAGCCGGTGGGATTGGCCTTGAACGCGTTCAGGTAGACGGAATCGGGGACGGGACGTTCGCCGTCGAACGTGCTCCCGGCCCACGTGTCGGGACAGTCGGAGCCGGCGAGGAGTGGAAGCCCCGCCGCGATGAATGAATTCACCGAGCTGGAATTGTCGCGGCACGAACCGGTGCCGGACTCCGTGGTGACGCCGCTGAAGAGCGAGCCCACCGAGCCGTCGCGACCCGTGAACGCAAGCTCGCGGCGGTCCGACGTCCAGCGCGAAAGCTGCGTGCGATGGTTCCAGCCGCCGCCCTTCACATTCTCGAGCGACGGCACGACGTCGCGAAAGCGCGACCAGTCGCCGCGCGACGCCGCCATCCAGATCTGCAGCTCGAACCAGCCGCCGATGCCGCGACTGATGATGCGCCCGGGAAGGTCCGCGCTGAAGAGCGTGTTGTCGTCCGACGGGCCGTTCGAGGTGGTCTTCCACCGCGAGTTGCCGCCCGACCGCATGCCCGTGAGCGCGAAGTCGCCGAGGCCGAACAGTTGGAAGCCCGAGGGCTTCTTGTTCATCGTGGGCACCGGCTCGTCGTCCGGATGCGGTTCCACGGTCACCTGGGCCCGCAGCGACCCCACGCCCAGCACGAGCGCGGCGCCCAGCACGATCATCAGGTGTCGAAGGGAGATTCTGGCAAAGCGATCCATCAGTGGCACTCCTGATTCAGGTGCGCCGGTGGGCCAGCCCCACCGGCACCGTCGGATTAGAAGCTGATCGAGATGCCGCCGTTCATTGACCGGCGACCGGCGAGGTATTGCGGGCGATCGAAGAACGTCGAGGTCTCACCCTCACCCGTGAAGTTCCCGGCCCGCAGGCGGGCCTGGGGTGAGGCGCCGCCATCACAGTTGCCGGTGGTGGCGAAGACCTGCGAGCAGTTCCGCCGGTCGAGGAGGTTCGACACGCGGAAGAAGGCGCCGTACCGCACGTTGGCCACGGTCCAGTCCTTCTGCGCCTGCATGTTGATCGTGAAGGTCAGCGGCGCCGAGCCGCTGTTGCGCTCGAGACGGTCCGCGGAATTGCCGGTAAACGTCAGCGACGGCGTGTACGGGAATCCGCTCGCGAGGCGCGTGGTGAACGATACCGACGAGTTCTTCAGGTACTTGCCGCCCCAGATCTCCGGCGTCCGGTTGGCCACGATAAAGCTGACGGAGCCGCCGAGCTGGTGGTTCTGGTCGAGGTCGCTGCGGATCTCGGTGCGGGCAACGATGTCGCCCTCTTCCGTGGTGCGCTGCGTCTCGAGGTCCGGCGGCGACGCGTTGGTCGTGGCCTGCGAGTAGGCGTAGTTCAGGCGCGCGGTCCAGAAGTTGGCGAGCCGGCGGCGGAACTCGAGCTCAAACCCGCGCACGGTCTGGAAGTCCTGGTTCACGAGCACCGTGTAGTTCGGCGAGTTGGTGCCGTACGTCACGCCGGGGTCGAAGACGCGGGTGGTCGTCCCCTTGAGGAAGCCGCCGTTGCGGACGCCGGTGAGTCCCGACTGGTCCTTGGAGAAGGCGACGAACTGCAGCGAGTAGCGGTTGCCCTTTCCAAACTCCGCCACGTACCCCATCTCGTACGAGACGGCCTGCTCGGCGCGCAGGCGCGGGTTGCCCACGTACGTCTGCGCGTCGAACTGCGCGGCCGTGCGCGTCCCTTCCTCGGGCGTGCCGATGCCGGTGCCCTGGTAGACGTTGTTGTAGAGCGGGTTCTGGTAGTAGACGCCGAAGTTGAAGAAGGCGCTCGACCGGTCGGTCACGGGGAAGGAGAGGCCGAGGCGCGGGCTGAAGGCGCGGCGCACGGCGGCGAGTCCCATGTCGTCCTTGAACGCGATGTCGCGCGCGGAGTCGCCCTTCTGCGCCAGCACGCCGCAGGCGGCGATGCCGGTGACGGGGAGCTTGGTGACCGGGTCCACGCCGCTCGCCCAGTTGGCCGGCAGGCCGAAGCGGGCAGGGTCGGAGCAGACGGTCAGCTGCGTGGTGCCGTTGGTCGGGTCGAGCGGGTTGTTGAACGAGGTGCCGCTGGCGCGTCCGTAGTCGAAGCGGGCGCCGACGCGCACCGTCAGGAAGTCGTACTCGATGCGGTCCTGCAGGTAGGCGGCCGCGTCCCACGGCTTCGCCTTGTAGTTCGACGGCAGCAGCTGGATGTTGTTCAGGCCGACGTCGCGCACCTCGCGGAAGTAGATGTCGTGGCCCTGATAGAACAGGCCCATCGCGAGGTTGTGGTGATCGGTGGCCTGGTACTGCACGTCGAAGCGCGCCAGGCGCGTGGTGTTCTTGTCGTTGCCCGCGATCTCATCGGTCCCTTCCGTGGGGGTGATGTCGACCGAGGTGACGCCGGCCACCGCGAAGCGCCCGTCGAAGTTGGTGTCGGCCACGCGCTCGCCCATGCAGACGCCGGAGAAGAACGTCGCGCACGTCTCGCGCCGTCCGCTCAGCTGGCCAACGACGAGCTTGTAGTTCAGGCGCCCGGCCGTCTGTTCGAAGCGCGCCGTCAGCAGGTCGCGCGATTCGCTCACCGTCGCCGGCGCCACGTACGCGTTGCGCTCGGAGCCCGTCGGGCGCCCGGTCGGCGTGAGGCGGTCGGTGTCGTAGAGCGTGTTGCACGCGTCCGGCACGTCCACGCTCTTGTAGACGTTGCGGTACGTGTCGATGCACTGGTTGGCGCGGCTGAAGCCCATCAGCCCCCAGTCGAACTGGACGTTCATGCGCGCATTCTCGAAGTGCAGCGCGCTGACGCTCAGCTTGGTCGTCGGGCCGAAGAGATACGTGAGCTTGCCGAAGGCGTTGCGCTCCGACGTGTAGCCCTGCGCGCGCCAGCCGCCGAGCAGGTCGCCTGTACTGATGTTGCGGGCGAGCGTGTCGGCCTGGAAGGGCTCGTACACCTTGTTGTCGTACTCGAGCACCTGCGACGCGCCGCCGGTGGAACGGCCGGCCATCACGAAGCGCAGCTTGTTGTTGGTCGCCGGCACCGGGCCCGAGAGGAATCCCTCGATGAAGTCGTAGCCCTTGAGGCCGTCGGAGACGCCGCCGAACGCCTTGCCCACCTTGGACGTCTCGTAGTCGAGCGCGCCCTGGATGGTGGTGCCACCATCGCGCGTGGCGGTGGAGACGACGCCAGAAAGCGCGTTGCCGTACTGCGGCTCCATGCCGCCCTTCACCGTCTGGACGCCGGCCACCGCCTTGTTGGTGATGTCGAGCGCGGGGCCGCCGAACAGGAAGTTGTTCACCGGGATGTCATCGATGAGGTTCATCGTCTCACCGGAGCGACCGCCGCGGATCTGCACGCCCGTGAAGCCCTGGCGCCGCGCCGCGGTGAAGGCGGTAAGGTCGGTGGAGACCTGCGGCACCTCGGTGAACCCGGCCTGCAGCTGCAGCGCGTCCTTGATGTTGCGGACCGGCAGCGTCTGCAGTTCCTCCTGCGAGATGGACTGCGTGGTGCCGGTCTGCTTCAACTCCACCAGGCTCTGCTGGTTCTCCACGATCTGCACCGTCTGCAGGGTGTTGGCGGCGCTGGAAAGCCGGAAGTTGATCTCGCGCGTGACGTCGATGGCGATCACCACCGTCGTCTGCTGCGTGCCGTAGCCGATGCGGCGCGCCTGCACGGTGTACTCGCCGGGCGGCACACCGAGAATGAAGAAGCGCCCATTCGCCGCCGACACCTGGCCGTAGCCGGTGCCTTGGAGCAAAACCTGGGCGCCTTCGATCGGCTGGCCGGACGCGGCGTCGGTGACGACGCCGGTGACCTTGCCGGTCTGTGCGTCTGCACGCGACGCGGCGATGCCGCTGGCGAGCACGAACGCGAGGACCAACGTCAGGCAGCGCATGGCTGCCTGTAGGGGCGGGGTGGTACGCACGGACGACCTCCCAGACTGCGTATCGGTGAGAACCTGACGGCAGGGCACCGCATACAACGACTGCGACTACAATAGACAGGCCTGTGATGCTCGACCCACTTGCCCTTCATACTCCGCGGCGCGGCGGACGCGTCACAGATCACGAATCACGAACGGCAGTAAAAGGCAGGATAGGGAGATTCCTGTCAAGTCCGGCGAATTTTGTCGGGCATTGCCCCACGCCGCGGCCAGCCCCGCCTGTTCTGCGTGCATCGCGCTCAATAGATTGCGCCCACCATGTCCGACGTCGTCTCGCTCGCTGCCGAACTTCTCGCCGTGCCGTCCCCCTCGCGTGACGAGGGGCGAGCCGTCGAGTTCGTTTCCCGCTGGCTCATCGCCCGCGGATGGAATGTCACGCTGCAGGAAGTCTCGCCCGGGCGCAGCAACGTCTGGGCCTCGCGCCGCGGCGGCGGCGTGACGCTCTCCACCCACCTGGACACGGTGCCGCCGTACGTCCCGCCGCGCCTCGAGGCCGACCGGCTCTACGGGCGCGGCGCCTGCGACGCCAAGGGCATTGCCGCTGCGATGCTCGTGGCCGCCGACCGGCTCGCCGAGGCGGGCGAGGAGCGCGTGGACCTGCTCTTCGTGGTCGGCGAAGAGCGCGGCTCCGACGGCGCGCGGGCGGCCAACCAGCTGGACGCCACCTCGCGGTTCCTGATCAACGGGGAGCCCACGGAGAGCCGGCTTGCCACCGGGTGCAAGGGGGCATGGCGGGTCACCGCGCGCACGCGCGGTCGCGAGGCGCATTCCGCCTACCCGGAACTCGGCGCCTCGGCGATCCTGCCGATGTGCGAACTGCTCCCGGGCCTCGCCTCGCTGGACCTGCCCGTGGATTCCGCGTTGGGTGCGACGACGATCAACGTGGGCGTCCTCAGGGGCGGCACGGAGGCAAACATCGTGCCCGCGCTGTGCGAGGCTGAGCTGCTCGTGCGTTTGGTCGGCGATCGCGCGCCCGTGCAGGCCGCGCTCGAGGGATGGGCCGGCGACCGCGCCGATCTCAGCTACGGCTCGTTCATTCCACCGCAGCGCTTCCACGTGGTGCCCGGCTTCGAGACGGCGCCCATGGCGTACACCTCCGACATCCCGCTGCTGCCGCGGTGGGGGACGCCGCTGCTGTTCGGCCCGGGCTCGATTCACGTGGCGCACACGCCGGACGAGTTCATCGCGCTCGACGAGCTGCGCGCGTCGGTGGACACCTACGAGCGCCTCGTGCGCAGCCTGCTCGCCTCATGACCTCACCACGCCTCCCCATCCAGGTTGCGGTGCTCGGCGCCACCGGCGCCGTGGGCCAGACGTTCGTGCGCCTGCTCGAGGGGCATCCCTGGTTCACACTCGCCGAGGTCGCCGCGTCCGAGCGCTCGGCGGGGCGTGCGTACCGGGACGTGACGCGCTGGATCGAGGGCGAGATGCCGGCCGCCGTCGGAGACATGCAGGTCAAGTCCTGCGATCCGACGGCCGTCTCGTCGCCCATCGTCTTCTCGGCGCTCGACAGCAGCGTGGCGGGCGAGGTGGAGGCGGCGTTCGCCGCCGCCGGCCGGCTCGTGCTCAGCAACGCGAAGAACTACCGGATGGAACCCGACGTGCCGCTGGTGATCCCCGAGGTGAACGCCGATCACCTGGCGCTCCTGGACCTGCAGCGCGCACGACGCGGCTGGCCGGGCGGCATCGTGACCAACGCCAATTGCGCGGCGACGATGGCGGCGGTGGCGTTGGCACCGTTGCACGCCGCCTTCGGCGCGCGGCGTGTCTTCGTGGCCACGATGCAGGCGGTGAGCGGGGCGGGGTACCCCGGCGTGCCGTCGCTCGACATCCTCGGCAACGTCATCCCGTACATCGGAGACGAGGAGCCGAAGCTCGAGCGCGAGATGCAGAAGATGCTCGGCGTCGTCGGCGCGGCGGGCGTCACCAACGCGCCGTTCGCGGTCAGCGCGCACGCGAACCGCGTGGCGGTGGAGAACGGGCACACCGTGTGCCTCTCCGTGGAGTTCGAGCGGGATCCGGCACTCGAGGACGCGGCGCGCGCGTTGCGCGACTGGACGGGGGCTCCCGTCGTGCGCGGCCTGCCCTCGGCGCCGGACGCGCCGCTGCATTTCTTCGAAAGCGAGGACCGGCCGCAGCCGCGCCGCGACGTGATGCGCGGGCGCGGCATGACGGTGTCGGTGGGGCGGCTGCGGCGAGATCCGCTCTTCCACCTGAAGTTTGTCGCGATGGGGCACAATACCATCCGCGGCGCCGCCGGGGGGTCCATTCTCAACGCCGAGCTGCTCGTGGCTACCGGCCGTGCCGGCGTCGCATGATCATCACCAAGTTTGGCGGCACCTCGGTGGGCGACGCCGCGGCGATCGAACGCACGGCTGCCATCGTGCGCGGCAAGCTTCCGCGCCAGCCGGTGGTCGTCGTGTCAGCGCTGGCCGGGACCACCAATGCCCTGTTCGACATCGCGGCGCAGGCGGCGAAGGGACAGTTCATCGTGGCCATCCGCGGCATCGAGGCGCTGCGCGACCGGCACCTTGGCGTCGTGCACGAACTGCTTGGCGAGAGCGGCGACGGCGCCGAGGTCGCCGCTGAGGTCAGCATGCTGTTCGACGAACTGGCGCACCTCGGCGAGGCGCTCTCGGTGCTCGGCGACCTGAGCCCGCGCTCGCTCGACACCGTGGCCGCGTACGGCGAGCGGCTGTCGTCGCCCATCGTGGCCGCGGCCTTCCGGCAGCGGGGCATCCCGGCGACGTGGGTGGATGCGCGCCGGGTGATGGTGACCGACGCGACATTCGGCAAGGCGCATCCGCAGCCGGACACCATTGCCGATGCGGTGCGGGAGCAGCTGCTGCCGCTGCTGCGGGCCGGCGCGGTGCCGGTGCTGGGCGGGTATATCGGCGCCACGCCCGACGGACTCACGACGACGCTTGGACGCGGCGGCTCCGATTACAGCGCCGCGCTCTTCGGCGCCGCCCTCGACGCCGAGGCGATCGAGATCTGGACGGACGTGGATGGCATGCTCACGGCCGACCCGCGCGTGATTCCCGGCGCGCGCCTCATCGAGCACATCCGCTTCGACGAAGCCGCCGAACTCGCGAGCTTCGGCGCCAAGGTGCTGCACCCGAGCACCATCGCGCCCGCGGTGCAGCGCAGCATCCCGGTCTTCATCTACAACTCGCACCACCCCGAGGCGGCCGGGACGCGCATCACCTTCGACGCGCCGCGGCTCTCGGTGCGCGCCGTCGCCGGCCGCGCCAACGTGGTGCTCGTGAACGTCAAGTCGAGCGCGATGCTCGGCACGCCTGGCGTGGTGCGCGGCATCTTCTCGGTCTTCGAGCGGTTCAGGCTGTCGGTGGACGTCATCGCGACCTCGGAGGTGAGCGTGTCGGTGACGCTCGACGCCGCCACGCACCTCGACGCGGTGCTCACCGAATTGGGGGCGTTCGGCGATGTCACGGTGGAGCGCGGCCGCGGCATCGTGGCCATCGTGGGCTCGGGACTGGGCGGCCACACGCCGTCCATGGCGCGCGCCCTGGCGGCACTGGGCGACCTGCGGGTGCACATGTGCTCGCTCTCGGCGAGCGCGATCAACCTGACGCTCATCGTGGACGGCGACCAGGTGCACGAGGCCATGCGCCGCCTGCACCGGGCGTTCTTCGAGGAGGCCGCATGACGGCGCCACGCCTGGCCATCGTGGGCGATGGCAAGATGGGACGGCTGCTGCACGCCCTCGCGCTGGAGCAGGGTGAGGTCGTGACCGCCTTCCTCGGGCGGGACGACGTGCTGCGCGCTGGCCTCACCACGGCGACTCTGCGGGGCGCCACGGTGGCCATCGAGTTCACCGAGCCGTCGGCGGCGGCGGACAACGTGCGCGCGTGCCTGGCGGCGGGCTGCGCCGTGGTCTGCGGCACCACCGGGTGGGACGCCGCACGCATCGAGGTCGAGGACGAGGTCATGACCTCAGGGGGCGCGCTCCTGTGGGCGCCCAACTTCTCGCTCGGCATGCACATCTTCACGGCGCTCGTGGCGCAGGCGGCGCGCCGCGCCCATGCCGCGGGCGGGTTCGAGGCGGCGATCATCGAAACGCATCACGCGGCGAAACTCGATGCCCCGTCCGGCACCGCGCGGCTGCTGTCGCGCGTTGCGGAGCAGGCGTCGGGCGAACCCGTGCCCATCACCTCGGTGCGCGTGGGCGCGGTGCCCGGCACCCACGAACTGGTGATCGACGGCGCCTTCGAGCAGGTGCGCCTCGTGCACGAGGCGCGCGACCGCCGCGTCTTTGCGCTCGGCGCGCTCGCCGCCGCCCGGTGGCTCGCGGGGCGCCGCGGGGTGTTCACGCTCGACGACATGCTGGCCGCTCCGGAGGAGGGCTGATGGGCACCTGCACGCTCCGCGGCGCCATCACGGCGCTGGTGACGCCGTTCGCGCCGGATGGGCGGCTCGACGAGCCGGCCCTGCGCGCCCTGGTCGCCTGGCAGGTGGAGCAGGGCATCGACGGCGTGGTGCCCGTGGGTTCGACGGGGGAAGCCGCAACGCTCTCGCTCGCCGAACGCGAGCGGGTGGTCGCCATCACCGCCGAGGTGGTGCAGGGCCGCGTCCCCGTGATTGCCGGCGCCGGGTCCAACGACACGGCGGCCGCGATCGAAAATTCCCGTGTCCTGGCGGGCGCCGGCGCCACGCAGCTGCTGCATGTGTCGCCGATGTACAGCAAGCCGCCGCAACGGGGACTCGTCGCGCACTTCCGCGCGGTTGCCGATGCGGCGACAATTCCCGTGGTGCTGTACAACGTCCCGGGACGCACGGCGAGCAACATGGAAGTGGAGACGCAACTGGCGCTGGCCGAGCATCCCAACATCGTGGCGACCAAGGAAGCATCGGGAAACATCGAGCAGATCGGTGAGATCATCCGCCGCCGTCCGCCGGGGTTCGCCGTGCTCTCCGGCGACGATAGCCTGACCGCGGAGGTGATGGCCCGCGGCGGAGACGGCGTGATCTCGGTGGTATCGAACGCGGTGCCCGCCGCGCTCCATGCCCTCTGTGCCGCGGCGGCGCGGGGCGATCTCCCCGCCGTGCGTGCGCTGCAGGATCGGCTCGCGCCGCTCTTCAGCGCGGCGTTCGTGGAGTCGAACCCCATCCCGATCAAGGCGGCCTTGGCGATGATGGGGCGCATCGACAACGTGCTGCGCCTGCCGCTCGTCCCGTTGGATGCGCGTCACGAGCGGGTCGTGCGCGACGCGCTCGCCGGCGCCGGAGTCGTCGCGCCGTGATCGCCACCGTGGATTTCGTCGCGCTCGAACGCCGCGTCGAGGCGTTGTACGCCATTCCCAACCACGCCCCGATGCCGGCGGACGCCGAAGAGGCCATCGACCTCCTGCTGACGGCGCTCGAGCAGGGGCGGGTGCGCGCCGCGGTACGCGGCGATCACGACGAGTGGACGGCCGTCCCGTGGGTCAAGCGAGGCATCCTCGCCGGATTTCGCGTCGGGCGCATGATTGACCAGTCGGTGCTGGGCGACGCGCGCGTGAGCCGCCCGTTCACCTTCTTCGACAAGCACACGTATCCGACGCGCGCGCTGACGCTCGATGATGGCATTCGGGTGGTGCCGGGCGGGTCGTCCATTCGTCGCGGGGCCTTCGTTGCGCGCGGGGTAGTGTGCATGCCCCCGATGTTCATCAACGTCGGCGCCTACGTGGGCGCCGGCACCATGATCGACTCGCACGCGCTCATCGGGTCGTGTGCGCAGGTGGGCGAACGCGTGCACATCAGCGCCGCGGCGCAGATCGGCGGCGTGCTCGAACCGGTGAATGCCTCGCCCGTCGTCATCGAGGACGACGTGGTGGTTGGCGGCAACTGCGGCGTCTACGAAGGAACCGTGGTGCGCGCCCGCGCCGTGCTCGCCGCCGGGGTCGTGCTCACGCGCGGCACGCCGGTGTTCGATCTCGTGCACGAACGGGTGCTGCGCGCGGAACCGGGCGGCGTGCTGCAGATCCCGGCCGGCGCGGTGGTGGTGCCGGGAGCGCGGCAGGTGGCCCACGGATGGGGCAGGGAGCAGGGGCTTTCGCTGCAAACGCCGGTCATCGTGAAGTACCGCGACGACAAGACCGACGTGGCGACGGCGCTCGAAGGCTGGCTGCGGTGAGGCAGTTCTCCCGAGGGTTCGCGGCGGTGACGCCGTGCTCCCGACGGCCGGCTGCGATGCGCCGCGCCCGCGCCGCCGGAGCGGACGCATGCGCGTAGACGGCGTCGTCCGCGTCCCGGGCGACAAGTCGATCTCACATCGCGCGCTCATGCTGGGCGCCCTCGGCGACGGCGCGTCGCGCGTGCGCGGCGTGCTGCAGTCGCTGGACGTGCAGAGCACGGCCGGCGTCCTGCGTGCGCTGGGCGCGGCGGTGCCCGCCCTCGGCGCGGAACTGGTGATCCGCGGCGGCGGCCTGCACGGCCTGCGCGCGCCGAGCGCCGATCTCGACTGCGGCAACAGCGGAACGTCGGCGCGCCTCCTCGCCGGCATCGTGGCCGGGTCGCCGTTCGCCGGCCGGTTCGTCGGCGATGCGAGCCTGAGCCGGCGTCCCATGGGACGCGTGGCGCGGCCGCTCACGCAGATGGGCGCGCGCTTCGCCTTTGAAGGCGCGGGTGAAGGCCTGCCCATGACGGTGCACGGCGGGCGCCTGCAGGGACTGACCTGGCACATGGAGCACGCGAGCGCGCAGGTGAAGAGCGCCCTCCTCCTCGCCGGGCTCGTGGCCGACGTGCCGGTGGAGGTGCACGAACATACCCCGACGCGCGATCACACGGAGCGCATGTTTGCCGGACGCGGCGTGGACCTGCGCGTCGAGGAAGGCGTCGTCGCGCTCGTCCCCACGGGACGGCTTGACGCCGGCGACCAGCTGGTGCCCGCGGACCCGTCGTCCGCGGCGTTCTTTGCCGCGCTCGCCGCCATCGCCGACAGCGGACAGCTTGCGCTCGACGACGTCTGCATCAACCCGACGCGGGCCGGCGCGTTCCGCGTACTGCGCCGCATGGGCGCGACGCTCGCGTACGAGGATCGGCGCACCGAGGGCGGCGAGGAGGTGGCGCGCATCGTCGTGGGACCCGGCGCCCTGCGCGGCGCTGTCATCGAGGGCGGCGAGGTGCCGTCGCTGGTGGACGAACTGCCGGTGCTGGCCTGTGTCGCCGCCTGCGCCGAGGGCGAGACGCGCGTGACCGGCGCGGGCGAACTGCGCGTCAAGGAGAGTGATCGCATCACGGCGATCGTGGAGAACCTGCGCGCGGTGGGCGCCGTGGCGGAGGAGCTGCCGGACGGCTTCGTGGTGCGGGGCAGCGGCCGCCGCCCCTTCGCCGGGCGTGTGGCGACGCACGGCGACCATCGCATTGCGATGGCGTTCGGCGTGCTGGGCGCGATCCCGGGGAGCGAGATCGTGATCGATGACCCGGCCTGCGCCGCGGTCTCGTTTCCCACGTTCTGGGAGGAGCTGGTGCGTGTCGGCAGCTAAGCAGCCGCCTCTGGTGGTCACGATTGACGGGCCGGCGGCGTCGGGCAAGTCGAGCACCGCGCAGATGGTGGCGGCGCGCCTGCAGATGCGGCACCTCGACAGCGGGATGATCTACCGGAGCGTGACGGCGGCCCGCCTGCGCGGCGGCGACGCCCCCGAACTGTGGACGGAGCAGTCGATGCTCGACGCGGCGGAGCGCGTGGCGCTGGCGCCGGGCGCCACGAGCTTCCAGCCGCGGCTCGACGGCGACGACTGCGAAGCGGAGATCCGTGGCGACGCCGTGACCGGCACGGTGAGCCTGGTGGCGAAGATGCCGCTCGTGCGCGCATGGGTGAACGCGCTGGTGCGGGCCACCGCGGCGGCGCACGAGATCGTGGTGGACGGCCGCGACATGGGGACGGCGGTCTTTCCCGATGCCCGCCTCAAGGTGTGGCTGGTGGCGGAACCCGCCGAACGGGCGCGGCGTCGCATCCTGCAGCGGACCGGGCGAGCGCCGGGTGCCGCGGAGTTGGAGGCGGAAGCGGCGGAACTCGAGGCGCGCGACAAGAAGGACCGCGAGCAGACTCAGCCAGCGGCGGATGCGGTGTGGATTGATACCACGGGCATCACGCAGGAGGAGCAGGTGGAGCGGATTGTGGCGCTGGCTGAGGGTGTGCGGTAACGGTGCAGGGTGGGGTGCATAGGCACGGCGTTCCCCTCCCCCCGCACCTCCCGTGGCCCATGCACCCCACCGTGCCTGGGCCCATGCACCCCACTGTGCCCATGCACCGCACTGTGCCCCCTCCCCTTCCTATTAGAGGAGGAATCGCACATATTATCTAGCTCCCGCCGAATGGCGGGCCCCGGGACCTCGACGGCCACCGTGCTCTCGTCTTCCGGGACACCACAACCCGCATCCTCGCGCGCGGCGAGCCGCACACATCCGCGTCCAAGCGACACCTATGACCACCCCCACAATTCCGGAAGCCACGCCGCAGATGATCGAGCGTGAGAAGCGCATGGCCCAGAAGGCCGTCCTGCGCCCGCTCGCGAACCGCCGTCCCGAGCTCTACGAGGAAGACGAGTACACGTCCTCCGACTACGAAGCGATGATGGACCTGTACAACGGGACGCTCGCCTCCATTGAAGAGGGCGAGATCGTCAAGTCCGTGGTGCTCGAGATCCGCGACAACCTCGTCGTGCTCGACATCGGCTTCAAGTCGGAAGGCTCGATTCCGCTCGAAGAGTTCAAGGACATGCCGGAGCTCAAGGTCGGCGACGAAGTCGAAGTCCTGCTCGAGCACCTCGAGGACCAGGAAGGCTCGGTCGTCCTGTCGAAGAAGAAGGCCGACTTCATGCGCGTGTGGGAGAAGATCCGCGTCGCGTACGAGTCCGACCAGCCGGTCGAGGGCGTCCTCGTCAAGAAGATCAAGGGCGGCGTGGTCGTCGACCTCATGGGCGTCGACGCGTTCCTCCCGGGGTCGCAGATCGCGCTCCGCCGCGTCCCGAACATCGACGAGCTGCTCGGCCAGAAGTACGAGTTCAAGATCATCAAGCTCAACAAGCGCCGCCGCAACATCGTCGTCTCGCGCCGCGTGATCCTCGAGACCGAGCGCGCCGGCAAGCGCGAGAAGCTGATGAAGGAGCTCCAGAAGGACCAGGTGCGGAAGGGCGTGGTCAAGAACATCACGGACTTCGGCGCGTTCATCGACCTCGGCGGCGTGGACGGCCTGCTCCACATCACCGACATGTCGTGGGGGCGCATCCAGCACCCGAGCGAGATGGTCGCCATCGGCGCCGAGCTCGAGATCAAGGTCCTCGACATCGACTGGGAGCGCGAGCGCATCTCGCTCGGCCTCAAGCAGCTCCAGGCGTATCCGTGGAAGGACGTCGCCGCCAAGTACCCGGTCGGCACGCGTGTCTCGGGCAAGGTGGTCAGCATCACGAACTACGGCGCCTTCATCGAGCTCGAGCCGGGCATCGAAGGGCTCGTGCACATCAGCGAGATGAGCTGGACGCGCAACGTCCGCCATCCCTCGAAGCTCGTCAGCATCGGCGAGGCCATCGAGGCGGTGGTGCTCAAGGTCGATCCGAACGAGGAGAAGATCTCGCTCGGCATGAAGCAGACCGAGCAGGATCCGTGGATGGTGCTGCCGCTCAAGTACCCGGTGGGCACGCGCATCAACGGCAAGGTGCGCAACCTCACGTCGTTCGGCGCCTTCGTCGAGATCGAGCCGGGCATTGACGGCCTGATCCACATCTCGGACATGTCGTGGACCAAGCGCGTCCAGCACCCGTCGGAAGTGGTCAAGAAGGGCGACGCGGTGGACGTGGTGATCCTCAACATCGACAGCGACAACAAGCGCATCTCGCTCGGCCTCAAGCAGGCCGAGGAAGATCCGTGGCTGAAGATCGGCGAGACCTACACGGTCGGCACCGAGCTCAAGGGCCACGTGGTGCGCCTGATGGAGAAGGGCGTGGTCGTGGATGTCGGCAACGACATCGAAGGCTTTGTGCCGATCTCGCAGCTGAACCTCACCGGCTCGACGATCCAGAGCCCCGCGGAAGTGGCGTGGGAGAAGATGGCGCTCGACCTGCGCGTGCTCGAGGTCGACCCGATCCATCGCCGCATCGTCCTGTCCGTGACGAACATTCCGGAAGGGCAGGAGCGCCCGGCCGAGCCGTCCAAGGTGCACACCGAGGAAGGCGACGCGATTCCCGAAGTGCCGGCGGATCTGTCGGCGGTTATTGAAGAGATCGACGAAGCGTAAGACGTGCGGAGAAACGACGAACCCCCCGGCGCATGCCGGGGGGTTCGTCGTTTCGGGGGACGGGTGCGGGGTGCGGGGGCTTGGTGCGGGGGGGCGGGGGGAGGACGGAGGGAGGAGGGAAGGAGCCCGGCCCCCCCCCCCCGCCCCCCCCCCGCACCTCCCCC
>Ga0082335_1001118_pt1 | contig 60858 bp, 56 predicted proteins | sample Subgrocontami58m_FD_72375 | JGI IMG/M metagenome (GOLD analysis project Ga0082335, IMG submission 72375) | Subsurface groundwater microbial communities from S. Glens Falls, New York, USA - GMW37 contaminated, 5.8 m (SPADES assembly) (version 2) ... | reverse complement strand
AGCGTATTGTTGGGCGGCGCAAAAAAGCGCGCCGCCCAACAATACGCTGGAGCCTCGTGTCGCCTCACCGTCTGACTTCGTCATCCGGCAACCGGCGCCACGAGGCTCAGCTCGCCGTTAGCCGTATAGGATACATAATGTGATGTTTTGATTAAAATTTGGATAGGAAAGGGTTATGCCAAAGATCAAACCATCGGTCTTCATAAGCCATGCGGTTTTTGAAGCAGATATTATTAACAAGCTTGTTGATTATCTTCAAACTGTTCTTCCTGATGTTTCATTCTTTGTTTCATCATCTTATGACTCTCTAAAGCCTGGTGCCATTTGGTGGGATGAAATCAGACAAACATTAGCCAATGTCAAAATTATCTTAGCATGTGTCTCTCGCCAATCTATCGGAAAGCCATGGATACTATTTGAAAGTGGAGTTGGAGTTGGGTGTAAGGCACTCCTGATACCAGTCATTTTGGATGATCTTCCTTTCTCAGAATTGAGTTTACCTCTTTCGATGTTTCAGTCTATTCAACTAGACCAAGTAGGACTCTCAAGCCTTGTCGAATTGATTTCTCAAAATACAGGCACTCGAATTAGTAATGAGCATATATTGAAAGAACCTATACCGCGATTTACTGAGATACCCATTTCCATAGAGTCTTCAATGGGAGTTTATTCGGGAACTAATAGATATGACATAACTTCTGGCTGGCAGCGTTACGCTGGGAATCACCATACCTTCCAAATCCGCAAGAACTACTTATCCATTGGTGAGTCTTTTAGCGATGGTTTTCGATACCCGCCATCGGATTCGCTGATTGCTCCTTGGAAGCATCTTGCCTTTAGGATAAAACGAACTCAAGATGTTTATTTTTATGCTGTATTAAGATGTCTTGATGGTTCGATGCCAAAAATCTTTGTATCTTCGATTGTAAATACATGGGGATTTACTAGTGATCCCACAGACGAGTATCGGGTTCCCATGGTTTCCATTCCTAAGGGCCGATGGCAAGTAATTGTTGTTAATTTGAGGTCATTGGAAAGAGAGTTGAAATCACCAATACAATCTATTGCTGGATTCAGAGTACGTGGACCATTATTGCTTAGTCATATTTGGTGCGTTGATAATCTTGCTTATATTTCTGATGAATTCCTTAACGATGCAACAATATTATCTTATCCAGTTTCTACATGAAGAACATATGGCTAACAACTGCATCAACTCGGACTGGCAATTCCGCTACGCTCCATTGCCAGCCGGTTATGCGGAGCGTTGAGCGGCGCGTATACGCTCCGCTCAACGGCGAGCTGCTTCGCCAGCGTATTGTTGGGCGGCGCAAAAAAGCGCGCCGCCCAACAATACGCTGGAGCCTCGTGTCGCCTCACCGTCTGACTTCGTCATCCGGCAACCGGCGCCACGAGGCTCAGCTCGCCGTTAGATGATGATTAAAGCAGATATGGAAATAGATTGGCCATGAAAAGACAAAACGAGGAGAGCGCGTGTGAAGCTTTTATCGCTATTCTCAACACCATCACCGGCGTGCAATACGTAAAGCGTGAATCTCCGGATGAGTTAAATCGACGAACCCCGGATGTCGATTTTATTCTGGTGGCCATCGACGCCGAAACGGATGCAATTGCAGTAGAACATACGGTTCTTGAATCTTTTGAGGGCCAAATAGGATACGTAAATAGATCATATGATGTCGTTGGCTCAATTAATTCCGGCTGTAGGAAGACAATTCCGGTGGATCGCTACTACTTTCTTGCTATTCCTCCCGCAATAGTCGATTCCCTTGTGGGAAAAAACAGAAGTCATTTTGTCAGCAAACTCTCCTCCTGGGTGGGGAAGAACGCACAAGGACTACTGATCGACAGCCACACACAAACTGACTACGAAGGACATAAGATAACATTGCTGTGTAGCGGCAGCCATCCCCAGTTGAATGGAAACGTCTGGCGAGCGCCTCAACAGCCTGAAAATCATGAGATTCTGCAGGCCCAAAGGCTTAACCGGGCAATTGCAGATAAGCTTCCCAAACTCAGACAGTACAAGAAGCGGGGCTTCAAAACTGCTCTTCTGCTTGAGGATATTGCCGCTATTCCGTCAACCATTACGCAAAGAGGTCATGGAATGAGTTCGGACGAAAGAAACGGTGCGAGAAGTGCGGTTGACTACATTGTTGTTCTTGCATCAAATAAGGGCCGGATGATTGTCGGTAACATGTGGAAAGAGGAGTCCGTTTGGCATTCGTCCATACCATCTGATAGAAGATTCAGTTTTCGACAGATGCCAGGCAAGGGAACGGTTGTGGAAACGTCAAATTTAGGGAAATAGAGGCTGCGGAAGGGGTCTCACCGTTAAGAGTGTCACGCTGGTGTGCAAATTGACCATCTAACGATTTACTGGAGCCAATCGGCGGAAAAGGGCGCTCCGCCTCTGGCTCAGCTTTTTGTTGGGGCAAAGGAAATGAATATGGAAGACCGCATGGCGGCACTCGATGAGATCAGAACAGAGATCACCACGGATATCGCTGATGTTCGGGACCGCTTTCTAAAGGAATTCCCAGGTGAGATCGAGGAGTTCGTAGAGCATATGGCCGATGCTTTTCTTAACTGGCGCAAGCTCGATGCGAAGATTGGTACCGATGTGCGTCTCGCACACGTGTCCGCGTTAGTCTATTCGGCTGTCACGCTCCATATACTTTCCATGAAGTTGCTAATGTCAGGCCATATCGTTGCCGCTGGCAATTTGATGCGCCAGGTTGTTGAGTCTATGGCTACGGGTCTGCTGTGCTCTGCGACTTCCTTGGGGATTCTAGACAAGTACATTAAGGGCAAGTACTCTACTAATAAGTCCATTGACCAAGTCATTAAGTACGCCGATAAGGTTGGTGCAAAACGAGAGGCCCTGAAACAGCTTCAAAAGACGCAAGTGTTTTACCATAAATACAGCCATCCTTCCTTATTCACCGTCGCGAGCCACATTTGTTTCGATACGGAAGGCGCACTGTACGTCGGTTGTTCTTTTGATGAGGGCAAGGTAGTGCAATACAGAAAGGAAGTGAAAGGCCGCCTGGGGTTGGCGAAGGTTTTTCCTAACTTCGTCCAAGGCATCGCAAACAACATGAAATAGGCAGAGCCCCAACAACGGCATGGTTCGGATTGCCTACAGCCTTCGGCTTCCGGCAACCGCACATGCCGGGCGTTGGGGCAGGATAAATAATATGGGATTTGAGTTAGACTGCGAATCAAAAGAATATGTTTTTCACAGTTTGTGCGAAGGATTCACCTGTGGCCCTGATAGTCTAAAAAATACTCTCTTAGAATTGGATCTTGAAAAGATTTATCAAGAAAATGGAGATAATATTTATATCCCTTCTGAAGAATATCTATACAATTATATTGTTAAAAGGTTAGGGAATCACAAACCATTAAAAGTGGTAAATTGGTTTCATCTAACTCGCACAACCAAACAAACCGAGTTCAATGATGGAATTATTCCCCTAGGTGACTCATTAGAAAAAATATGGTCAGCATTAATTGATATTGCCCCTGATGCTGTTATTAAAGATAACTTAAAATTATTAAGACAAAGTGGAGTTCCCAATCACCTTTACGGAATAAAGCATAATAATCCATTCCACTGGGGACCTTATGCTGTTTTAATCAAAGAAACTGCATTTCGTTCGAGCATTCAACACGATTATTTGGGTATGCCAGAAATCATTGAAGACATCTGCAATGGTTATGAAGAAAAGTATGGCGAATCTATCATAAATATTTATGAGTCATCTCTCGTTCCAAAAATTGTAAAATTTAAAAGTAACAAACGTGTCGATGCAGGTTGTATAGAGGCGGCATTATATTATGCTTATGAAGCTGTAAGAGGTAATCCACCTTCAAGCAATTGCATAACATGTTTTGATAATGAGGGTGTAAAAATAGAACCAGAATCAATTGTTTCTGTAATCACGGTTGAAATATTACCCCAACAAGGGCAATACAGCCGATCGCTGCGCTCCGGCTGATTTTTTCGTTGTGTGAAAATATTCCGAGATCGTATAAAAATGATAGCTTCCAAAATAACAGCTATAAAAATTGGAAACCCAATGGCTCCGATAATAAACTTAATGTTTATGGGGGTAGACCATGCAATGTATCCGTAATATCCGACGTACCATAAAAAAAGATAGGAAAATCCTGCTATCAAATTTGCTATGGTTTTTGGTTGGCATTGTAGCATTACCGACTAGCGTCTCAATTTTGAACTGGCTTTCAACACTCTCGCCTCAATTCCTATCTTCAGCGGCATTAACAGAATTCCTAATAATACTAATACTGTTGATTTCATTGCTTTCCCTCAGAGATAAGATTTCCGTTGCAAACATCTATTTCAAAGACAATAAAATATCTTGGGACCAACTTGAATCCGATGCTGACTTTGGTGAAGCTTTTGATGAGGCTGCACATAAAGACACCAAATAGACCACACAACAAGCGGTTCAAGCGGACGGTGGAAAAGACTGCCGCCGCTTACCCTTTCCGTTGGGGCTTAATAAAACCATGAGTCGTTATACTATTTTTATGGATGTCTCAGGGCGTATAGCCCGATCAATTGACGGCCATCAGTTTACTACTATTGGAGGGGTTTCTTTAGAGACGGAAAAATTGGAGTCTGCATTAAATAACCTCCCGAAAGATTTACCGAAATGGGAAGGATCTACAATTAATGACGTCAAAAAAGTAACAGAATATATTCGTGAAAATGCAATTTATGTCGCAGCGGTGTGCTTGGATAAGAAAACCGAACAATGGCCATTATTTTGGGATGACGCAGATTCTTATCATCAAAAGATAGCCTCAGCTTCAAAAATGCGGACTGGATTTGTCAAAGCCGCCAATGTCATACGGTATTGGCTATTTGGACAATGCTCGGCACCTCTAATTGCAGAAACAATCAAAAGGGCTGGAATGCCAAAGGTTCTTGACTCAAACGGGTTAGGCATTGTTGAAGTCAATATCGTATGTGACTCTGATATCCAAGGGACTGATAACATTAGTGCATTTAAATCGTGTTTGGAACAATTTGAAAAATCACAAAAGAAAACAAACTCTCTTGGATTAAGAATGATTTTAAAGGATTTAAAAATCGATACAGAACAGAATGAGCCACTAATTTTACTCGCTGATTATATTGCCGGTATCTGCAATTCACTTTTTGGCGCTGGAAAAATTTCTGCTCCTGCCGGATTAAATCTTAATGACACTAAAGCTGAACTCGATAAAGTTAAAGATTCTGGAAAAATTGTTGTAATTAAAAAAAGTTTTGACCTCAATTACAGGGAAATATTCTCTAATTTTGAAGCAATCTAAACTGGGGCACTGCCCCAACAACCGGCTGCACGGGATTCGGGCCAAAAAGCGGCCCTCACCCGTAAGCCGTAGCGTTAGGTGAAGGCCATGAAGACAAAGAGACAACAGGCAATGGTTGAATTCAAATCATGGTCCAGCTTTTCGACGTTCTGGACCGCCGTGATCAGAAAACATCGTTTCTTCAGGCCGCCCGATGTGGAAGACTTTCTGAATGCTGTTTTGGTGACGAGTAAAGGCCGTCAAACGGTCATAAGGGCCAACAAGGTATTCTGGAGGGCACAGATCGGCTGTGATTTTAGCCCATACTATCAGAATAACGAATACATCGATGATCTTCCTGCTCCGTATCCTCCTGCACGTATGAAACCGCTGGTGGGTGAAGCTACCGAAGGAAGAGTCAACCCCAAAGGGATTCCGTATTTGTACTTGGCGACAAAACGAGACACCGCTTTGGCCGAGGTGCGCCCGTGGCTCGGCACATCTATTTCGGTTGCCCAGTTCAAGACGGTACGTGAGTTGAGAGTGGTGAATTGCTCTGGTACCGGGGAACGAATCAACATCTACTTAGAAGAACCGGAACCACCTGAGCGGGAGAAAGCTGTGTGGTCTGATATCGACCGGGCGTTTTCTACGCCCATAACTCCTGGTGATCGCACTGCCGAGTATGCACCCACACAGGTCATATCTGACATGTTCAAAGCCAACGGCTTTGACGGCATTGCCTATGGGAGCGCTCTCGGCGACGGACACAATGTGGCGCTGTTCGATCTTGAGGCGGCGGAGATTGTAAACTGCTCCCTCTTTGAAGCCAGGGACATTAAGTTCACTTTTTCGGAAGCCGCAAACCCGTATTTCATAAAGAAACACTATGAGAACAGCAACAAAGGAGGCACCTAACATCTATATGGCCTTCGTTTGTCAAGGAAAAAACCTCTCCTATAGATCGGAAAGAGAGAAATAAAAAGAGATATAATCCGTCCAAGCGTTAATGAAGCCTTGACAACCGACCCTATGGTTCCGGCTTGCGTCTTCCGTCGCGAGTGTCAGTACGCTAAAACGCGTCTGCACCAAACATCTATAGAGATTGACTGAATGGCCAAAGACGTTCTTTGACAATCAGTTTGCTGTCATAGGACAGCTTCAGAATATATTTCGGTACCCTTATCCCGGCGCAGTCAAAGTGAGCGGCTTGGATCAAAGATCCATCCAGTTAGGGTGTCACTCGGGCAAGGGGCAGAACACGGATATCGTCTGGTCAAGCATCATTTATCAGTAAAAGGGAAAAAGGATGCCGCCAATCAAAGCCCTGAGCTTAGAGGCATTTGGCCCAATCTTTAAAGCAGTCATGCTGCAGTTGGTCAATCAAGACAATTAGGTCCGCCTATAGAATCTCAGTTAGACGACGAGCTGGCATCCTTAATCCCACGATCATTGGCTGAAGAATTTATCCATATTAAAAGCCTCCTTGTTTTTGAGTATGAAATAAACTGCTCTGCCGATTTTGTGGGTGAAGATACCCAGTGCTTTGCCCTTGTTATATTTTCGTTCGAGTTTAGCAACGTATTGTTTAGCTTTCTCGGATTCTCTGAGCATGAGGATCGCCGCCTCGTTGCATGCCCATTTGAGATGGTGGTTCCCGATATTGCCATTGGATTTGCCGGCCCATTTGCCGTCTGATTCCTTGACGGGTTTAATCAACCGGGCATAGGAAGAAAAATCATGGACGGAGGGGAACCGTTTGATATCTTGAATTTCGTAAAGCATGACAAGGGCCAGGAGCAGGCCGACACCGGGGATCGACCGGAGTAAGTATAGAGTGTGGTAATCATGTTGTTCGGCGGTTTTTTCAATATACCATTCAAGTTGATTGAGGATCTTGTTAAGCGATCCTATCGCGGCAAGATCCACCTCTACACTTTTGCGGACTTCAGGATTTTCAAACTGTTCGGCCACTCCGGCATGGTTGTATTGCGTCCTGGTGTTCTGGACATGGGCAACCAATTCGCTGCATCTGCGCATGAGATACATCCGCCGTCTTAATAGATCTCTGGTGGCACGCCACTGGGCCGGATACGGATAGGCGGTCGGAAAGTTTCCACCTTTCAGCAGTAATGCGATTTTATTTGAATCGATCTTATCATTTTTTGTCTTTCCACCATGGATGGCTTTCATGTATAATGCATGCCCGAGAGCAAAAGGAATCTTATGTTTCGCGCACAAATCCGAAACCCAGTACCAGCAAAAGACACATTCCACACCCACGATGATGTCATCCACATAAGGTGAGATGATTTGGATAAAGGCTTCAGGATCGGTTTTGATATTTTCATGAACCATGACTTTGCCTTTTTGATCGAGGATACAGACATACATTTTTCTGGCATGCAGATCGATGCCGCAGTAATATTGATGTTGCCGGTTGTAGAAGTTCATATTGCCTCCTTTTTTTGTTAAGAGTTTGAGTCTGGATCACTCTTTATATTCTTAACGATCAAAGGAGGCTACCTTCTATGTTCGGAAGGCCATAACTATTATCATGACGCTGCAGTGGACAGCTAGATCGCTGCCACTGAGCTTTTCGTTGGCCCCCGAGAATACCTTCAAGGAGGTGGCTCATGAAACGATGTGAGGTTTGGTGGGTTAATTTTGACCCTTCCATTGGTGGGGAGATCAAGAAGAAGCGCCCAGCCGTCATCATCAGTAATGACGCATCAAACAAGTTTCTCAATTGAGTTCAGGTTGTTCCTCTTACCAGCACGGCAGATCGCCTCTATCCCAGTGAAGCATTGGTGTTTTTTGAAGGTAAAGACAGTCAGGCTATGGCAGATCAATGTTCCAATGCCTACGAGTTTCTCTAACGTTTCCGTCCCCTGCTTTTCCCCACCGGCCGTGTTTCTTTGCGGTCCCGACCCGGCTTTGCCCCGCGTGTGCCCGTCGCCCGCCTGATTGCCGGCCCGGGTATTTGCTTTTCTTCCAGGACCGCCCGCTGCTGGCGCCGCTCGATGCTTGTGCGGGCCACGCGGATGGGTTGGCGCGTCTCTCGGTCCAGTCCGGTAACGTACATGGCCGTGGCAATGGTGCCGGGGGTTGGGGTAAAATCCTGAAACTGCCGCACCGGCAATTGCAGCGCCTGCAGGCGTGTTGCCAGCATCTCCATGTCTTGCTGGCTGCAGCCGGGATGGGCGGAGATAAGATAGGGTGAAAAATTTGCTTTTTTTCCGGCCCTTTTTGTGATGGCCCGGCACCTGCTGAGAAACTCCGTTAACACCACGGCACTTGATTTATGCATCAGGCGCAAAACATCCGTCTCCGTATGTTCCGGGGCGATCTTCATGGCTCCAGGTGTATGACGCAAGAGGAGCCGCTCCAGCAGCCGGGGTGTTTTCAGGAGCAACTCCATCTGCAATCCCGAGGAGACAAAGAGATTTTTGACCCGGCTGAGGCGGGAAACTTCGCCTAGCAGGTTCAGGAAGGCCTTTTCATCAATCTTCAGAAATTTGCAGAGGCGTGGATATAGACAATCATGCTGTTGACAGGGGGCGGGGGAGGCGCAGCTCGTTCCGTAAAGGTTCGCCGTCGGCCCGCCCAGGTCGCTGATGGTGCCCGAAAAATTATTCTGTGCGGCTATCTCTGCGACCTCGGCGACGATTGAGGACGCATTTCTACTGATTACGAGCGGTCCCTGGTGCCTGCTGATCGCGCAGAAGGAACAGTTGCCGCAGCAGCCGCGGACAATGGTAACGGAATCCCTGATCATGCGAAAAGCCGGGACATCGCCCATCGCCGGATGGGGGGCACGTGCGAAAGGGAGGGCATAGAGGGCGTCTAACTCTTCGGGGCGCAATGGTGCCGCCGGCCGGTGCTGCAGGACCCATGCCGTCTGCTGCTCCTGCAAGAGCGGCCGGAATGAGGAGGACCGCGCCTGCCGGTCTACCGTAAGTTCCGTTTCGAGAAAGAGGGGGAGGTTCGCTTGGATCTCCCGCCAGGAGGGCAGCAAAAGCGGCTCCGGTATGACGCGGGCCGACAATTCTTTCGCGGTCAGCCGTTCACAGGTGCCGGCGATATTGGCGATGCTCCGGCCGCCGGCCAGAGCGGCGGCCACCTCGGCCACCGCCTGTTCACCCATGCCGTAAACCAAGAGGTCGGCTTTGGCATCCGTGAGCAGGGAGGCCCGCAAGCGCGCTTGCTGGTAATCATAATGGACAAAGCGCCGCAGCGAGGCTTCCAGACCGCCAAGTACCACCGGCACGTCGGGATAGGCGGCTTTGGCCAGGTTGGTATAGAGGATGGAGGCGCGATCCGGGCGCCGGCGCATCTTCTTTGCGGCCACTTCCCCGAAATAAGGATTGCCGCCGGGCGAATAATCGTCACAGTTGCGAACCCTGGCGTTGCCGCTGTAGTTGGCAACAATGGAATCGAGATTTCCCGCGGTCACCCCGAAAAACAGCCGGGGCTTACCGAATTGCCGAAAGGCCTCCCAGGTATCGTGGGGCGGTTGGGAAAGAAGTGCCACCCGGTATCCCTTGCTCTCCAGCAACCTGCCGATCAAGGACACGCCGAAGGAAGGATGATCCACATAGGCGTCCCCTGTGATCAGGACGATATCGACGTAATCCCACCCCCTTTCTTTAACATCGTTTGCAGATATGGGCAGGAACTTGCTTCGGGTTTTTTGCGCCACTCATCCCTCGATTACCGATTTTCAGCTTAAATAGACCTAATACCAATCATTCACGCCATAAGAAAAAGATTTTAAAGAACTTGAAACATCTCCCCGGCCCCGGGTGGATCATTGCGGAGAGGGGGAAGGGCCCGGTTCCGCAAGCGGTGTCCTGTCCTTGACCACGAAGACCTCAACCCCCGCTTTTCCCTCCAGGGGGCAGACATGCTCGCAGATGCCGCAGCCGGTGCATAATTCGTTTACCACATAGGGTTTTTTCAGCACAAATTTTTTACCCGAGCTGTCCCTTTCCTCCGTGGCCTCGGAGCGGATCGCCTTCTGGGGGATGGGGCAGTGTTCTTCGCAAACGATGCAGTTGGTTTTTCTGGCGTAGGGTAGGCAGTGGTTCTTGTCGAAGACGGCCTTGCCGATGACCGCCCGCTTCTTTTCCCTGACGGGGAGACTGGGAATAGCCGAGGTGGGGCAGACCTGTCCGCATAAGGTGCAGTTGTACTCGCAATATCCCAGGCGGGGGATGACAACGGGAGTATAGATCCCCTCCAGGCCAGCCTGATGTACGGCCGGATATAGGGCGTTCTTCAGGCAGACCTTCATGCACTCGCCGCAGCGGACGCATTTTTGGAGGAACTCTTTTTCCTCGGTTACGCCCGGTGGCCGCAGGAGGCGCTCATTTTCCCCGGGGAAGCGGAAGCGAAACAGGCCGGAGAGAAAGAAGCCGGAGACTAGCCCCCCCAGCAGGAGGCGACGTTCCGGTAGGTGGGTTTGGTCGAGGTTTGCCGAAGGAGCAAAGGGGAATGCCACAAGCTCACGGCTACATCCCCTCCGGCAGGCCAGGCAGCGGATGCATTCCGCTTCGTTCAGGATTTCCCGATCGAAGGAAGTGGGGCAGAGGGCGGCACAGGCCCCGCAATCGGGGCATAAACGTGCAGGCAACCGCTTGAAGAGGGAGAAACTGCCGGCGATCCCCAGGAGAGTCCCCAAGGGGCAAAGGTTGCGGCACCAATTGCGCCTTTCGTACCGTTCCAGAAATACTATCCCCAGGAAGACGAGTGCCGACAGGAAGGCGAGGGGATAGAAGGTCTCGCGAAAGGGGAGGAGGTAGTCGCGCAGCAGGCCGTAGCCCGGTTCCAGAAAGTCCCGGTTGTCGCCCAGGAGCCGGTAAAGCCCGATCCAGCCTTGCCGGACGGCGTTGCCAAAAAGCGGGTAAAGGAAAAAGGTGAAAACCCTGATCAGGATGGAGATGGGGTCGAGAAGCCCGGCCAGGTTCATATTGAACAAAGCGGCGGCGAGGAGGGGCAGGAGGAGCCAGTATTTGAAGTTTCCCTTGAGGAATTGCCGGGGGGCGGTTTTTTTGATCCGGGCAGTAATGAGATCGAGGATGGTTCCCAAGGGACAGAGCCAACCGCAGAAGAAGCGCCCCAGAAGCAGGGTAAAAGCCAAGACCAGCAGGGCCGGCAACAGCAGTAGGGTAAAGGTCCGGGTGGCGAGCACGTAGGTCGTAAGCACCAGCGGGTCGGCGCGCAGGAAGCTGTTGACGGCCAAAGAAATTTCGTCGCTCCCCCGATATTCTGTCTGGATGAAAAGCGCTACAAAAATCAGCAGAAATAACAATTGGCTCAGGCGGGCCGCGCGGATTTGCTTCATGGCTTCCCTCCGCCCCCGTCACGCCTTGACAATCGTTATTTTGTTCAGGTTTATCTCGCCAAGACCTCTTTTATAAGCGGCGACCGTGGTGGTGATGGCTTCCGGCTTCAGGCCGAAAAGCGTGGTGGCGTAGGCGTCGGCGGCCACGATGTCCGTTGAAGCGATTACCTTGTTCAGCACCCGGACATCCTCCGGCGCCCCACCTTGCGGGCCGTGCGCGACGAGGATGCGTGTCGCATCGATAACCACCAGATTACTACGGCGCAGGGTGTTGACATCGGCGAGGATATTCTCAATATTTCCGTGGATACCGCCGCGGTTTCCGCCCATTATCCCCATCATGTTTTTGATGGCCAGGGTCAGGCCGGTCAGTTCGTGGTGCTTGGCGATAGGAACGTTGATGAAGACATCCGCGCTCATGGCCTCCCCGTACAATTCCCACTCCTTGCCCGTTCCGGAGAGATGCGCCTTTTTGAAGCGTTCCGGCTCAATGTGTTTGAGTTCCAAGCCCTTGAGACCAGCCAGGCCATCAATTATGCCGCTGTTTGCATAGCAGCGCCGCTCGTCATTGCAACTGCGATCGAAGACCTTTACCTTCTTTGCCCCGGCCCGCAAAGCTTCCTCGGCGATTGCCCTGACGACCAGAGGATGGGTATTGGCCGCCTGCTCCGGGCTTCTATCCCAGCCGATATTCGGTTTGACCACCACCACGTCACCCGGTTTAACGAACCGCTTCATGCCTCCGAGGGCGGCAATAGCATTACGGGTGACCTGAGCGTAACCTTTCCCATCGGCCACTGCCACCAGCGGCCGGTCGGCGGCGGCTAAATCCTGCAACGACCAACGATAGAAAAGGGATGACAAGCCTAAAATCCGGAGAAACAGCCTTCTTTTCATAAAAAAACTCCTTTTCTCCTTTTTGGGGCGCAGAGAGCGATCGCGATCATGGTAAGGCTGCTCACAAGGATGGGAAACCAGACCGGTGCATACCAGGGAACCGGGATCAAGAAAAGTACATCCGGGTTAGTCAGGGAATCGGGCCATCCGATCGTAAGCCAAAGACTCAGGTAATAGGAAATGTCCCAGGCGGCAAAAACCCATAAGAAGATAGCGCATCTGTCACGGAACTTTTTTGCCGTTAATAATGCCAGGCTGGCCAGCATGATGATCGTTGCCGCTTCGCGTTCAACTTCAACTGTCAATAAGGTTTGGGGCAAGTGATTTAGTATCTGGCCGGGCTGATAGAAAGAGGGGATTTTTTGCGTCAAGTGGGAAAGACGACCCATAAAACCAGGTAAGAAGCCCGCTGCCGCCCGGAGATAAACGGCGACGGAAGCTTCGACAAAACCGAAAGCCATGCCAAAAAGGGCGGCTATGAACAAGTGCTTTTTGCTGATCATCAGAAGGTTATTTCTGAACCAAAGAAAAACCAGGAGGGGGACAAAAATTAATAAATTTACCCACCAGGGCGAGGCAATAAACCTAAGGTCATTCATTTAAGGCCATAACCGGAATTCGATTTGGCGAGCGAGACAGGAAGCGCCATGCGAGCCGTCCAACCTGGCTTTATGCCTTTTTTGACGATATATCTTATGGAGCCGGGTCTTTTCTCTCTTCGACGACAATCTGAGCAGCCTCTTTATTAATTGCCACACTCTCCGGCGCGGTGATTTTCTTTTGCATTTCTTTTACGTTATCTTCTTCCGTATCGGACAGGGCTTTTTTAAACTCTCTTATGCCTTTCCCCAGTCCTTTGCCCAGCTCGGGAAATTTTACCCGGCCCAAAAACTATCAGGGCTATGGCCAGGATGATTATCAGGTGCATCGGTTGAAAAAGTCCTTCAAACATATTCATGCCTCTCTTTTACCTGGTATAGATGGTCTATGTTGGTGCAAATAATGGCTTTAAATAATGGCTTTGTCAAGCCAATTTAGAAATGCGATCTGGTCAATAAATTGTTTGGGAGGCGATGGCGGGCAGGAAGAAGCGGATGGCTGGCATCAAAGAATTGCCCAGTTTATCCTTTGTTGGCCGGCAGGGTGAAGTAAAACGTCGCTCCGCCCTCAAGATTATTTGCTGCCCAGAGGCGGCCGCCATGGTCCAGGATGATGGTTTTGCTGATCGAGAGTCCCATGCCGAGACCTTCGGGCTTCGTGGTATATAAGTTATCGAAGACTCGTTCCAGGTCATTTTCCGCTAAGCCCGGCCCGGAGTCCCGAACGGCCACGAGGATGCAGCCTGGGTCATCCATTGTTGTGCGGATAGAAAGCCCGCGCTGCTGAGGTTCGGTATTCAACATGGCATCGCAGGCATTTAAGATCAGGTTAATCAAAACCTGCTGCAGTTCGATGCGGCTTCCAAAGGTGTCAAGGATATCGGGATGGAGAGTAAGGTTTATAGGGATGTTCCTGTCAGAAATTTCACCTTGAAGGAGCATTAAAACGTCTTTGATAACCCCGTTTATATCAAGACTTGCCTTTTCTACGTCTTTTCTTTTTACAAAAGACCGGAGGTTGTGAATTACCTCCCCGGCATGCCTGACGCTGTTGATAATATCTGCCAGGGCGTCATGCACTTCGTCGGTGTCGACCGGATCGGCAGAGAGAAAGCGCTTTGCCGCTTGGGCGTTGTTCAAAATTGCCGTCAGGGGTTGGTGAATTTCGTGTGCTATAGAGGCGGCAAACTCACCTATGGTGGCCAGACGGCTGACATGGGAAAGTTCTTCGCGCTGTTGCCGATTTTCCAATATCATTCGCTTGCGTTCCGTGATGTCTCTGGCTAAATGAACTATCTGCTTTATCTCGCCTGCTTCGTTTCTGATCGGAAAGACTGATATTTCAAAATATTTGTTGCCGCCATCCCCGTCAGAATGAATATGTTCCACTGTAGACGGCTTGCCTGTATTTAATGTTTGGACCAGGGGGCAGACATCATCGGGGGGGAGGCAGGGCGTTGATCTATTATGGGTTAACTCGTAACAGCTTTTATTGATGGTTGTTTCCGGGTGCAGGTTGTAGGTCTCCCGGAAAGCCTTATTGGCTCCCAGGATGTTGAAATTGGCAGTGTCAATGACGGCAAGAGAGTCATTTATGGCATTTAGTGTTGTTTCAATGAAATCTTTTGAAGTTTGCAGTTTTGCTTCTGCAACTCTCCTGGCCAAGTCCGTTCGTTTCACTGACCTGGCATTTAGCCAAAGGAGCGAAAGAAGACTGAAGGTGTGGGCAAAGACTACCCAGACCACGTCGATTTCTGATCCGAAGATGCCCGCTCGCTCTCCGTAAAGATGCAACCAGCCGATCAGAAGCGGTATGATTAAAAGGGCGGGCAAGAGGCGCCGGGCCATAAATGCGCCGGCATCTGCTCCGGCAAAGACACTCATCAGCCAGGTGCCGGGGTTGGTACAGTAGGTGGCGGAGCAGAGGGCGAAAAAGGAAACGGCAGTGGGCAGCGATGGCACCACGCCGAGATTCCGCCATTCATAAAAAACGCTAATATTGAATAAATAGCCGACGATGACCAGATAACTGGTCACAATGATGGGCAGCAGCGCACCATGGCATATATTGGCCGCTTGGCGAAGCCTTGTCCCCAGCAAGAACAAAAGACCGCCGTATAAGGAGAAAAAGGCGGCTGTAATGAAGGCCATTCTACTCGCGGGAGCGAGGTGTAAATTAAGTAACAAATCCCGACCCCCTATCCATCCCGGGTGAATTGCCGACTGGTAACCAAATACCATCAGTAGCCCAATGATGCTTACGGCAATACTAAACAGTCTTGCCAAGATGGTCTTCCAGCGCAGCGCAACGCCATCCTGCAAGCAAGCCAACGCCGCGGCCGACATCAGGAAACAGACTGCCGACATGAACCGCGTCTCTCTCCATAGCGGATCGATGTCGCGGAACATGGAAATGCCCGGCCTCCAACCGGAAAGGATCAAGACGTTGCTTACCAGAACGATAAATATGGCCCACCAACTAACGGTGGCCATGGATACTGAAAAAAGAGAGGTGTTCCAACGGATTCTCATGGCTATATCATGATTTTGATTTCCCGTTTTTCCTTTAATTTCTCAATCCAGCTCGTTGGCGTTGGTCATCTGATCAAAAAAATGGGTAATCTGATTCTTTTTGTCCGATTCCATGTAGGCCATGGCGTCCCGCGGGTGTTGGTTCAGGACGCCTGTAACCATGTAAGGAATGAAATATCCCCAATCTATTTTTTCCTGCCAGGGGAGGATCTCATGCTCGATGGCCTCGATCAGCGGACGCACCTTGAACTTCGGGTTTTTCAGGAATTCGATCAGTAATTCCAGAGGACAGTTCCCGGCGCCGCGCCCGATGCCGTACAAGCTGGCATCGACATAATTGATACCGGCAATTATTGCGGAGATGGTATTGGCAAAGGCCAGTTGCTGATTGTTGTGACAGTGGATCCCGATGGTTTTCCCCGGGAGTTGCTCCAGGTATTTTTTGGCCAAAAGCTCAATATCCTCGGAATAGAAAGCGCCAAAACTATCCACCAAATAAATTACGGGTACTTTGCATTTAGAGATGTCTGCCAGCGCTTCATCCAGTTCCCGGATACCCACAGTGGAAATAGCCATGATATTAATGGTTGTTTCATAACCTTTGTCGATGCAGTGGTGCGCCAGGTCGATGGCGGCATCCACCTGATGAGCGTAGCAGGCCACACGGATCATGTCCAGGGAGCTATCGGATTTATTCGGGATGTCGTCGTATTCGATCCGGCCAATATCGGCCATGGCCGAGAGTTTGATTTTCTTTTCTGCTTCGCCGATAATCCGCTTAACATCCGTTTCCGCGCAAAATTTCCAGGGCCCCATCTCGTCCCTTGAAAAAGCAGACTCCGAGCTTAGATAGCCGATCTCCATATAATCGACGCCCGCCTCTGTGCAAGCGGTGTAAACCTTACAGACAAAAGAGTCGTCAAACTGCCATTTATTCATCAAACCACCATCACGAACGGAACAGTCTATAACCTTAATTTCTGGTCTGAACATACTTTTTCTCTCCTTTATTTAGTTACAGCCGGGCAAAGGCTGATAAAAAGCTCGACGTTTCCGGCAATTCCCTGAAGATCGCGTTCCAGTAACGCCTTCCTGCCGAAAAGCGCGGTACTGGCGCCGACTGCCGTCGCCCCGGCGGCAAAATACGCCTTGATATTGTTCAAGTCAACACCCCCCACGGCGACCAGGGGGATCTGATCATAAGGCCCTCGGAGTTCGCGGATATACTCGGGGCCGAAGGCCCGGCAGGGAAAGACCTTTACCATCCGGGCGCCGGCGGCCCAGGCGGTATATACTTCCGTTGGGCTAAGCGCCCCCGCTATCACCGGGATGGAGTTTGTCACAGCGTAGGCAATGACCTCGATATCCGTATTGGGGGTAACTAAAAACATGGCCCCCGCCGCCACGGCTTTTTTTGCCTGCCCAAGGTTGCAAACGGTGCCGACTCCTAAAAATTTCCCCGGCGGGACGGCTGCTTTGTTGAGCGCCACGATCTCCAGGGCCGCTTCCGTATTCATGGTGACCTCGATCGCCTGCAGGCCGGCCGCAAACGAGACATCCATGATGCTGCGGAAAAAAACGGGATCAACTCCGCGTAAGATACCTATTACCGGCACATCTAAGCGCATGATTATTCACCTAATACGTTTATAGATGCTTACCTAATTAATCGGCAAGTGTAAAGAGTTAAAAGAGATATGGGAAGATTGCCCGGCGGGCTGACGAGGGCGAAGGTGCTGATCACGGCTTGCGCAAACTCGCGTATGCTCGAAGAGATATTTGCCAGGGTTTTTAGTCCAGCCGCTTCCTGAAGCGCCGAATGGAGGCGATAAATAAGAGAAAACCGATCACCGCCAGGGCGGTAAATTGTTCCCAAAGGATGGCAAAGCCCGTTCCTTTGAGAAAGATTCCTCTGATGATGACGAGGAAATATCGAAGGGGATTCAGATAGGTTAACCATTGCACGACCAGCGGCATGTTGTCGATGGGGAAAACAAAGCCGCTCAGCATAAAAAAGGGCAGCATGAAAAAAAACACGGTCATCATCGCCTGTTGCTGGGTAGAAGAGATGGTGGAGATAAAAAGCCCTATGCCCAGTGTGCTCAAGAGAAACAGGGCGGCCGCGGCCGCAAGCAGCAGGACGTTTCCCACCACGGGCAAACTGAACCAGAAAACGGCAAAGGTGGTGACTATGAGCAGTTGGGTAAGAGAAATGATTATATAAGGCAACGTTTTCCCTAAAATCAGCTCTACCGGCTTCAAGGGAGTGACGATCAACTGCTCCATAGTGCCGGTTTCCTTTTCCTTGATGATGGCCATGGAAGTGAGGAGAAGCGATAGCAACATGATGAGGAAGGCCGCGACACCGGGCACGAAAAAGTGCTGACTGTCCAGGTTGGGATTGTACCATGTCCTGATGCGTGCGTCGATCTTCCCATAGCCTGTCTTTTGCGAATATAGCTCCTCCATGAGATTTTCGTTAAGTCTCTCTATGGTGCTGCTCAAGTAGGCGAGGCGAAGGGCGGCCATATTGCTCATGCTGCCGTCGGCCAGGATCTGGAGGGCTGCCGTTTTGCCTGCATGGATCAGGCGGCTGAAATTCGGGGGTACGGTGACGGTCAAATCCACCTCGCCTGCCAACAGGAGCCTATCCAGTTCCCCCTGACGGTTGACGTAATCGGTAATCAGAAAAATCCCGTTGCCCCGGATGGCGTCGGTGACCATGCGGCTTTCCCTCGTTTGCGACTGGTCAAAGATAGCCACCCGGATGTCTTTGAGGTCGTAATTTACAACATAACCAAATACCAATAGCTGGATGAGCGGCGCGAGAATCAGGATGGGCCGGTTTTTCTTGTCCCGGAAAAGCTGGATGAATTCCTTGCGGATAAGTTCCCGGATCGTAAGCCAGTTCATGGATTCAACTGCTCCCGTTCGTCGCGGTTTGGCTCCCGTTGTTTTCCTGGGCGCGATATTGCAGTTCGTAAAGACGGGAATAGAGCCCCTGGCGGGCCAGGAGTTCCTGATGGCTCCCTTCCTCCCAAATTTCCCCTTTATGGATGACCAGGATGCGGTTCACATTCTTGATGGTGGACAGACGATGGGCAATAATGAGAGCGGTCCGGTTTTTCAAGAGTTCCTTCATGGCCTCCTGGATAAGGATTTCCGTACGTGTGTCTACGGAACTGGTGGCTTCGTCGAGGATCAGTATTCCGGGATCGAAGGCGAGCGCCCGGGCAAAGGAAAGAAGCTGCCGTTGCCCCTGGGAAAGGGTGCCCCCCCGTTCCTGCACTTCTTCCCCGTAGCGGGCGGGAAGCTGTTCGATGTAAGAGGCGATCTGGGCGCGCCGGGCGGCTTCCAGCATCCGTCCTTCGCTGATCCGCGGATCGCTGAGGGTGATGTTGTCGGCAATATTGCCGGAAAAGAGGAAAACATCCTGCAGAACAAGACCCAGGTGACGGCGCAACTCCTGTTTATTCCATTGCCGGATGTCGATTCCGTCTACAAGGATGGATCCCTTTTCGATCTCGTAAAAACGGCAGAGTGCCGAGATAATGGATGTTTTTCCTCCGCCTGTAGCGCCGACCAGGGCGATTTTCTCGCCCGGCGCGACGCGAAAGGAGATTCCTTTGAGGACAGGTTCTCCGGGATTATAGGAAAGCCAAACGTCCTTGAACTCCACGATACCCTGGAATTGCGGAGGTGACTTCGGTGCGGGCGGATTCTTGATTGTTTCCCGGGTGTCCAGCAGGGCGAAAATTCGTTCGGAAGAGGCCATGGCGGCCTGCATGATGTTATATTTGTCGGCAATGTCCCGGATGGGGGTATAGATGCGCTGGATATACTGGATAAAGGCCACAATCACTCCCGGCAGCAGGGCCCGATGCAGGATGAGACCTCCCCCGTACCAGAGCGTGATGCCGATGGTCACGGCGCTGAATATTTCCACAAGAGGGAAAAACAGGGCGTTATAGTAGATGCTGCGCAGTTGGACGTCCCGATAGTCCGTGTTGATTTTCTGAAATTTATCATGGATCTTCCGTTCTTGACCAAAGGCCTGGACCGTGCCGATGCCGGCGATGTTTTCCTGCAAGTTGCCATTCAGCCGAGCCAGAACCCGCCGCGTTTCGCGGTAAACGTCCCGGGCCCGGAGCCGATAGAAACGGCTGAGGTACAAAATGAGCGGAAAGCCTGCCAGCGTCACAAGGGCCAGTTTCCAGTCCAGGAGCAGCATGGCGCCGGCAATCCCGAAGACGCTGAAGGCGTCCCCCAATAAACCGATGACACCGGTGCTGAACAGTTCGTTTAGAGTTTCCACGTCGTTGATCGTCCGGGTCATGAGGCGGCCGACGGGATTCTGGTCTATAAAGGCCATGTCCTGCCTTTGCAGATGGGCGAAAATCTGCGTCCGCAAATCGTGCATTGCCCTTTGGCCCGTGTATTCGGTGATATAGGTTTGAGCAAAAAGCAGAAAAAAACCGATGACCACGCTGCCCAGATAAGCTATTACCATCAGTTGCAGACCGTCCATGTTTCCCACAGCGATGTAGCGATCGATGGCGATCTTGGTCAGGTAGGGTCCCAGGAGCAGGGTCCCCGTGTAAAGCGCCAGCAGGATGAGGGAGAGGGCGATGGATTTCCAGTAAGGCTTCAGGTAGCGGAGAATCCTCTTCATGAGACGGGCGTCGTAAGCCTTGCCCAGGATCTCGTCAATAGGGTGCAGGCTTTCGTTCATCCTGTTTTTTCCTTGCCGGACATTGCCTCGACCTCTCTTGTCAATTGCTGCCTCTGGTGAAGGCGGCAATAAGCCCCCTGTCTGCTCAATAAATCTTCGTGGGTGCCCCGTTCGATAATTTTGCCCTGCCGCATGTAGATGATCAGATCGGCGTCCTTAACGGTGGAGATCCGGTGGGAGATGAGGATGGTCGTTCTTTTTTCCCGTAATTTGCGGAGATGGCCCAGAATGTTCTCCTCGGTTTCTGTATCCAGGCTGGAAAAAGCGTCATCGAGGATCAAAATCGGCGGGTTTTTGATGATGGCCCGGGCGAGAGCCGTCCGCTGTTTCTGGCCTCCCGAGAGACGCACGCCCCGTTCTCCCAGAAGGGTGTCGAATTCGCGGGTAAAGCCCCGGATGCTAGGCAATATCTCGGCGATACGAGTGGATTCTTCCAGTTTTTCCATGCCGGCGTCATGGTAGCCGAAGAGGATGTTCTCCCGGATCGTATCGGAGAAAAGAAAGATATCCTGGGAAACGAAACCGATAGCGGCCTTTAGGCGTTCCAGCGGAATCCGGGTAATGTCAATGCCGTCGATGAAGATGACGCCGGGCGGCGGCTCGAAGAGCCGCAGCAGCAGATGAACCAGGGTGCTTTTTCCTGATCCCGTATCGCCGATGATGCCGCAGGTGACGCCGGCGGGGATTACCAGGGATATCTCTTTAAGGGCCGGCGGCAGGGCCTCGCCATAAGCAAAACTCAGGTTTTTAAGTTCGATACTTCCCTGAATTGCCGTGAACGGGTCCGGCGCCGCACTTAGGCAGTAACCGGGGGCAACGGGGGTGTCCAGAATCTCTATTATCCTGCTCAGGGCCGCAGTACCGCGCTGGTACTGGTTGACAATTTGACCGACTGCCATGACCGGCCAGGTAAGCATGGCCAAATAACCGTTGAAGGCGGCAAACTCGCCGAGGGTCATGGTGCCTTGAAAAACCTTGCGGCCCCCCAGCCATAAAATGATGGCCGCAGAGATACCCGTAAAAATACGCATCAAGGGCCACAGCACCCCCCAAAGCACGGCCAGCCGCAGGTTCTTGCGGCGATATTCCTCGCTTAGGCGGTTGAAGCCTTTAATCTGGTTATCTTCCTGGGCATAAGCCTGGACGACCCGGATCCCCGAAAGGTTTTCCTGGACGTAGGTGGACAGCAGGCTCAGGTGCTGCTGGATGTCACGGGACCTGTCGTAGATGCGGTTGCCGAAGACGCGAACGGAGACGGAAATCATGGGCAGGCAAAGAAGCGACCAGAAAGTGAGCAGGGGGTCAATGGCGATCATGAAGATCAGGCTTCCCGAAATAAGCACGGCCGCATCAATGATGGCCAGCGACCCAAGCCCCATGAGCTCCCGCATTGCCTGCATGTCATTGGTGAGACGGGACATCAGATCGCCCGTTTTCGTGCGCTGAAAATAGGGCAGGGGAAGTTTCAGGAGATGGGAGAAGACGGCGCTGCGCAAGTCCCATTCCACGAGCCGGGAAAACCCGAAGATTTTCACCCGCCAGAAATAACGAAAGAGGGCCTGGAAGAAGGCAGCCACCAAGATCAGCAGTGGAAACTTAAGCAAGGACGGTGTCGCCGTTCCGTGCGTGACGGCGGTATCGATACCCCCCTTGACAAGCCAGGGAATTGCCATGCCCATGAAATCGGTGGCAATGAGGGTGGCAATACCGGCGAACAGCCGCCGGCGGTAGCGTTTGAGCAAGAATTTGATCCGGGAATAATAGCGAAAAATGGGATGCCTCTATTTCCTATGGTTAGGGCCTGCGTGCGTCTGCCGGCCTGTTTCAATCAATTTGTAAATATAGGCCAAAGGCACTATCGTGTCAATGATACCAGTTGGAAAGTGACTGTGAGACGTGATTCAGGGGAGAGACGCTTCTTCCGCCGGAGCACGACGCAAACTGACCGGCTTGACTGGCCCATTGTTCTTTTCCCTTTGTTTCACTTTATTTTGCCGATGCTGAGCGTAGGCGTTGCGGATCGCTACGTAGGGATCAATGGCTGCCTCCTTGAGGGCTTCATAGTCGCCGATGCGCAGGGAAACACCATTCACCTTATCGTAGGCCTTGACTCCTGTCGAGGCTTCCCAGGGCTGAAGGTAGTTTATGGGATCCAAGAAAGCATCACCGATCATCCCCACCGTATCCCGGGGACTGGAAGGACCGAAGATGGGCCAAGTTATGAAGAAACCCTGCCCTAAGCCATAGATGCCCAAAGTTTGCCCAAGGTCTACGTTTTGTTTTCGGAGGTCGAATCTCTTGCCGGAAGCGGGATCAAAAAACCCCCCGATTCCCAAGGTGGTGTTGATGATAAAACGGCCCAATTCCGTGGCGGCGCCGCGCACTTTTGCCTGCAGCAGGCAGTTGACGAAGCGGATGGGGAAAGTAATGTTGGAGAAGAAGTTGCTTACCGAGACACGCGCCCCCTCGGGAACTACCTTGCCATAGCCCCGCCCCAGGGGTTTGAGTACCCAAAAGTACAGTTTATCATTGAAATGGAACATGGCGCGGTTGAAAGGCTCCAGGGGATCAGCAATATCGATTTTTTCTTCCTCTGTTCCTTTTTCCTCAACGTAATCAAGGCTTTCTTCATTATCAAGGGCTTTATTGCCGGGGCCGGGCGGCGTTTCCTGGGGTGCCAATTGCTCGCCGGAGTCGGCTTTTTTTACCGGGCTTTCCTCAGGCCCTGGCAATCTGTCCTCTTGCTGCGCATTCCCGGATGCCACCACCCTATCCATGGACGGCTGCGGCAGACTTTCCTTCACGGCGGGCTGGTTTTGAGATGATTCGGCGGGGGGAGTGGGGGGAAAAGAGGGGGGAGGACTGTGCATACAACCCGCGGCAAGAAAAACAATCAAGATGAGGGGTATTAAGGGCAATTTCATAACACGCATAGCCTCAGATATTATCCGGCAAACCAACAGATAGTCGCCATAGCGATGTTTAATTGTTTTTTACCTTCTTCCGGAGGATGTCAAGTAGCTGCTCCGGTGTATTCTTTATAAGAATCTCATTGAATTGGTTACGATAATTCAAAACCAGACTCACATTCTCAACGACGACATCGTAAACCTTCCATTGGCTGCCAGTCTTGATGACTCGGTAGCAGAAAGAAATTTCCTTTGAGGCGGTGATTATCCTCGTTTGCACCTCGGCCTTATTGTCGGACTGCATGACTTCGCCATCGAAAGCTATATTCTCGTTATTGTAGGACATGATCCTGTCCGCATAGGTTTTTTCCAAGATCTGCCGAAAGAGCGTCACGAACTCGCGGCGCTGTTCCCCGTTCAAATCATTCCAATGCTGTGCCAGGGTGCGCCGGGCAAGTTCCACCTCATTAAACATCTGGCCATAAAGGTTCTCCAGTTGCCTCTTCTTGATTTCCTTGGCGGACGGGATCTTGAGCTTGGGATCGCGCAATACATCAAGCACCTTGTTGACGTTTGTCCGCACCCCATCCAGCGGCGCTCCGGCATAGACGGGAAGAGAAAACAGCAAAATCATCCCAATGGCCAATCCCGACCCCAATAACCTAAAGGTCACAGGTAAACGGGATAAGTGCATTGAAGGAATTATTTTTTGCAAGAAGGACGCAAAAGATAATTCCTTACTTGCTAAAGACTTCAAATACAGCGTCTTTTTGGCATTCCTCAGGATCATTTTTTCACCTCGCCAAAAGCATACTTCCCGATGAGGTCACCGATGTCCACAGGCGGTTGTGTATCGGTTATGACTCCCTTCGGCTTAAGCAGATCGCCTCCCCCGCCCGGATTGATGCTGAGATACTTATCGCCGATCAATCCTTCAGTTTTTATAGAAGCGATCGCATCGTCATAAACGCGGACGTCTTTTTTGATCCGCAGCGCCACGACAACCTTCTGGTTTTTCTGGTCAATGGTAAGTGATTCCACGCGCCCGATCTTAAGACCCAGCATGAAGACGGGGCTATCGGGCCTCAGACCCGTTACTGATGTAAAACGGGCAACCAGGGGGTAAGTTTCATCGCTGAACAGAGAAACATGCCCCAGTTTTACGGTCATAACCCCGATCAAGATCAGCCCGAACATGATAAATATGCCCACCGTTGTTTCCATAGTATACTTTTGCATATGATTAATTACCTCCTGCTGTCACATCGAAGCCGGGCGATTTCCCTTTGCCGACCCGTCGCCTCTTTTATGACGGATTCTATTTCCACGAGTGGCTGCCCCTGGGAGATGCCGGCCAGGACGGCAAATTCGACGCATTCGCCGGAGCCGGCCTGCTTACGGGCCTGCTCCCCGATATCCGCGGTCCCTTTCTTTTGAAAATCCTCGGCAAAATCCGCCAAGATGATTTCCGCCTCCCCTAAATCGGAATAGGGAAGCACCGTGACAAATTCCTGGGCAAGGCGACGCGTGGAAAAACCACCAATATTGCTGAAGTGTTTGTCGATGTACATACCCATGGTGTGTATTGCTTCCTGGGCCGCCTCGTGCCCCTGGGCGGCAATGAGTTTGTTCAGCTCCTTCAGGGTAAAGACTACGACGGAGTATGTCTCCCCCAGCGTCCTGCGCCGTAAGTGGGCATGATTCAGGACCTTGAACTGCCGTTTGGAGTAGAGGCCCGTTAACTCTTCCTGTAGGCCTTCCAGGCTATTGATAACTTCGTCTTTAAAGGGATGGTCGAAATCCTCCAACTCTTCGGGAGTACCCTGAAAAACGATCCGGTGATCATAGAGGGCCAGAATGCGGTTGGAAATGAAATATACGTCGGGTATTTCATGGCTGACCAAAACGGCGGTAAAATTGAATTTCCTCTGGTATTGGGCGATCATGCCCAGGATGGCATTCTTCCGTACGGGGTCTTGTCCGGAGGTGGGTTCATCGAAGAGGACGATGCGCGGATCGGTTACCAGGGCCCTGGCCAGTGCCACCCGCTTCTGCATGCCTCCGGAAAGTTCGGAAGGGTACTTAAAGGCCGCATCGGTAAGCTCCGTTTGCTCAATCCTGGCCATGACCCGTTGGTCGATTTCCCGCTTATTCAGGTTGGTTGTCTCCCGAAGCGGCATGGCGATGTTGTCGTAAATGGTCAGGGAGTCGAAAAGGGCATTCCCCTGAAACATATAACTCATCTGGGCCAGAGAGGAGACCATTTCCTGTTTCTTCATCTTTGCCAGGGGTTTATCCTGGAATAGGATATCGCCCTCATCGGGCGTCAGCAGGCCGACGATATGCTTCAGGAGCACGCTTTTGCCGGCGCCGCTGAGCCCGATGATCGTCGTTACCTCTCCCTCGTAAATCTGCAGGTTTACATGATCGAGAATAAGGCGCGAATTGAAGCGCTTGGAGACGTCTCTGAATTCTATTAAAGGTTTTGCCATGAAGCCATCCTTAGATGAGAAGCGAAGTCACTACGTAATCGGAAATGAGGATTAGCACACAGGACAGGACAACGGCGGACGTGGTGGCAAGCCCAACAGCTTTCGCACCGTGACTGTCGGTGCGCAAATGGGCGAAATAACCCTGATAGCAGCAAACCGCAGCGACGATAACGGCAAAAACGACCGCTTTAATGAAACCGTTGGAAACGTCTCTCATATCCATGGTCGTTTGGATCCGATAGATATATGTCCCGGAGTTTGCGCCCATAAGGACAACACCGGAGAAGTAGCCGCCGGCGATCCCGATAAGATCAAATAAAGCCGTAAGCAGCGGGAAACTGATGACGGCGGCGGCGATCCGAGGGCTGATGAGATAACGAACCGGGTCGATTCGCATGGTGTCCAGGGCATCGATCTGTTCGGAAATGCGCAGACTGCCGATTTCGGCGGTAATGGCCGATCCGGCCCTGGCGGTTATCATAATGGCGGTAAGCACAGGCCCCAACTCCCTGACCAGCGACAATCCCACCAGGGTGCCGAGCCCGCCTACGGCGCCGAACTTAACCAAGGCATGGTAAGACTGAAGCCCCAGAACCATGCCCGTAAACAGGCCGACCAGCATGATAATCAAGATGGAGCGCGCGCCGATGTAGTAAATTTGCTGGATTATCTTGGCTATTTGTTTTGGACGGGCCAGCTTGAGAACAGCCATGAGGGTAAAAATCGCCCCCGCTCCCAGGTTATTGATCGCGTCGACCGTCAGCCTGCCGAGGAAAGCAAAAGGCTTCGTCACGGCCATGCCCGGCCGGCCTGTTGTTCCGTTATCAATGGCATTGCTGCCAGGAAATGTATTTTTTGTCATGGGAGAAGGCCTCACCTTCAATTGGGCGCAACTTTTGCGCCGGTTTTATCCTCACTTTTTCCGGGAGGAAGGCTGTTTCCTTCCTGCCTGGCAAGAAGCTCTAGCTTAGAGTTTATTATAGTTTTCCCTTATAACATATTTATTAGAAAACATGCTAGAGGGGAATGAGATGCTTATCAAGCTTGGATAGCGTTGCATTAAATGGATTAAATCATAAGGGTAAGGTCAACATGAATGTTTTGCTGGGTGAGAAATCGAAGAAGGGATTCCCTTCGGAGCTTATTTCAACCAGTAAAGTAAGCCACTCAACGCGAAGGCATACACCCGGTAAGGTTTGGGACCGACAAAAGCGTTGCCGTTGATGAAGATCGTCGGTGTACCGTAAATATTGGTCTTGACAACCTCGTTCAACTGTTTATTGAGCAGAGCTTTGGAGCGGGGAGCATTTAGGCAGCGGTTGATTTCAAAGCGGTCCAGGCCGAGGCTCGCAACCGCCTTTTGGGCAAAGGCTGCATTATCTAAATTGGTTTTGTTTGTCGCGAAAAGGAGGTCGTTTAACTGCCAATATTTGTCCTGATCATGCTGATAGACGCAGAGCCCCAGGCGGGTCGTCAAATCCGTCTTTACCTTGACGGGATAGTCCAGGAAAGTGAAGCTGGCGTTGGTCTTGCTCACCAAACGCTTGATGAGGGGATAAATTTCGCGAGAATATTCGCAGCCGTAGCTGCCGACCATCACGATCTTATTTTTGGCATCCCTATTAAGAACCGGGAACCCGGTCAGGTCCACCTCTTTTATGGTTAAATCGGCAATGGTTGTCGGCTTGAGTTGGCAAGTGTCGGTAAGAGGGGAAACTTTATTATGTCCTCCCCGGGGATCAAAAATGCAGAAGGCCGTTTGGTTTATGCCGCTGCAGCTTCCGGTGATCAAGTACAAATAAGACCCGCGGACGGCCCACACACTACTGCCCAGCATCAGAATAAAAAAGACCCAGGCGAGAAGCTCGAAGTTGCTATTCAGAACGCGGGCGGCGCCTTCGGAGCGCGTGATTACGCTTCCCAAAATCCTAGCCTTCATCTTCTCGTCAAAGCCGGTATCGCAAGGCCTGAAGGTGACTCTCCTGAAAACGCAATTCAGCGCCTCCTTGGCCAATTCTTTGCTCGTGGCGCTAAAGATACCCAGTATCCCGAGAACAATGAACGCTACTATGCAGAACATGTTTCTTAGAGCACCTTTCTGATCTTTTGCAAACAATTGACAAAGAGTTCCGCTTCTTCCCGGGTGTTGTAGAAATACACAGAAGCACGCACCGAGCCGGCTATTTTGTGCGCGTTAAACCAGGAATGGACACAGTGTTGGCCGGAGCGCACCATGATGTTCGCCATCTGGTCGAGCATCAGGGCGATGCGGTGGGAATCGATGTCCTCGATGTAAAAGGAGACGATCCCACTCCGCTGCTTCGGGTCGGCAGGGCCAAGCAGTTTCAGTTTGGGGATGCCGATAATTTGAGCGGTAATAAATTCATTGAGGAGTAGCTCTTGCTTTTCGATTGTCTTAAATCCTATCCCTTCAAGATACCTTATGGCGGCTCCCAGTCCGATAATGCCCGCATAATCTTGTAACCCGGCCTCAAATTTCGCCGGAGGAGGAAGGAACTGGCAAGAGTCATAGGTGGATGAAAGGACGGTGGCTCCACCGACCAGGAAGGGCGCTAACCGCTCTAAGAGGTGGTATTTCCCATAGAGCACGCCGGTTCCGGAAGGTCCCAGCAGCTTGTGCCCGGAAAAAGCCAGGAAGTCCGCACCCAAGTCCTTTACATCGATCCGGCGGCGCGGCGCCGTTTGCGCCGCATCCAGTAGTACCAGGGAGCCATTCAGGTGAGCTATCCGGACAACTTCCTTTGCAGGAATGCTTAAGCCGTCGAGATTGGACGTATATCCAAGTGAGACCAACTTTACCTTCTTATCAAGCAATTTCCCGAAGGCGTCAAGATCGAAGCTATTGTCTTCCCCGGAGGGAACGACCTTCAGGATGACACCCTGCTTTTTTGTCAGGATCTGCCAGGGAAGCAGATTTGAGTTATGCTCCTTGTCGGATATCAAAATCACGTCTTCTTTTTGCCAATCCAAGGAATGGGCAACCAGGTTAATCCCTTCGGTGGTGTTTCTGGTGAAGATAATCTCCTCTTTCTTGGCAGCATGGATAAATTTTGCCACTGTATCGCGGGCTTGTTCGCAATGGCGGGTTACATCGCTGCCCAAGCGGTGCATGCTGCGCCCGCTGCAAGCGGAAGAGCTGACGTAATAGCGAGTAATAGCATCAATAACCACCTGCGGGCGTAGGCTCTGGCAAGCGTTATCAAAATAGGCAATGGCTTTAGGACCCCGGTATTCCTGCAGGAGGGGGAAGTCTTGACGAATTTCGTTTAGGTCCATCTCAAATACCTTTGAACCATGCTGGAACCATGACTCAATTCACATCAAATCCTTGTCGTTCAGGTTGACGGCCCTTTTGATTTCTCCCCGCAGCTGTTCGGGAAGGCCGGGTATGTCGATGTCAAGGAATCCCCGCACGATGGTCGCAGTCGCCTCCGTTTCCGTCAAGCCGCGCGACATGAGATACAAGATTTCTTCCTGGGCAATCTTTCCCACCGCCGCTTCGTGGGACATTTCGACACCCTCTGCCATACCTTGCAGCTCAGGTATGGCATGGATGGAACCGCCCTTCAGGAGCAAACCGCGGCATTCAAGATGCGCCTTAATCTGAGGCACTTCCCCAATAAGATCGCCACGGGAAACTATTTTGCCGCCGTTACTGATGGCCCGGGACACAATCTCGGCGCGTGTCCCCTTCTCTTTGAGAAAGATGCGGCCACCAACATCGAGTTCTGATCCGGGACTGCCCACCAGCAAGTTATAAAACCGTGCCACCGCTCCTTCGCCGAGGAGGTGGGTTACCGGGTACATTTGCAGAGACTTTACGGGTTGCATGCAGATATAGTTGTTGAGGAATAGGCCGCCCTCCTCAACAACGCCCATGGAGCGCGGTCTAACCATTATTTCCTCCGCCCAGTGGTGGATCATGGTAAAACTCAGCTTCGCATTCCTTTTGATGAAGAATTCCGAGATACCCACGTGCAATCCCCTTTTTAGGTGCGGGGCAGCCGCACAACCGGTAATAACGTGCAGTTCGGAACCCTCCTCGGCGATAATCAAATTATGGACATATTGTCCCAGGTTTTCCTTTTCCAGGTAAAGACACGCCTGGACAGGAACAATGACCTTGCTGCCGGGAAGCGCCCGGATAACATAACCGTCTTGAAGATTCAGATGAGTCCAGGCCGTGTACTTGTCTGCATCGACAGGAAGCAGTTTCAAGTAATAATCCTTGACCCAGGCACATTCTTTCATGGCTTTCTTTATCGGCATGACCTCCAGGCCTTCCTGCCGGGAATGGGCACATAGCACGGAAGTATCCTTCTGGATGTACGTCCCTGATCTTTCCCTCTCGGTAACATCAACCCCTGCCTGTAATATCCTCTGCTGATCGGCCTTTGGCATTTTTGTCAGATCTTCCATGTACTTATGATCTACCGGCGCGACGGAGAACGTCGAAAGGTCGATGTCCGGTCCGAGGGGTGCTTTTTTCCCCAACGCGCGTCTGGCTATTTTATTGATCACGTCATGCATCTTATGCATTCCTCATATCCGGCCGATTTTATGCAGGTAAAAATATCACGGGGATTGCTCCGGCAACTTAGTATCCCATCGTAGAGCACATGTCCCTTGTCGGCAGCCAGGTAATCCAGGATAAAACCCGTATGGGTGATGATCAGCCCCATCTTGGTCCGCTCTTCATGGTGCCTCTTCCGTGATTTCTTATGATCTATCTTGAAATCACGTTGCAGGAGGAAGTTGATTGTATTGCCGATAAGAACAATATTCTCCAGGTCAACACCGGACTCCGGTTCATCGAAGAGGAACAGATCCGGATCTTGCGCCATCAATTGCAGAAGTTCCGACCGCTTGATCTCTCCACCCGAGAAGCCATCATTAACGTCACGTTCGAGAAATTCTAAAAAATTTACCTTTGCCGCCAGGACTTCCGGTTCGGATTTTTCTTTGCAGCAGATCTGCACCATCTTCCTTGTTTTCAGGCCATGGATTGTCGGCGGTCTCTGGTAGGACATCCCCATGCCCAACTTCACCCTCTCATTGATAGGCAGATTTGTAATATCAACCCCTTTAAAAAAAATCTTTCCTCCCGTAATCTTATATTGAGGGTAACCCATAATTGTCATAAGAAGAGTCGTCTTCCCCGATCCGTTTGGACCAAAAAGGATATGTGTCTCGCCTTCATTTATTTCCAGATCGATATGTCTTAGAAGCACCCTGTCGCTGATACTTACCTGCAAGTTTTCGATTCTTAACATTGCCTAGCCCCTATTAAGATCAGATCTATGAGACTTTCAAAATTGAGCCGAATGAGCCAGAAATTAAGAGTTTGATGATGTCTTCCAGAAAGGGGATTTATGACATCTATCATGGCTTGAACACTGAATTGTTTCAAAAGCTTACTGCTTTTGGTGCTTCAAGTCTGCTCTCGATGTTTTTTGGGGATGCCCGAAGGGCAAGCCATTGAGTATTGCCAAGGGATCAACAAGAAGAATAATTTTACAAGCATAGCATTGATAGTGTAAGTGGCCGGAAAAGGGATTATGACCTACATGCCTGAATATGAGTGCTTTATCGCTATTCAGACCTTGCACCTCGATTTCACCCTCTGCGCCACATCTTTGACAGCGCATATTTATCATATTTTCTCCCTGCGTAGCCGGTAGTTGTCTCTTTTAAAGATGAACTTACCTACAGATCGTTACCAGATATCCGAGGTGCAGTTATACCCGCCTTTCTATTTTAACTAGGGGTTTTGAGATGAAAATGCTATTGGACAAAGGTCCAATAGCATTTTCATCTTTCACCAACTATACAATATCTGCCCTTAATGAAGGGACACATGGCCGCGAATAATCCTGGTGTCAGGATTGGAGTCTAAATAACTTTGGCAGGAGGGTAAGAGATGTCAGAAGGAACAGTGAAGTGGTTTAATGATGCAAAGGGATTCGGCTTTATTCAGCAGGACGGAGGTGGTGATGTTTTTGTTCATCATTCTGCAATTAAAGGAGAAGGTTTTAAATCACTTGCTGAAGGTTGCCGGGTAAGTTTTGATGTGGTAAAGGGCACCAAGGGACCAGCAGCAGAGAACGTTTGCAAATTGTAATTCCTGACGTTTATTAAGATTTAAAGCCTCTCAGCGATGAGGGGCTTTTCGCCCTATTTTTCTGGCATCCGATGCTTCCCGTTTTATAAAGGTCAGTTCCTGCATGACGCATGAGACAGTTATTTCTTTCTCTTTTGCAGGCGACGTACATGATTGCAGGCAGCGTCCACCTCTGCCTTGAACTTATCATAGTCGAGTTGCAGGCCGTTTATGTAAGTGCTCCATCCCGCGCTCGATTTGGCGTAATGCACGGCATCTTCTATCTCCGCCTCGGTTGCCCCGTTTAATTTCGCAATTTGTGTGTGGTAGTAGGCACAATAGCGGCATTTGCTGATCGCGGCAATAGCAATGCCAATCAGCTCTCTGTATTTGTTAGGAATGGGACCGTCCTCCATTTGGACGCGTTTAAACAACCGCCATTCCAGCTCTAGTGAGGCATCGGGAACTGCCTTAAACATGCTGGGAATGAGTCCGAATATTTGTTCAATCTCTTCGTATACTTCTTTGCGAGTCATGGTCATTGCCTCCTTTTTTTAAAAACATAGTATGCAAAAGGCTGCAAATCAATAAGGATTAAACGGGAGTCTAATGATAGGCAAATACTATTGACATCTTAATGGCTATCCTATAGTTTTTACTGGGATTAATTCACTTGACAATATTGCCTGTTTCTAATTATTTGTCTCAAGCCACTCAAGCCATATAACTTGACACGGTTACTGCTTTCCTATACTCAGAGCACCGAAACAAAACTATCAAGAAGGTATCAAGTAAAAATGGCATCTAATAACCCCTTCTCCGCTTTAAAAGTTCTGAGATCTACCTCTCGCGCCTTACAGAATCGGAACTACCGTCTTTATTTTGGGGGGCAGGGCATTTCTCTCGTCGGCACCTGGATGCAAAGGATTGCCGTGAGTTGGCTTACCTATCGATTAACGCACTCCGTATTCCTGCTTGGTCTGGTTGGTTTTGCCGGACAAATTCCTATCTTTCTCTTGGCGCCTTTTGCCGGAGTATTAGTTGACAAATGGAACCGGCATCGCATCCTGATTGTCACTCAAATCCTATCGCTGATCCAGGCGTCTACTTTGGCAATTCTTGTTCTCACCGATACCATCGCTATCTGGCAGATAATCCTGCTTAGTTTGTCACTTGGCTTTATCAATGCCTTTGACAACCCCACCCGCCAGTCGTTTATAGTAGAACTTGTCGACAATAAAGCAGATTTGGGTAATGCCATCGCCTTAAACTCTTCTATGTTCCATGCCTCTGTTCTAGTTGGACCATCCATAGCCGGTATTCTGATTGCTGTTGTTGGCGAGGGGGTCTGTTTCTTCCTCAATGCTTTAAGTTTCCTTGCCGTTATTATTTCTCTGTTGGCAATGAAAATTGATCTCAAAATCAGGGAAACGCATTCAACACCTGTGTGGCGTAGCTTTAAAGAAGGATTGGCTTATACCTTCGGATTCCCGCCTATCCGCTTTCTGATCTTATTACTTGCCTGGACCAATTTGATAGGTGTTTCCTATATAGTGCTTATGCCTGTTTTTGCCAAAGTCGTGCTTCATGGCGGGGCTCAGACATACGGCTTTCTTATGTCATCTTCAGGCTGCGGAGCGATGCTGGGTGCGATAACTCTTGCTTCTCGAAAAAGCTTCCTGGGAATCGAAAAGCTTATTGCCATGGCCGTAGGTTTCTTTGGCGCCGGGCTTATAATTTTTTCTTTATCCAATATCTTGTGGCTGTCGATGCTTCTGATGACTATGAACGGCATGGTAATGGTGCAGCTGTCAGCGGGTACAAATACCGCGCTTCAAACTATAGTTGAAGAGGGTAAGCGCGGCCGGGTAATGGGCTTCTTTATCATGTCCAATATTGGCATGCAGCCCTTTGGCAATTTGTTAGCCGGTAGCTTGGCGCATGTAATCGGTACACCGAAGACGATCATGATCGGTGGAATGTTGTGTATCCTCGGTTCCATCGTATTTTCTGTGAAACTTCCCTCTTTGATGAAAATGATCCGTCCCATCTATTTGAAGAAAGGGATCATTCTTGAAGAAGAAACCGTAACCCAGCTAGAGAGATGATGAACTGTGGACGAATTCTCTCACACTTTACGTGCTGCAATCTGGGCCCGAAGAGATCTTAGAGCAGGGGGATTAACGAGTATGCAGCTCCCTGTAGGCTTGCCGGCCCTAGGTCTTGATCGCACCTGGATATTTCCCCTTTGAAGAAAACAGCCCCTATGATAATTTTTTCGAAAGAACGCCGAGCAGACCCGCTGCTTCTATGCGGCGCTTAATCTTCCTTACATCGTCGGTGTATAAGCCCGCCTTTTGCATCCTTTCCCAGTATTCTCCGAAACCCATGATATAAGACTTATTTCTTCCCGCCACCGTCTTGAACGCTTCGGTAGTATAGGCAAAGAAGTCGCCCAGAGCCATGCTCAAAGGCAGCACCAGCGGCTCCAGCTTGCAAGCGCTTCTGGCCGCGTTGTGACCCGCCAGAGTGCCACTCGTTATTGCCCCCTCGACGCTGCCGTGTCCGGCTTTTTCGCCGCCGCAGAAGAGGTTTTCAAAGCCCTTTGCCCTCATGGCGCTGTCTCTCACGGCTACGTCGATGTAGGCGATCGCGTTATACCTGCTTGCTCGCGGCATCTCCACCTCAACGTTCTCAAAGCCCGGCACCCGCCTCAACTCCTCCTGCGTCATATAGCCCAAGCCGGAGAGCTTGGCGACGAGCCCGATATCGCTCAAAATTAGTTTCGACAGGAAGTCCTTGGAGCGGAGACCGCCCATCAAGCCGTGTTTGGAATAGTCAATCATTTCACTGGGAAGCGGAAGCTTCAGCAGCCCTTCCCTCTCCAGTCGCGCCTTGAGTTTCGGAGCAAGGGTGTCTTTGAATACCGTGATAGCTTTACCTACCTGCCCGCGCGTCCCATCCGGTCTGAGCTTATCATAGACCTTGCCGCCAGCTTTTTCCACCATACCTATCCTGTCCCCAAAGGCCGGGCATTTGAAATGGCACATCACGCAACCTTTACCGTATCTCCGGCAAACATTGATGCCCCCATGCCCCCCCGTACAGTCCACAAAGGCATCGCCTTCCACCGTCCCGCCATTTTCCAGTTTTACCGCCATAATCCGGCCCTCTGCCTTTTGCACATTCATGGCACGGGTCTCCAGCAGCACCTCTATGCCGGCTTTCTTGACAATCTTTTTTATCAGGGGTTCGGCCATCCCGGTATTGAAGATGAAGACATGCTTGCTTGAATCCGGAAAAGTTACGCCATCGTGCAGTTTTATGGATTGGATAGCGTCGGGAAGTTCCCCGGCTCCCAGGAACCTGAGCTCGTGGTTGGCGACAAACTGCCCATTGCCATTACTTTCTCCAGCTCTGACCGCTACCCCGACAAGCATATCTGTCCTCTCCACTAAAGTAACCTGAGCGCCGGCTTTTGCCGCTGCCAATGCAGCCCCACAGCCAGCCATGCCTCCACCAATAACGACGACCCTAGACATAATAGACCCCCTTTTCTAAAATTATATTACACATTTTCTCCACGCTATTTACCTACCTTTATTGCAGTTTTTCTTAGAATTGTGTTTTCATGCTATCAGCTCTCGAAATTTTTCAGTTTGGGGAACTTCTTGGCGGCGGCGCCGATGAAGAGTAAATTGGCAATGCCGCCGGTAATGACCGACCAGGGAGCTCCAATGAAAGTAGCCAAGATACCGGCCTCCAAGTTACCGAGCTGGGGGCCGCCGATGGTAAAGAGCCGAATGACCGATTGCATCCTGCCCCGCAGATGATCCGGCGTTTCGACTTGCCGGATATTCTGACGCATGATAGTACTCACCGTGTCGCCGGCCCCAACCATCATCAAAGCGAGACAGGATAAAGCAAACCAGTGTGATCCTCCAAAGATCGCCGTAGCCAAGGCATATATGGAAACGCTATAGAGGACAAGCCGGCCTTTCTTTCTCACGTTGCCCAGAAAAGACATGCCCACCGCGGCCGTAACCGCGCCGATGGATCGGGCCGAATAAAGTATCCCCAGTCCTTGCGGACCAACGTTTAATATTTCCTTGACAAAGATCGGTAATAAAGCCGTCGCGGAAGAAAGGAAGGTACTAAAAAAATCGACCATTGTTGTCGCAAGCAGGATTTGAGATTTGAAAACAAAATGAATACCCTCGCGGATGGCGGAAAGGGAGACTTTGGAGACAACGAGCGATGCCTGGGTCGGGGTCTTCATGCGAATGAGGGCGATAAGAACAGCGATGAAGGAAACAATATTGATCACATAGACAGCAACAACCCCCTTCCAGGCAATGATGAAGCCGGCCAGGGCGGGACCCGCGACAGTGGCGGCATTTCTCATGACGTTATTAAGGCTGAGGGCATTCATTAGATGTTCACGGGGCACGAGGTTGGGGACCATAGATGACCACGCCGGGCCATCAAATGCCAGGGCCGCCGCAAGCCCTCCGGAAATCACATAGATCAGTGCCACCGATAAATTACCCGCATCATGGAAGAGGGCCAGGAGGCCGGCCAGAAGCATCATGGTGCTTTGTGTCACCATCAGAATCTTGCGCCTGTCATGGCTGTCCGCATACACGCCTCCTACGAGGGACAATATCAAATGAGGAACGACGCGCGCCAAGCTGACCAGCCCCAGGGCTATGGGAGAATGCGTCAGGATATAAACGTGCCAGTTAATGGCGACCATCTGCATCTCGGAGCCGGCTTCGGAAATCAGCTGCCCAAACCACATCCGGCGGAAATCGGTGTGCCTAAGAGAAATGAATGGGGAGATGCGTTCTTTCATAGACACCGTGCCGCGATTCAGCGCCTTCCCCGCTTTGTTAACTCTACCCAAGACGGCCCCCTGGGGTCATCAACATGGTAATAGCTTTCAGCATAAGGCCTCAAGTCCAGGACCGGCGTCCCGTCTATGGCATCCAATCCCTGTACCAGCACCTTACCTTTTTCCACCCCGAGCAATTTAACGATCGATACCCCGATCGGATTTGGACGCCGTGAAGAGTGCCAGGCAAATATTCCTAATTCCGGCATTTCGGCTTTTTGCAAGGGGCGCGCTCTCTTGATGGTTCTCTCCGCATCTGACACACCGTGCAGCCAGAAGATAACAATAATATGGGAAAAATCCGCCAAACCATCGAGCGCTGGCACAAAATCGTCGTTGATGGTTATTTCAGAAACGATATCCTGCCATCCATGGTGTTCCTTGTTAATAATGGAATTTTTTACCTTGCCTATCGGCTGTAATCGTATCTCGCTCATCGTTGCCTCCTCAGTTGAGATTGATCTAAAAATTGTCAGGGTAGAAAAACTTATCTTGCATGATTATCGAAATCGGTCAACTATTGAGTTTAGAAAAGGGCAATATTTGACAGAAAAAAGATGTGCAGTGCAGCAATCCTAACTTTCTGATATTTTATACAAAAATCTTGACGCTTCCATGGAATTATGAAAGACTCCCCGCGATAATTTCCTGGCCCTGGATTAAAATCAATACTTCATGTAATGTTTATTCTACACTAACGGGGATAGAAAAATGGAGGGGAAAAAGTGACTGAAATAACAAAAGCTCCACAACCTAAAATGCCCAAGGTAGAAAGAATTACCAATGTGCAACAGCTGATGCCAATGGCCAGAGTGCTTATTGACAGAGAAGAATCCAGCATGTACGAGGGATGGAAAATAAACCCGGGGCAGAAAATCCTTTTCATCAACGATGCAACCTCCGACCAATTGGTCGCGGAAGCTCTCTCGGCAGCTGCCAAAGAAAAAGGCGCTCACGTTAATTCAATTACTTTGGAAGGATTTACCGATCTCAAGGATTCGGTTGATATTCTTGACGAGATGTTCTCTAACAACTGGTATCCCGATTGGGCATGGGAAGCCGCCAATGAAGCGGACCTGGTCCTGCTGACGGCATTCACAAAAGCGCCTTATGTCCCAAAACGTAAATTTTCAAATAATCCGAAATTCGCCAATGTAGAAATAACAGCGGATCTTATGGTTTCCGAACTTGAGACATATCCCGTGGAATTGAGGAATTTTATTGATGAAGTCACCTGGGAAAAGCTAGGTAATTGCCCGGAAATCAGATGGACAGATTTGGAAGGCACGGATATAACGATGAGTTTAACCCCTGAAGAATGGCAGAAAGCGACAGACATAAATATGCGAAAGGGCGGGGGCATCCCCTATGGACATCACGGACATCTCAAGCTGCCTACCCCTTCACTGGGGATTTCTGGCGTTTTGGTCACAAGCAGCATAACCTTTGGCGGTCCGGTTCCCAAGACTTCCCTTATTTTGGAGAAGGGAAGGGTTGCTAAGGTGGAGGGCGGCGGAAAGTTCGGCGACAGACTAAGGGAGAGTTTTGAGCAGTATGCCGGCATTGACACATCAAAAGTGAGGGGCCTTGGTCCGGGCATCAATTGGCTCACGACCATGGCCATTTGTACCAATCCTAAAGCCAGACGCTCACCATTCTTTGATGAGCTGTCCGGATCGGCGCGGGTATTTGCCTGGACCCAGTGCCATCGCCGGTCCGGTGTAATTCATTCCTCAATCGGCGAGGGACTTGTATCCCCCACCCGCTATATCATTCGACATGTGGACACCTATTTCGGGACGGTAACAACAGATAGGGGAGTTGTCATCGACAAAGGACACTTGACGTCTCTGGATGATGAACGTGTACGCCGGTTTGCGGCTAAATATGGTGATCCTGACAAGCTCCTAACAGAGGACTGGATCCCTGCTGTGTCAGGGGTTAATGCTCCGTGAATATAGAAAATGCGACCATTGTCAAATCAGAATATCCTTTTGGCTTGGCGATGTACCTACGTTCTGCCTTAGCCTGCCGGGCAAAGGCAGAACGTAGACGATTTATTGCAACCACAGCGCGGCCAGTTATCTTACCAAATACCTCGACTATCAGCAGATTATTTTGGCTTCATCGGCAGGGCTTCTCTTAATAAAGCCCGAAGTTCGTCTTTGACATCCATCGCCGCCTGCGTATCTGTCCTAATTGCTCCAGGCATGGGGATGCGCCAGGGTGAATGAGCCGTCGACACATCCAGGCGGGCGCTTATATAGCCATTCCCCTGGGCAAAGCCCGTCTGGCCTTCTTTCGAGAGCAGCCAGTTGATGTAAACTTTGGCCGCATTCGGGTGCGGCGCGCGATTAAACATGGCGATGCCGCCGGAGCCGCCGCTGACATCCGAGCCCTCCTTTAGCTTATGAGGATCGATAATTGCAATGGGTATACCCGCCCTCATACGCTCCTCGGCGATGATATCCGAAAGGCCGACCAATACCAGGAACTTTCCCTTGGCAATGCTGTCAATCTCTTGCGTGTAATCCGTTAGGATTGCGGGTTGCTGTTTCGCTAACTCCCTAATGAAGTTCGGCCCGAGTGCGGGATGTAGGTAAAAGAAGGTAAACGTCGCCTGACCGGGGCCCCCGCTCAAGGGATCTTGCAGAACGATCTTTCCCTTGTACTTCGGATTCAGTAAATCTTTGTAGGAGGTTATCGACTCCGGCTTCACTATCGTTGGATTGACATAGAGCGTTCCTCTCTGGGACGGAGTCATGACCAAACAGCGTTTGCCGGCCTCGATATAATCGGGACCGCCGCCGCGCCACTGTTTGGGATCTTTTACCTCGGGAAGGATGAGCGCGGGTTCCAGCGATTCGATCATCCCGCCTGGGATCAAAATCGTAAGCGCGGTCGTTGTACCGTGAACGATAATGTCCCAGAGAAACTTGCCGGCTTTGCGTTCTGCCGTTAGCTTTGGGCCGACGCTGCGGCCGCTTTCGCCCCAATACTCGACCTTGATGCCATATTTTTTCTCGAAGGGCCCTTTCAAGGTATCGCCCCGGTCTTCGCCCACCGGACCGATCACGGAAACGGTGCCTTCTTTCTTTGCGGCCGCCAGGACCTGATCCCATTCCGCTGCGACGGCCAGCGACACGCAGCCCACAGTGACCATCACTACGATTGCTATCATTGCATAGATTTTTTGCGTCATGTCCTTATCCCCTCCTGTTGTTTAGTGACTGATAAAACATTGTTTCCGTTGGTTGGAACTTAGATGCCCCCCCGCTTCTGATTTCACTCACCGTTTGCCAAATACCTCTCTTAGAAAGGGTTGTAATTCTCCTTTCGTTTTATCGGCTGCCACTGTGTAGCTCTTGACCGCCCCCGGCGCCGGGACCCTCCATGGTTCCGCATGATCGGTCGGCACGTCCAGGCGAGCGCTGATGTAGCCCTGGGCGCGGGCAAAGGCCGTTTGGCCTTCTTTCGACAACAGCCAATTGATGTAGACCTTGGCCGCATTGGGATGCGGCGCGCGGTTAAACAATGCGAGGTCCCCATTGGCCGGGCTCACGTCGCTTCCCTCTTTGAGTAGCCTGGGGTCTAAGATGCCAATCGGCACCCCTTTTTTCATACTGTTGTTTGCGGTCATGTCTGAGCCACCGATCAGCAGCGGAAACTTGCCCCGACCGACGGCGTCCACCTCTTGCGAATTATTGATATAAAAAGTCAGTTGTTGCTTGGCCAGCGCGCGGACGAAATCCGGGCCCAGCTCCGGATGGAGATAAAAGAGCAGGAACGTCGCCTGACCGGGTCCCGACTTGCGCGGATCGTCCGCTACTATTTTCCCCATCCACTTGGGATCGAGCAGGTCCTTGTACGATTTTAACTCCTTCGGATTGACCATCTCGGTGTTGTAGAAAATGGTACCCCTCTGGAAGGGGGTCATCACCATAACAGTTTTGCCGGGATCGTAAAATTCGATCGCTCCGCCACGCCATGTCTTGGGGTTTTTGACATCCGGCAGCATCAAGGCCGGTTCCAAGGGATCGAACATGTTCATGGGCACCACTGTTTCCGGGGCGCCGTGGATAAAAACATCCCAGAGAAACTGCCCTGCCTTACGTTCGGCAGCGACGCGGGTAGCGAACTCGCGGGTCGAACTGCCATCGTAATCCACCCGGATCCCGGGATACCTCTTCTGAAAGCCATCCGTAAGGGCGTCCCGCGCTTCTGCCCCAGTCGGTCCAGAGACCACTACACTGCCCTCTTTCTTGGCGGCGGCAACCATTTTTTCCCATTCCGCAGCGCTGGGAGCAGACGCGGCAACGGCCAGATCACCAAAATTAAGCGCGGCTATGATTGCGGCCAGGGCAAATTTCATCCCCCAACCTTGCCTTTTTTTCTTGGCCACCTCAGAGGCACAGTCGATTGCCTCTTCAGCTTCTTCTCTGTTACCCACAATTATTGCAACCTCCGTAACTAAATCTTCTTTGTTCATGCCTTTCCCCCTTTAACCTTTATTACCGCCAATGCAAACGTTCATTCTCACATTATTTATCTGACAATGATTACCTAAGGCGGATGCTAATTTGATATTGCAGATAGTTCCAGAAATGTGTGAAAAGGTTTCCATTCCTCTCCCCGGTAAAATGGACCTAACACTGTATAGCGCTGTATTTATAGGCTATGATAAACGATGGCCTACTAAATATTCAGAATATCTTCTTTTGTCAATGAATTTGTTTGATTGTTTAAAATGGGGTGGCATCCTGCTCGTTCTACTAAAGGAGAACTGGAGGTTGCTTTTCCCGCTGATCGAAGGTATTTGTACGTTTGGTATATAAACAAAAAGGAGGGTTAAGTTGATGGAGAAAAGATCCAATTTAAAGATTGCTGCAACAAGTGCCATGAGAGGTGCAATAGCCGCGCAGATCGCCATCTCCTTCTGTGAAAACCTGAGAGGTACATCAAACATGGTATCACTTATCCTGGGTAGCAGTGATTCCGAGTTGGGCGGAACTGGTATTCCTTTGGCGGTCAGCAAAAAAAAATACGACCTCGGCTTTGCAAATCCCGCAGCTTTGGCTGGGATGGCCTTTCTTGGCCGGGGTTTTTACAGAACTAAACTTCCCCTGCGAGCCATAGGAGTATTCCCCTCCTGGGACCGCCTAGTTTTTGCAATTAATCCTCGTACGGGAATCCGCTCGCTTGAAGAGCTGAGAGATAAAAAATACCCCTTGCGGGTCTCTACCCGGCAGGGCGGCAAGTTCCATTCCACTCTCTTCGCGATTGATGAAATTCTCAAGGGATACGGCTTTTGTTTTCGCGATATAGAAACATGGGGTGGGAAGGTTATGAGGGCGGATAGCCCGGCCTCAAAAGATCGCAAGGTACAGATCGAGAGCGGCGAGATTGATGCCGTATTCGATGAGGGGCTGAAAAGTTGGGGCGCGCTGGCGCTCCAATCCGGGATGAATCTGCTCCCCATAGCAGACAAAGTATTGCGAAACTTAGAACGACTGGGTTATAAGAGAGCCGATGTTACCCCTAATTATTTCCCGCAGCTCAAGCAGAGCGTAGCGACCCTGGACTTCAGCGGTTGGCTTCTCTTTTGCCATAGCGAGCTGCCCGCCGACACGGCTTACGAGGTCGCTTCCAAGGTTGATGTCAATATCGGGCGGATCCCCGTAGACCACTTTGACGTGCGTCCCATGAATATTCAAGAATTTTGTCAGGGTGGCGAGGCTGGACCGCTTTGTATACCCCTTCATCCCGGCGCTAAAAAGTACTTTAAGGAGAAAGGCTACCTGAGCTAGTCTGGATAAGCGGATAGTCTCTTGGTCAAACTTCCGGAAGCCTGGAAAATGGTTAGTAACACCATTTCTACCAATCTCCCATTGACCTTCCCAGTTTTCTGGCTTTTGATAGCCAGCGATTCCCAATGTGTGCGGGATCTGGGGGTAGCGGGATATTGATTTGTTTCCTGACATCAAAGCCGGCCGTGTGCAGCACATTTTTGATGGCGCGAAGTGCCCCGCGGCTTTGCGAGGGAAGTTGATTAAAGGGAAAGGGTGCCAGGGAGGCGGTAACAATTGCCGCCTTCTTACCCTTGTGCCTCGGTTTTGGAAAGCACTTGCTATAGAGTACATAGTACTCAAAGGTAGGAACATTTCGGTCAAAGAGAAGCTTCAACGGGCCGGTCATGTTGCCCCAATAGGTAGGGGTGCCCACCACCAAACCAGAGCAGCTTTCTATCAGCTCTCCTATGCGATGCGCGTCGTCCCTCGGAAGAATACACTTTTTGTCGGGCCGGCATTTGAGGCACCCGATACAGGGCCTTATTGAAAGAGCATTGACATCGACCCACTCCACTTCGGCGCCGGCAGAGCGCGCTTCATCCGCAATTATCTCGAGGAGCGACGATGTCACACCCTTTTTCCTGGGGCTGCCATTGAGTATGAGGATCATCTACGTCTATATCGCTGCTTCCCAGCCCTGTCCAAAGTCGTCGATCGGTCTTACCTCGTATATTTCCAGCGTTACAGCGGCTTGGATCAGCTTTGCTTTAGCCTCACCTATGCTCCGTATTGCGTTCCTTCTCCTCGTTTCCAGCAATTCCCCGCTTGTCTGAAAATCAATCATTTTTAGGTACACCCGGACACCTTTCCAATCCTCATGTGTCTCTCCCGGTTCCATGATGGTCAGGACGGCGTAGGGGTTCTCCTGGATGTTTACGAGGGTTCTGTTTTTCCTGAGGAGAAGCACAACCGTTTTCACATCGGTCATTTGCGGAGAGCCAAAGACCGCATTATCAATCTTACCATTCTTATCGGCAGTGCTCAATGTCGCGATCCTCGGTCTCTTATTGAAATATTCCATAAGTTTAGTATTCATATTGTTACCTCATTGTCATATTTTACCGGAACTATAAAATCATAGCTTCCCCCTGTCAAGGCGATTGTTTGTTCCCTCCAAATATCCCTTGACATGCAAAAACAGCCCCCCTATACTTCAAAGAAATACCTTATCAAATTTCATTAGCTGGCCCATCGCATTGATCGTTTGGGCAAGAGTTTGCTGGTGATGGCCGGCTTTGCTCACGATAGGAAAACCTGCAATCTTCACCCACGCCATTCTGCCGGAGGTCCGTCATGAAGCACGCATTCACTTCTTTAGTTGTTGCCGCGTTGGCTATTTTCAGCTTGTTGACATCGGTTCAGGCGGCCGAGTGGGCCACAGTTGTCGCGGCCGCCAAGCGCGAGGGGAAAGTTGTGATAATTGGCCCCGAAGGAAACGAAACGCGCAACGCCCTGGTCGACGGTTTTCAGCGCAAGTATCCGGAGATACAAGTCGAGCACAGCGGCCTGCCCCCCGCCCAAATGCCACCTAAGTTGCTCGCCGAGCAAAAAGCCAAGCTCTACTCGGTAGACCTGCTCGTACAGGGCAGCGGGCCGGTGATCAACGGTCTGTTATCCGTGAAGGCCATCATTCCGATCAAGCCTTTTCTGGTCGGCCCGAATATCGCCGATGCTTCGGTGTGGCTCAACAAGAAGTTCAGCTTCGCCGATGAGGCCGGACAGTACAACCTGGTAATGAGCGTCTATATAATGCCTCCTTTCATCTATAACACGACGATGGTATCCGCTAAGGAAATCACGGCCTGGAAAGACTTGCTCGCACCAAAGTGGAAGGGAAAGCTGGCAGTTCTCGATCCACGCCTGGCGGGAGGAGGTCTGGCGAATGCAACTTTCTGGTACGCCAGCCCGAAATTGGGCAAGGAGTTCATACAGAAGCTTTTCAGTTCTCAGGAGATCGCGGTGAGCCGTGACAGCCGCCAGCTTCTCGACTTCGTCGGACAGCGGAAATATGCAATTTCCATAGGTCCGAGCGAAGTGATGGCCAAGGAGTGGATAGCTAAGGGCGTGCCGTTGCGACAATTCAATCCCGAAGCGTTGCAGGAGGGTGCTGTAACCACCGCCGGCAACGGAGCCCTTGCGGTGCCGCTAAACCCGCCACATCCCAATGCCTTGAAGGTCTATATCGATTATCTTCTTTCTAAACAAGGCCAAACCGAATGGAGCAAAGCCATCGGTTTTGCCAGTCTGAGGCAAGACGTGCCGCGCGATCACGTCGAAGAACATCTCATTCCGAAAGAAGGCGTGCAGTACTTTGATAGCCACCTGGAGCGTTACCTTAACCTTAGGGCTGAAGTGGTCAACTTCCTCAACACCGTCATAGGGCGCTGAGGACCGGTAATCCACGGGTCGATGGTTCCACAATGCGAATGTTGCGTTTATCAAAGTTTATCAAGACGGCATTATACAGTGTTAGGTCCATTTTACTGGGGGGGGAAAATGGTAACCTTTTTTAACATTGCTGTAACCATCGCCAATATTATATTAGCCTCCGCATGAGATAATCATCGCTACTTAATAATCTTAGAATGCGCTTTTGCATTGGAAGCAATAAAAACTTAAGGGGGGAAAGGTATGAACAAGGGGTCTTTGGTTACTGAGGTTGCAATAGCTGTCGGCAAGAAGAATGTAGCTAAAGGGGCAATCAACTGTGTCCCGGAGTCGGCAAAGAAAGAAGGTAAATATTTGGGGTTGAGAATTGTCCTGGCCATAATCGCAGTCTTGTTTAATTTTAGCGCTCTGGCCGTTGCCGCGTCTGCTCCCAGTGCTGCGGAATGGGAAAAAACGGTCTCCGCCGCCAAGCGCGAGGGAAAAGTGGTGGTCATCGGCCCCCAGGGAACCGAAACGCACGACGCCCTGATCGACGGTTTTCAGCGCAAATATCCGGAGATCAAAGTCGAGTACAACGGCGGTGCCGGTGCCCAAATGGTACCCAAGTTGCTCGCTGAGCAAAAAGCCAAGCTCTTCTCAGCCGATCTGGTCGTACTGGGCACCGCGCCGGTGATCAACGGGCTATTAAGTGTTAAGGCCATCGTTCCGATCAAGCCTTTTCTGGTCGGCCCGAATACCGCCGATACTTCGGTTTGGCTCAACAAGAAGTTCAACTACGCCGATGAGGCCGGACAGTACAACCTGGTGATGAGCGTCTATATAATGCCCCCCTTCATCTATAATCCGACGATGATCTCCGCTAGAGAAATCACAGCCTGGAAAGACTTGCTCGCGCCAAAGTGGAAGGGCAAGCTGGCATTGTCCGATCCGCGCCTGTCGGGAGGCGGTCAGACGAACGTCTGTTTCTGGTATGCCAGCCCGAAATTGGGCAAGGATTTCATAAGGAAGCTTTTTGGTTCTCAGGAGATCGCGCTGAGCCGCGACAGCCGCCAGCTTCTCGACTATGTCGGCCAGCGGAAATATGCGATTGCCATCGGCCCGAGCGAAGTGTTAGCCAAAGAATGGATTGGCAAGGGCTTGCCGGTACGACAATACAATCCCGAAGTGCTGCAGGAGGGCGCTGTGACCACCGCTGGCAATGGCACTCTCTCGGTGCCGTTAAACCCGCCACATCCCAATGCATTGAAGGTCTACATCGATTATCTCCTCTCTAAACAAGGCCAAACTGAATGGAGCAAAGCCATCGGCTTTGCCAGTCTGAGGCAAGATGTACCGCGTGATCACGTCGATGAACATCTCATCCCGAAAGAAGGTGTGCAGTATTTTGATAGCCACCTGGAGCATTACATTAACCAGAGGGAGGAAGTGGTCGAGTTCTTGAATACAGTTCTCCCGCGTTAGCTTCTATGTTAACTTGGTGCGACCCGCTGAAAGTGCCGGACTGGACAAGGGGAGTATGAACAGATTCCGTCACAAATACCCACTGCCTGGTTCCTAATTTGCCATGCCGGAGAAGTATATCAAGACGATTGAAGAAGCCATGCGGGGTGCGGTTTATAGGCAAGTAAATAAATAGGGAGAGATATTTATGGCACACAAAGATTTGCGGGAGTTTATTGAGGCGTTGGCTAAGGCCGGGCACCTGGTAAAGGTCAAGCAGGAAGTGGACTGGAATCTGGAAGTGGGAGCCATCATCCGCAAGGCCTGCGAGCTTGAGGAACGGGCGACCTTATTTGAAAAGGTGAAGGATGCCCCCGGGGTCAGAATTCTGGGGGGGCCTTGCGCAACCTTTGCGCGTATGGCTCTGGCCATGGGTATGGATGCGGGTACACCTAAAAAAGAGATGGTCAAAGAGTTTGACAAACGGATTGCCCATCCCGTCAAACCCATACAGGTGAGCAGCGACCCCTGTAAGGAAAACATCGTTAAAGGGAAGGATATTGATCTCTTTAAGCTCGGGGTTCCCATGATCCATGATGGAGATGGAGGACGGTATATTAGCACATGGCACACTATCGTTACCCGAGACTTCGATTCCAGCTGGGTAAACTGGGGAATGTACCGCCAGATGGTCCACAATGAGACGATGATGGGTGGTCTGTTGCCCCCTATCAGCATATTGGCCGGATATTCCAAAAGTTCGAAAAAGCTAATAAACCCATGCCATTTGCCACTGTAATCGGCACGGAACCTTTATGTGCAATAGCTAGTACCATTCCTGCCGGTGTTGGTGTGAATGAAGTGGATCTGGCCGGTGGCTTAAGAGAAGAACCCGTAGACTTGGTGAAGTGCGAGACCGTCGATCTTGAAGTTCCTGCCCATGCGGAGATTATTATTGAAGGGCATGTGCTTCCCGGTGTACGGGTAGATGAAGGTCCCTTTGGGGAATACACCGGGTTCTCAAGTGCCCCGCGTAACCCTCGGCCGGTATATGAGGTAAGCTGTATTACCCATCGCCATAATCCCATTCTCGCTGTTTCCAATATGGGGACACCTGTAGATGAGGGTGATACTGTCTCGACCGTTGCGTTTCGCAATGAGGCAATCCTTGCCTTAGCAGGGCTTCCGGTAGTCGAAGTCGATGTATCGGCTTATGGTTCGAATCATTTAGTTGCGGTTTCGGTGCAGCGGGCTTATTCAGGTATCGCCCATCATGTAGCCAATGCCATCTGGGGAAGCAGGTTGTCATCCTTTATACCTTTTGTGGTAGTTGTTGATGTCGATGTGGATGTCTTCAATTTGGGGGAAGTTGTGCATGCCATCGTGATGAAATGTCATCCGGTCAGAGGAATCCACGCCCAGCACAATAGCACTGGTAACCCTCTTTGGCCCTTCTTGAGTTTTCATGAGCGTCTCTGGATTCAAGGGGCTCATCTTTTATTTGATTGTACCTGGCCTGTGGATTGGGATCCCAACATTGAGATACCCGCCAAGATTTCCTTTGGCACTAGCTATCCCAAAGATCTTCGAGATAGGATCTTGAGTAACTGGGGTAAATACGGCTTTTGATAATGGGAAGTACTTGAAAAGTATAATACGAAATATGCGTGATAAATTTCGTTTTTGCAACAAGGTGGGGGAATTGAGGGATTATTGACTATCTCTATTACGGCATCTATTACATAGTTGCTGAACAATCTCACAACCGGATGTTTACAATAATGTGGTCTTGTGCTACGAAATTTTTCTACCTGATGGTAATAGCTTTTTTGAACTGGCAGAAGTCAGGTATTAGTTGGGTGCTTATTTATCGAGCGGATGGATGGTTCCGGCTATCCAATAAATCTTGACGCAGATCGAGAATTTCCTGTACTTCGGGGATAATTGCTGTATTACCTCCCAAACCGCAGCCCCCGGTCGCCTTAAAGTTCAACGTATGGTCTGCTTGGGAACCTTTGCCGTACTCTTGATCGAATAGCGGACCTATACTGTAGCCTTGGTAGGCCGAAACCGGTCGGCCGCATTCTGTAGCGGCTATCCATAGAAAAGTTGCGCCGGGAGGAGTGATTCGTTTTAGGTTGGCCTCTAAATTATGCAAAAATGCCCTATCGGGATCGAGTGACTTAGGGCGCAAGGGATTCCTTCCCATAATGGCCCCGTTTGTAGCTTTGCCTAAATGATAGTAGGATGTTTTACCGTTTCTGAATGTCTGCAGTGACCATAGGGGAACTACGTGTATAGTCCCGCCCTCGCCCATTCCGGCAGGGTGAATTCTATATCCGCTATTTTCAGTAATGATTGCAAAGAGCGTGCTTACACCATCAATGGTTATGACATCTTTGCCGTAATCACCCAATGCCAGGAGCAAGACGTCAGCAATGACCGTCTTTTCCTCACCAGTGGCGAGCTTAACGTTCACGGCATGCTTTCCAGCTTCTGAATCAACGATTATTCTGGTGACAATCGCGTCGTCATAGACTAAGATATTTTTCTCCTTTGCCGCCTTAAGAGCGTTTTCCCTGTAACCTGTTACGAAATGACCGCCTGGATAGCGAACAGCGGTTATTTTGCCGGCTCTGATGCTATCTATGATTCCCATGTCCGCGCCATAAATTGTCTCCACTTCCGAAGGTGAAAGATGTTTTCCAACAAGTCCGAATTGCTCCTTCAATCTGTTTTTCCATTCGATCTTGGTTTCGCCGTTGACTTCGAAAACCACTCTACTACACAGGTTTGCGACGTGGTGGCCAGGATCATCGCCAATAAGGCCCATCTGCTCAAGGGCGCGCAGAGTCGCGGCATTTCTTTTCAGGTTGGTTTTTGCATAGCGTTTTTCAGTATCGGTGACTTCGAGAAGTGAATAATGAAAAGCGACCTTCAGGTTCTTCATCAGTTCGCGGGGGTTTTCCTCAACCATGGCCATCATGGCCCCATAGTCGATCCTGAAGGATTTATACCGGATGTTCTGCGGCTTTTCCGATAGTCCCAAAATACGTTTTACCTCATTGACAAACATGGATTTAGTCTGAAACATCTCGATCAGCCGTTGATCCATGTCTTCTTCGGGATGCACGGTCCATCCGGAGAAGGTAAATATGTCACGTGGGTTAGTGACGATACAGTGTCTTCCTCCATTTTTGTGTGCCTGATAGAGCACATTCAGATAGGAAAACATACCACCGATTCCCATGACATCGACAATTTCGTATGCCTCGGTGGGCAAATTTCCTTTAACGATCTCAGGGAGCGGCGGTTTCTGCGCCAACCAGGCGGAATTTAGATCTTGATTCATAGAGGCGAGAAAAGAGCCGATCAGCTTCGCCAAGTTGAGATTGCCAGACTCTTGAAACAATCGCAGCACCGCCTGCCGTTCTGATTCAGCAACGCCGTTTGCCGTATTAAACTGACTTACAGAGTCTTTATTAAGCATAGTGATTCTGAATTCATGGTAGGAGGAAGGCGTCTGGATTTCACAGGAACAGAAATAAGCTAGCGAGCATTTGCAGATTTCGTCCTATTTTTCCAATTGAATGTGCCGTTTTTTCAATTCCCGATAAAAAACAGATCGCTTAACTCAATGCCGGTCTGGCTACCGGAGTTGCTGATCTCTATATGAGTAAGGCCTGCCGGAACAGCCACGCGCACCTCTTTGCCGCCGGCGGGCCCCCAATCGTTCATAAACTCCCTGTAGAATTCCTGACGATCCGTTTGGATGGTATCGAGATTGACCACCATTTTTTGTGAACCGGCAGAGATGCTGGCCTGATTGCTTGTCTTAGCTGCATTTGCCTGGTGATCGTTCCAGAGTAGGAATTTTAGTAAGCCACCACGGTTATGAGGTAGCATTATAGTCCCATTGGTGTATCCGTAAAACATCCGCCCCGTATTGGCACCGTTAAGGACACGGCCGAGGTTGTTAAGAACTGCAGATGTTGAATTAATATGTTCCTTGAACTGGAAGACAATCGGCGCACCCTGCGTGAAGGCGACATCCGAAATTTCAATCCCCGTCTCCGATCCGCCGTTGTTGAAATCCACACGGGATATACCCTGAGGAATCTGGATTATGACGTCCCCGCCAGCACCAGGCCCCCACTCATTGACGAATTCCTTATATTGTTCCTGAAGATCGAGGGATGTCGAATACTGGGTGAAGCTATCCTGCCGGGATCCGACGCTGATATTGATCTTGTTTTGAGCAGAGCTGAATCCGGTATGCTGATCATTCCAGAACTTGAAGGTAAGAAATCCGCCAGCGGTGTGCGGCAGATAAATAGATCCGCCTGTATAGCCAAAATACTTGCGCCCCGTTTTAGTGCCCGTCAGCACTCGGCCCGCGCGAATCAGCGGTTCACCGAAAGGTCGCACGGCCTTGAGTTCAAAACCTCCACCAAGGGGAGTAAAGCCCTCGGTAAACCGGAAACCGGATAGTTCGATACCTGTTTCGCTGCTTGCGTTGTTGAAGGTGAAAGATCGGATGCCTGGTGGAATGGCAATTGTGATGGTGTAAGCGCCCGCCGGCCCCCAGGCACCACGAAATTCTCCATACTCTTCGGTCATCTGGTTACGAGTGGCGTAATAGGGGATGCGGATTCTTGTGCTACCAACTTCGGCGTTAAACACGTTAGTGTGGGCCTGGGCACTAACCTCGGTATCGTTCCAGAGGGAAAAGGAAAGCATTCCTCCCCGGTCGTGAGGCAGGGTAATCGTACCTCCGGTATAGCCGTAATAATGTGTTCCCGATGAGGTCCCGTGCAGGACACGGCTCACATCAATTAGAACCCCGCCTTCGTTTTCCACCGCCGCTACAGCGGGGATACTCGCCATCATAACTATAAAAAAGTACACCAACAGGATATTAAATATATTTCTGTTCATATTGATTCCTCTTTCGTTAAGACTATCCACCTAGGGATATACGTCCAACTCTTCATTATTAATATCATAATTATTAAAAAAAACAACTTCAAAGATTTCGGTTTGAAAGCTCTTATCGTCGTTGCAGCCGACGATAAGGGGCTGTTTTGGCATGTCAGAGGATGTTCCGCAGTTATCTAATAGACGCCATACTCCCTGGTGAAGTCAGCCCAAACCTTCACCAATTCGGGATCAGAGTCATCCATGCTCCCCCGGGAGGTCATGATGAAACCTCCATCTTTACCGACGACATCGATAAGCTTCTTGGCGTATTCCCTGATCTGATCGGGTGTCCCTGATTGCAGCAGGGAAAGGGGCATATTCCCAGCGATGCAGGCTGTATTGCCGACAATTTCCTTGGCTTTCACGAGATCAGTGGAATCGAAAAAAAGTACGGTTTTACCCCTGGGCAGATCGGCAAAATAATGAAGCCGTGAAGCAAAATCACCCTCCAGGAAGGGGCAAGGCGTTAAACCTGCATCGATTAATCCTAGTATCAGTTTCTTCAAGCCCGGCCAATAGAAGGTTTCAAACTGTTTAAGAGACATAAACCCATCGGCTCCAAAGTGCAGGGGTATATGGATAGCGGAGATATTCTCGCTCTTATTTGTTTTGTCGATACAGTCCTGAAGGTGAACCGTCAAAATCTGGTCCATTAACTCCAGCAACTTTTCGGGCTGTCGATACATATCCATCATTGTTCCCTGCATACCTCTAAGCATATCGGCAACTTTATCGAAGGGTGCAAACATAACAGGTCCGGCAAAGGCCCTGGGGAATCCCAGATCGTGCAATTCCTTCTGCAGCACAGCCAACTCTTCATTATACCTTATAGCTTCGGCGCCAGCTTTGTACATGGACTCAAAGGCCTGGACCATTTCCGGCTGGGCAAAGACGGCACAGTTTTTGGCGCCGTTATATCCATGCATGAATAAAGGCTGCAACGATGGCAGCTTCTGGAAAGGCGAAAGCGTCCTGAAGATACGGGGGAGATAAGTCCTGATAAGAAAATCGGTGGGATCAGTGAGAAACGCATCGTATTCGTCGGCCTTCATGTATTCTCCGCCGACAAACTGAAAGGACGAATTTGCCGGCCCCCCATGGCCGGGCCAAAGTATCTGCTTGCAATCAACCGCCTCCCAGGACCTGCCATAATGAGGCGAAACAGAGTAGATATCGGGCTGCAAGGCGACAATCGCCCGTTTATTGGCAGTCAGCCACTTTCCGCTGTTCATAATAGCGTCCCCGGGAGACAGACCGGCGTATTTGGCGGCAAAGAAACCCAACTTTGGGAAAAAGGGGACCCGGTCCGGCACCTGCAGCCGGATTGCCGCCTGCACGCGTTTTAACCTCTCCTGGTACAGTTCGTCAGGCGTTTTTTCCATCGCTGCCCTCCACCCACTGCTTCGCATGGGACGCCCCCGCCATGGCATCATGGCGATCGGCATCGGCATAGTTCATTACCTGCTCGTCAACTTGAGAACTTCCCCACCCCCAGTGAAATGGACCTATCGGCACGCCGTCTAATGGGGTAGGACAGAATTGACGAAAACACCGATTTCATCCCGTATGGAAACAAAGGATTCTTTGTAATCCTCAAGGTACTTGACGCCTTCCTTCGGCACTAAAACCTCGGGAATATGGTCGTTAGGAACATCCCGGCGACGACTCGTCAGGCCCGTTGCCTTGCTCCACGCATACTGCCCTTCTCGGGACAGCAGATAGTCGAGGTACACTTTTACGGCGTTGGCGTGAGGTATGTTTCGCGGCACCATAATAGTACCATTGCTCGCCGTAATAACGCCTCCCTCCTGCAACGCTGCGCTGCCGAAAAGCTCAATCGGTAGCCCCTTTTTCTTCAATTCAAAAGCTTGTGTACCGCTGGGGCCGATGGCGATCGGATGGCGGCCGCGCGCGACGGAGTCCAAGAGCTGGCCCTCGTCGTTAGAGAGCGAAATATTTTGTGTGGTGAACAGCTGTCGCACGAATTTTTTTCCTAAGCCCTGCGATTCCTTGAAATACCAAAACCCTACCCAGCCTTGACCGGCACCGGAGCGCCCGGGATTGAGCATGGCGATCTTGCCTTTCCACTCCGGGTTAAGAAAATCTTTCCACGATTTGATCTTGCCCGCAGGCACCATATCTCGGTTATAAACAAACGCCACCTGAACTCGACTGCCAAAGACCAAATTGTATTTTTCTGAGTTGTCGGAAAATTCGAATTTGCCATCCTGCCATTTTGTGAGATCATGGCTCTCGAGTCCGACCAGGTACGGCTGGACAGGGACGAGCGCGTTGGCGGGAATCAGGCTGTTTACCGCGGTGGACGCGCCGGCGATAACCAAGTCGGTCCGATTGACACCGGCTGAAAGTTCCGCAAGAAGCTTGGGAGCGACTTGCGCACCAGCCATGCCATTATAGTCCACCTGGATCCCGGGATATTTCTTCTGAAAACCCTCCGTAAAGGCATCCCGCACGTCTGCCCCAGACGGTCCCATGATCACGACCCGCCCTTCTTTTTTGGCGGCGGCCACCGTCTTTCCCCATTCCGCAGTATTGGGGGCAGACGCGGCCAGGGCAAGAGAGTTAAAATTAAGCGCGACTACCATTACGGCCAGGGCAACGTTCAACCCCCAAACCTTGCGTTTTTTCTTTGCCGCCTCCAGGACACAGTTGATTGTCCTGTCAGCTACTTTCTTCCTGCCGACCACTTCTGCAACCTCGGTAATTTCCCCTTTCTTCATACTTTCCCCCTTAAGTCTCTATTTATTGCCAATGTCAAGACGTATTCTAAGATTATTTAAGTGGCGACGATTATCTGATGCGGATTCTAATGTGATACCTGCGATAGTTACCGCAATGTTGAAACAGGTTTCCATTTTTCCCCCCCAGTAAAATGGACCTAACACCATATAAGCAATCTTGATAAGCTCTGATAAACGAGATGCATATCATCTATGGAATATGTCGTTGCTTGTCAATAATTTTTCTTTTTTAGTATTATATGAAAATCCTGATTACCAATGGAAGATCGTGAAAAGGATTGCTAATGAACATCGGTATCCAAAATGGGGAAGTGATGGCGATATCAACCCGTTCATGGGTTTTGAATAATTATTCCTCATGGTCGGGGAAAATATCCTCAAGAAAAATATATTCACAAAGGAGCATAATTTGTTACGCATTGATATTTAAGCGTTTTTATTTTTTAGCTCTCTTGGCATTAGAAATGCATTTGTATCTAGTACAAGGGATAGAAAACTTTCCCTTCCAAGACGTGCAAGAAGATAGCTTGAAAGGAGATTTTATGATGAAAAGATTTATTATTTTTGTGGTTGCCGCTTGCTTCCTTTTTAGCATGGCAAATTTAGCTTTCGCCGTTGGTTCTGGCAAGAAAGTTGAATTTGATGAAAAAACCAACGGCAAAGTTGTTTTTGACGGCAAAGCTCATGCAGATAAAGGTTTCAAGTGCGCTGATTGCCATAGCAAGCCAAAGCTGTTCGATATGAAAAAAGCCCCGTTGAAGATGGATGATATGAAAGCCGGTAAAACATGTGGTGCCTGCCATGATGGCAAGAAAGCTTTCAATGTTACAGAATGCGTCAAATGCCATAAGAAATAAGCTTTTCGCTGACTTAAAAACAGCAAGGAGTCTTGAGCTTCTTCCGGTAAGAAACAGATCGTCACCTTTGAGGGGTATGCAGGACTTCAATCCGTAATAAACACCGATTCGAACTTCGTCGCAATCGGAGGGGAATATGAAATTTCGAGTGGCTTCAATCTTTTTGCTCTTGCTGGTTATCGCTTCTCCAGCTTTCGCAGTAAACCCTGAGTTACCCTGTCAAGGACTGGAGCAGCGAGTCGATTTCTGGAAGAAGGTTTACACACAGTATGGAGCCGGCGACGTCATCATTCATGACCGGATCAATGTAAACCTGATCTACGAAGTGGCTGCCAAAACGACACAGAACGCGAAGATTACCGAGATTCGGAACGCTCTTCGGGAAATTCAATCCAATCTGGAAACACCGAACAACCTCAGTCCAACTGCGGCTCAAATATTTGCCGCCATCCATACGCAGGGTCTTCCTTTGTCTTCGAGTCTCATCGATGACCTGATCTCTAACATCCACATACAACTTGGAATCAAGGAACGGTTCCGTGATGGAATCATTCGATCAGGACGCTATGTTGAGAAGTTCCGCGAAATCATGACAGACCATGACTTGCCGGCAGAACTGGCATTACTCCCCCTCGTTGAATCATCATTTCAGAATGCAAAATCCAGGGCAGGTGCGGTGGGTATATGGCAGTTTACCAAGGGTACCGGCAAGCTTTACATGAAGATTAACAGAAAGGTGGATGAACGGTTAGATCCTATCCGGTCATCTGAAACGGCAGCGCATTTTTTGCGCGACAACTACAAGGTGCTCGGCGCATGGCCACTGGCTATTACCGCATACAACCACGGACGCGGTGGAATGTTGCAGGCTCAGAAACTTTATGGCTCGGATCTGCTGGCCATTATCGGCGGATACCGCGGCCCCGTCTTCGGATACGCTTCGATGAATTTCTATTCCGAATTTCTTGCGGCGGTTGAAGTGTATGAAAATTATCCGACATATTTCGGAGAACTAACACTTGACAAGCCCGACTCGCTGCCTCGCAAAATTCCAACCATGAAAGCATCGAACCCGCCAGCCAAGCCATCGAGCACTCCAACCAGGAGCCCAGCCGTTGTCGCTGCCACTAAATACAAAGTCCGAGGCGGCGACACACTGTGGAATATTGCACAACGCTTCGGCACGCCTATCCACGATTTGATGGACCAGAACAAGCTCAATAACCCGGTCATCCATGCGGGACAGGTTCTCCTGGTGGGGCAAGCAGTTCACCACCATCATTTAGGGCGACGTATTACTGTTAGACGTCGCGGTATTGCGATATAATTTCAAAAACAAGCTTGCCAACTCAATAATGATTTCGATGCGAATAATATCCGCTGCAAAAAAAATGGTCCCGTTACTTTTTGTGACAACGGTAAATTAGAATCTTGTGTGCTTTCTACATTGGCTACTATAGATAATAATAAATGCAAGCAAGATGGTCTGATTTCCTTCTATATTGATGGCAAATTGAAAGCATGCGTGAAATCAGACGAGTGAAAAGAGGATTCATGTCTGTTCCTGCCGCCGTGAAAAAGGTTTTAGGATACCGCCTCTATTTTGGAGGACGTTGTGGGAGATGAAGGACGACATTTTCCATTAGGTAGTAAATAGGAGCGCTTTCATGGATTTTTTATACCAACATGGAAGATGGAAGGAGGTAAAATAATGATCAGAATAATCACCCGCTTAGGCATTCCGTTGCTGCTTATACTCTTTCTGTATTCTCCTGCTGCCCATGGTGGCGCGCCGCTGGAGGCAGTCCGAGTGAACTTCAATAAGGTCCTTGGTGTGTTGCGCGATCCGGCGCTCAAGGCTGCAGGGGCCAAGGAGGCAAAAAAAGCAAAGCTGCGGGCCATCTACCGAGTTATGTTTGATGAGATCGAACTGTCCAGGCGTACCCTGGCGCAGCATTGGAATGCGCTGAATCCTGCCCAGCGCCGGGAGTTTGTGCAACTCTACCGACAGGTCCTAGAACAGGCGTACATCGATAAAATCCTTGCCTACACCAACGAAAAAATCACTTTCGAGCGTGAAACCATGCTTTCTGCCAAGCAGGCGGAAATCCAAACGAGAATCGTTACTTCCTCAAAAGAGATCCCGATTAACTACCGGGTGCTCGCGAGTGGCGGGACCTGGAAGGTATATGATGTCGTTGTGGAGGATGTGAGTCTAGTCCAAAACTACCGCAACCAGTTCAATGATATCCTGGCCAAGCAAACGCCCGATCAGTTGCTTGAGATCCTGCAAAAAAAGGTGAAGGCACTGTAGGTTCGGAGGGGAGTAACGCGCGAGGGAGCCCCAGACCGGTAATAATCGGAGGAACGTGGTCAGAATTTCATCCTGAGCCCTACCGAAACGTTCTGACTCTCAAACTTCATATCGGTAGTCAGAGACGAATTCTTATTGAAGTTGGCTTTTTCAGTGACGAAGTAACGGTAACCCAAGTCTAGCGTGAGCCTCCTGGTGAGAGCGATTTCCATGCCGGCTCCGGCTTGGTAGGCAAAGACGGTGTCGTTGTCAGACCGATATAATTCCGTTCGAATTCCGGTGGTTGTATCCGTTCCAAAGGTATCACTTAGATGCAGGCTTGCAAACCCGACACCGCCACCAAAGTATGGAGTGACCATGGTTTCATTGTGCAGGTCTAAGAAGGCATTAAGCATCATGGCTAATGCCCCGAGCCTGCCATCCACATTGGTGAACCGGGTTTGGCTAATTTGTTCGGTGATCGTTGACATCTCCCCGTTCTTGTAAGAAAGTTCCCCTTCCAAACGGAGAAAGCCGAAGTCAAAACCAAATGTGCCACCAATATTGATGCCGGGATCGAACTCTATGCGGTCATTGAAAGTTGTTGCGCCGGGGCCGAATTGGAAGGATGTCGCATCCGTATCTTTGAGAACAGTCAGGCCGAGGAAACCGGACACATATTGACCGGGGCGTGGTGGGATCGCTGAGCAGATTGTTGGGATAGCGAGGATTATAAGAACAGCAAAAACAATAAATCTATTCTTCATGGGGAATCCTCCCTGTATCGCGTTTTTTGTCGCTATCTCTGTTTGTTACTTGAAGGCATGAACAGCGGCATTCACAGCTTTAGCCAGGTGGCCCTTGGTATCGTGAAGCGCGTCTTTCCCCTGTTCAGTCAACTCATCCACCTTTTCCACCGTTTCTTCGACCATCTCCTTCGTGAATGACTCCAGGTTCTTCAGCTGCTTGACCGCCGATTCATAGGCCTTGTTGCTTTTTTTCAATGCTGCCTCGTATTCCTCTTTGGCCTTTGCAAGAAGATCCTTCGCTTTTCTGTCAATCTTGCGCCGTGTCTTGCGGCCGCTTTGTGGCGCATACAGAATGCCGATTGCAGCGCCAAGGACACCCCCAAGAATAATACCTTTTACGAAACCTTCGATCTGATTTGACATGATTTTACCTCCCTTTTATTGTGAACCCTTCTGTTCAAAGTATGCAAATAGTTTTATCTCCACCCTTCCTATCTTCACTGCTTTATAGGCAAGATTAAAGTCTTCATTATCAACCAATTCCCTTACCTTGACGGCAACGTAAAGAGGGCTTCTGACCCTAAACTTCTTTCTCTTGGTTCGCGGCGGTCATCGCCTGCCGCGCCTGAAACCTTCTACACCCCAATTCCCGTGCCTTTCCCAATGCCTGCGTCTTCCCCAGTTGTTCCAGTTCCGCTGCAGTTGTTGGTGTGGTATGCGCCGGTAGTTCCATGGATGCCCTTCCCAGCGGCGGTCTCTAAAGTTATTCCTCCATCCTGGCGGTATCCTGGTATAAAAGGAGGGAACCCTCCCATAAAAAGCCCAGCCCGAATCATAGTGCCGTGAGCGATACCAGCGCCCTTCCCACGGGCGCCACCACCAACCATCGTAGAAGAAGATATCAACGTCCAAGTCGGGAACGGCGTAAATATAAGTCCCTGGTATTACGACCACCTCCGGGGGGCCGGCAAATACCAGCGGAGGCAAAGAAATGCTGATGCCGACATTTACCCTTGCCATTACTGGAATAGGAAATGCCATTACTAACGCCAAGAGCATACTTACCAAAAGCAACCTTTTCATTTTGCAACCTCTCATTATGGATACAGGTCTATTAGTATCCGCTGTGCTTGATTTTCAATTTATATGACAGTAATAAGAATTCAATGATAATTAATCGTATGGTGATTAGTAGGTAAAATTAATGAGTACAACATTATTACCAAGATATAATACTGGACGCTTTGGTTATGGGATCGCCTAAGATATTTAAAGGCCAGAGAAAGTTATGTAACGTATTTAATTTATGGTGCCCCCGTGAATACCTTTCATCATTTCAGCATAATTACTTCAAAACAATGGATGCTCAAAGGATAGGTAAAAAAGTCCACCATATTCGCCTCCCGATGGGCCGAGACCGATTGGCACCGAAAAACCCGGAACGATCTGGAGGCCTGACTTGAAGTTTATTGCAAAACGCACCCCTGGGTTGATAAAAAAGGTGCTTTCGGTTGTATTAATGCCATTGATTTGGGCCGTTTCGGTGCTGGTGCCGGCTGCTTCTAGTACGAGGTTAAAATTTTCTGTCGCCAGGTATATCATGCTGGCCCCATAGTTTAACCCATAGATATTTGATTTTTCCCCGGTAGAATCCTTAGCCCGTGGGGTATAGGTTGCCCCTAAATTCCAGTGGGTTACGAACTTGTCAGCAAGCTCCACGCTAAGCGGAATGTTCACTTGGTAGCCGACAGTGTCAGTCCCCAAGCCCTTGTTGGAATCACCCGTAGGAAGGATGAATGAAAGGCGGGGAGCCAGGGCAATCTTGTCTTTCATGATTGCTTGATAGCGATAGTTCAGCAGAATATCGCCAACTCCAGTTGCATCATTTTCGTGCAAATGGGTTACCGGAATGGTGTATGAAAGCTGATGTGCCTGCTTTGGAGCTGGCCACTCCTGAGTAAATGTGGATTGCCAGTCTTTCAATTGCTTCATATACTGAAGCACTTGAATGTGTTGCACAACTCCATCTTCCTGATTGTAGGCCTCTTCCAGCAGAAATGAGTTGTCCTGAATTTTCTTCAAATCTTCAGCAAATCCGGGCCTGCTTGATAGCAGCAAACCAGCGAGTACAAAATAAGGCAACACACTAAAAAACAACATGAATCTCTTTTTATTCTCCATGTGCAAACGCTCCTACATAGATAATAATTATCAGAATCAAAATCACTGAAATGAATTTACCTAATAGTTAGCCGCGTGTCAAGGGAAATTAACACAAAGCCTTTTCATAATGTCCTTTGCTTTCGAAAAGTCATAGACAATGCGGATAAAACATTAGTATGTCCACTTGACAGGGAAGCTTAAGCTACGAGTTCAGTCAGGGAAAGAATCCCAAAGGTTTTGGCTCGTGGGCATTCATGATCAATAGTGAAATGAAGTGGCTCAGGGAACAGACGCCACAGGCGCGCAAACAGCGGATATAGCGAAGGCAAACATCGAACATCATATCCCTTGACAAGCAAAAAAGGCCAACCTATACTTCCGCGGGCGAAAAGCAATGTCTTATTGACAGTAGGCCAATTTGACAGGGCGGGCATTCCAGAATACTGAGGGGGGGACTGGGAAATGACGAAAGCAGCTCATCTGTTACAAATTACAATAGTGGCAAT